>Ga0307423_1000153_pt1 | contig 44722 bp, 32 predicted proteins | sample SalMarWE160310MG_FD_202154 | JGI IMG/M metagenome (GOLD analysis project Ga0307423, IMG submission 202154) | Salt marsh sediment microbial communities from the Plum Island Ecosystem LTER, Massachusetts, United States - WE1603-10 | ecosystem: Environmental > Aquatic > Marine > Intertidal zone >...
GGAATGAAAAAAGCAGTTCAGAAATACCAGATTGATCCAAATGTAATTTTCCTTTTTGTGAATACCTGGGAAAGAGTAAAGAACATTAAGGAGAACACTAAAGAATTTATTACTAAAAACGAATATCCTTTCCACGTTTTACTTGATGATAAAAATGAGGTGATTGAGAAATATAAAGTAAGTGGAATACCGACAAAATTTATTATAGACGGAAATCAAAATATAAGATTTATGAATGTCGGTTTCGAAGGATCGGAAGACCAGTTAGTAGAAGAACTTTCTGCTATGATTTCGATGGTGCAATAGTCTTCGGAATCCTCTGTATTTAAAACGCGGAGAGCTTCTATATTCTTTTTCTGAAGCCTTCTCCCAATACTTCGTGGACGTTGTTTACGGTAACAAAGGCCTGCGGATCTATTTGTTTAATAATGCTTGTGAGCTTTCCTAATTCTCTTAAAGCAACAACCGTAACCAAAATTTCTCTTTCTACATTTCTGTATAAACCTCTGGCTTTAATTGCAGTCGCACCCCGGCTGAAATCATTCATAATCACATCTGCAATTTCATCGTTTTTATCGGATATTATATATGCAGCGCGGGCGTAATCAAATCCATCAATAATTGCATCAACAAGTCTGCTCGAAACGAAAAGCAAGAATAAAGCGTACAAAGTCAGAGTCATTGCACTTCTGTCTCCTCCTAAATCTTTTAAATCGATAACAAGTCCTGCAAGACAGATAACAAAAAAATCAATTATCATAATTGCCATTCCGGGCTTTACACCAAAACGTTTTTGAATAATTGCAGCTACAATATCACTTCCTGCAGTAGAGCCTCTGAATTTAAATACAATTCCTAATCCAATTCCAAGTAAAGCAGCTCCAATTAGAATTAAAAATAAAAAATCATTCTGACGAAGTTGCATAATTGTTTCAGTTTTTTGCAGATGAATGAAATTCAATCCCGGAAATTCACCTCTGAAAAAATCAATGAAGATTGCGTTTGACGTGAAGCCTACAAACGTTCTTGCACCAAATTGAGATCCAAGTTCTTTTACTCCCCAAATAAATAATGGAATATTTAAAATCCAGATTGTTACACCAATTGGGAGAAATCCGTTTGTTAAATAATAGAGTGCCATTGAAAGCCCACTTACTCCGCCAGGCACTACACGGGCATCGACAAGAAAAACTCCAATTCCGATTGCCATAATAGCACCACCAATGATAATAAATAAATAATCACGTACAGCTCTTTTATTAAAGTAATTTTTTTTTGGTATTTGCTTTTCCATTTAATTCACTCACTTGGTAATTAATTAAATATTACGGGTTTTGTTATTTTATCGCAAAAACTAAAAACACTGGCTATTAAATTAGCTTGCAATTTTTTCTGTTAAAAGACGGGTTAGTAATAAATACTATTATCAAGAATTGAAGACTTTGTCTATTTTAAAAATAAAACCCGAACCAGGTTCCTTTAGGTGAGAAACGAATTGTTGGCAAAGGCAATCGAAGGAAATTCACTTCGCTCTTTACAAATTTGAAAAATGGCCAATCATCCCATATAGGCAACTTTCTAAGGTCAACATCAAGTCCAACGAAATATTCCTTGTAGCCGCCCCACGGGTAAACTCCTATATTTTTTGCACTTACACCAAATGCCAGACCAAGAGGGGCCAGCCATTGTGAATAATCTTTTTTCCAGCTTTCTGGAAAATAGTGATGTGGATTTATTGTTAGCCAAAAAGTCATTCCTTCATAGTCTTCGAAAAATGCTTTTGGATCCTTGTGATATCGCATTTCTTTCCATGCTTCTGATTTATGCCAGCTAAACTTCGGATGAATACCACCCAATGCGTCATAGTTGAATTGCTGCAGAACATAAAATGCTGAACCTAAAGTGTTTGCAAGCATATCTCCCCAACTAAAACCCCATTCTGCCATAAATGCATCTGATACCTCTATTTCAAGCATCCATGCCCATCCAGATAAAGCTCCAAGCCAGACAGAAGTATTACCCGAAAATCCTGACCATCTATATATTTTACCAGCAAGATCACTTGTAAAATATGCATCTGAAAAATGACCAAATTTATCCATCTGCTGATACTTATTCCAATCTTGCATGAATTCTAATGTGTGAAAAACTGTTGTGTTTTCAGTGTACCAGACCTTTCGTTGATACATGTAAGCTACTGTATTTGCAGTTGCCATTACCCCAATCATTGAGCTTAAGCGCAGATAATCGATATCTGAATAAGTTCTCCAAATCGTACCATCGATTAGTGGTCTCTCATTATTAATTAAAGTAGGTTGACTAGGAAAAGTATGACCATTAACAGATGAGGGATTTGGTAATTTATAATTAAAATGTGATAAGTTATTTTCGTATAAATGTAATCTTGATGCGATGAAATAAGTTTTTATACTTGAATTAGAATTGGTTGAATCCTGACCATAAGCGGAAAAAAAAGAGATGATAAAGAAAACAGGCAATATTTTTGTTACTAAATTCACATTCCTGATTATCTATTAATTAAAAAATATTTTAATTAAGGTTGAAATGCAACATTTATTCCATTAAAATAATAGTGAATGAATAAATATCGTACGGAAAAAAGTTCAAAAAGATAATTTTAACCGGAAAAGTTGGTAAATTTATTTAACAAATATTTCATAATAATTGAGATTCATCAGGAAACAATTATGAATGTTCTTATTCTTCTCCTCTCATTGCTCTTTGTCACTTTTACATCTTTTGCACAAGATCATAAAGAAAACGTTACCGGTCCATTTAAAACGCCTCAACAAGTTACCGAGGAATGCTTAATGTGCCATGAGGAAGCAGGTGAAGAGATTTTAAAAACCAGACACTGGAACTGGCTTGGAAGTAATGTTGCAGATACAATTCAAGGAAAAGTATCCAGAGGTAAGAAAAACTTAATTAATAATTTTTGTATAGCACTACCTTCTAACTGGCCAAGATGTACTAGCTGCCATATAAGCTATGGCTGGAAGGATGATACATTTGATTTTAATTCTACAGAGAACATTGATTGTCTTGTTTGTCATGATCAGACCGGAAAATATATTAAAACACCAACAGGCGCAGGGATGCCAGATTCTTCAGTTGATCTGCTGGCAGTTGCTCAAAGTGTTGGTAAACCATCTACAAGAAACTGCGGTAATTGTCACTTTAATGGTGGAGGTGGAACAGGCGTAAAACACGGTGATCTGGATAGTAGTTTGTTCAACCCAACTGAAGAAATTGATTACCATATGGGCGGATTAGGTTTTGGATGTATCGATTGTCATGAGACTAAGAACCATCTCATTGCCGGAGCCAGTCACGGATCTATGGCAACCGGTGAAAATCTGATTGCTTGTGAGAATTGCCACGACAGTGAACCTCACGAAAAAGAACTTCTTAATAAACATTATTCAGCAGTTGCGTGCGAGACTTGTCATATTCCAACTTACGCAAGGGAAGTACCTACAAAAATATGGTGGGATTGGTCTAAAGCTGGTGAAAATAAGGAGTCAACAAAAGATGAATCAGGTGAGGAAACTTATAATAAAAAGAAAGGCGAGTTTATTTGGGCAAAAAATATAAAGCCAGAATATTTTTGGCACAATGGTACTGCAAGGTATTATAAATTTGGCGAAAAAATTGAAAACACTAAATTGCTGGAATTAAATAAACTTAATGGCAAAATCTCTGATTCGAATTCAAAAATTTCACCATTTAAGGTAATGAAAGGAAAACAACCTTACGATCCGGTAAATAATTATTTAATTATTCCAAAACTTTTTGGGGAGAATGGTTATTGGAAGACTTTTAATTGGGTTAGTGCATCAGAAGAAGGAATGAAAGCAGCTAATCTTGAATTTTCAGAAAAGGTAGATTTTATTGAAACTAAAATGTACTGGCCTATAAATCACATGGTTATGAGTGCAGATAATGCTCTTAAGTGTACTTCTTGCCACGGTAAGGGTGGGGAAGGTCTGTTAAACTGGAAAGCTCTTGGTTATCCTGATGATCCAATTAAAAAAGGCGGGAGAGTTAAGAATAAATTAATTAAAGAATAAGTTTTTATTAATTACACATTTATTATTTTCATATTGGTAGGAATTAAAATGAAGCAAATTCACAACTTGACATATATGATTTATTTATTGGTACTTTTTGTGCCATTCAGCTACGCACAATATCCAAACTATCTTGTTGACGGTACAGGCAGTCCTGAAGAAGTAACAATTGCTGTCAGCCCTCTCAACCCAAATATTCTTGGAGGAGGTGCTAATATAGATAATTTTTATCGTTCAACTAATGGCGGAACAGTCTGGAGCGAATCGCATATGGTATCGAATCTTCTCGGTGTTTGGGGCGATCCGGTTGTCTTATTCGACAGCCTTGGTAATCTTTATTATGCTCATCTTTCTTATCCTAGTTCACCGGGATGGTGGATAGACCGAATTGTAGTACAGAAATCGACTAACAATGGATTAACCTGGAATGATGGAGTTGGAATTGGTTTGGGTATTCAACCTCAGGCTCAGGATAAACCCTGGCTTGCTGTAGATCATAGCCAGTCACCTTATAGAGGAAATATTTATGTTACCTGGACTGAGTTTGATGATTACGGTAGCTCTAATCCCAACGATAGTTCGAGAATACGGTTTTCTAAATCAACAGATCAAGGCGAAACCTGGAGCAATGCGATAACTATCAGTGATGTTAGTGGAGATTGTGTTGATAGCGATAATACTGACGAAGGTGCAGTTCCTTGTGTTGGACCAAACGGTGAAATTTATGTTGCATGGGCAGGACCACTTGGATTAGTTTTTGATAAATCGACTGATGGTGGACAGACCTGGGGAACTGATGTCTTTATTTCTGATATTCCGGGTGGTTGGGACTTTGATGTATCGGGGATTTCCAGATGCAATGGGCTACCGATTACAATGTGTGATATAAGTAATTCAACCTATAATGGAAATATTTATGTAGTTTGGTCTGATCAAAGGAATGGTTCAACAAATACAGATATATTTATGGCCAAGTCCACTAACGGTGGGAGCACCTGGTCATCAGCAATTAAAATAAACGATGATAATACAACGAGGCACCAGTTCTTTGTCTGGTCAGCAGTTGACCCGGCAACAGGTCATTTGTGGTTTGTTTTTTATGATAGAAGGAATACGACCGGCGCGGCAACTGATGTCTTTGTTGCTAAATCAGCTGACGGCGGAGATACATTTGAAAACTTTAAAGTAAGTGAATCTTCTTTTACTCCTGATGCTGGTGTATTTTTTGGTGATTACACTAATATTGCTGCCTGGGGCGGGAAAATATATCCAATATGGATGAGGTTGCAGGGTGGTCAATTAAGCGTATTGACTTCGATTATTAATGATTCTTTATTCATCCCGGTAGAGCTAAACAACTTTACTGCAGAAGCAAACGGTAGTAAAGTTCTTCTTTCCTGGCAAACTTCAACTGAAAAAAATAATCAAGGGTTTTTTATCCAACGAAAAAATATTACTTCATCTAGAAACGAAACTGATTGGATGGAAATTGGATTCGAAGAAGGATATGGAAATTCAACAGAAATTCATCAGTATTCGTTTGAAGATAATCCACCGTATGACGGGACATATCTATATCGTTTGAAACAGGTAGATTTTGACGGCTCTGTTAATTATTCGAATGAAGTGGAAGTTAATTTATATGTGGTTAAAAGTTTTGCACTTTATCAAAACTATCCTAATCCTTTTAATCCATCAACAACAATTAGTTTTCAATTACCGGAAGCCGCTTATATAACATTAAAAGTTTATGATGCAATAGGAACTGAGATTGAAACTATTGCCGAGGGAAATTACCCCGCGGGTGTGCACGAAGTAATTTTTGATGCATCCAAATTGAGCAGTGGAATTTATTTATACAGAATATTCTACGGGGCAAATCAATCAACTAAAAAGATGATGGTAATTAAATAATAAATTATTTCTGTCACAGATCTGTATTAAGCCCAGCAAAAGTAAACTTACCGGGCTATTTTATAATTAAGATAAGGTTTGAAAAAATTTTGAAGAAATCAACTTTTTTTCAGCACGACTAAAGTTAAATCATCATGAGCCGGAGTTTTACCAATGAACAAATCCACATTCGAAAGAATAAACTCTCCAAGCTGCTGAGATGATTTGTTTTGAATATTCTGTAAAAGTTTAATCAACCTTGCTTCACCAAAGAAATCACCTATTTCATTTTGTGCTTCTGTTAAACCATCTGAATAAATTACCATAAAATCATTTTGCCCGAGGGAAACGACTTGTTCTGTGAAAACAGAATCTAATATTATTCCAAGCGCAGGAGCAACTTTTTTAAGCTGTTCTATTTTTTCCTTTCTAATTAGGATAGGTGGAAAATGTCCCGCATTAATAAATTTTATGGTACCTGAATCCGTACTCAATTCAGCATAAATCATGGATGCAAATATTTTTGCAGGGCTGTCTCGATGAAATATACGGTTTAGCTTATTCCCTAATTCTTCCAGTGATAAATAATCATAAGCAAGTGCACGTATGGTTGATTGGAGTTTTGCCATTAAGAGAGCTGCACTTAATCCTTTGCCGGCAACATCACCAACAGCAACACTGTACTTATTATCTCCTAGTTTTATGAAATCTAGAAGGTCACCACCGACATCATTTGCGGAACGAGTAAAAAGCCAAATATCCCAACCTTGTATTTTGGGTGATCTTTCGGGCATAAGTGCCTGTTGAATTGCTTTTCCCTCTTCCAATTCAGTTTTTGCGAGTAGTTTATCCTTTAATTCAAGAGCAAGTATGAAAAGAAAAATTAGCCCTCCAATTAATGCAGGAGTTACAAGATTAATATTTACGTTTTCATTATTTATTTGATTATTACTAGAAATTAAAATTGAAACGATAGCAATTAATAGAAGTATTCTTCTGAAAGGAGTCAGCCTGAAAAATAATGCTTTAAGAAGCCACCAGGGAATAACGAAAAATTTTCTGCAACCTCCCATACTTTCAAGTTTCCGTTTTCGCTCTTCTGAGAGATAATAATCTTTTAATTCCTTATACTCTTGTCCTATATCATCCTTTACTTTTATTTTTTTAAAATCATCTTTAATTGTTTTAGTAAAGCGTGGATCTTTGGGTGGTGAAGAATTAAGTTCGGACATTAATTTGCCTTTTTATGATTTCTTTACATTTCAATACTACACTTAATTATGGATGAAGTAAAGTAATATTAATTGGAATGAATAGAGACTGGATGAGTGGAGAATTAGTTATTTAGATTCAACCAATCCAAATTGTGACATATGCAGTGGAGTCATCTTTCCACAGAGAGGTTTCTGATTCTCTTTCAGGTTGTTGAGTAACTTAAGGTTTTTTTAAAATCATTTAACTCCGAATAATCTATTGTTTACTTTAAACCAAGTTTAAGATTTTTACTAAGTAATTTAACTGATTCATTTATTCTTTTTATTCCCGTATCTTTTTTCTTTGCCTGATTTATCCATAAGTAATACCTTTTCTTATGAGAAGGTGAAAGCTTTTTAAAATTTACTTTAGCGCTTTCATTCTTTCTTAATGACACAATGAAATCTTTTGGTATATCATCAGAGATTTCGGGAAGTTTAATTTTCTTTTTCCAGATGCCTGATTTTTTAGCAGCATTTACTTTGCTCAGCCCGAAACTTGTCATTCTACCTTCTTTAATAACTTTCTTGACACGTCTTTTATTTAATTCAGACCAGATACTCTTATCATTTCTTGGTGTAAATTTGCGGACGTATCTCTCATCATCAATTTTCTTAACAAGACTATCAATCCACCCGAAACAAAGAGCTTCTTCAACTGATGCTTCATAATCCAAACAAGGTTTTCCTGTTTCTTTTTTAAAAAAAACAAGCCAAACACCATTGGATTGATTGTGATTCTTCTTCAACCATTTTCGCCAATCATTGCTTGTTTTTATGTATAATTTATCCATAGAAGTGTATTAGTACTTTAAAATTTTTGCAATGTCTTACAGTTTTCAATCAATATCAATTTGTATTGTCACTTCAGGTTTATTAAAGATGAATTTTGCTTTATCCCAGGAAGGCGGACCAAACCATCCGGATGCATTATTAGAAAAGCCATAATTTTCAGTAGGGATACCGAGAATGTCTGTGTCTAGTTCTGCGTTTTTATTTTTATCCTGATATACTCTCACAGCATATTCACCATATTGTAATGAATCAATTGTTACAACGACTTCTTCATTTTGAATGGGTAGTACTTTACCAATCCAAACAGAATCTTCTCTTTCATAAACCTCTTTTGAGTCATCAAGAGCAAAACGGCAGTTACCCACATCACTTTCGAATCCTTTAATTATTACTGTCAATTTTCCCGTGGCCATTAAAGAATCAGCATCCTGTGGAAAAAGAAAAGTCACTGAATAGAAAATTAGTATTAAAAGAAAATTAACAGGAAATCTCTTCAGATTTTTTTTATTGATCATAACTAGTTTTTTTTGAAATAATATAATCTTCAATTTTAAGTGCAATGATAGAAAACAGATAACCGAAAGCTGTGCCAATACTAGCTCCGCCCAACACATCCGAGGGATAATGAACTCCCAGATAAATTCTTGATATAGAAACTAATGTCGCAGTTATAAGAAAAATCCATTTATACTGAGGAAAAAGTCTTAAAAGAAAAACAGCAGCAGCAAAATTATTTAGAGCATGATTTGAAGGGAATGAAAATCCGCCGGCACACCCGATCGGTGTAATTACGTCAGAAAGAGCGTTACAGGGTCTGACTCTTTCAAAAAATTCTTTGAGAAGCCGGTAGCCAGTCTGGTCTGTGACTACTATTAAAATTATCAAAGTGATTACAGCTATTTTTCCTCTTAATCCACCTTTAAAGAACGCTATTCCTATCAGTATTAAATAGGCTACATACCACTTATTTACATCCGTAATAATGGAAAAAAACTTATCGAGGAATCCGGTAGAAATGGTATGATTGAATAGGTAAAAAATTGCTAAATCAAACGAATATAAAAATTCCATAGTGGCACTAAATGTGAGGTAATAATTTGTTGCAAATGTAATAAAAAAAAGCGTTTAGACTAAATTTTTTATGGAATACTCGACCCCAGGAAAAATAAGTAAAGGAGACGACTTCAACTCAACCTTCAGCACTTCAATTATAGAATTTATTTTCAAAGGTAAATTTCCACTATCCAGCGAAAAATACAAGGAAGTAAAAAAGCAGCTTGAACGTCTGTTGTTTGTTCCATTGAGAATTATGTCGCTGCTTGTTGCCGTGTTCGGTTTGTTTGCAATGGTATTTGAAATAAAATATTTCCCGGTACATTCTGTCGAGATTTATTTTATCCGATTAAGTTCTACTCTGATCGCATTTATTATACTTACAAATTTAAGCCGAGATGTTTCGCGTAAGCGTTCAATTTTGCTTCTTCATCTGCTTCTGCTAACAATTATAATTTCATCCGGTTTAATGATTTACCTTATCCCATCAACAATTCTTGTCAATTCAAGTATAGTTGGTCTGATTATTTTTTCTTCTGCACTTTTTTTGAGCTGGGAGATTAAACATCAGATTATAGTAGCAATTTATTATAATCTTGTTTTCGCAGCATCAATACTGTTTAACAAACACAGTATATATTTTCTTCCAAATATGAAAGAGTCCGTAATTTTTGTTTTGTTTCTCAGTCTGGTTTCAATAATAGCTTGTGCTATCAATTTCAGAATGCGGCTGTTTTTAGCAGAGAGAAATCTTCAAATCGAACAGTCGGAACATAAATACAGAGCTATTATTGATAACTCGTTGGAAGGCATATTTCAATCAACCATGGATGGCAAGTGGTTGACCTTAAATAAATCAATGGCTCTAATACTTGGTTACAAAGATGAAACTGATTTAATGAGTGTAAATATTAAAGATTTGTATGCATCAGAAGAGGATAGAATAAAGTTGCTTAGTGATTTAAAAAAGTATGGAAAAGTCGAGAATTACAGAATTAGGTTAAAAAGAAAAGATGGTTCAATTGCTTTTATACGACTTAATGATAGACTTGTAAAAAACGAAGATGGCAGTGTGTACCTTGAAGGAAATATTTATGATATTACCGATCAGGTAAAAGCAGAGGACGAAAGGCAACAAGTTGAAAATATGCTTAAAATAGAAAAGGAAAAAACTGAAAAATTAGCTCAGGAAGCTATGAGGATTAGTGGAACCAAGAGCAAATTTTTAGCTAATCTGAGTCATGAAATCAGAACTCCGATGAATGGAATTCTTGGTTTTCTCACTCTCATCGAAGCCGGAGCTTATTCAAATGACGAAGAGTTAAAACAATTTTCTTCAAATGCACGTCAATCTGCAGAGTCGCTTCTGGATATTATTAATTCAATTCTCGATCTTACTAAAATTGAAGCTGGAAAAGTAAAAGTTGAAAATGTTCGATTTAATTTGATAAATGTGATAGATCAAGCAATTTCTGTTGTTTCAGTAAAAGCAAATGAGAAAAAAGTACGGATAGTAAAGCAAGTTCCAGAATCTAACGAAACAATGTTAGTTGGAGATATGATAAAACTCCGTCAGATACTTGTTAATCTATTAAATAACGCAGTGAAATTTACTTTCGATGGCGAAATTAAAATAATTGCTAAAACTCAAAAGCATTCTAATGGTGGAGTTGATTTGCATATGTCTATTACAGATACCGGTGTTGGAATTCCGGAATCCAAGTTAAATGAATTATTTAAGCCGTACTCTCAACTTGGTGATTTTTATGAAAACTTTTCACGCGGTTCTGGTTTAGGATTGGTTATATGTAAAGAATATGTTGAACTCCTTGGTGGAAACATTAGCGTAACTAGTAAAGAGGGAGAGGGTAGTTCCTTCAACTTTATGATAAAATGTAAGACACAAACTGAAGCTGATATTTCAAATCCACTTGTTACTGAAAAAGAAGCATTCGAAAATCAGTTTCTCATCAGTGCACAGGATTTTAATGGCAACGGATTTAGAAGGAAGAGGGAAAAATTCAGCATACTGCTGGCTGAAGATAATTTGATAAATCAAAAAGTGACTATAAAAATATTAAGTACTTTTGGTTTTAATGTTACTTCGGTGGTAGATGGGCAGGAAGCTGTTGATGCTGTAAAAAAGGGTAACTTTGATCTAATCCTAATGGATTTACAAATGCCGAACCTGGATGGATTCAAAGCAACGGAACAAATAAGATCTTTAATTGATTCAAAAAAGAATACTCCAATTATTGCTTTAACAGCACACGCACTTTTGGGAGATAAAGAAAGATGTTTGAATGCTGGAATGACTGATTATGTTGCTAAACCAATTGCTGGTCAGGACCTGGTTAAAAAAATTGATGTTTTATTGGATATTCGAAGTGATGATTCAGCACATCAGGAAAATATATCCAAAAAGATAAATTCTTTACTTGATCAGGAAAGATTAAAGACTGTGAGTCTCGGCGATCGCGAATTCGAAAAAGATCTTCTGATTTCTTTTTTATCTGATCTTGATGAGAAATATAAAATCCTAAATGAACTGATTGCTCAAAATGATATTAAGAAAATTGTTGAGATTGCACATTCAATTAAAGGATCAAGTTACTCTATTGGTGCTGTTAGAGTTGGTGATGAAGCACTTGCTATTGAGCTTTCAGGTAAAAATAATGATTGGCTTAATGTTAGTGATAGAATAGAAAAGTTAGGTTTGGTACTAAATGAAACCAGGTCAAAAATAGAAAGTTATCTTGTAGAGAAATAAAAAAGCCCTCTGAGGGAGGGCTTTAAAATTAAGCCTCAACTGCGACTGTTTCCTTTTCAAATTTTAATAAAACATTTCTAATAGTACCAATCGCAAAGTCGATTTCTTCTTTGGTGATAACCAACGGTGGTGCAAAACGAATAATATCTCCGTGTGTTGGTTTTGCTAACAGTCCATTTTCTTTAAACTCAACACAAACATCCCAGGCTGTCTTACCTGATTTAGTTGGTTTTATAACGATCGCATTAAGTAACCCTTTGCCTCTTACAAGTTTAACTATATCAAGTTCTTCAACTATTTTTTGAACTTCCTGTCTGAAATAGTTACCAAGCTTTTCTGCATTCTCCGCAAGTTTTTCTTCCTTTAAAACCTGGAGTGCCGCTATAGCTACTCTTCCGGCAAGAGGATTTCCTCCGAAAGTTGATCCATGCTGACCGGGTTTAATTGTAAGCATGATATCGTCATCTGCAAGAACAGCCGATATGGGCATAACACCGCCGGACAAAGCTTTACCAAGAATTAAAACATCCGGTCTTACATTTTCGTGGTCACAGGCTAACAGTTTTCCGGTTCTGCATAAACCTGTTTGAACTTCATCTGCTATGAATAATACATTTTTTGATTTACAAAGTTCGTACGCTTTTTTAAGATATCCTTTTTCAGGAACGACAACACCTGCTTCGCCCTGAATTGGTTCAACCAGAAAAGCTGCAACATTTGGATCTTCTAAAGCTTTTTCCAATGCAGGAATATTATTGAATGGTATTAATTCAATACCAGGCAGATAAGGTCCGTAACCATCTTTACAGTCAGGGTCATTCGAAGCAGAAACTGCCATCATAGTACGACCGTGAAAATTACCTTCGCAAAAAATTATTTTAGCTTTATTTTCAGGAACCCCTTTTACTGCGTAAGCCCATTTGCGTGCCAGTTTGAAAGCAGTCTCATCTCCTTCAACACCGGTGTTCATAGGGAGCACTTTATCATAACCAAAATATTCTGTAACGTACTTTTCATATTCTCCCAAAACACTATTATAGAAAGCACGTGAAGTTAGTGTAAGTTTTTGCGCCTGATCGGTTAAAGCTTTAATTATCTTGGGATGACAATGTCCCTGATTTACTGCAGAATAAGCAGATAAAAAATCCAGATATTTTTTTCCTTCGACATCCCAAATCCATACTCCTTTACCTTTGTCGATTACAACACCGAGAGGGTGATAGTTATGTGCACCATATTTATTTTCAAGATTAATGAAATCCTGTGAAGTCATATCGTTTCCCTAATTTTAATTAAAAAATAACTTTACAAAGTTAAAATCATTAAGCTACACTTCCAATGTAAAAGCGTATTACTGCATACGCTTGTACCAATTTTTGTAACTTTACTTGTTTAAAATTTTAATAATTTGTTATTAGACTTGTATGGAAATTAAAACCTTTTCTATTAGCGTTTCAACAAAAGGAAATTGTGACATTGTTGATATAACAGATGACGTAAATGCTGTTATAGCTAATAATAAGTTTAATGAAGGAAATGTTGTAATTTTTGTGGGTGGCTCAACCGCCGGAATAACCACAATTGAATATGAGCCTGGATTATTAAAGGATTATCCTAAATTTTTTGAAAGAATTGCACCGGTAAATGTGAATTATGAACATGACAATACCTGGCACGATGGAAATGGTCATTCACATGTGAGAGCTGCGATTCAGGGAGCGTCTTTAACAATTCCATTTTCAAATGGAAGATTGCTTCTGGGAACCTGGCAGCAAATGATTTTGGTGGATTTTGATAACCGTTCCAGGAAGAGGGAAATTACTGTTCAGCTTATCGGGAATAAAAAATAAATTTTTAATTTTTATAGAAGGAATGACAAATGAAATATTTAATGACTTTATTTTTTTTATTTGCCTTTTCTCAATTTACTTTTAGTCAGCAAGATGACAGTGTCGATGTAACTTTTTACTATCATCCCGAAAACAATCCAAACAACGTTTATCTTCCCGGAGAATTTAACGGGTGGGTGGTTAATAGTCCGATTTCACTGATGAGTTATGACCCGGTTAGCAATACGTGGTCTAAAACTGTTAGACTCAGAGTCGGCGGACCGGATCCGTTACCGGCACCTTTCAGTGTTCCGGGTGCTTATCAATATAAGTTGAATGCAGATGGAGTCTGGTTTCCCGATCCATTAAATCCCAGACAAAATCCTTTCGATAATAATAATTCTTATCTTTTTGTAAGGAATCCAACCATACATTATTTATTGCCGAACTCAACGGCTGCTTCAGGAGTTATCAGAACAAGATTTCCCCAAATAACTGCTTATCTGTTTCCATCATTCTCATCAGACGTAGACACTGGTTCTATTAAAATCATAATAGACGGAAATGAATACAATAATATCGGAAGTAACTATGAGCTGACATCTAAAAAACTTTCTTTCACTCTTCCTGATCCACTTGGTGATGGAGAGCATCAACTTATTCTTTTTGCTGAAAGTACAATCGGAACATCTGGTGCTGATACTACGATGTTTACAGTGCAGGCAAATGTAATTCAGTTTTTGACTCTGCCATCAGAAACATTGAAGGAATCCTGGCGATTGCAAGGTGCGGTATTCAATGAGACAGGTGGATTTGATACTACAGTAACCTCTGCAGAAATAATCAGATTTGATTCAACATGGGTAGTGCAGGTGAATGAAGGAAAAGTGGACACTTCAATATCTTTATTGGAAGGCGACAACTCTTTTGTTCTTCAAGCTGAGGTGGGTGGACAGACAGTAACATCTGATACATTAAATATTATAAGCGATGTAAACCATATACCTTATGCTCAGATTGAAATCACACAAATTGGAAATTCGTTAACATTAAGTGGAGCTAACAGCAGCGATCCTGACGGACAAGCACTAACTTTTCTTTGGAAAGAGGATGAAGGAAACCCCCAATCACTTGGATTAAATGGTCAGACAAATGAAGAAGTAATGGTAAATAAACCATCAACTCCGGGGGAGTATTATTTTTCTTTGATTGTTGAAGACCCGGATATGAACCTTGACTCGACTCGTACTTTTTTCGTCGTGGTTCAGGATAGCGAGAATGTGAAAGTCGCTGGTTATTCCGATAATCCTCAATGGCTTAAAGATGCAAGAATTTATTTACTCTTCTTTAAAGCCTTCACTCCTGTCGGTACGATTCAAGCCGCTATCGCAAATCTTCCGTATATAAAAGCAATGGGATTTAATACAATTTGGGTGCTACCTGTAACAGAGGTACCGGGAAACATTGATAATCAAATAAACATAGGATATAACACAATTGAATTTATGAAAGTTGAAACTTCCTATGGCACTGATCAGGATTACAAGGATTTTGTTAATGCAGCACATCAACTTGATCTTAAAGTTATACAGGATATAACTCCTAATCATACCGGCAGAGAGCACCCCTTTGCTCAAGAAGCGTTACAGTATGCCGATTACTCGCAATACTGGAATTACTATCAAAAGGAATTTATTCCACATAACGATAATGGTTTAGGTCAGTGTGTAACTCCTCCGGGAATTTACTATTACTGTGGATTCAGCGATGCTTTGCTAAATTATGATTGGCGCGATCTTGATGCACGCACTTATATGACTAATGTTTATGATTACTGGGTTAGAGAGTTCGGTATAGATGGTTACCGGTTTGATGTTTATTGGGGTGTCCATAGAAAATATGGCGAGAATAATATGGGTTCACCGGTTAGGACTTCTTTGAAACATATTAAACCGGATATTCTACTTTTAGGTGAAGATGACGGAACCGGAGTAGGAACCGAAGTACTTTATGCAGATCAGAATGGCGGTTTGGATGCTAGTTATGATTTTGCAATGTACTTCAATGCAGTTCGTGATTTTACATTCACTCCTACTGGAGTCAATACACTTCACTCAAGATTGAACAACAATGGATATTATCCCGGAGAGAATTCATACTTTATGAGATTTATGGAATCGCAGGATGAAGATCGGATAAGTTATGTCTATAATTCTTTCGAAAAGACTATGCCTATGGCAGCTGTTATTTTCACTGCACCGGGAATGCCGATGATGATGAACGGGCAGGAAGTTGGATGGGGTAAAGGACTTGGACAGCCAGGTGAACCTGATTTAAATGTAAGGAGAAGAGGAATAATTGATTGGAACTTTGCTGGCAGAGATTTACTAACTCCGCATTATCAGAGGCTCACACAAATACATTCCCAGTTCCCGGCTTTCTCACAGCATAAACTGGATACAAATGGGGACGGTCAGGTTAACAGCCAGGACGAATCAGATTTTGACCGGGTTGCATTAGCAGATGGAATTGTCTATGCCTTCTTAAGACCATTCACGGACTCTAATGGTTTATCGATTGTAAATTTCAGCAACAGCAGCAAATCGGTTACTATGGATTTAACAACTACTAATCTCAAATTTGCCAACGGGTTTGATCCTGGTACCACTTATTGGGTAAACAATTTATATAGTGATACCAGTTTCCAGATGCAAGGAAGTGAGCTTGCAGATTTCAGTGTAACTTTACCTGCCTATGGTTCAGGTATTTATACGATTGCAACCGATGAAGAAGCCGTAATCTTACCACCTATTCCCCCGATTGTTTCAGTCGGAAGTGAAACTGCGTCGGTTCCAAATAGTTATGTTTTATTTCAGAACTATCCAAACCCATTCAATCCTTCAACTACAATTCGATTTAGTATTATTAATCCTGATGTTGTAAAAATTAAAATTTACGATGTGCTGGGTAGGGAAGTAAAAACTCTTGTAAATGAATTTAAGCAAGCTGGAACTTATGAAATTCAATTTAATGCTTCCAGTTTGGCAAGCGGAATTTATTTATATAGGATCGAAAGCGGTAACTTTGTCCAGACAAAGAAGATGATTTTGTTAAAATAGTTTTTCATTTCTTTATTATAGGGCGATCATATGATCGCCTTTTTTATTTGGTCAGAATTGCAAGCAGCACTGCTGAAGCTGATGCAACATTCAACGATTCTGCATTACCAATCTTTGGAGCGCAGATTTTTTTATCACTTAACATTTCAAATTCTTTTGAAGGTCCGTGAGATTCACTGGAAAGAATCAATATTTTTTTCTTCTTGCAATTGTATGTAAAAATATTTTCACCTTCCGTATCTGCACAAAGAATTTCGAAACCATTTTCTTTAAACCTCAATAATGATTCTGCGTTAACTTCTTCATAAATATTTACATGAAAAACAGACCCCATTGATGCACGGATAACTTTGGGGTTTGTAAAATCAGCAATATTCTCACTCAGGAGGATATTTTTTATCCCAAACCAATCACAGTTTCTGATTATAGTGCCAAGGTTTCCGGGATCTGAAATATTATCAAGCATAACAACTAATTGATCATTAATTAATGATAGCTTAGCTGAATTAAGTTTAGGTCTTATAAAAACAGCAGCTATTCCTTGCGGAGTTTTGGTATCAGATACCTTTTCAAATTCCTTTTGTTTTAGAGTTATCATCTTTTGTTTTGAAGTCGAAATCTCTTCAACAATTTCTTTATTCTCCTCAAGGAATTTATTAGTTATAAATATAACTTCACATTTATAGCTACTGTTTAATCCTTCTAAAACAGACTTTTTTCCCTCAACTATAAATTTAATTTCTGCTTTTCGGAATTTTTTAGTTAGAAGGAATGAATAGTACTGAAGTTCTTTTTTTGAGATCATAGCAATGTGTCGTAATCCTGCTTCTTTTCTGATTGCTGTCCCTTATCAAGTTCCTGCAAATATTCCCAGGAATAAATACCGGTGTTGTGTCCATCCTTCCAGGTTATCTGTATTGCATATTCTCCAACCGTTTCAATATTTCCAACCATATACATTTCTGGAGTTATCATTTTTTTTGCAGGGGGACGATAGGTTTTAAAAAGAACTGTTTCGCCTTTACATGTTGCGCAAGGACATTCGTCCCTCAGGTACTTTAAAGTTAGCTTACTAATACTGTTATCTTCCCAGGTAATTTTTAGGAATTTTTTCTCACTCACTTTTATACTTTTAGGAATCATAATTGCTCCGAAAGGTTCATTTTTCTGCTTCTAATTTTACTCAAATAGATTTTACCATTCAATTAGTCTTATATTATTAATAAAGTGTTTACTATTTTTAAAGAGGTAAAAATATTTTGGGACTATTAATTTTAATTAAATGAGCATACTTTTTGTCGAAATAGCCATATTTATGGTTTCTGTATTCCTCACAGCATTTCTTACAGCAGCTGAAATTGCTCTTGGTTCTTTTGGGGAAAACAAAATTGAAGAACTTAAGGAGAAGGGGGACAATATCTGGCATATGTTTTTAAAAGTGCATAAAAACACGGAACCTTATTATGGCGCAATTCATTTGATGTCAACTACATTTTTTATTTCCTCGGTTGTCGTAGGATTTCTTATTGGTGCAAAATTGATTAACCCTGCCATTGCCGAACCTAACACAGGATTTTATTCTGACCCTGTTAAATTATTAATTTCATTTTTATTAGCAGTAATTTCTATCGCCTCAATTCTTACGATATTCAGCTTCCTGCTGCCGAAAGCAATAGGATTCAAATATTCTGAAAGTTTGGGAAGATTTTTTATAAAGATTCTTATCCCGCTGTCTAAACTCTTTATTTTACCTATAAGTTTTTTGAATTTTATCAGCAATTTTATTCTTTTACCTTTTAAAGAAAGAACAAACTTTTCTCAAGCGAAACCCTCAGAAGATGAAATATTGGATATAATTTCTGATGGAGTAAAATCAGGCGCAATTGATGAAAAAGAAGAAGAAATAATAAAGAATGTAATAGAGTTTAATGATTTAAGAGCGAAAGAAGTAATGGTTCCTCGAACTGAGATGATTGCTGTGGATATAAATGAAAAAAATGAAGATTTATTACGAAATATTATTTTAAAGGGGCATACACTAATACCCGTTTTTGAAGATTCACTCGATCATATAATCGGGATTCTTCATAGCAAAGATGTTGTTCGTTTACTACTGGAGTCAGACTCGATAGCATCAATAAAGAAACTTATAAGACCAGCCTATTTTATACCAGAAACAAAGTTGATATCAGAAATACTAAGTGAAATGCAGAAGCGTGGTGAAAGACTGGCAATAGTATCAGATGAATATGGTGGGACTGAAGGAGTAATTACTATTGAGGATATACTTGAAGAAATCGTTGGTGAGATTAAAAACGATTCAGTTGTCGCACAAAAAAAATATTACAAGTTTCCTGATAATAAATACTTTGTACTTGGTTCTATGCAGATTGACGATTTTAATGAAGTCTTTAATATAACTCTACCAGAATCTGAGGAATATAACACAATTGCCGGATTTGCAGCAGAAAAATCCGGAAAGATTTTAAGTATTAATGAAATAGTAGAATTTGAAGGAGTAAAATTTGAACTGATTAAAAAAATACGTCAGAAGATGGTTCAATTTAAAATTTATTCTGATGAGGCTGAATTCAAAGAAAAGGAGAAAGGGGAATAAGGAATAATATTTGTTGGGGAAATAGAAAAGATAATGTCATTTGGATTTTTCTAAACAGTATTGCCATACTAAATCCAATTATATTATTTATTTCATTTAAATATTATTAGATAAATATCTTTTCTATTGGCAAAAAGTACATATGAAAAAAGCATTAATTAGCTCCGTAATATTACTAATAATTCTTGTTTACTTTTTTTACCCTGAGACAGTAATCACATTTCCACCTGGTATAACTGCTCCTGACCAACCAAGGCAAACAAATTTAACAACTAAAAAAGAATGGACCATAGAAGATTTCAAAATTGAAGCACTGGCTGAATATGAAATAAAAGCAAGAGTACTAAGTCGCAATAATTTTTCACTTGGTATAGAAAGTGAACTCTCACCATTCGATCTGGCACTTGGTTGGGGTCCAATGTCTGATCAAAGTGTAATTGATAAAATAGATATATCACAACGTAACAGATGGTATAATTGGTATTCGGATAATCTTCCAATTCCCAAGAAAGAAGTTAGTTTGAATAGTGCAAATGTCCACATTATCCCCCAAAATGAAACCATAGAAGAAAAATTTGAAAAAGTTTATAAAGGTAGCTTGGTTGAAATGAAAGGTTATCTTGTAAAAGTAACTAAAGCAGATGGTTGGCGTTGGATAAGTTCTTTAAAACGTGATGATACGGGAGGTGGTTCGTGTGAGTTGTTTTGGGTTGAGGAGATAAATGTTTTGGATAAATAGCTACTAATTAAGTAGCATAGTCCTTGTTTGGATAAATAGAAAATGCTAATTTTGCGTCACAAAAATATGCTGGTGTAGCTCAGTTGGTAGAGCAGCTGATTTGTAATCAGCCGGTCGGCGGTTCGAATCCGTTCACCAGCTCTCTCAAGTAAAGCCTTGTAATAAAATTCATTACAAGGTTTTTTTATTCCTACCCAATAATCTTATTTGTCAAATACCAAATTCCACAGTGCGAATAGATATTAAAAACAAAGATTCTGATTCCGTGTAAGAAGTGGATAACTAATTATCAGTTGAGTATTATCACACATCAGTCGTTAATTTCAGATTAACACACAATTGGACGACCATATTTAAAAACGGTCATACAAACCGTTTCCCCTCCATTAGTTAAATACACTTCCATAAATATTATTGCTTCTTTTATCAAAAGGGGCGTAAAATTATTGAATGAAGTTTCAAAGGTAGTATTATTAAATAACTAAAAGTTGTAGACGAGCTTAATTGAATATCTGGAAAATTCGTTTTCTTCCTTATCACTATTGGAATGAAATAATTTTCACTTTCTTACTTGCCAATCGTTAACCATTAGTTGCTAATATTAATTAATTTTGGGATATTAATAATAGTAGTTCTGCCCCTTAGGAGAAACGTTTAGAATACTGTTACTCTTATCTTTCTTCCAGAATATTGTGCTTCCCCCAAGGTGTAGAGTGGATTGAATTAATTATTCATTTATTTCACTCATTAATGAGGTTTCAATGAGACTTATTTATTTAATTACCGCAATAATAATCTGTATAGGTAACCTTTACTCACAGGTAAATTTAGATTCAGGGCTTGTAGCCTATTATCCTTTTAATGGAAATGCCAATGATGAGAGTGGAAATGGCAATAATGGGATAGTTACAGGAGCTGTTTTAAGTTCAGACAGGTTTAACATTATAGAAAGTGCTTACTCATTTAATGGCAATGGAGATTTTATTGATATTGGTTTTCTGTCTCAATTAAATGGAAGCTTAGAGCTAAGTATATCCATTTGGGTGAAAAAAGATAGTGCGAATAGGCGCGAAGGCTTTATTGGTAAATGGAGAACTGCTACTACCAATGATAATGTGTTTTTATTATATAACAATGAACCAGTAAATTTTAATAAACCCAGGCTGGTCATACAACTCCATGATAATTCAATTGCAAAGTTAGCTACTCAAAACTTTGCACCTGTAGGTGACTGGTTCCATTTAGTTGTAACTTGGCGAAGTTCCGATGGCTTCTTTGCAATCTATATGAACAACATATTAGAAAATAGTGTCTTTGATGGTCAAGGTAAAAGCCTCTCTTATCATGAGTTGTTTCCTGCTAGGATTGGTCATTGGGGTGCTCCAGAGCTTGGTGAAGATTATTATTTTCTTGGTAGTTTAGATGATATACGAATTTATAATCGTGCTTTAACAACGGATGAAGTTGATTCACTTTTTAATGAACAACCATCACCTAATTACATAAACTCAACAAGTTCTAATATTAACTCTGAATTTGCATTGAAACAGAATTATCCCAATCCCTTCAATCCTAACACTCAAATAAGATATTCCATTCCACAATCATCTAATGTTGTAATTAAAGTGTTTGATATACTCGGAAACGAAATAGAAGCATTGGTTAACGAAGAAAAACCCTCAGGCACATATGAATTAAACTGGAATGCAGTCAATTTACCGAGCGGGGTATACTTTTATCGAATTCAAGCAGGTTCTTTTATAGAAACTAAGAAGATGGTTCTCCTTCGTTGAGAATTTCAGCAGATAAATTTTGATGTAGTAAATGAGTGGTATATGAAATTCAAGTTAAAATTTTATTTTTCATTGGCTTTAACGTTATTTATGTTGATATATTTAGGACAAATAAACGTTCTTGCTAATGGTTTGTCTCGTCCTTCAGAGAGTAAAGTGGTAATTGATACTATTGAAAACTTTGATGTTGGGGAGGTTCAGCTTCAATCGTATTCCGACGAGGATATCGATCCTGATATGTGGTCACTTGACAATACTATTACTTACAATAACTCACCCTATTCTTTAAAGTTGTTTGGCAATACGTGGAAATTAGAGGTCATTAATCCAATATCGATTGACTCAGGCGATGTATGGCAGGTATCAGCTTATATCGAAGAAGTGGCTGAGATTCAAGGTTTTGGGATAACAGATTCCATAAATACCTTATTGTATTCTTTTGCAGGAACAGAACAAATAGACCCTGAAGAATGGATAACTGTATATCAGGGTGCATTCCCAAATGATGTATGGAATGAGTTTCAGCTTCCCGTCGCAGATGATTGGTTAGCAAGGTTTGGATACTTACCTATAGTGAAAGGAATAATATTTATAAATGATAAAGACTATACATCCCAAGGAATTTCTTACTTCGATGAGATACTTGATATAACCAACTCTTTACCTGTTGCACCACAGGTTGAAATAAGTTATACACTCGGGAAGCTCTATAAAAATATTAATGGTCTCACAAGTGTAGATGTTGAATTCACAAGCAATGTGTACGATCCCGACAGTGAAGAACACGATTATTTCTGGGACTTCGGTGATGATTCCACAAGTACGGAACGCAATCCATCCCATACATTTATTGTTGAGGATGATCACGATTATACAGTTCTGTTAGATGTTATTGATGAGACCGAATTACATGGAAGAGCAAGCTGCCAGATTTCTGTTGATCCCGGACCAACAACTTTCCCCATCACAATGAATTTTGTTGGCGATATTATGCTTGCCAGGAGAATCGAGGATTTCATTAATCTATATGGTTATGAACCAATCTTCAATCCAACTTCTCCAATGCTTGGTGAAGCTGCTGATATCACTGTTGTGAATCTCGAATGTGCTTTAACAGATCAGGGTACACCTCATCCAACAAAAGCAGTAGTGTTCAGGGGTTCTCCGGAAAATGTAGCTGCATTAACATATGCAGGTATTGATGTAGTAACCATAGCGAATAATCATATTATTGATTATGGTTTGGAGGGTTTACAGCAAACTCAATCTGTATTGAGTGAAGAAGAAATAACTTTTTTTGGTGCTGGTGCTAATTCCTACGAAGCCATGCAGCCTGCTTTCTATCTTAAATCCGGAGTAAACTTTGGATTACTTAGTTCAAGCGATAGGACAGGTCAGTATAACAACGAGCAGCCATACTTGAATGCAGGATTTAATAAACCAGGATTTGCTAACCTCACCGAATCGAATATTGTTCAACAAATTAATTCGGTAAGAGATATTGCTGACCTGATAATTCTTGAAATGCACTCAGGCAGTGAATACTCTGTATCTCCAGAAGATTGGTTTGGTAAAATAATACTAAATGAGGATCCGGATGCCGATGAAGATTATTCACCGGATTTAAGAGCACCGCTGGAAAGCGACATTGAAACACGCCACTTCGCAATAAACCAGGGCGCTGATTTAGTTATATGTCATCATCCACATATAATTCAGGGATTGGAAGTATATCAGCGAAAATTAATTGCTCATTCACTTGGAAATTTTGTATTCGATTTAAATTATCCTGAGACTTATCCAACTGTGATTTTAAACTCTAAAATTAATGAAACAGGTTTCTATGAGTACAGTATTATACCTGTATATATTGATGATTACGTTCCTGTTAGAGCAAGAGGTGAACTTGGATTATATCTATTAGATGATTTGGCAAAAAGATCAAAAGATTTGGATACTTACCTGAAAATTGATAGAGATAAAGTGGTTGCTGAAATAATATTAGATACAACGATGTTAAATCCTTGCCTTGTTCCAACTTCAGCAGAACTGGTTCTAGAAGAAGAAAACGGTAATTGGATTTCCGAACCAATATTATTAAAACGGGAAGGGAGTATATCTTCCATTGATCAGATAGATCCGTTGGGTAATTGGCAATACCGACTGGGGAAAGAATTAATATGGTTCGGCAACTTTGAAGATGAAGGTTGTACACTTTGGGATATTAATCACCCGGATGAATTTTTCGATACGACGGAATCATATACCGGTAGAAGGTCACTTTGCCAGAAGCGCTTAACCGGGCTTACTCCATTAACTACAAATTTAGAGGATAGAATAAAGTTATATCCCGATACTTCCAACTATACTTTACATGCTTATATAAAAACAGAGAATTCTCTTAATGCCGGAGTTATTATTCAATTTTTTGAATCACGCAATCAGATTTATCCCATAGGAATCGAGGATTTAGGTGCAGAGATAAGTGGAACAACGAGTTGGTCATTTTATAACAAGAAATTTTCACCACCCAGTAGTACACAGTTTATGAATCTTAGATTGCGCAGCGAGTCACCCGATTCCGGCGTAGGCTACTCATGGTTCGATAATATTGGATTGATAGAATGGACTGATTGGCAAGAATATAATCCCGCTGCAGACTTTTCAATTCCAAACGATTACTATTGGTTACAGCTTAAAATTAATGATGAGATACTGAACGCAACAGTAAATTATACTGAGATAAAATTTGCAGATGTTGTAACGCAACTCAGCGATGAAGCAACGTATATACCTAATAAATTTGTTCTTTACCAAAATTATCCAAATCCATTTAATCCTCGTACAGTCATAGAGTTCTCATTACCAGAAGATGTGAACAATGTAGTACTAACAGTATATGATATATTGGGACAGAAAGTAATCCAATTGGTTAAGGGAAATTTAAAAGCCGGCAAATACCAATATCAGTGGAATGCAATGTACCTCTCTAGCGGAGTTTATTTCTATCAATTGCAAGCTGGAGATTTTGTTGAAACTAAAAAGATGGTGTTGATGAAATAGATTATAGTTCCTTTTAACATACGTCCCCCATCAATGAAAGCCTGCCTGACAGTAGGCAGGTTGGTGGGGGTTTTTAATTATATCATTTGTTTTATTTTCAGATCTCAATTTGCTGAGAAACGGTTTAGGCAACCGTTCTAATTAATACCATTGTATAAATATATTATTGATCTCATACTTAAATCAGTGATAAATATCTTTTAGGAAAGAATCTGACTGTCAATCAACCGGTCGGCGGTTCGAATCCGTTCACCAGCTCTTAAAAACCCCGATAACGAACTGTTTTCGGGGTTTTTTATTTTTACTCATTAAAATGAATGAGTATATTACTTTTATAGAATAAATAAATCTACTTGAGGAGATTATGAAACTGTTTAAATATTTTCGATTACTGATTTTGATTTCCTTTTTCTCCGGATTATTTCCTAATTATCTCAAAGCACAGATTAAAACATCCGACTATTCTGTAAATAACAATATAAGCGTTTTCTCTTCCGATCAACCGTATGCTTCTTACTGGTTTCCTTTGGAAATATTAAGCTGGTCTCCATCAAATGATCCTGATGCTCCATATAACCGTTCCGGTGTAACTTTAAAAAATAAATATGTTGACAGCATAACTGTTGTAAATCCGAATGCGAGAGTAAATGAAGCAAAAGTAAATCCGTTATCAGCTTTTGCACCAACAAGTGATAATCCATCTCAGGGATCTTTGAATATTAATTATTATTCATTTAGTTTTTGGCAGTATGTTGACCAGTTGGTCTTTTGGGGCGGCTCTGCCGGGGAAGGATTGATACTTGCACCAAATCCTACTATTATAGATGCAGCACACAGGAATGGTGTTAAAATTCTCGGAAATATATTTTTCCCACCAACCGCTTATGGTGGACAGTTTCAATGGGTAAATGATTTTTTACAAAAGAACGGGAATACTTTTCCCGTAGCCGATAAACTTATTGAAGTCGCTGAATATTATGGTTTCGATGGCTGGTTTATAAACCAGGAAACCGCAGGTGGTAATTCACTAACTGCTATGGATATGAGAGATTTTATGATCTATTTTCAGGATAATTCTGATCTGGAAATTGAATGGTATGATGCTATGACTGAAAATGGAAATGTTAGCTGGCAAAATCAATTAAACAGTTTAAATGACTGGTATTTTCAATGGGTTGATACATTAGTATCTGAAACGATGTTCCTAAACTTTTGGTGGAATGCTACACTATTAGGCAATTCAAGAACTCTCGCTCAAAGTTTAAATAGAAGCGAGTACGAATTGTTTGCAGGAATTGATGTTGAAGCTAATGGTTATAATAGCAGCATAAGTTGGTCGGCTTTATTCCCAGACAATCTTGCACACGTTACTTCACTTGGTATTTACAGGCCAGACTGGTGTTATAATTCTTCAGTTGATCTTAATGACTATTATAACAAATCGAGTATATTCTGGGTTGGCTGGAATCACGATCCCAGCAATACAACAACTTCAAACAACTGGAAAGGAATTGCAAATTACATTCCTGCATTTACTCCAATTACGGAAGTTCCATTCGTTACGAATTTTTGTACCGGACAGGGATATGATTTTTACATCAATGGAGAAAAATTATCATACCCCGATTTATCAACAGATGGATGGAATAATTTATCGCTGCAAGATGTATTGCCGACCTGGAGATGGATTGTTCAAAGCGGTGGACCAAAACTACAGCCAGAGTTTGATTTTACAGATGCTTATTATGGAGGCAACTGTTTGAAGGTATCAGGAGATCTGACAAGTGACAACCTGATAAAACTATACAAATCTAACTGTTTAATATCTTCAGATACAAAACTGGATATAGCCTTTAAAACAGGAACTATTGCACCAACAAATCTGAAAGTTGGATTAACTTTTGAAAATAACCCATCTACCTTTACTTATCTTGATGTAGGAAGTACATCTACAGTCGATTGGAATTTGAAAACTCTTGATCTTAATACCTTCAGTGGACAAAAGGTTGCAGTGATTGCACTTTTCTTTGAAGGTGGTTTTGGAACTGGATACGAAATTAAAATCGGCAGGCTAAGTATCTATAATGGTTCAATTGATATACCTAATCCTCCGACAAATCTTTATGTTGAAAACAAAGTTAATGAAACTGGATTTGTGACTTTGAGACTTAGGTGGGATCATTCAACGAGTGAAAAATATTATTATAATGTCTTCAGAAAAAATCAGGATAATTCTTTAACATATCTGGGAGGGACTGCAAACAATGCTTACTTTGTTCCTTTTGTTAAATTCGAACAGGGAGATAGCGCAGTAACAATTTTAGTACAAACTATAGGTAATGAATTTGGGGAATCAGCTTTTGCTGAAACTTCTTTTGAATGGTTTTCTCCACCGGGGATGGCTTCTAATCCTTCACCGGCAGACGGTGATTCTGCTGTAGTCAGAAATATAACGCTTGAGTGGACACCAGGTAATGGGGCAACATCGAGTGATGTTTATCTTGGGGTAACCAATCCTCCTCCGTTCATAACCAATGTTTCAACAAATTATTATCAATCAACATTACTTGATGCATATACAACTTATTATTGGCGAATTGATTCAAAGAATCAGTATTACACAACTGAAGGTAATGTATGGAGTTTTACAACAGGAACGTCGATTGCTGCGGATACAAATGGTTTTGCACTTCAGTTTGATGGTGTTGATGATCTTCTTGATTGTGGAAATAGTAGTTCACTGCAAATTACAGGTAACAAAATAACACTTGAAGCATGGATAAATGTAACCGAGTTTAAAAGTCAACCCTTTGCAGGAAGTGTTATTGTAAAAGACCAGGGTGGAATAGATGCTGGCTATATGATACGATGCGGGGGTAATGGAATTATTAATTTTAATCTAGGAACAGGAAGCTGGCAGGAAATTAATTCTCCGGCAAATTCAATTCAGTTGAATACCTGGCAACACGTTGCTGCAACCTACGATGGAACAAATATGAAGATCTACGTTGATGGAATTCTCGCTGTAGAAGACAATCGCCCGGGATTAAATATTAGTAATGCTGTCAGCAGTAATCTGTTGATAGGTGAATCGCCTGGATTCCCCGATAGAGTTTTCAATGGTAAAATAGATGAAATAAGAATTTGGAACATTGCCCGAACCCCATCGCAGATTCAAAGTACAATGAATACCGCACTTAGTTCTGAATATTACTCATCGCCTGATAGCGGGCTGGTTGGTTACTGGCAATTAGATGAAGGAGCCGGTCAGACTGCAGTAGATTTATCCTTCTTTGAAAATAATGCTATACTTGGTACATCGGTTAATCCAGATGCCAGCGATCCACAATGGGTTGAATCAAACATTCTTGTACAAGTTGAAAACGAGAACATTCATAATTCTTACCCGGATCACTTTTCACTTTCGCAAAACTATCCGAATCCATTCAACCCAGTCACAACTATTGAATTCTCGTTACCTGAAGATGTAAATAATTTAAGGCTTTCAGTATACAATTCACTCGGAGAAAAGGTAGCTGACTTGGTAAACATATCCTTGCATGCAGGAAAATATAGCTATAAATGGGAAGCTAAAAATTTAGCTTCAGGTATTTATTTCTACGAGTTAAGAACTGATAAATTTGTTTCAGCAAAAAAGATGATCCTCCTTCGTTAGAATAGTCAGTTAATCGTGCGATTGCAGAAGATAAATGTTGATGAAGTAAAACGAAAAAATCAATTTTTAATTCAAACCCCCTGTACATTTTAGCTATTCTGGCGGCAAGCAGGTTAATAGGGATTTTTAATAGTCAATTACCAAAAATATATTTTATTATAAGCTTTAATGTATATTCAGATTAACGATGTTGAAGATTTAGAAAATTTAAATAATAATATTAAACATAAGGAAGCGAGTTAATGGAAGTGTTAAAAATGGGTTCCAAAGGAACGAGGGTTAAAGATCTTCAAAAAAGATTAAAAGGACTAGGATTTAATCCAGGAGCAATTGATGGTGATTTTGGCCCTGCTGTTCAGGCTGCACTAATAGTATTCCAAAAGAGTAAAGGATTATTAGCAGATGGAATTGCCGGACCAAGGACTTTTGCCGCTCTTGGACTAGCAAAAAGTTCAAAGCTTCCTTCAGTTGTAAATAAAGTTACAGCCACACTAGTTTCAAAAATGTTTCCATTTGCACCTGTTGATAATATAAAAAAATATCTACCGTCTGTTTTAAAGGCACTGGAAGATGAAGAACTGGGAGATAAAAACATGGTGCTAATGGCGCTGGCAACAATCCGGGCAGAAACAGGGCGATTCTTACCAATAGACGAAGGCAAATCGAAGTATAACACTTCGCCGGGCGGTCATCCTTTTGATCTGTACGACAACCGAACTGATTTGGGTAACAAAGGTGAAGGCGATGGAGATAAATTTAAGGGACGTGGATTTATACAACTTACCGGCAGGTCAAATTATACCAAGTTCAGTAAAGCGCTTGGCTTAGGTACTCAACTAGTTAAAAATCCTGATATGGCAAATGATCCTGATATCGCAGCGAAGATTCTTGCACTTTTTCTTAAAGATAAAGAAGGAAGAATAAAAGAAGCTTTGTTAGACAATGATCTTAGATTAGCGAGAAAATTAGTAAATGGTGGGAGTCATGGACTTGACGATTTTAAAGATGCCTTTAATATTGGTAACAGTCTGATAGCCTGAAAAAATTTCTATCTCTATTTACATCGTGAACATATTTTTATTCGCTTTGCATAAATTATTAATGATGTAATACCGCTCGGACAATTTTTAATCTACAGTTAAATGAAGATGACTCCTACAACGTCTATCGGGATTGTTGGCGTTCCAGGAATTTTATGAATTCTAAATTGGATGTATTTTCAGTTGGTCCTTTAGAATGATAAAATAAAATTGAGTAAAGGGATTAACTTAGTGATGTGTTGATAATTGTGTTTAAGGGAATAATGTTACAACTATGCGGCTTCATTTTGGATTGCATTCTGAAATTGTGCGCTTCTACACTTTCGATAAGCAAACAAATAAGTGTCTGATATAAGGATTTAAAAAGAACGTTAACCATTTTTTAATTACCCAACTAGCGGTTCGAATCCGTTCACCAGCTCTTAAAAACCTCGATAATGAAATGTTTTCAGGTTTTTTTATTTTCTACGGTTTTAATAATCCTGCTGATTGTGAATTGACTTTGTACCGACTAACCCGAAACAACCTAAATTGGTTTTGAATGAATATCGCCTATTTAATTGCATTACTAATTTAAGATTAATAAAATGAGATATCCAATCCTATCAGATCGAATTGTTCAAAAACTTTAACAACACCACCACACTTTACTTAGGTATATTTTTCAAAAAAATAATTGCTTGCCAATCATCAAGCATTACTTGCTATTGACAAATAATATTTGCACATTATTACTAATAAATTTTCTCTACTCCGAGAGTGTTAGATTTTCTGAGTCGAGTTACTGAATAATCTCCAGCGAGAACAAACCGAATACTCTCCCGAAGCAGTAGATCAAATTATTAATGCTTGGACTTTTCTAGCGTTAATATATTGAATTTAGTTTCATCAGGTATTTGAAGGAGGACTATGATGAACTTCTTAGATAACTTTCTTCTAACCACTCTTTTAACATTAGCCACAACTTTTTTTGGTCTTTTCATTGTCGTTCAAGAATTATATAAATACCTAATAGATCACAAAGCAAGTATACCAGCAGTTTCACCAAGTGTTTCCTGGATATCCGTGGTTTGCAAATTTTTTAAAGTTGATGGAAAATTATTCAACTTAAACTGCAATTAATTTAATTAATAAAAGAAAATGGAATAAAAGATGAGTAAAAATATCATTGTTTGTTGCGATGGTACTGGGAATGAATTTGGAGATAGAAATACCAATGTAGTTAAACTATTCGAGATTATAGACAAGATTCCAGACAAACAAATTGCCTATTACGATCCCGGAGTTGGTACATTCAGTGCACCAGGTGCCATAACAAAAACTCAAAAATTTATTACGAAATTATTTGGGCTGGCTTTTGGTTATGGGATAACTAAAAATATTGAAGACGCGTACGAATATTTGATGGATAAATATGAAGAAAATGATTATGTATATTTATTTGGATTTAGCCGGGGTGCTTTTACGGTACGCGCTCTTGCTGGCATGTTATATAAATGTGGATTACTTGAAAAGGGAAGTAATAATTTAATTCCGTACGCAACCAGGATGTACAGATATAAAAGTGAATCTATTGCGCATGGTTTCAAAAAAACTTTCTGCCGCGAATGTAAACCACACTTTATTGGGGTTTGGGATACTGTAAAATCCGTGGGTATAATTAAATCAAGAGAATTCCCGAACGCCGTATTAAATCCTGATGTTAATATTGGTGTACAAGCTTTATCCATTGATGAAAATAGAAGGAATTTCAAACCCAGTTTGTGGGAAAAAGTTGCAGATTCAAACCAGTATATCAGACAAGTATGGTTCGCAGGTTTCCATTCTGATGTAGGAGGATCATTTGAGGATTCAGGTTTGTCTGATATTGCTCTTAAATGGATAATTGATAAGGCTTCTAAAAATGGTTTAATAATAAATGGGGATGCTTTTTCTGCATTAAAACCGGAGAACGTAAAAGGAAAAATGCATAATTTGTTGTTCCCCATATGGTGGTTATTGGGTTGGACAAAACGCGAAATCATAAATGGATCATACGTTCATAAAACTGTATTTGAAAGGATTGATCAGCTCCAAAGTTATAAACCAAAAAATTTACCAAAGAAAGAAGATCTAATACAAGCATCCTAATAAATATTTGCAGAGAAATCTGTGAAAGGTTTTTATAGAATGATTCCCAAACAATATCGCTTAATTGTGAATATTAAAAATGGAAATGAATCCTTAAACCAAACAGTTATTGAAACATTAAAGCAAGATAATAAGTATAGAAATATAAATTTAAAATCTTTTTCCAAAATAATAGTTATCTAATTGTTTAACAGCTAAATAATTATCACTAAGTAAGTAATCTTAACTTGAATAAACTTATGTGAGTAATCAATGAGTAAACATAATTCAATAAATATCAATTTGGAGAATAGGTAATGAAAAGAACATTACGAAAAACTAGAAAAATAATAACATTTATTCTTCTCTTTACAACCATCTTGGCAATTATTTTGGTTGGGTTGTTGAATAAAGAACTTTATAAGGAAATGGTTTCGATAATAACAGAAGATATCTATCCTGCTATACTTGCATTATTAGTTCTTTTTGGATTTGTAGTGAGAGGTGTGGTAAAGAATCCTCCCAAATCTTTCGATAAGTTTCTTGAAAATGGATTACTGCAGATTGCAGTCTTAGAAATGTTTTTATTTATAATGGGATTGATAATTTTTAGTATTTACAAAACCGGAACCGGAACGATTTTGGTGCTGTTAGAACCAGAAATTCAGGGTCCCAAAATAAAAGCACTTGAGATTTGGGAAAGTGATTCTGCTAATGCTACTACTAAGGAGATATTGGTTCCTAATTTCCTGCCTAGTGAAAAACCTGGTAAATATACTTTCCGATTAATTGAAAAAGGATATTTTCCTGATGAAAAACCAATATCTCTTAAAGCTTTCGACGATGTTACAATTGTACTAAAAGCTGATAAGATTACCGGAACTCTTATTGTAAATACAGAACCGAAAGGCGCTGAAATATGGATTGATGCCTCGTTGAAGGCACATACTCCAGATACATTAAATCTTGGAAGAAAGAAAATAAACTTATTGCTCAAGTTAAAAGGATATCTTACGTATGAAAAGAAAGATATAGATTTAAAATCCAACCCGCTAATAAATTTAGGTACTATAACACTCCTTAAGCTCTATAAAATAAAATTTATATGCCTATTTAATGACATTGAATTTACCGTTAATAACCAGACTTACAAGGGAAGCCGAACTATATTGCTGCCTGGGCCCTCGGATTATACAATAACATCACAAAGAGGAAATGAACTTTATATTCCCAAGAAAATAACTGTAAATATGGATGATGTAATAGCAATTCCTTAAGTGAGGTATCAAACTATGAGCACAAAAGCAATCATCAGAGTATTTTTATTCAACATCTTTCTCATTATCTGTTTATCCTTTGGGATTTATGGGCAGGATAAACCGCTCAATCTAATATGGATTTACGATTTCCAGGACATGCTTGGCCACCCAGATGATTTAGCAACGAAAGGAGTTGTTTATTTATATTGGCCCTTACGAACTAAATGTTTAAACCTGTGTAAGAAGAAGGTACTTAGTATTGAATATGAGGGCTCTTATGCTAAAAAAGCGGAACTCGATGAAGTAAATAAAAGAATAAAAAATAATTTGGGTATTAAAGTACCAAATTCCAAAATCAACAACAATGAGTCTGCAATTGAATGCATGATAAATACTACGTATCGGCGAGATAGTAATTATTATTATATTAATTCTGCTATTGAAAAGGGAAATGACATTGAGATAATTCCCACATTTAAACTTTCGTATAAATTAAATAAAGATAAATCACCTTTAATAATATATGATTCATTGACAACCCATGCTGTATCAATTGCTGCTTGTTTATACAAAATCTATGATCTTTGGTATTATATATATCCTCAACCGATGAAGTTACCAGATTCCCTCTCTTCTTATCGTGATATTTCTAACAAGATTCTAACAAAAGTTGTACTTGAAACTTATGGGCTAAAAGTAACGCTTGATAGTACTAAGAAAGATGCAAACCTTATAGTTCAGTTAAAAGCATATGCTTATAGAGATTCCGTCTTTATGTCAATGGAAGCTATCATTAAAGATTCTACAAATCAACCACTTGCACTTTCCGAAAAATCATTTTATCGTGATAATCAAAAGAATTACGAACAAAAGCTGGAAGAAATTGAAAGAGATTTAGCTAAACAGATAATTAAAAAAGACTAATATCGATTTCCCTATGAATAAGAGATATTCTCAGAAAGGTTAAATATGAAAAAAATAATTATAATGACGCTGTTTTTTTTAGCTTTGTGTTTATTTACCCAAGTATTTTCGAATTTTGATCTTAACTTGTATGCTCAAGGATTTAATGCGGATCAGAAAAAAAACAGTACTAAAACAGCTATCCTGTTAGTCAAAAACTTTGATATGATGTTGCAGACAGAAGAAGAAAAGTGGTTTTCCTCGACTCTACCTATTCTTATTCAAACAAGTTTACGTGGAAATAAATATAATTGGCTAGAAATTGTAACTGATACTAATACGTTTTTTGGAGTTAATAAGTTCGTGTTAAATGGTTCTATTTTAGACTATGTTGATTATCTGAAAATCAATTTGAAAATAACTTCGAGTCAGAATAATAAATTGATTGCCTCCAGAACATATAAAATAGTTTCAGATAGTACGTTAAAATATGCCGATATAATGTCAAGAGAAATTGCTTCAATAATCTCTAAGAATATATCAACTAACGAAGAAAAAGGGGGGATAAGTGTTTTAATCTTTCCCTTTGTAAATGATATTCAGGATTCAATCTTAGATTCATATGGCGATTTTTTGACTTCTTCATTATTAAATGAATTTAAAAAGTTGCCTATCATATCTAAGGTAGCAATAGAAACTTCAAAGGTTAGCAAAGATCAAATTTCTGAAGAATTTAACCTCATCTTTAAGGGAACCTTTTATTCATATAAAGATTATTCTTTAGATGTTTCCACAACAATGTTGGACGCAAAAACAGGAGTAAAAATCTACGGCGTGTATAATCATATTAATGCCGATGATTTTTTAGATGGTCCCAAAGCAATATCAGATAGATTTGAAAATATCCTAATAGTCTATCGTTATGTTCGTGACGAGCTACTTAGTCTTCAAGATGCGAAAGATTTTTATGAGCAAGGACAGAAATATATTGAGGACATAAAAGACCCATATGCAAAAATTAAAGCTGAAGTAATGTATTATAAAGCAATTGAAATAGATACATTATATATTCCGGCACTCAAAGGGCTTGGTGATTTAGCTAAGGAGGATCATAGATACGATCAAGCTATTTCATTTTACAAACAAATTCTCGAAATAGATTCTTCAAATATTGCAGTAATCCTAAGTCTCGGTGATATTTATTATTATAATGGGCAATATAGTCTAGCCATTCAAAATTATGAAGAAGCCGCCAATTTAGCTAGAACTAAAAATCAAGTTACTGCTATTTTAACCGCGTACAAAAAACTTGGTGAGTTGTATTTAGCAAATGGAGATTATTCAGAAGCAGTGAATTATTACAATCAGGCATTAATACTCGATAAAGGTGATCAACTAATCTGGTATGATGTTGCGAATGCTCATTTTATACGCTATGCAGACTCAGAGAATAAAATTGGGGATACCACAGACATATATGAAGCAGTGAATTATTTTCTTGAAGGTAAATCGCGCTTTCCCAATGATAGCACATTCTCTCGGAATGCATCTTATCTATTGAATTACTGGGGGAAAGTCTATTATAGTGAATATATGTTACATTTTTATGATACTACCTCATTATCTAGAACATTAGTCGATCTGGCAATTAAGAAATTTAATGAGGCCAGTCAAATAACTAATTATGATTATAATTTAAAAGCAGAGAATTTTGTTTATCTGGCTTTACTTACCTACTCCATTTTACCGGATTTTGAAAAATGTAAGGAATATTCAAGCAAAGCGTTACAATTAAATCCATCTGACGAGCAAACAAACCGAAACATAAATTTGATTTTTGATTTTGCAGGGGCTTATATAACAAGAAAAGATTATGAAAAAAGTATTAATGTGAGCGAATTAGCACTCAGTTTTTCGAAATCAAAAGAGGATACTGTAACTATTAACTATTACTTAGGGGCAAATTATTATGAAATGGGCTTAGAATCTTATAAAAAAGAAGATTCTTTAAATGGTGATAAAAATATGAGAAATGCTGAAAAATATTTTATAAAAGCTTTGTATCCAGGTTGGGTAACTCCTCTTATTTACTTACAGAATATTAAGCATGAGTATATAATAAATTTTGATAGTTCATACATTTACAGCTTGCAACTGATAAAGCTTGATCCTTCTTATAAACCTTATTTAGAAAATCATATTGAGGCAGCTTTTACTGCCACTAAATTTAGAGAGGCGCAAGATCAAGCTGAAGAGATTATTACTGCTGATTCAATTTCAATAGATAATCAACAATTAGAGATATATCAAAAACTTGCAATAAGGTATATTCTTTTAGCTTCTAAACTGTTTGAACGGGATTCAATAGGTGCATTTTCCGAATTTGGACAATTTAATATAATCTATAATGATTTTAACTTAAAAGAAAATTTCTGGACCTGGGGAGGCACTAAAAAATTTATTCGAGAGTCAAATCAAATTAACACTTTCAATCGCGAAATACTTTTAGAAATAATTAAGTCATTTGAAGTTGAAAAAGAATTAGGATTAACTATTTTGAATCAAGTTGAAACTAAGTGGATAAGCCATCTAGATATTAATAAGTAATACTAAAGTTAAGAAGGAAAAACTAAGTTAATTTTCAATTTAATTAAAATATAATACATAATTCAAAATCATTATCAACACGATGTAAATCTTTTCTAAAACCTTTTACTTACTAATATGCGTCACAAGGAGGAATAAAAATGGAATCTAAAAAGTTTTTAGTTCTATTACTTTTCTTGATACTCACCTCTTGTTCAAGCATTCCAAAACAGGAATTCGGGAACTATCTTTATAATTTTAATTACGTGAATAAAACAACCCAGGAAATAATCCTTGTGATGAAGATTGTTGCTGAGAGTGAAGGCCAAGGAAGCCGGGAAGATGAGCAAAGATTGGAGGAAAAATTAACTGCCTTGGATGCTCGCCTGGCAGCATTAGATTTAATCGATAAATACAATGATGTATTGGTTGAACTTGCATCCGGAACAGATCCGGATGCAGTAAGGGGAAGTCTTCAGAATATCAGTAGTGGTTTAAGTTATTTTGGAACGAACAGCCTCACATCTCTATTATCAAATGTGGCACCTTATGGCGAAATTATTTCGCAAGCAGTAGCTTTGATTGATAATGCCATTAAAGAAAACAAATTTAAAGAAGCTGTTGATGCAGCACAGAAACCCATCCAGGCTATAATTGATATCTTACAGCAAGATGCAGATGATCTTTTTGAAATTCAGGTGCAAACATTAGGTGATAAGAAAGATTCATATCGAGATAGAATAATTGAATTAAGATTTGATTTCCAGGATTTTGTAAATACACTTGAAAATGACAACAATGTTAATAGCTCAATCGATGAGTTTAATAAAGTAACTAGAACTATGAAAACCAGTAATGACAAACTCCCTGATCAGATCAATTATTCACCTACGAATGTACGACTACCAAATTCTAATGATTATAATCTGCTAAAGGTTATTTACACACAGGTCGACGAGAACGTAACAGAATTCAATAAAATTGTAACTCAATTTAATGCAGTTGAAGAAGTCAAAACCAGTTATAAGGAAGCATTAACGGCAACATCGGATGCATTTAAGAACTTAAATTTTGCAATACAGAACAACCAACTGGTGATGCCAATAGATTTTGCAATCTATGCATTAAACTTGAGTAAAGCGTATCTTAAATATCAGGAGGCTAAATAAAATGGGAAAAATTACAAAAAATTTTACTATTGCTAGATATGAAGATGCAATTGATAAACTTGAAGCGTACCAAGCGAAAGAACCGGATAGAACTAAACGAGATGAAGCATCTGCAAAAATAACTGAATATAGAAAAAAAATTAGAGAAGCATCATGGCAAAACTTAATTGATAGGACTGAAGATCTAAATGGACTGGTGGAAGATTTAAATAGTATTCTGGAAAATGCATCAGATGTTCCTTCCATAAGTGGCACAATATCGGATTTAGGTGATGTTATATCATCTGTCAAGAATGCCCTTGAAGAAGAATGATAAGTTCATCATTAAGGTTCCTATATTAAGATTAAAATTCTGTTATTGATAAAATGATACTAGGGTGCTATTGCTCCCTTGTTAATTTATAATGTAGTTGAAGAAGTTTTTATAGATCCAAAATTAATCTATTAAATAATAAAAATTTTAACAAACATAGTTACACTTATTATTATTTATCCAAAGGAGGGAAAAAATGATTGATAATAAATTTCAAGAATATCCACACAACCTAAGTTTAAAACTAGTCCCTTTTCTTACGGTAGTTGTAATGATGTTGCTCTCCTCTTGCATAGAAACAAAATTTGTAGAAAATCCTTCAGACAATAAGATTGTTAAAGCAATGGAAGAATGGCCTGATGAATATTACTGGCTAATTAAATCCGGAGTCTCTTCACGTATACTCGGCATCCGAGAAGAAGGGGAGAGCCTCGAAAGTGCTTTTATTATGGTAGATTCTCTCATGACACAAGTAAAACAAAAGTGGTCAGAAATTTCTGTAATTGACTCGTCTGAGAAACTTATAAACTACTTAAGAGAAAATAAACTTTCACCTATTGCTGAGGCTATTCAGGAAACACTTACTATAAATTTAGAACAGGAGCCATCAGGAGAAATGCATTATTGGTTGCAAGCAAATGCAATAAAGGATGGGCTTATAGGAGCTTACAATGAGATTAAAGAAAATACAAATGAGTAATCTTGCAATTCTAGGTAAATCTATTTTAGTTGTTATTCTGCTTCCTGTAGTGTGACAATACATAAAAAAATTTTTTAAAAGGAGACAAGAAAATGAAAAATGCTCTGGTTGTAAGCGGTGGGGGATCAAAAGGGGCTTTTGCAGTTGGGGCCATTGAGAAACTCCGCGAGAAAAAAATCAAGTTTGACATTGTTGCAGGTACCAGTACAGGATCACTAATCGCACCATTAGTAGTAACTGATGAAATTCAATTTCTTCGGAGTGTTTATACTAGCGTCCGTACTGAAGACATAATTCGAAAACGTACTGTCTTTGATATTCTAACACACGATTCAATATATGATTCGAACCCATTATGGAGTTTGATAAATACCGTTGTTAATTCTGAGCGATATCAAAAGATTGTTAATTCTACTGTAGAAATGTATATAACTACTGTTAACTTACAGAAAGGCGGGATTGAGTATTGGAATCAGCATACCAGCGGTGATGGGGGTGGAATATTAGATCGCAATACTTTGTTGAGGGCAATATTAGCATCTGCCTGCCAGCCTGTGCTTATGCCTAATGTACGAATCAAAGAAGAAGGTAACCAATATACAGATGGTGGAGTAAGAGAGTGTGCACCGCTCAGCATTGCAGTTGACCATGGAGCAACGGATTTATATTCCATTGTACTTTCTCCGGAAAAGCGGGAACCGAGTAATGAGACTTATGTATTCATTGTTAAAACATTCCTCAGATTTCTTGACCTAATTCTTACAGAGGTGACTGAAAATGATATAAGCAAAGCTGTACTTTATAACCAGGCAATTGTATATTTAGATAAACTCCAAAAAAAAGCTAAGAAAATGTTTAACGCTGCTCAGGTAAATGAATTATTTAATGATCCTAAGAACCCAAATCCTTTTTCAGGTAAGAAACTTTTAAAATTATACTTAATACGCCCGTCGGAAGAATTACCTACAAATGGTTTAGAGTTCCGGCCATTTACTATGTCACAAATGGTCACAATGGGTAGAGAAGCTGCAGAAGCTGCCTTGAATAACGGTCCTTTAACTGTTTAATAAATTTTCTGGATCTCAATTTATTTTAAGGAGGTTATTATGCCGCAGAGCCCCGAGCTTACAAAAAAAGAGGTGGATCAAATTTTATCCACTAATGCTATTCTTCAGTTAACATTATCAAATAATAAATATGTTATATTCAGTGATTTGCATTTGGGCGATGGTAAAGGTGCAGATAATTTTGTTCATAATGAAAAAGTAATGATCGATAGTTTGGAACATTATAGAAAAAATAATTATAAGCTGATTCTTTTAGGAGATGTTGAAGATTTCTGGCAAGTTAAACTGGATGACACCAGAATTAGATATAACAATTCTATCTATAAAAAGATAAGAGAGTTCGGTGACGAAAACGTATTTAGAATTTACGGAAATCACGATGAGGAATGGAGTAAGAAAGAAAGTGATTATAAAGGGGATAAAAGAGATCCTGCATTCAGTGACGGCAGAGAATTCGGTTCGGCAAACAAAGCATTAAAGATTATAGATGAAAATGGGAAAACAATTATACTTTTATTGCACGGTCAGCAAGGCAGCATTGAATCGCAGCTTTTCTCATCAATTAGTAAGCCGTTTGTGTGGTTATATGGTAAGGTAATTGAACCAATTTTCGGAACTCAAAAATTAACGGCTGAACCCAATACAAAGATTGACAGTAATTATGAACAAGTCTATTATAAAATTGCATTAGAGAAAAAAGTTATAATTATTACTGGTCACTCGCATTACGCAATATTTGCATCGATGTGCTACGCAGATAAACTTCAGAAGCAGATAAATGAACTACAGTTGCAAATCAAAAATACGAAGGATAAACAAGAACAACAGAGATTGTTAGATAAACTTGAACCTATATGGAGAGATTTGAGAATTGAAAAAGCACGTAAAAGAGAAATTACACCAACCGACCCCAACTTATCTCCCAAACCATGCTACTTCAATTCGGGATGTTGTTTATATGAGAGTGGCGTAACATGTATCGAGTTGGAAAACGACCATATAAAATTGATGAAATGGAATAAAGATGACAAGAGTTCAGATTATGGTCATGGAAAAATCAGCGATTATTATCAGATGCTTCAATCATGATTTTTTATTTGTGATCTGATATTGCAACTATAAAGTTGCAAAGAAAAACAATTAGTTAAATTAATTTGAATGAGGACTGTTGAAATAATAAATTAATACTTTTATCATCGTATTTTATTAACTTTAATAATATTTAATTTTTGGAAAAAGTAGAAAGAAAATCACTATTTAGTAAACAAAAAATTAGAGTGTTCAATAGTCTCAGTAGACATGACTGAACGAGAGCATCAGGTGAACTCAACTAAGGTAATTATTTTCTATAATTACTGACCACATAAATTTGTTTCTCTCATCTCTCAAGTTCCATACAATTCCTGGCTTAATATTATTACGTTATTCACCAGAAACATCATTTTTTTACGAAAATTTTACTTTTTTAATTGTGAAAGTGCGAAAACAGAAAGTAATGTTAATAATATGTATGGCATATAAATTGAAAAAATTGAAGCTAATTGAATTACTGACTCTGGTACATTCAATGATTATTAAGATATTTTCAATAAATAAACGGTGGTTGTTATGAATAATTCCAGTACTATTAAATTCATTTTATTATTCGCTTTTATCTTTTTTCTCCACACCTCAAAATCTGTAGGCCAGTTCAACGATTATACGCTGAAGTTAGGATTGCAGGCAAATGGTCTTTTATCAGATACTGAGTTCGACAAAGAAAATAGACCATCTGATCCAAAATATAAATTTTCAGGTCTTGGTCGACTATTCATAAGATTTGAATTCTTCACTCCTGTCATCGAGACGGAAATTGGTGGAGGCTTTGGAAAACTAGCTGGTCTCGATACCACAAATGGTAATTGGTGGACCTATATTATACCTGCTGATTTGCGATTTATAATTAGTCCTTTCGATATGGACGTTTGGAATCCATATATATATGGCGGTGTAGGAGGAATGTATTTCTTTAATGACAAAAATCCAGTAGTCTCACCGGGAAGAGAACCAGAAAAAGAGAAAGGGTTTACTACAATATTTCCTGTTGGACTCGGGTTTGAAGCCGCACTCTCAGACGAAATAACACTAGATTTTTCAGGTGGTTATCATTTTACCGGTTCTGATGATTTAAATGGGTGGAACAATAAAAATATCGGTGGAAAAAACGATGGATTTTATAATTTCGGAATAGGGCTAATTTTTGTGAGTGGAAGTGGTTCTTCCGATAAGGATAAAGACGGTTTAACCAAAACTGAAGAAAAACAACTCGGAACCGATCCTGGTAATCCTGACACTGATAATGATGGTTTAAAAGATGGTGAAGAAGTTAATACATATGTTACAGACCCTCTTAATGCAGATTCAGATGGTGATGGATTAAAAGACGGGGATGAAGTACGTAGGTACAAAACTGATCCTCTTAAAGCAGACACCGATGACGATGAACTAAATGATTTTGAAGAGATTGAGACTTATAAAACCGATCCGCTTAATAAAGATACTGATGGTGACAAACTTTATGACGGAAGCGAAGTATTACATTACAAAACTGATCCACTAAAAGAAGATACCGACAGTGATACTTTAACTGATGGTAATGAGGTGAATTTATACAATACAGATCCATTGAATGCTGATACTGATGGTGATGGACTAAAAGATGGTGAAGAAGTAAATATGTATAGAACCGATCCGCTTAAAGCAGATACGGACGAAGGAACAGTAGATGACTTTACTGAAGTGAGAAGAGGAACTAATCCACTTAATCCTGATGATGATGTTATAAAGATTGATGTACCGATTGTTCTTGAAGGAATCACATTTGAAACAGGCAAATGGGATATTACCCCCGAATCAGAAGTAGTTCTTCAGGGTGCACTTAAGACAATGCAGACTTATCCTGATATTATAGTTGAGATAAGTGGGCATACCGATGATGTAGGAAGTGCAACCAGTAACCAGATATTATCTCAAAGAAGAGCTGATGCCGTAAGGCTCTGGTTAATAGGTAAAGGTATTGATCCGGATAGGATTATAGCGAAAGGTTATGGTGAGGATTGGCCGAGAGTACCTAACACTACTCCTGATGGAAGACGATTAAACAGAAGAATCGAATTCAAACGAATAAGATAGAAGAAAAACTGAAGAAGAGAAAAGCCCCTTCAATTTTGGAGGGGCTTTTTATTTGAATACATAAAAGATAAAGCTAAATAACTAAATCAGAATACTTTTTTTCTCAATGTTACTTTTTCTAATCTATTAATATTTACTTCAACTCCAATCCCCGGTTTTGTCGGTACATCCATCGTTCCATCTTTATTAACGATGAACTCCGGTTCAACTATGTCTTCTTTGTAATATCTTTTACTAGCCGATATATCACCTGGCAGAGTAAAATTTGGTAACGAAGCGAGTGCAACATTACCTGCTCTTCCAATTCCCGATTCGAGCATTCCGCCGTGCCACACTGGAATATTTTTCGAAGCGCAGTAATTGTGAATTAGTTTTGACTCGGTAAATCCTCCAACTCTTCCCGGTTTAATATTTATTACTCTACAGCTATCCAGCCCAATTGCTGCGCGAGTGTCATCTAACGAATGAATGCTTTCATCCAAGCAGATTGGTGTTTTAATTTCTTTTTGCAGTTTCGAATGGTCATAAATGTCTTCATATCCCAGAGGTTGTTCAATCAAAAGAAGATTATAATTATCCATTTCTTTAAATAAACTAATATGCTTTAGTTCATAAGAAGAGTTTGCATCTACCTGCAACAATAATTCTGGAAATTCTTTTCTCAGAGCTTTAACGAATTGAATATCATTTCCCGGAGAAATTTTAATTTTAATTCTTCTATATCCTTCATTTAAATAACCGCTAACTTTTTTTATTAATTCTTGTTCAGATCTCTGGATCCCTATACTTACACCAACATCTATTTTATCTCTGGTTCCACCGAGCATTTTTGAAAGAGAAATATTTTTTGACTTAGCAAGAACATCCCACAAAGCAGCTTCAAGTCCCGCTTTTGCCATCATATGGCCCCGAAATTTCGAATAAGATTTAATTGCTTCATCAACATTAGAAATACTCTTTCCTAAAATGGAGGGAATTAAAAAATCCTGTAGGATATGCCATGCAGTCTGGACTGTTTCATAAGAATAAAAAGGATTTCCTTCAGCGACACATTCACCCCATCCGGTCAGACCTTCGGAATCGACTCTCACTATAATATGTTCTTCTTCGTACTCGGTACCCATCGAAGTTGTAAAGGGAGAGACTAATTCGATTTTAATGTGAAGAAGCTCGATTCTATCAATTTTCATTTTATCACCTTAATTGAAACCAGTTTCATTGGCTAATTTTTTAATTTCATTGTTGTAAAAGTACGATTAAACTCCTAAGTTTTTTCATTGTTTTTTAAGAAATTTGAACAAAAATAAGGATTGGAGCGAATTTAATGTCAGATAAACTAATAGAGTGTGTTCCTAATTTTTCAGAGGGGCAGCGGCCTGAAATTATCAAACTAATAACGGATGAAATAGAAAAAGTTGAAGGTGCTCGCTTACTCGATGTCGATCCCGGTTATGATATGAACAGAACTGTTGTAACATTCGTTGGAACACCTGAAGCAGTTAAAGTTGCAGCATTCAACGCAATAAAAAAAGCTTCTGAACTTATTGATATGAGCAAACATAAGGGTTCGCATCCAAGAATGGGAGCAACTGATGTTTGTCCGTTTGTTCCGGTCAGCGGTGTTACGACTGAGCAATGTATTGAGCTTTCTAAGGAAGTTGCAAAAAAAGTTGGTGAAGAATTAAATATTCCTGTTTACCTTTATGAAAAATCT
>Ga0307423_1000154_pt1 | contig 44475 bp, 48 predicted proteins | sample SalMarWE160310MG_FD_202154 | JGI IMG/M metagenome (GOLD analysis project Ga0307423, IMG submission 202154) | Salt marsh sediment microbial communities from the Plum Island Ecosystem LTER, Massachusetts, United States - WE1603-10 | ecosystem: Environmental > Aquatic > Marine > Intertidal zone >...
CGCGATAAGCGCGACCAACGCTCCCCTCTTTGCAAACATTGTTCATCCTCCTTGTGGGATCGGCTCGAACGAGCCGTTAGATAGAGTCCGGGATTGGACATCTTCATTCTAGCTGGGGAATCACCGCCGACGGGAAGTCAGCCGACTTCTTCCTCGAGTTCATCCCGGAGCCGGTAGGCGGCCTCCAATGCCTGACCCCGATCCTCGGACATCTCTGCCCTGTCGGTCAGGAGCGTCACCTGGTTGTCGACCACCTGGAGGAACCCTCCGTGGGTTCCCACCGTGATCCGCTCGTCATCCGCCTCCACGACGACGACGCCCGTCGCGAGCGCGGCCATCAACGGCTCGTGGTCCGTGAGGATGCCGATCTCACCCTCCACGGTCCTCGCGACGAGGAAGGTGGCGTCGCCCGACCAGACGACGGACTCCGGTGTCACGATGTCCACGTGGAAGCTCATGGGGAGGACACCAGCTGTTTGGCTTTCGCCTGGACGTCCTCGACCCCGCCTGTCATATAGAACGCCTGCTCGGGCAGGTTGTCCAGCTCACCGTCGATGAGCATCTTGAAGTCACGAATGCTCTCTTCCAGTGGGACGAACACACCGGGGATGCCGGTGAACTGCTCGGCGACGAACATCGGCTGGGACAGGAACTTCTGGATCCGTCGGGCCCTGCCGACGATCAGCTTGTCCTCTTCGGACAGCTCGTCGATACCCAGGATCGCGATGATGTCCTGGAGGTCCTTGTAGCGCTGCAGAATCTGCTGGATGGTCCTGGCCACGTCATAGTGCTCCTGTCCGACGTACAGCGGATCGAGGATGCGGCTCGTCGAGTCGAGCGGGTCGATCGCCGGGTAGATGCCAAGCTCGACCAGGCCCCTCGAGAGCACCGTCGTCGCGTCGAGGTGCGCGAACGTCGTGTGCGGCGCGGGGTCGGTGATGTCGTCCGCGGGCACATAGATCGCCTGCAGCGACGTGATCGACCGTCCCTTCAAGGACGTGATGCGCTCCTGGAGGACACCCATCTCGTCGGCAAGGGTCGGCTGGTAGCCGACGGCAGAAGGCATCCGTCCAAGCAGCGTCGACACCTCGGACCCGGCCTGGGTGAAACGGAAGATGTTGTCGATGAACAGCAGCACGTCCTGGCGCATCACGTCGCGGAAGTATTCGGCCATCGTGAGCGCCGACAGACCGACGCGGAGACGCACGCCTGGTGGTTCGTCCATCTGGCCGAACACCAGCGCCGCCTTCTCGATCACGCCGGACTCGGTCATCTCGAGGAAGAGGTCGTTGCCTTCGCGTGTGCGTTCGCCGACGCCGGCAAACACGGAGACACCGCCGTGCTGGGTGGCGACCCGGTTGATCATCTCCTGGATGATGACGGTCTTGCCGGTACCGGCACCGCCGAACATGCCGATCTTGCCGCCACGCACGTACGGCTCGAGGAGGTCGATGACCTTGATGCCCGTCTCGAAGATCTCTTTCTGCGCCTCCACATCCTCGAACTTCGGCGACGCCCGATGGATCGGCCAGCGTTCGTCGAACTCGATCGAGCCTGCTGGCACGTCGAGCGGCTCACCCCACATGTTGAAGATGTGCCCGAGCGTCTTCGGTCCGACCGGGACCGTGATCGGCCCGCCGGTGTTGTGCACCTCCGCGCCTCGTACGAGGCCGTCCGTTCCCTTCATGGCAACGGCTCGCACCCGATCGTCGCCGAGGTGTTGGGCGACCTCGGCAATGATCGTCTCAGGCCTGCCGTCGACTTCGAACGAGATCTCGAGGGCGTAGAGGATCTCCGGCAGCTCGCCCTTCGGGAATTCGACGTCGACGACCGGTCCCGTCACCCTGACGATCCGCCCAACGCTCTTTGCCTCTGCCACGCTTGCTCCTATCCCTCACGCAGCGCTTCCGCGCCGCCAACGATCTCCGAGATCTCCGTCGTGATCTCTGCCTGACGGGCCTGGTTGGCCATCCGGCTCAACACCTTGATGAGTTCCTCCGCGTTCTCGGTTGCGGCTTTCATCGCGCGCTGTCGTGACGCGTGCTCCGACGCCGACGAGTCGAGCAACATCCCGAATGCCGCAGCTTCGACGTACCTGGGCAGCAGCCGGTCGAGGATCTCCGAAGGTGACGGCTCGTACGAGTATGACACTGTTCCGACCGTGTCCTCACCGTCCTCCGGAGGGACGATCGGAAGGAGCTCCAGCTTGATCGCTTCCTGCACCAGCGCCGAGCGGTACCTGGTGTAGAACACCTCGACCATGTCCACTTCGCTGACCGCGTACGCCTCCATGATCGAGTTGGCGATCGCCCTGGCATCCGAGTAGCTCGGCGCGTCCGTCATGCCGACGAAGGAACGCTCGACGTGATAGCCGCGGAACCGAAAGTACGTGTTCGCCTTCTTGCCGACGACGTACAGCCGCACTTCGATTCCCTGACCCCGCAGCTCGATGACTCGACGTTCGGCGAGCCTGATGACCGTCGAGTTGTATGCGCCCGCCAGTCCCCGGTCGGATGAGACAACGACGATGCCTGCGGTCGTGACCGGCCGGCGGTCGAGCAGCATGTGCGACGCTCCTCCGGCGGCCCTGCCGACGTTGCGGATCACGTCGACCAGCCGGGCAACGTATGGCTTGGACGCCTCGACGCGTTGCTGGGCGCCGACGATCCGCGACGCGGCGATGAGTTCCATCGCACGCGTGATCTTCTTCGTCGACCGGACGGACTTGATCCGCCGCCTCGTCAGCCGTAGCCCAGCGCTCGCCACCGACCCGTCTCCTATGCCTCGAAGATCTCTTTGAAGCCGTTGATCGCCGAGTCGAGCTCGTCATCTTCCGGCAGCGAGCCCGTCGACGCGATCGTATCGAGCAGTGCCCCGTGGCGGCTCCTGAGAAACGCATGCAGCTCCTCTTCGAACCGTCGGATCGCCTCAACAGGCACGTCATCCATGAAGCCGTTCGTCACCGCGTGGATCGTGACGACCTGATCCTCGATCGGGACCGGGCTGAACTGCCGCTGTTTGAGCACTTCGACGACCCGCTTGCCTCGTTCGAGCTGTGCAGCGCTCACCGAGTCGAGTTCGGCGCCGAACTCCGCGAACGCCTCCAGCTCCCGGAACTGGGCGAGGTTGATGCGCAACGGGCCGGAGACCTTCCTCATCGCCTTGACCTGGGCGCTCCCACCGACGCGGGACACGGAGATGCCGGCGTTGATAGCGGGCCGGACACCCGAGTAGAACAGGTCGGTCTCGAGGAAGATCTGTCCGTCGGTGATCGAGATGACGTTCGTGGGAATGTACGCCGACACGTCGCCCGCTTTGGTCTCGACGATCGGAAGCCCGGTGAGTGACCCGCCACCCAGCTCGTCGGACAGCTTGGCGCACCGTTCGAGCAGGCGGCTGTGGAGGTAGAAGACGTCGCCGGGGTATGCCTCACGGCCTGGTGGCCGGCGCAACAGCAGTGAGATCTCTCGATAGGCGACCGCCTGCTTGGAGAGGTCGTCGAACACGATGAGGGCATGCTCGCCTTTGTACATCCAGTACTGGCCGATCGCCGAGCCGGAGTACGGCGCGTACATCTGGAGAGCGGCCGGCGCAGACGCGGGAGCGTTGACCACCACCGTGTACTCCATGGCGCCGTGCTTGTGGAGAGCGTCGACAACCTCGGCGACGGTCGATGCCTTCTGACCGATCGCGACGTAGACGCACTTCACGCCCTGGCCCTTCTGGTTGATGATCGTGTCGACGGCGACGGCTGTCTTGCCGGTCTGCCGGTCGCCGATGATCAACTCTCGCTGACCGCGACCAATCGGGATCATCGTGTCGATCGCCTTGATGCCGGTCTGGAGTGGTTCCTTCACCGGCTGGCGTTGCACCACCGACGGTGCCTGGACTTCCAGAAGACGCCGCTCGGTCGTGTTGATGGGGCCCTTGCCGTCGATCGGGCTGCCGAGCGGGTCGATGACCCGTCCGAGCAAGGCGTCACCGACGCCGATCGAGAGCACTCGCCCGGTCGAACGGACAGGTGATCCCTCTTCGACGTGGGAGAACTCGCCCATCAGCACGACACCGATGGACTCCTCCTCGAGGTTGAGCGCGACTCCGAGGAGACCGCCGGGGAACTCGAGGAGCTCCGAGGACATCGCGTTCGGGAGTCCCTTGACGATGGCCACACCGTCGGCGATGGATGTCACGTATCCGACGGTTTCAGCCTCGACAGAGGGCTTCCAGTCCTCGAGGTGCTTCCGAAGGGAATCGGCGATGTCTTTGGGGTCAAGCGTCAGTTCGGCCATCGTTGCTCCTTCATCGGCGCTGCAGGGTCTGGCGGAGACTGTCGAGGCGGTGGCGGATCGAGCCGTCGATCACGATGTCGCCGATCGTGGCGACCACGCCGCCGACGACGCTCGGATCGACGACGAGCTTCGCTTCCACGGTCTTGCCGGTGGCTTTGCCGAGCGCTTCTTCGAGTTTCCGGAGGGTTTCGGCGTCCAGTGGGACCGCCGCACGGATTTCTGCGACCGCCCGGTTGCGTGACGCTGCGGACCGGGCCACGAACGCGTCCACGACCGCAGGGATGTCCCGTGCGCGGCCGAGGCGTGCGACGAACTGAATGAACGACGAGGTGAGGCTGGATGCCTTGCCTTCCAGCAGGTCGGCGAGCACGGCCTCTTTGCGCTCGTTCGGGAGGCGAGGATCGGCGAGCGAGTCGGCCAGTTCGGGGGACGCCTCGATCGAACGGGCGACCGTGAACAGCTCGGCTTCGACCGAGTCCAGACTCCCTTCTGCACTCGCAATCGCGAAGATCGCCTCGGCGTACCCTTCGATCCGGTCGTTCATCAGCCCATCCGTTCGAGCTCGTCCAGATACCGGTCGATGAGCCCTCGCTGGGCATCGCGGTCGAGGCTGCCTTGAACGACCCGCTCCGCGAGGTCGATCGACAGGTCGGCGACCTCCTGTCGCACTTCGGTGAGCGCACGGTCGCGCTCGGCGACGACCTCGGCACGAGCTTTCGCGACGATCTCATCTGCCTCGGATGACGCCTTCGCCGTCATCTCCTGTCGCATCGTCTCGGCCGTCTGACGGGCCTCTTCGATGATCCGGTTGCCTTCGTCCTTGGCGTTGGCGAGCTGCTGGCGGTAGTCGTCGAGGAGACCCTGCGCCTCCTGCTTCGCCTGCTCAGCCTCCTGCAACCCGCCGACGATCGCCTGCTGACGTGCGTTCAGCATCCGGTTCATCGCCGGACCTGCGAACTTCCAGAGGAAGAAGGCGAGGACCGCAAAGCTGACGATGCCCCAGATCAGCTCGTGGATCTCCGGAAAGATGAGGAACAGGCCCGACCTGCCCTGCTCGGCTTGGGCGAGCAGCAGTAACGGCGACATCGTCACGCCTGCCCGAACAGGATGAAGAACAGCAACAGGCCGAACAGGGCCAGCGCCTCGGTGAAGGCGATGCCGAGGAACATGGTCGCTCGTACCTGACCCGCCATCTCCGGCTGACGTACCATCGCCTGGACGGCGTTGCCGGCCACGATGCCGATGCCGATGCCAGGTCCGATGGCGGCAAGGCCGTAGGCCAGACCCGCTCCAAGGAGTGCTGCGGCATGAATGTCCAATGTGGTTCTCCTCTCAGTGCTCCAAATGGATGGAACTCTCGATGTAGACGGCGGTCAGCAACGTGAAGATGAACGCCTGCAGGACCCCTACGAAGATCTCGAACCCGGTGATGGCCACCGCGAACGCGAACGGGATCGGGAAGGCGAGCAGCTTCGGAGACAGCACGAAGTAGGCGGCGGAGGTGAGAAAGAAGACCGTCAGCATGATGTGGCCGGCGAGCATGTTGGCGAAGAGTCGGACGGCCAGACTGATCGGTCTGATGAAGAACACGGAGATGATCTCGATCGGCGTGACCAGCACCAAGAGCGCCTTTGGGACTCCCTCGGGGACGACCGTGCGGAACAAGTACCGGAGTCCGTGCTTCTTCATTCCTACGAACAGGAAGACGACGTACACGAACACCGCCATGAATGCAGGGATCGCCATCCTGGAGGTGGGCGGGAAGTTGATGAACGGTGTGACTTCGAGAATGTTGAGAAACAGGATCCAGAAGAACATCGGGATCAGCAGCCACTCGTAGTTCACCGACTCGGGTCCGATGATGTCGCGCCCGATGTCCTTCTTCACGAACTCCACGGCGGCTTCGGCGGCCACCTGAAGCTTGGTGGGGACGATGCGCGGCGTGCGGAACGGGAGGTAGAGGAACAGGAACGTCACGATCGCTGCGAGGAACATCAGCAGGACGACACGGTTGATACCGAACGGCAGGATGGCAGGCCAATCGAACATCTCGTTGATGTCGCTCGGCACCTGGACGATCTGCGCGAGGATCACCTGACAGCCTCCTTCCGGGCCTGCATCACGAGCAACCCGATGTACGTGACAGCGAGCCCCACGAAGAGCCCGATGAGGTCCAATTGTAGAAAGCGGATCGCGACCCAGACGAACGCGGTCAGCAGCAGCAATCTAACGAGGAATCCGGCGAGTGCCGCAGTGCCGAGCGCCGTAGGGGAACGACGGGCCGCCCATGACAGCGTCTTGCCTGTGAAGAGGAAGACGAGGGCGACGACTGCCGCGCCGACGATCGCTGCGAGGGCTGCCGGCGGTCCGCCGATGAGGAGGGCGACGGCTGCAACCGCAGGGCCGAACCACAGCGAGCGCAGAGCCATCTCCGCTCCCATGCGTGCTTCAACGTCCACGCCGCTCCATCTCCTTCGCGTACTGCAGCATCCAGTAGAACCCGAGCGCGAAACCTGCGATCGTTCCGAGAGACACGAGCCACGGCCAGGTACCCAACCATCGATCGAGTAGCCAGCCGAGCACACCTCCCGATACCACCGACGCGAAGAAGCGACTCGAGACGTCGGCGGCCTCGGCGATTCCTCTTCCCGCGCTGTAGTTCGGCGGCATCGTTATCGATCCTCGGTCCCTATGCAAATCGACACGCCGGGCTCCGCCCGGCGGCACTTTTCGCTTCGTCCAGGGCGCGACGACGAGCTTCGCTCGGGATCCTGGCGCACAGGCAACACTCTACCCGGACCTGGTCCTCGGCATCCGTGGCCTCCTCGCAAGACGTCAAGCTCCGCCCGGCGTCTTGGGTCATCGGCAGTCGGTTCGCGACCGCACGCGTCCAGAGACAACGGGGCGACCGCCCTACCGAAGACCGAGAACCGACAACTCATGACGGCTCACGAAGTGAGCTAGACGTGCCCGACGAAGCCGTCCCCGTACGGCGGGAACCGCAATGCCAGCTCACCGACGGTGTGACCGATCTCCTTGAGGGCCACTTCATCGTGGCGTTCGTGGAGTGCGCGGGCGATCAGATCGGCGACCTGCTCGACCTCGGCCTCCTTCATTCCCTGAGTGGTCACCGAGGGGGTGCCGATGCGTATGCCGCTGGTGATGAACGGGGATCGCGGATCAAACGGGATGGCGTTCCTGTTGAGGGTGACACCAAGTCCATCGAGGAGGGTCGCGGCCTCCTTGCCGGTGAGGTCCTCGTCGATGCTGCGCATGTCGGCGAGGAACATGTGGTTCTCCGTCGTGCTGCTGACGATGCGGACGCCCCGCGAGGTGAGACGGTCGGCCATCGCTTTGGCGTTGCGAACGACCTGATGCGCGTACTCCCTGTACTCGGCGGTGGATGCTTCCTTGAAACAGACGGCCTTGGCAGCAATCTGATTGAAGATCGCCCCGCCTTGTGCTGCGGGGAACACCGCCTTGTCGATGGCCTTCCCGAACTCCTCCTTGCTGAGGATGAGCCCACCGCGAGGCCCGCGCAACGCCTTGTGGGTCGTGGCGGTGACGATGTCGGCGTACGGGACGGGGTTCGGGTAGGCGCCGCCTGCAACGATCCCGATGAAGTGGGCGGCGTCGATGATGAACACGGCACCGACTTCGTCGGCGATGTCCCGGAACGCCTGATAGTCGAGCGTCCTCGAGTAGGCGGAGTATCCGGCGAGGAGCACCTGCGGTCGGTACTCGAGAGCGAGGCGTCTGACCTCGTCCATGTCGATCACTTCGCTGTCGGGGTCTACGCCGTAGGCGACGAAGTTGTAGAGCTGCCCGGAGAAGCTGACTGGCGAGCCGTGCGTCAGGTGCCCGCCCTGATCGAGGCGCATGCCGAGAACGGTGTCACCAGGCTGGATAGTCGCGAAGTAGGCCGCCATGTTGGCCTGGGAGCCCGAGTGGGCCTGCACGTTGGCGTGTTCAGCCCCGAATAGCTCCATCGCTCGGTCTCTTGCGAGGTTCTCGATCTCGTCGACGATCTGGCAGCCCTCGTAGTAGCGGCGCCCTGGATAGCCCTCGGCGTACTTGTTGGTGAACACCGAACCGGAGGCCTCCATGACAGCCCTGGACGCGAAGTTCTCGGACGCGATGAGGTGGATGTGGGAGTCCTGCCTATCGACGTCGGCTTTGATGAGAGCCGCGACGGCCGGGTCGATCTCCTCGATTGAACGCATGTCAGTCATGAACACCTCGTACCGGAAAGCACTCTCAGGCTACACGGGCCGATCCCTCAACCGACCGGTCCCGTACGGAGGATGACCGGGCTCGTCTGGGTGCAGTCGATCACCGTCGATGCGACGCCCCCGGGGCTGCGACCTTCGAGATAGACGGCGACCTTCCCACCGAAGATCGACCTCGCTTGACGGTCATCATGTGCCTCTCGCTCGCCGCTCAGGTTGGCGCTGGTCACCGCCAGCGGGCCTGCGGTTTCGAGGAGTGCCAGCGCGGTCGGATGGGCGGGTACCCGTAGGCCGATCGTCCCCTCGGTGCCGGGGGCGACGCCGGCCGCCGGGACGACGAGGGTGAGCGGTCCCGGCCAATGCTCGGCGGCGAGCCTGCGAGCCGAGTCGTTGAGGATGCCGAGGGTGAGCGCCTGGTCGATAGATGCCACCAGCACCGGGAACGGGCGGTCTGGGGCACGACCCTTGAGGTCGACGAGGGCGGTGAGCGCGTCCGGGTTGCGCGGGTCGACGCCTACCCCGTACACGGTGTCGGTAGGCACGCCGACGACCAGCCCTGCACGGAGTGCCTCCACGGCAACGCCGATCGTGGGAGTCTCGGTGACGGCTACGCGGGTCGGACTGGCTGCGAAGCCCCGCAGGCTCAGGATCCGTTTCGAGAAGGCCTCGGGGTCGCCGGTGGTCAGGTACTCGGTCTGGCCATCAGAGCCGATCGGGCCGGGCAGGACTCGCAGGGCCTGCCGTGCGACGGCCGGTGCCGGGTCGATCACCCGGACGTCCGGTCCGATCGTCGCCTTGATCTGCGGAACGAGGAACGAGTAGTGGGTGCAGCCGAGCACCACCGTGTCGACGCCGCCGTCGATGAGCGGTGGCAGGTACTCGGCGAGGAGCGCCCTGGAGACCCCGGTGTCGCCTCGCTCGACGGCCATCGCCAGCCCGGGACAGGCCTGCTCGACGATCGACACCCCGCTCGCGTGCCTGTCCACGACCGACGCGTAGAGCTCGCCCTGGAACGTCGCGTTGGTGGCGAGCACACCGATGACACCCCTGGCGGTCTGCTCGGCGGCAGGCTTGACCGCTGGTTCCATACCGACGAACGGGATAGCCGGGAAGGCTCGCCGGAGCGGGTGCAGGGCTGCCGCCGAGGCGCTGTTGCAGGCGACCACGATGACGCCGGCCCCACGGTCGAGGAGCAGGCGGGTCATCGCCTCCGATCGGGCACGCACCTCCTCGAGGGTACGTTCGCCGTAGGGCATCCACGCCTGGTCGGCCAGGTAGATCATCGGGTGGCCGGGAGCGAGCCGATCCAGTTCTGCAAGCACGGCGAGCCCGCCAACTCCCGAGTCGAAGATGCCGATGGTCGTGCTCACGGCCGCCATTTGACCACACCCTCCCCCGTTCTTGCGTGAGTGGGGTGCACTATGGCCACCTATCTCACGCAAGAACGCGGTTTTGGGGGGGTGTCAGCAGCAGCGGGCGCCCTTGCGGCCCACCAGGACCCTCGGTCTGCCGGCCAGGTCGTTTCGAATCTCGCAGTACAGCCACCCGCCGAACAACTCGAGCGCCCGATCGGCCTGCGTCTCGCCGATCTCACAGAACAACCACCCGCCGATGCCCAACCACCAGTAGACCTCCCCGGCGATCCGTTCGAGCACCTCGTCGCCCCGAGCCCCTGCGACCAGTGCCTGCTTCGGCTCGTGCAGTCTGATCTCGTCGGGGAGCGTCTCGTACTCCTTCGCTGACACGTACGGAGGGTTGGTCACGATCAGGTCGACTCGCCCTTTCACACGTGTTGGTAGCGCCTCGAACAGGTCCCCTTTGCACCACTCGACGTCGAGGTTGTTGAGCGCCGCGTTCTCTGCCGCCAGGGCGAGGGCCTCCTCTGACACATCGGCCCCGATCACCTGTGCAGCCGGGAACCGTGCCTTCAGTGCAAGGGCCAGCGCTCCGGATCCACTGCACAGGTCGACGATACGGGTCCCCGGACCGGCGTCGTCGAGGGCGGCGACTGCGTGTTCCCACAGGTTCTCGGTCTCCGGTCGAGGAATCAGCGCCCGCTCATCGACCCGCACCTCGACAGGACCGAACGGAATGCTCGCCTCGAGGTACTGGAGAGGCTCGCCCTCCCTGCGGCGGGCGACCAGCGACCGGTACCTATCGAGCTGCTCGGGGGTCGGGTCGGTCGCGTACAGCTCGGAACGCGTCCATCCCGTCGCCACCATCAGCAGCCGCTCGGCCTCATGGCGAGGGATGCCGACATCGAGGAGGCTGGGGATCATGAGCAACACGCTACTGCGGAGCGAGTCTTCAGTCTTCAAACCGGGCGGACAGCGAACAGCCAACAGCAAGAACGACCTCTCGGCGACCGGCTGTCACGAGCCTTCGGCTCCAGGACGGCGTCAGTCGCCCTGGGACAGGCGGTGGGCCTGCTCGTCGGCAGAGAGTGCTTCGACGAACTCCCCCAGATCACCACCGAGGATCTGTGGCAGGCGCTTGATCGTCATCCCGATCCTGTGATCGGTGACCCGGTTCTCCTTGAAGTTGTACGTGCGGATCTTCTCCGACCGGCCACCGGTGCCCACCTGTGCTCGGCGGGCTCCCGCGATCTCGGAGTGCTGAGCCTCCAGCTGGAGCTGGTAGAGACGAGCTCGAAGGATCCGGAACGCCTTGTCCTTGTTCTGGAGTTGCGACTTCTCGTCCTGGCAGCTCACAACGAGGCCTGTCGGCACGTGGGTGAGCCGCACCGCCGAGTCGGTGGTGTTCACCGACTGCCCGCCAGGGCCTGTCGAGCGGTAGACATCGACACGCACGTCGGCAGGGTCGATCTCGACCTCTATCTCTTCGGCTTCGGGGAGGACGGCGACCGTCGCCGTGGACGTGTGCACGCGTCCTTGTGACTCGGTCCGTGGGACCCGCTGTACACGGTGGACACCGGCCTCGTACTTGAGTTTCGAATAGGCGCCGTGCCCTTTGACCGAGAAGATGACCTCCTTGAACCCACCGCTCTCCGACGGTGACATCTCGAGCGTCTCCACCCGGAATCCCTGACCTTCGGCGAATGCCTGATACATCTGCTGGAGGTCTCCCGCCCACAGCGCCGCTTCGTCGCCTCCCGCTGCGGACCGGATCTCGACGATCACATCCTTCTCGTCGTTGGGATCTGTCGGAACGAGTGCCAGTCGGAGTTCTTCCTCGAGACGCTCCATGTCGCTGCGACGTTCTGCGGCGAGCTGCCGGAACTGCTGCGCAGTGGTCGGATCGTCATCTTCTTCGGCGAGCTCCTCCGCATCGCTCGCCTCAGAGGATGCGGCCAGGTACGCGTCGTACTGCTCGACGATCCTGCGGAGTTCGGCATGACGTTTGGTGAGTTCGGCGTACCGATTCCTGTCACTCGTCGAGTCGGGGTCTGAGAGGCTGACCTCGACGTCCTCGAACGCCTTCCTGATCTCTTCCAGCCGGTCGCTGAGCCTCGTATCCATGTCACTCCATGGCGCGCAGCGCTGCCGGGCAGACCGGGCCCCGAGCCTTGACCTCTTCCACTTCCTCTTCGGTGAGAGCCGCAAGAAGCGACGTGACCGCCACCTCCACCTGGTCGTCGGACGGATGGGAGGTCGTGAGTTTCTGAAGCCACAGTCCCGGTGCAGCAAGGACCCGACCAACTGTCTCCCCGCCGTGCAGACCCGAGAACCTGAGGATCTCGTAGGCAAGGCCGGCGATGACGGGAATCAGCAGGATTCGAGAGCCGATCAGCCATAGCCACGGAACGTCTCTCCCGATCAGCGTGAAGACGATCAACGCGAGCAGCACGACGATCAGCAGGAAGTTGGTTCCGCACCGGGGATGCTCAGGGGGATGCGTCTGGATGTTCTCGACGGTGAGGGCCTGACCGGCCTCGTACGCGTGGATCGTCTGGTGTTCCGCGCCGTGATACTCGAACACCCGCTTGATCTCCTTCGAGCGGCCGATCGCCCAGACGTAGCCGATAAACAACAGTCCACGCACGACACCGTCGACGAGATTGAACGCGAACGAGGATCCTCCAAGCAACGGGGACAGCAGTTTCGCCACCCCGAGAGGAGCGAGAATGAAGATCGCCATGACCGCTGCGACCGACAGCGCGATCGTCCCTGCGAGCTGCAGACCCGTCAGTTCCTCTTCCTCTTCGTCGACAGCTCTCTGCGCCGACCAGCTGAGAGCCTTGAAACCGAGGGCGAGGGACTCGTAGAGAACCAGGATGCCCCTGATGAACGGCACCCTGGCGACACGGGACCTCGACGACAGGCGCGGTAGATCATTCGTCGCGCACGCGATCTCCCCCGACGGGAGACGCACAGCGACAGCCCACCTGTTGGGGGCGCGCATCATCACACCTTCGATGACGGCTTGTCCGCCGACGGTGGCGCCGGGAGGTCGACTCACCTGGCCCCGCTACTCGGCGTCGGTGTTGCTGGTGAAACTCTTGCGACCGTACCGCTTCTGGAAACGCTCGACCCGACCGCCGGTGTCGACGAGCTTCTGACGGCCCGTGAAGAACGGATGGCACTCGTTGCAGAGGTCGACGTGCATCTCAGGCTTCGTGGACTTGGTCGTGAACGTGTTCCCGCACGAGCACGTGACCTTTGTGTCCACATAATTCGGGTGGATACCTGCTTTCACCGTCTCCTCCTACGTATTCCTGGCCACCTCGGCCAGGAAGTCCGAGTTCGATTTCGTTGTCTTCAACCGGTCGATCAGCAGCTCGAGAGCGGCACCGGGTTCGAGGGCCAGCAGCACTCTGCGCAGCTTCCACACCTGAAGAAGCTCTGATCTGTCGAACAACAACTCCTCCTTGCGTGTTCCCGATTGGGAGATGTCGACGGCAGGATAGATGCGCCGGTCGGCGAGACCGCGATCGAGTCGGAGCTCCATGTTACCTGTGCCCTTGAACTCCTCGAAGATGACCTCGTCCATCCTCGACCCCGTTTCTACGAGCGCCGTACCCATGATCGTCAGGCTGCCACCTTCTTCGATGTTGCGGGCTGCTCCGAAGAAGCGCTTCGGAGGGTAGAGAGCGGTCGAGTCGACACCACCGGACAGGATGCGTCCACTTGCCGGGGTCGCCAGGTTGTGTGCCCTGGCAAGTCGGGTGATCGAGTCGAGGAGGATGACGACGTCGGTGCCCATCTCAACGAGCCGCTTGGCGCGCTCCAGAGCGAGGTCGGACACCTGCGTGTGCTCCTCCGCCGGCCGGTCGAACGTCGAGTACACGACTTCGCCTTTCACCGACCGTTGCATGTCGGTTACCTCTTCAGGGCGCTCGTCGACGAGAACGACCATCAGGTAGCACTCGGGGTTGTTGGCCTCGATCGAGTGTGCGATCTCCTTCAGCACCGTCGTCTTCCCTGCCTTCGGTGGGGAGACGATCAACCCTCGCTGTCCTTTTCCGATCGGCGCGATGAGGTCGATGATCCGTGCGAGTGTGTGGTTCGGGTTGCCGTCCACCTCGAGACGAAGTCGCACGTCGGGGAACAGCGGTGTGAGTTTCGAAAACTTCGGGCGTTCCCTCGCCTCGTCGGCGGTCATCCCGTTGACACTCAGAATGCGGGTCAACGCGGGGAACTTCTCCTGCGAGCGGGGCGGACGGATGGGACCGTCGATCTGGTCACCTTTTCGGAGACCGAACTTGCGGATCTGGCTCGCGGATACGTAGACGTCCAGTTCGCCTGGAAGATATCCGGTCACTCTCAGGAACCCATATCCCTCTGGAAGGATGTCGAGGATCCCTTCACGGACCTCCATCTCGCTCTCGGGAATCTGCTGCTGCTGCTGGCCACCACCACCTGGGCGACGGCGGCGGCGCTTCCCACGAGACTGTCCGTCGTACTGACGGTCTTCGGAACGGTCCTCGCTCGACCCGTCGTCGGATGAGTCGTCACCAGAGTCGTCGTCGTCGGATGAGCCGTTCGCGCCTGCGGTCTGCTCTCCCGCCGGCGAATCGAGCACCGGCGACGCGGCCGGCAGATCGATGGGAGGTGGCTCGGTGCTGACCGTGACACCATCCGAATGCAAGATCTGGTCGATGAGTTTGGCCTTCTGCAGACCATCGGTCTCGATTCCCACTGCTGCTGCAATAGTTCTGAGATCGTTCACGGACTTCTCTTGGAGTTCCGCTCTGGTGGTCATGTCATCCTTTCGGTCAGGTGTCAGAGAAAGACTCCGTGACGTGCTCTCCGAGATTCCGGAGATCTGGGGATCCGGCGCGACCAACGTCGGTGCGCCGGGGGTGTACCGTCATTGTACGGGGTATCGGCTGATCTTCCAAGTGATGAAGCGATCAATGGCGTCGATCGAGGCCGGCAGAACCGTGAAGTGCTCCTCTCGACCGGCCATGTCGGCGATACGGGACGGCACGATCGGCACCCTGCCGGTCGCCGCGGTGGCGGCTTCCGGGAACTTCGCAGGGTGGGCCGTGCCCACCACGATCGCGGGCGTGTCGCGTGGTGTCGCGTCTGAGGCGGCGATCGCGACAGCCGTGTGTGGGTCGACCTGAAGGCCGTATCGTCGGTCGACGTCACCCATCGTCGCGAGGATCTCGGTGTCATCGAACGCATGGGCCTCGAAGGGTTCGGGATCCAGATCGGGGACACCGCCTCCACCCATCGCCTCGGTGACCCGATCCCCGTCGCGACCGACCAGCTCGAAGACGAGGCGCTCGAGGTTGGATGGGATCTGGATGTCCATCGCGGGTGCGATGGTCGGAATCACCGGCCCGGGTACGATCGATCCGTCCTCGAAGAACCTGAAGACGCTCCTGTTCGCGTTGGTGCCCACGATCAGCTTGCGGATCGGCACCCCCATACGCCTGGCTGCCCATGCCGAGTAGACGTTGCCGAAGTTCCCGGTCGGAACGACCACATCGATCTCGTCTGCTCCGAGGGCCGCGACCGCATGCGCGTAGTACGGGATCTGTCCCATCACCCGAACCCAGTTGATGGAGTTGACGGACGACACGGGTCGCGTGCGTCGGGTGAGCAGTGCTTTCACGATCCGCTGGCAATCGTCGAATGTCCCCTCGACGGCAACGTTGTGGACGTTCGGTGCGGTCACCGTCGTCATCTGTTTGCGCTGAACCTCCGACACCCTGCCGTGAGGGTGCAGCACGACGATGTCCATTGATTCGAGGCCGGCGACCGCGGCGATCGCCGCCGAGCCTGTGTCGCCGGAGGTTGCCCCCACGACGAGCAGCCGCTCCCCTCGCCTGCTCAGCGTCCGGTCCAGCAGCCTGCCCAGCCACTGGAGTGCATAGTCCTTGAACGCGTACGTCGGCCCCCAGAACAACTCGAGGAGCCAGCGATCGTCGCCAAGTTCGGTCAGAGGTACGAGCCGGTCGAACACTCCGTAGGTTTCGTCGGCGAGTGAGTTCAGGCCCTCTCCTGCCCCGAACATGCCGGCGACCGCCGCCACGGCGTCCGGGTAGTCGGTTGGAACATCATCGAGGTGGGGCCATGACTCCGGGACGAACAGGCCACCGTCGGGGGCCAGGCCGGTGAGGAGCACGTCTTCGAACGTCGCGTTGGCGACTCCGCCCCTCGTCGACACGTACCTCACGTCTCGTCCCTCACGGTTCGTCGCTCTGCACGCGGATCGTCGCTGCGACCTCGCTCACCACATCGAGGTCGGACATCGACGACACGGCGGCACGCAAGTTCGCCTCCACGGCATCGTGGGTGATCATCAGCAGGGTCGCCTCGTCTTGTCTGCCTTCCTGCCAGACGGATTTGATGCTCACCCCAGCCTCGCCGAATGCGCCTGCGATCGCGGCGAGCACGCCAGGTGCGTCGATGACCCTGAGCCGGATGTACCACTTGGTGGTCGACTCCTCGAACGGCCGGACACGGCCAGGCCCGAACCTGACTCGAGGCGTCACTCTGGGCCCGGCGAGCAACTCACGAGCAGCATCGATGACGTCGCCCAGCACCGCCGTCGCTGTGGGCCCCCCACCGGCGCCAGGCCCGGAGAACAACAGCTCGCCCACCTCGGGGCCCTGCACGAACACCGCATTCGCCACGCCCCGGACGGCGGCGAGCGGATGCGCCGACGGAACCAGCGTCGGGTGAACCCTGACGGTGATACCTTCTGGCGCCTTGTCGGCGATAGCAAGAAGCTTCAGCACGTAGCCGAGATTGGACGCGTAGCCGACGTCGACCGACTGAATGTGCTCGATGCCTTCCCGGTACACGTGAGCAGGATCGACAACCGTCCCGAACGCCAGGCTCGCCAAGATCGCCGCCTTGGCGACAGCGTCGGCGCCAGACACGTCGGCGGTCGGATCGGCCTCCGCGTATCCTCTCGCTTGTGCTTCCGCCAGCGCTTCGTCGAAGGCGGCCCCGTCTTCCATGCGTGTCAGCAGGTAGTTGGTCGTCCCGTTCACGATGCCCATCACGCGAGTCAGCGGCTCTCCCGCGAGGGTCTCGGTCAAGGGTCGAATGATCGGGATCCCGCCACCGACCGACGCTTCGAACAGCAGCGACACGCCGGCCTTTGCCGCCTCGTCGAGCAGTTCGGACCCGCGCGCGGCCATCAGCTCCTTGTTGGCGGTAACGACCGCCTTGCCTGAACGCAGCGCCGTTCGGACCAGTTCACCGGCAGGCTCCAGACCACCCATCACCTCGACGACCAGCTGGACGCCGGGGTCGCTGACCACCTCGGTCGCGTCGGTGGTCACGAGATGGCCCGGAATGGGAAACGAGCGAACCTTCTTCGGAGATCGGATGGCGACCTTGCGAACCTCGAGATCGAGTCCGGTTCGCGCTCCCAGCGCCTGCCGGTCCTCGATGAGGCGCCGCAACAGCGCCCCTCCAACGATGCCGCTCCCGAGAACGCCGATGCCTATCGCCATGTGTGCTCCATCGTCGGCGGAGGTTAGCGACGCGAGTGCGGCGGCGGAGTCGTCGCTATACCCTCGCACCACGATGGCAGGACCGATCCCTCCCGCACTTCTTCCCGACAGCTCCACGACCGTGGATGCCGGTTGCAGATCGCCGGATGCGACACCGTCGACCTCGCGGGCCAGGTGCCGCCAGGCTCGTCGTGCGCCGCGAAACCGACGACGACCTGCTGCGGACCGATGTCGGGGGCGAGCCCACCGGCGGTATCATGGCGTCCCAGCCCTCGTAGCTCAGGGGATAGAGCGCCGGCCTCCGGAGCCGGGTGCGCAGGTTCGAATCCTGCCGGGGGCGCCTCACTTGGCGAAGTAGTGCATCCCGAGCCACATCCACCCGGCCATCACACCGATACGACCGGACCGTGTGTGCATGATCCGTGTCAGGACCGTCCCCAACGGTGGCACCTCGGTGCGACCGGTGCGGCTCATCACCTCCAGGACCAGCCCGACGAGGGCGATCAGCCCGTAGATGGCGACAGTGGCGTCGTGGCTGCTCATCGTTTCACCAGATACCAGCCGAGCACGAGCCAGACGAAGAGCAGCGCGGAACGGCCCGTGTGCAACGCCAGAATCGGATCGAGCAGCGTACTGAGTGTGGGATGCGCGTACGAGCCCGTCACCAGGTCGGGCTGCAGCAGGAGATTCGTCAACTCCCAAAGGCCGAGGGCAACAAACACCGATGCCCACGCGACCGCGCCACGGCGTCCGATCGGACCTGGGTCGGGCCCGATCGTCCTGGACGTACGGAACGCCATCATCAAGCCAACCACTCCCAGGACGATCACGGCGAGCGTCGCAGGCCACGAGTAGCGATCGAACCCTCCGACTGCCACTGCATACACGACGGCGATCACCAGGACGACAAGAGGATGACCGTCATCGGGTACCACCGCCGCCTCGGATCGCTCCTCAACCTGAACAGGCAAGTCCACGCCTGACCAGAGGAGCAACGCAACACCGACGAGAAGGACCGCATGAACCGGGTTGCCTGCGAGACCGTCGAACAGGCCTGCGAGCGCCAGGATGACGATCACGGGATCGACCTTCGGGAAGGTCGACCTCCGAGTTCGTTCACGATGCTTCTCGTCGAAGCCCTCGGTGTTCACACCCTCATTGTTGCACCCGGCCCGATCCCAGGCTCACTTGGGAGTCGGTTCCTGATACCTTGTTGCCATGCGATCGATTTGGAAGGGCGCGATCAGCTTCGGCCTTGTCACCATCCCGGTGGCGTTGTTTTCCGCGACGGAGGACAAGAAACCCAAGTTCAAGATGTTGCGGGCCGAAGACGGATCCCCCATCAAGTACAAGCGAGTGGCCGAGATCGACGGCAAAGAGGTGACCTGGGACGAGATCGTTCGCGGCTTCGAGGTGGACAAGGACCGCTACGCAGTCTTCACGGACGAGGAACTCGACGAGCTCAGAGTCGGTGGAGGGTCACGCCTGATCGACGTCGTCCAGTTCGTTGACTCGGCCGAGATCGACCCACTCTTCTACCGCACGTCCTACTACCTGGCGCCGGAGTCGTCCGGAGAGAAGGCGTACACGATTCTCCTGGAGGCGCTCGCCCGCAAGAATCGTGTCGGCATCGCTCGGTTCTCGCTGCGGGCGAAGGAGCACCTCGCCACGCTCAGGGCCGACGAGGACGTCCTTGTCCTCGAGACGATGTTCTGGCCGGACGAGATCCGGGTGCCCGAGTTCGAACATGCCTCGGTGGATGTGCGACCCGAAGAAGTACAGATGGCAGAGATGATCATCGACAATCTCACCTCGGACTTCGATCCTGATGTGTTCCACGATCAGACCAGGGAAGCGATCGAGGCGGCCGCTCGGGCGAAGCTCGAGGGCGAGGAAGTCGTCTCCGCGGCTATGCCCGAACCCACCAAGGTGCTCGATCTGCTCGAGGCACTCAAGGCGAGCGTGGAAGCTACGAAGCGGGCTTCGTAGGCCCTTCGTTCTCCCACGTGTCGGCGGGTTCGTCCGTGAAACCCTTGAAGGACGGGGCCCGAAGCCGTCCGGCAGTGGTCCATTCCTTGTACTCCACGGCCGCAACGAGCGAAGGCACCACCCACGTTGCGTCACGCGGCAGCTCCTCGTCGTCCTCGAAGGGGCAGTACGGGGAGCGCATCTGGTCCAGCGCTTCGCGAATCGCGGTGAGGCTCGTTTCGTCGAAGCCGGTACCGACGGCACCGACCCATCGAAGACCCGCCCCGGAGGGAACGCCGACGAGGAGCGCTCCGAACGTCGACGACCGGGACCCTCCTCCACTCGTGAATCCCCCGACGATCGCCCGAACCGTGTGTTTGATGGTGATCTTCAGCCAGTCGGGGGATCGGACTCCCGGTCGGTATCGAGAGCCGAGTCGCTTCGCGACGATGCCTTCGAGCCCGTTCGAACCGGCCGCCGAGAACAGCGCCTCGCCTTCGGCCGGAATCGCTTCGGATCGGACGAACGGAGGAGGGAAGGTGAGCCGTGCCAGCCGATCCAGCCGATTCTCCAACGGTTCGTCGATCACCTCGGTTCCGTCGTAGAGGATGTCGAACACCATGTAGGCGATCGATCCAACGCCACGCTGCAGCAGCCCGAATCTCGGAACGCCCAGTTCATCGAACGCGACCAATTCGCCGTCGAGCACGACCGGATGACGTGCGGGTGGTTCGCGAAACGCCGTGTGGTCGATCGTCCTGCCCGATCGCGTCCGGAGGGTCATGTCGCTTCCGTTCGACTCGACCAGCAGCCGAATGCCGTCCCACTTGGGCTCGAACATCCAGCCTCGATCGGTGAACGGACGCGGCGTCCGGGTGGCCAGCATCGGGGCGTAGCGTTTCACCCCAGCGCTTCCCTCACGATCCTGTTGACGACCGATCCGTCCAGCTGATCTCCGTACGCCTTCATCAGCCGGCCGATCACCATCCCCGGCGACGTGACATCACCAATCTCAGCGATCGTCGACTGCACGAGCGCTCTCGTGTCGTCTTCGGAGAGGGTCGTGGGAAGCCAGCGGGAGAGATACTGGACCTCGAACCCGAGCTTCACCGCCATCGCCTCGCCACGTTCGCCCAATCGGGCGTACTCGTCTCGGGCTTTCGACATCTTCTTGACGTACGAACCGATGACGGCCCGGTACAATTCGTCGTCGGCCTCACCTTCGAAACCGGGCTCCGTCACCTTTCGTGTCACCTCGGTCTCGACCTGTCGGATCACGTCGCGCCGCAGCGCGTCGCGGCTGAGCATGGCATCTCTCAGTTCGGCTGCCAGCTCTGACTTGATGCTCACTCGTTCCTCCTCAATGCGTCGACGATCCTGCGAGGGTCGTCGGTGATGACGACCGACACGCCCACCTCCGCGAGCCGTCTGGCCCGATCCTCGTCGTCGATGGTCCACGCGACAACCTCCAACCCTCGATCCCTGAGACGGGCTACCTGCACACCCGGGTCGTCCCCGAGCAGCCACCAGTGGGGAGCGACGATCGCGTGGCCGCAATCAACGGCTCGCCGTGCCGCCTCGTCCAGTGAACCATCCGGCTCGACCAGCAGGCCCGTTCGAAGCGACGGATGTGACCGCCTGATCGCATCCATCGTCGGCCAATGAAATGAGGTGACGATGTCCTGAGGCCGTGCCAATGACGTCACCTCGATCGCGAATGTGAACTCGGGGTCGAAGTCCGGCTCGCTGGGGTCGTTCTTGATCTCGATGTCGATCGGGAACGCACCGACTGCCCTCAGGAGTTCGTCAAAACGGGCAGGCCTGTGGCCGTCGCCGAGGTCGATCCCGGCCAGCGTCGCCCAGTCGGTCTCGATGACGACATGCCCTGCAAGCTCGGCATCATGTGAGAGCACCGCGACCCCGTCAGCGGTCCGCCGAAGGTCCGTCTCGGCAAGGTCGGCGATCCTGGTCGCGGCGACCATTCCCGCAATCGTGTTATCCGGGTACTCGAGTCGCATCCCTCGATGCGCCCCCACGAGAATTCCAGAGAAATCCATCCCATTATCCCTTGCTGTAGGTTTTGACCGTGGGTAGGGTTCTTGTGAATTACATCACAATCCTTCTTCAAGGAGATCCTGTCTTGCTCACCGTAACCACCGATTGGCGTCAGCTCGCCGCCTGCCGGGACTCGGAGCCAACCCTATTCTTCCCGGTCGGTTCAACAGGACCTGCTTTGCAGTCGATCGCCGACGCCAAAGCCATCTGCACTCAATGCTCGGTCAAGGAAGACTGCCTCCAATACGCGCTCCGCTCCAATCAGGAGTCGGGCGTGTGGGGCGGCTATGCAGAAGACGAACGTCGTCGTCTCCGCAAGCGTTGGCTCGCGGAACGGAGACGGCGGGCCAGCTAGGCCGGCCCGAACTGACTCAATGGAGAGGCCGGCCGCGAGCCGGCTTCTTCAGCTTCTGAACCCGACGTTGACCGTGTGCGCAGGTTCGATCTCGATGAACCCGAGTCTGACCAACGGGATCCCTACCCGTTTGCCGTCGAGCGCGTCCACCCAGACGAACGCGTCCCCTCGCGCGTGCGCCTCCTCGACCATCGCGACGAATGCCTCGGCGTCATCGACGTCGAGCTCCACCTCGCGTGAGGTGTCGGCGACTCCTATCCGAACTCGCATTGGTCCTCCTTGGGTGTCGGATGCATCGTACTGGACGCAATCTGAATCGGGATGGCCACTCCTCGGTGGAGAACGACGCCCCTCCCAGGTGGTCGCACCCGAGACAGTCTGGTGCGCCAGAGTTCCTCGTCTCGATGATCCGGCTGCAGTGACAGGCCCGCGGCATCGGACGCCAATCGTCTCACCCAGTGCCCGTGTGGGAGTTCACCGGCGCGAGCGGCAACCACGAGATGCAGGTCGGAATCGACGTCGACCGGTACGTCGTCGAGCCTGTGGGCATCATCGATGAGCACCATTCTCTGTCCTTTGGCTTGACCGGTGGGTATTACTCCCGCCACCGATTCGGCGACGGCTCGCAGCGCTGTCGACTTGCCTGAGCCGGGCGGCCCTGTGATGACGATGTGACGGCCCGGATCGACATGGAACCCCATCGGGCCAATCGTCGATGTTCCACCGAGGCCAACAGGGACGAACAGGGTGCCGCCGTCGCTGCGAGCCATCCCGTGGATCGCCGACATCGGTACCTCGAGGGGAAGGGCTCCGATGTGCGGTGGTCGTTTCGACGGCGCTGCGAGGTCGTACTCCGGTTCGACGACTCTCACGACGCGTTGATGGGCCATCGAGAACGCAGCTCTTCGCGGTAGCTCGGGGATCGAGCCGATGCCGAGTGCCAGGTATTCGTAGGGATCCAGGAGCCTGAAAGCCAGTCGTTCCGGAAACCCCGCAAGGATGGCGCCGCCAACGGCCCCGGCGTGCCGAATAGACGCGACCACCGCCACTCCCACCGCCGGTCCCTCCTTGATGATTCGCTCCAGCCACTCCCCTATGCCGAGGTCCTCAACCGCGAGAAGGATCGACGGGTCGGACACAAGGGCGACCCGGCGGCGATCGATCTCTTCGCTGAGGTACCGAACGAGTCGGCGCGTGCGTTCTGCTTCGCCGGCTCCAACGACGTTGCCAACCGCTGACGTGAGCCGCCACAGCGGCGAGTCCTGTCGAACCCCAGCGATGTGGACGTGCACACCGCGCGAGTAGGCGGCAGCCGCGACCCCCGCGAGCGCTCGAGAGGCTTCGATACCGGTGGGGTCCACGACCAGGATGTTTTCTCCTGCCCACACGAGCGGCTGGTGGCGGCGGGGATCGTCGACGAGTCCAATCGGGATCCCGTGTGGCGACTCGAGATCGCTCGATCGGATCGACGGCGGGAGTTGATCGGTCCAAATGGGATCGGCCGACGAGTAGCCGTTGTTTTCGGCGGCCTCACATACGGCATCGACCAGACGGTCGAGATCGGAAGGCCGGTCGCCGGCACCCGATGGCGATTCACCGGTGACCACACGGACCTCTCCTGAGGTTCCCGAGACGAATCCTGTGGTGAATGCGATGAGCTCTCCCGGTCCAAGCCGAGCGAAACCACCTCCTGGTCTGCGACGATCGATGCGTGCGGCATCGTCGCTGTTGATGATGTCGTGGGAATCGGCTGCGTCGTGTACGCGCAAGGCGATCCGAATCGATGTGTTGGCTCGAATCCGGTCGCTGACGACGCCCCCGGGCCGTTGCGTTGCCAGCAGCAGGTGGATCCCGAGACTTCTGCCCCGGCGGGCGACATCTATGAGCCCGTCGAGTGTCTCCGGAGCCTGATCGGCGAGTGCGCCGAACTCGTCGACCACGACCAGCAGGCGAGGCACACCCAACTCCCTGGGCTCCAAAGCGTCCACGCCTGCCTCTCGTAGCCGTCGTTCTCTGAAGCGGACCTCGGCTCTCAGCGCCTCCAGCGCCCTGTCCGCGCCCGAAGGATCAAGGTCGGTCATCGAACCGGCAACATGGGGCAGCCGTCGGCATGGGTCGAACGTGGCACCACCCTTGAAGTCGACCAGAACGAACGCGACATGGTTCGGTGGGTACCGGACGGCCAGCGCTATCACGAGACTCCTCAGGAGTTCGCTCTTCCCGGATCCGGTGGTGCCCGCAAGGAGGGCGTGTGGACCGTGGCCGACGAAGTCCAGCTCCAGGGGGCCGCTCGCGGTGCTGCCGATGCGTGCGACGACTCCCGCATCGTGACGTCCCCACGCCTCCGCGATCGACGATGCGGTAGGCGCTTCGAGCAGCTCGTCGAGCGATACCGGGCCGTCGCCGACGGGGGCTTCGGGGTCGCGCAGACACGCGAGCGCCCTGGCCGTTCCGATTGCGTCTTCCTCCCGGATCGTGATCGTGCACCCGGATCGAGTCGTGCCCTTTGCCGGACGCACCACGCTGACGAGTCCCCGGGTGTGGGTCTCGATGACGAGGTCGCACGCGCCGGGCAACCGATCGGGATGGTCGGACACCACGATGCCACACCGTCGTTCTCCGCCGGGCTCGCCGATGGCGACTTCCAGCTCGGCTCCCGACGCTGGGTGTGGCAGCCACCCGAGCCATGCCCATTCAGGAGTTGAAGGGCCGAGCATGGCGACATCCGCCGGTCCGTGATGAACGGCGGCCTGCACCACGACCCACCGGGCCAATCCGAGGGCAGCCGGGCCGGCGATCCCGACGGTCGTTCCCGACGCAAGCGTGACCTCGATGGGCAGCCCATCGTTCGAGCGTCCTACCGAGACCATCCCGAAGTCGGCATGCGACGGCCGGCGCTGCCACAGTTCTCGAGCCCCCGACGAAGCCAACGCCGCGACGCGGTCCGGGCCGGGCAGACGAGATTCCATCACCACCCCGAGCTGTTTGCGCCGGACCGCCTTGGCCCGCTCATAGAGGACCCCCGCTTTGCGTATGGCATCGCGGGCCGCTCGGCGTTCGCGTGAGAGCGCACGACGTTCCTCCAACCAGCTTCCCACCGCCATGAGGACTCCGACCAACGAGAAAGCGGCCATCATCGGCCCGAAGACGACGGCAAGGGCGAGGCCTGCTGCGAGTGGAACCACGGCGGCGGCCCACCGGAACGGCACCCGTCGGTCGGGTATGCGTGGAAGCTCGGGAGGCGGCGGAGGTGGCGGCACGCCGGTCGGGGTGATGCGTGGCGGCCGGTGGAACATCACGCGTCCTTCCTCGACCGGCGGGACCGATCGGGCTTCTCCTCTGGAAGCACACAGCGTCACCCCGTTGGGGATGTGGCCGATCGGCTCGTAGTCGGCGAAGCGTCGATCTCCCACCCAGATCTCGTCGGGGTGGTGAGCGAGCAGAGATCGCAGGGCACCGACCGTCGCTCCCCGCGGAGCATCGATGACGACGATGTCCTCCTCCCACACCACTCGCAGGTTCACGACGCCTCGAGCAGCTCATTCCTGACCTGCTGGATCAGTCGCCGCTGCCGGGCCACTTCCTGATGGAAGCGCTCCGCGGCCGGTCCCGACCACGACCAGCCAGCCATGCCTTCGACGCGTGCCATCTCACCGTCGAGCGTCGAAAGACGCACTGCGAGGCCGTGCTGCAGTGTCAACTCGTCGCGGACTCGATCGCGTGCCGGCGGCGACTGACGGCGGTGGCATTCTCCGCCATGGCCTCTCTGAGCCGGTGGAGTGCCGGCACGAAGTCGCCCGACCATGCCTGTCTGAATCGGTCCGCCGCCGGGCCGGTCCACGCCGTCGACTGCAGCGCTGCACCAATCCGGGACTCAAGCGCCTCGATCTCGGCCCCTTCCTGCCGGAACCGCGCGGCGAGATCGTCAAGCTGGGCGAGATCGCCCCCATACACGGCCATGTGGCCCCCTTTTCACTCGGACCAGGCGAATTTACAACATGTGTTTACACTTGTCGAGAGGAGGCAACGATTGACGACATGCCGTCCGCGAGGTACGTTCGGCTCATGAAAGCTCTTCTGTCTGCGGAACTCCTTTCGCTCGCGGCGCTGTGGCGTGCCGGGACGCTCCTCGACCCTGGCAACCCCAGCGACCGCATAGTGGGGATTCTGCGGATCGTGGCGATCGTGTGGATGGTGTGGACGACCTACTCGACCATCGCGATCCTCTCGTCGAGTCGTCCGAGGTTCACGAATCGGCTGGCACGCGCACTGGTGCATCGGGCTGTCGCCGCCGCGATCCTGACGGGAGTCGCCACCGCTCCCACCCCGGCGTTCGCAGTGACAGCCCAGATCGATTCCTCGGGTGTGCCGATCCCTCCCGGCGCGTTCGTGCGCCCGGGGTCGAGTGAGCGTTCCACAACGACAGAGTCGGTTTCTGTACGGTCGACCACATCCGTGGTGGTCGAGCCGGGCGACAGTCTGTGGAGGATTGCCGAGCGCCATGTCCGCTCGATCGAGGCCGACCCTGCACCCAGACGGATCGCCACGTACTGGGCGCGCGTGGTCGCGGTCAACGCGGATCGTCTCCTGTCGCACAACCCGGATCTCATCTACCCGGGCGAGACGGTGATACTCCCCTAGCCGGGCACCCAGGACAACCTGACTCGCCGCTCAGGGTTGTCCCCGTTCGGGTCGACCAACACGAGCGACTGCCAGGTGCCGAGCGCCATCCGGCCGGCGATGACCGGGATGGTGATGCTGGGTGCAACAAAGGCCGGGAGTACGTGATCGGCTCCGTGCCCGGGGCTGCCGTGCCGGTGCCGCCAACGGCGATCGTCCCTCGGGAGGAGCGTGTCGATCACGTCCATGAGATCGAGATCGCTCCCCGCGCCGGTCTCGATGAGCGCCAGGCCTGCGGTCGCGTGCTCGGCGAATGCCGACAACAGGCCGTCTCCACGGCCGGCCACGAATGAGGCGGCTTCCGCCGTCAGGTCATAGACCCCCCTGCCAGTGGAGATCCTGAGAACCGTCGTGTCCATGGACCGAGACTAGGTCGCCCGTCAGCGACAACGCGGCCTGGAGCGAGTGAAGACCGCATGGCGCGCTTCCCACCCACAACCCAGAACCGGGTGAGCGCAGAGAGCCCGCTACAGGTTCTCGCCCAGGAATATCTCCGACACGCTCTCGTCGGAGAAGATGGCCTTCAGGGCCTGGGCGAACAGCGGCGCGACGGAGAGCACCTTCAGTTTGGAGAAGCCGTTCGCGGACTCGGGAACGGGAAGGGTGTTGGCGATCACGACCTCGCGGATGTCGGAGTCTCTGAGGCGCTCCATGGCGGGTGGAGAGAGAACGCCGTGCGTGGCGACCAGCCGGACCGATAGGGCGCCCTGCTCGATGAGGAGATTGGCCGCGCTCGTGGCGGTGCCCGCCGTGTCAACGATGTCGTCCACGATGATCGCGTGCCGTCCCCGTACTTTTCCAATCATCGCCAGCGCTTCCGCGACGTTGCGCTTGTCCGCCTCCCGCCGTTTGTGAACGAACCCCACGTAGGAGTTGAGGTGACGGGCGTACCGCTCAGCCCGCTTGACACCGCCGGCATCGGGCGACACGATCGTCGTCGGGCCGTCGAGAGTCTTCTCGAGGTAGTCGACGAAGATCGGCAACGCCGTCAGATGATCGAAAGGTTTGGAGGTGAACCCCTGGATCTGTCCGCTGTGGAGATCGATCGACACGAGCCTGTCGACACCGGCCGCGGCGAACATGTCGACCATCAGTCGTGCAGAGATCGGCTCACGCGGCAACCCCTTCTTGTCCTGGCGTGAGTATCCGAAGGACGGCATGACCGCCGTGATCCGCTTCGCCGACGCGCGGCGAAGGGCGTCGATGATGAGGAGTTGCTCCATGATGTGGAAGTTGATGGGCCGGCAGTGGCTCTGTATCACGAAGCAGTCGGCGCCGCGCACGCTCTCGGTCGGTCTGACGTAGATCTCACCGCTCGCGAAGACGGAACGCTCGAGCCCACCCGGCTTGATGCTCATGAGATCCGCGATCTCAGCGGCGAGCTCCGGGTTGGCACTCCCCGAAAAGAGCATGAGTCGCTTCTGAGCAGAAATCTCCATTCAGGACCCTTTTCTACGCCGTCTGGCAGCGTAGTCCGGGATCTCCTTCTGTACCGAACGCTCCACTGCCAGCGCGCCGGGCGAGACGTCCTTGGTGATCGTCGAGCCCGCTCCCGTGACGGCATCGTCGCCGATGGTGACCGGCGCGACGAGCATCGTGTCCGAGCCGATGAACGCCCTGTCGCCGATGATTGTCTCGTGCTTCGCGACGCCGTCGTAGTTGCAGGTGATCGTTCCTGCCCCGATGTTGGCGTCACGTCCGATCTGCGCGTCACCGACGTAGCTGAGATGTGGGACCTTGGAGCCCTCTCCGACCGTCGACCTCTTGGTCTCGACGAACGTGCCGACCTTGCTCCCCTTGCGGAGCACCGTTCCAGGACGTAACGACGCGTAGGGGCCCACTTCGACGCCTTCTCCAACCTCTGCCCCGCGCAACACCGAATACCACACGTGCGCGTCGGGTCCGATCGTCGAGTTCTCCGCCGTGACGTTGGGTCCCACCTTCGCGCCGGCTGCCACGCGCGTCTGGCCACGGAGATGCACGTCCGGCAGGAGCATCGCACCGGGTTCGACTCGAACGTCGGCCTCCAGGTACACGCGGTCGGGGTCCTGCATCGATACACCGGTCCCCATCAGCGTTTGGTTGATGCGCGAGCGCATGAGTGCCTCGACCCGGGCGAGTTGCGCGAGGCTATTGACCCCAGCGATCTCGGACGGAACGGTCTTGAGCGCGTGGAGCGGATGCCCTTCGCTTCCGAGGATCTCGATGACGTCGGTCAAGTAGTACTCACCCTGGATATTGTTGAGCCCCACCTTTGGAAGGGCTTCGGCGAGCAGCCCCGAATCGAACACGTACACGCCGCCATTGATCTCCCGAATCCGACGCTGCGATTCGCTCGCGTCGACATGCTCCACGATCCCCACGACGCGATCCCACCCGTCGCGCATGATCCGCCCATACCCGGCCGGGTCGCCGACCTCGGCGGTCAACACCGACACGGCCGAACCGGTACGCCGATGCAGACCGATCAGTTCGCTCAGGGTGGACGGCACGAGCAGGGGCACGTCGCCTGGCGCTACCAGGATGGCGTCGCCCTCGTCCGACGATATCGCGTCGAGCGCGATACCCGTCGCGTGCCCGGTGCCCAGTCGCTGTTCCTGCACCACCACGTCGACGTCGTCATCGAGAAACGGTCGCACCTGGTCCCCGTTGACGCCGACGACGACCACGATCTGGTTCAGTTCCATCGATCTCACCGCCGACAGCACCCACGAGATCATCGGTCGGCCGGCGACGGTGTGCAGTACCTTCGGGAGATCGGACTTCATGCGGGTACCTGCCCCCGCGGCGAGTACTACTGCTCTCACAGCCATTCGGCCCTCCTTGGTCGCTGGGGGGAAGGGACTCGAACCCCTACTGACGGGACCAAAACCCGTAGTGCTGCCATTACACCACCCCCCACAGAGAGGTCTCGGACGGCGCCGAGTCTACAACTGTGGCTCCACGCGCACTCCGCCCTGAATCGGCCGGGCGGCAAAGGCCACCCTTCCCGGTGCGGACGCGACGGCCGAGCGTGCCTCGTCGACGTCGAGGAAGAACGCGAACAGCGTCGGACCACTTCCCGTCAGCAGCACCGGCCTGTCCCAAAGGTTCTCCAGGTCCGAGATCCAGTCACCGAGGTCGGGTGCAACGAGTCGGGCCGCCGGTTCGAGGTCGTTGACCAGTGGCGCGTACTCCCTCAGCGATGGCGGTACGGCATCGGCGCGAACCGGACGGACCTTCGCTTCGCCGAGACGATCCCATGCCCCGAACACGTCGGCCGTGGTGAGGCGGAACGTCGGAGTCACCACGCCGACCGCGTAGTCAGATGTGAGCGGAAGCCGTGTCAGTCGATCGCCCCGTCCCTCCATCATCGCAAGCCCACCACAGAGGAAGAACGGCACGTCTGCGCCAAGGGGAGGTGCCAAGTCTGCGACATCACTCACCTCGAGGATGCGGCCGACCAGCACCAATGCCGCAGCGGCGTCCGCGCTGCCGCCACCGAGCCCGGCCGCGACCGGGATACGTTTCTCGAGATCGAGGTGGAGCGGGGTTCTGTTGCCGGAGCGCCGCCGGAGTGATTCGACGGCTCCCCATACGAGATTCTCCCCGGGAATCGGTTCACCGTCGACGTCGAGATGGTCGTCGTCTGAAGTCTCGGCACGCAGCATGTCGTAGTAGTCGATCGCCTGTGCGAGCGATCGAAGTCGGTGGTACCCGCCCTGCTCGAGGCCGAGGACGTGGAGATCCAGATTGAGCTTCGCCGGGGCCAATGCCCGCTCAGTCATGCAAAGCCTCCCAGATGTCCACGAACTGACGGGGTGACAGATCCTCGGGTCGGGCGTGCGGATCGACACCTGCTCGCAACAGGATGCTTGGATCGATACTCGACCGCAACATCTTCCGCCGATGCCCGAACGCCTTCGCTGCGAGGTCGAGAACATCGTCGAGGTGCTCGTGCGCACTGCGTCTGCGAGCAACCACGACGGCCGACGAGACACGAGGAGCAGGGACGAAGACCTGGGGCGGTACGGTGAACGCCCGGCGGGCGTCCGCGGTGAGCCCGACGACGATCGATGGCAGCCCGTACGAGCGCGATCCCTGCCGTGCGGTGAGTCTGTCGGCTACCTCCTGCTGCACCATCACCGTGAATTCCTCCACCTGCCGGGCGTCTCTCAGGAGGGTGAGGAGCAGTCGTGTCCCGACGTTGTATGGCAGGTTGGAGACCATCTTCCAGCGTCCAGGACCGATGGCCGATGGCAGGGCGTCGACGGCATCTTCGAATCGCAGTTCGACGTTGGGCCGGTTCCCGACGACCTGGTGCAGGATCGGACGAAGTCCGGAGTCGACTTCGTAGGAGACGACGTGAGCTCCCGTGTCCGCCAGCGCCGCCGTGAGTGAGCCGGTCCCGGCTCCTACCTCGAGTACGTCGTCATCCGGACCGACCTGCGCCGTCGCGACCATCTTGGCGATGATGTTCGGATCGGCGAGGAAGTGCTGGCCGAGGCGTTTGCGAGGTACGACACCATGGTCACGCAAGAGCTGTCTGATCGATGCTGGACCCTGCGTCATGGCCGGTAGATGTGGGTCGCGTTGGCCGATGTGATGCGAGCGACCTCGTCGAGTGAGATGCCCCACACGCCGGTGAGCGCAACGCCGACGAGCGCGACGCGCGCCGGTTCGTTCGGCTCCTTCCGGAACGGCGGTGGCGACAGGTACGGCGTGTCGGTTTCGACGGTTGCCCGTTCGGGTGGCACCAGCTCGGCACCGCGCCTCACCGTGTCACCGGTTTCGAAGGCGACCGGCCCGGCGAACGAAAACATCACCCCAAGGTCCAAGAACCGTTTGGTCCACCTCGGACCGCCCGTCCAGCAGTGAAGAACGACACGATCGGCGGTGCCGGTGGCTTCGACGAGTTCGAACACATCTGCAAACGCGTCCCGGCAGTGCACCACCGCGGGTAGATCGAGCTGCGCGGCGAGTTTCAGCTGGTCACGGAATGCCGCACGCTGGAGATCCCGCGGCGACAGGTCTCGGTAGTAGTCCAGCCCGATCTCGCCTATGCCGACCCCGCGTGGGGCGAGTTCGGCGATCGCGTCACGCTCCAACTCCCAGTTTCGGGCCTCGTGGGGATGCACGCCGACGGTCGCCAGAACCCGCCTGCCATCCGCGATGGCGAGCGCCTGCCGGCTCGTCTCGAGATCGATCCCGGGTACGACGACCCAGTCGACGTCCGAGGCGCGCTCGAGCAGCTCAGACGGATCGGCATCCGCGAGTTGCAGATGGCAGTGTGGATCGACCCACGTCATGTCCCGAGATCGTAGGGGATCCGCGACACACTCCCCGTAGATCAGGTAAGATGTGGTTCACACCGCCCAGGACCGGTGGGGCATTGTCCGATTAACGGAGGCTGTATGGACACCGGTATTGCTCGTAAGATCGATGACCTCGGGCGGGTGGTCATCCCGGCGGAAACACGGAGGATGTTCAACATCCACGAGGGTGACCAGCTGATCATCGGCGTCGAGGGCGATTCGATCATGATTCGCAAGCTGGAGGCCACGTGCACGTTCTGTGGTTCGACCACTGACGTGACCCCGTACAAAGGCAAAGGCGTGTGCGCCTCCTGCCGCAAGGCGATTCACTAGAGCGAAGCCTCGTAGAGAACTCGTCTCGACACCCCCGAGCGTTCAGCAACGATGCGCACGGCGGAGGACATCGATTCGCCTTCCTGAACGAGGGCGCGAACTGCTTCCACCGCTGCGTGCAGGTCGGGCGGCCGGGGGGGGTGTCCCGCGAGCACGATGGTGAACTCACCTCGCTGATCGCCGGCAAACCGGGCCACTGCTTCACCGACGGAACCCCACCAGAGCTCCTCGTGGAGCTTTGTCAGCTCCCTTGCCACACAGACGTGCCGTTCGTCACCGGTGGCCTCGGCGAGGTCGCGGAGATCAGCGCCGACTCGGCGTGGTGACGAGAAGAACACAACCGTGCGGGTTTCGGCTGCGATGTCTCTGATTCGCCCACGGCGATCAGCCCCGGCGCGCGGCAAGAACCCTTCGAACACAAACCGATCGGACGGCAACCCTGACACTGCGAGAGCTGCCGTCACCGCGCTCGGCCCGGGCACAACCGTGACCGGCGCTCCCACAGACCGAGCCGCAGCCACTGCGAGTAGCCCTGGATCTGAAATCGATGGCATACCTGCGTCGGTGACGAGTCCCACCGTTTCACCGGCCTCGAGCCGTCGGCGGAGCTCGTCGCTTCGTTGGCGCTCGTTGCCCGTGAAGAACGATCTGAGGGGGACCTCCACAGCCAGTCGATCGAGCAGGATGCGGGTGCGCCGTGTGTCTTCGGCGAATACGACATCGCAGCCGCGCAGCGTCGCCGCAAGGCGTGGAGCGGCATCGTCGAGGTTCCCGATCGGGGTGCCGCAGAGGATCAGCGCCATCAGAAGTTGGGGAAGGCGGATCGGGCCGTCTCGCCGGCCTGCCTGTCACTCGCTGCGATGAACAGCACATCGGCGCCGCCTCTGGTCACGAACGCATAGCTGTCGCCGGTGAAGAGGCCGCCCTTGTCGGCCCGGAGCCCCATGCCGGTGGTGACGTAGTCGGCCAGCGCGGTCTGCATCTCCTGTGCGTCCTGTTCGGTATCGCCGACGTAGTGCAGCACGAACACGACGTTGGTGCCGTCCCACATGAGACGGTATCGGTCTCCACCCCACCCGCCTGCTGCGACACCGGCCGTTTCCTGGCCGAGGATCTGAGCGAACATGACGTTGAACAGCAACTCACCCCATGTGGATTCCTCCACGTTCTGATACCCGTCGATCGGCGTGTCCGGGAGTTGAACATCGATGGCCGGTTCCCTCCCGGCATACTTGTCCGCGTGCATCACCTGCTCGGTGGTCGTCGGGGGATCGACGTAGGCCTCGTCGACGTGGAGGAAGCCGTCCTGCGGGGTCCACAGACCACTGAGAAGACTCAGCCCGGCGTTGTAGGGGAAGACGAGGAGTTGCTGGATGAACTTCGGTGCGGCATCGAACACCCCGGTGTCCTGGCCGAGCGAGTCGGCGATCACCGCCTGCTGCTCGGCCGACGGTAACCCTGCGACGTAGTGGAGTTCGGTGAGGGTCGCATCCCCCTCGGTGATCGTCTGCAGCGCGGACAGGGCGTCATACTGCTGCTCCTTGTCGAGGGCGTCAGACCTGTCCGAGAACGAGTAGTGCTGGTCGGTCAGCGCGTGCGTCAGTTCATGTACCAGCGTCACCTTCTCGGCGGCACTCAGCTCAGCTCCGGTCGCCGGTACGACCATCTCTTTGGTCTCGCCGTCGTAGAAGCCGAGCACCTGTTCCCCGTAGAGGTCCTGGTAGAGGGTCAACATGTCCGTACCCTCGGGAACGAGTCCAAGGAGCACCTCGAGCGCGGTGTCCCTGGCGATCTGATCGGGATCGACGTTCTCGGCGATGAGCCCGCGCACCCGATCCGCCAGTTCCGTGTCATCGACGATGGTGACCGCCGGCGGGGTCAGGAACGTCAGTTCGCGCACCTTCTCCGTCTCAGCGATCAAGTCGTCGACCTGTGCACGGATGGCGTCTTCCGGTGTCGTTGTCGCGGTGGTGGTAGTGGACGTAGCGGTCGTCGTGGTCAACAACGTCGTCGCTGACGTGGTCGAGGCCGGTGTTGTGTCCGTGGTGACTGAGACGCACGAGGCAGTGAGAACCGCGAGCGCGAGGAACAGGAGGCGACGCATGGCCCGAACCCTACACACGGATTCGGACAAGACCGGGCGGCCTACTCCCGCCGGTCACGCCGCTTCGCGAAGACCGGGCTCGTGATCGCCAACGAGAGCCCGCCCAGCGTCGATCAGGCCAAGGCCGATGCGGACACGCAACGTCGGTGGTCGGGCCTGCTGTTCGATCGTCGGTCGTCGCGACAGTCGTCGCGACAGATGGTGTCTGATCTGAGCCTCTCGCGCGCGAGCGTATGGCTCCTGCATAGTGATCATGCGTCCTCCAGATAAAGCTCCATGAGGCGTGCCGCCTCTTCCAGGGCAACCCTGCGCAGGCCGTACATGGTCTGACCGGACTCTGCGTCGACGGTCACCCTGACGAGTCCCGCCGAACGCAGGACTCCGATGTGATGATGCAAGGTCGATTTGGCCACTCCGAAGTACGCCGCGAGATCATGCAGCGACTCCTGGCGCGATGCGAGCCTGTGCAGAATGCGCAGCCTCCGCTCGTCGCCGAGCGCCCGGTGCGCCTTCACCAGCATCTGTGGCGGCGCATCGGCTCGCTGATCGAGGAACTCGTCCGCAACCGGATGGCACAGCACGTAGGTGTCTCCGTAGCCGACGAGCAGTGACCAGGGTCTGACGACGACGGATGGAGCGAGCACAAGCCGGGCGACGTGCGCGGGAATCGCGTGGTTCACACCATTGGTTGCGATCTCGATCATGCGATCGATGGAGGTTGTCGGCAGCAGCGCCCCTATCGCCTCGGCCTCTCTGGCGATCGGTCCTCCATGTTCCTTCTCGAAGTCTGCATACACGTCGTCTCGATATCGCCGCACGACAGAGGCGGTTCGCGCTGCCAGCGAGTGGCCCGACACGGACATCAGGCGCTCGAGATCGGCCCTCCACTCTGTGGTCAGCGCATCGGAGGTCAAAACCCGTTCGAGGGCGGTCGGATCTCCTTCGGCTGCCGATCGGATCACATTTCGGTCGAGATCGTGGCACTTGAGGTCGAGGAGGCAGGCACGTAGATCGACGCCGTCGGACGATTCGAGCCATGCGGCGAACTCGTCCACTCCTGCCGATCCGTTGACCATCGGAAGCAAGTTCAGCATCGCGACCCACAGGTTGCCCCGGGTGTCGGACACACCGTCGAGCTCGTCCCGTAGCTCGGTGGAGATCCGTTCGTCGAGTCTCCGGAACCAGGCATTGCCGAGTTCGTAGTCGCCGAACGATTCGTCGGACGCCATCACCCAGATACTCAACAGCATGTCGTAGACGGGACTCGGATCGACTTCGACTGCCAGCGGCTGGCGGGGCTCGGTTAGATCGCGGATCTTGGCTTGCTGCTCCATGCGTTCGATATTATTCGAACGCATGGCCCCTGTCAAGATATTTCGAACCGTTCTATGTTTGTCGATCTAGACCCGAAACGCCTTCCACCGCTCGTCGAATCGCTCCTTGTCCTCCATGCCGCCGCGGCTCGGTGCAGCGAGGGCGACATCGGGTCCTCCTTCTGCGAAGAACCGTCCTCCTATCTCGGCCCCCTGCTCACCCGAGAACGCGACGAAACAATGACCGACCCCGTCATAGGGACCAGGCGGCTCGACCTCGTCGATCCGGGAGGCGATCACCCCTCCTGCCGTTCTTCCCTGGCCGGCTGCAAATACACCCGCCTTGGGCAGTGCTGCCGGCCCGATCGGAACGACGTTGACGTCTCCTACCGCGAACACGTCGGGGGTCGACGTTTCGAGCGTGGCACGGTCCACTCGCATCCATGGAGCTGCACCATCCAGCAGATCCACAACAACGGGTGGGGGTCGGTGGATAGGCACGATGATCGGCACGTCGGCAGAGAGTTCGGTTCCATCGCCCAGCACCATCGAGCCACCGTCGAGCGCCGTCACTGCAGCCCCCGTGTGGATCACGACTCCACGACGCGCCAGCGTGTCCGCCATCCTCGCGCTTGCTCCCGGTCCTGCGATGACGAGCGGGGCGGGACCGGGTATGGCGACGTGCAACTCAGTGACGTCCCTGAGTCCTCGTTCCCGCAGCCACCAGTCGATCATGAGCATCATCTCGAAGGGTGCAGGCGGGCACTTGATCGGGGTACCGGCGACGCCCACGGCGATCGTCCCGCCCGCGAAGCCCCGCAGTCGTTCGTGGAGTCGCTCTGCCTGTTCGAGCTCGTAGAAGCTGTACCCATCCCTCGCGCCGGGGACTGCGTCCCAGTCGTAGGAACTCCCGAGCGCAATCACCAGGTAGTCGAATGAGAACGAGCCCTGTGACGTGTGCACGACACGGTCTGATGTCGCGATGTGCTCGATCTCGGCTTCGACAAGATCGACACCCTCGAGGTCACGGAGATGACGTGCAACCTCGTGCCGCCGCCGTACGCCCACGACGATGAACGGGTTGTCGCCTGCCAGGTGGCCGATCTCCTGGCGGTCGATGAGTACCACCGAGTGCGGGCTGCGGGTTGCTCGGAGTGCGACTGCCGCCGCTCCCCCGCCGAATCCTCCGCCCAAGATCACCACACTCTTCAAACGTTCACTCCTGCTCTCCGAGGAGACGTCCCCGGAACTCGCCTGCACTGCGCACGAAGATCACCGTCGGCAGCCCCTCGACGAGTTCGTCGAGCCGCCGAGCGGTCTCGAGCTCTTCACCCGCCTGGCTCGCCCTGAGACCCATCAACACGACGTCGGCATTCTCGGAGCGCTCCCTGATGAGCTCCTGGACGCTTTGACCGCTTCTGCGTACGAGCACCTCCGTCTCTGCGGGGATTCGTGCAGCCCGAATGACCTTGTCGAGCATCGCGGCGTTCCGTTCGGCCATCATGTCACTCGAAGCGATACTCATGATGCGGATGATGGCATCCCGCCACTCCGGGTTGAGAGAGATCAGATGGGCGAACAGGGCGAGCATGTCGCCGTTGTTCTGGAGCCCGCCCCACCAGACGTCGATCCGGCGCCTGGCGACTCTCCGTCGCCTGTCGACAGGGCGGCAGATGATCGCGGACTTGCCGACTCTTGCGAGACGCTCGATGACCCGAAGCGTCGAGGCACGGCGGTCGAGCTTGTCGCTGTAGCCGAACATGACCGTGTTCGATTCGATCCCGGCGATACCGTTCGCCTGGGCGACGGCTACCGCTCCCTCGACGAATTCGCCGACGATATCCACCTCTGCGAAGGCGACGACGCCCAGATCATCGAGATCCACGTCGAGCTGGGCACGTCGCTCGGCGACCGTGTCGGCGTAGGTATCCAGCGAACCGACGCCCAGCTCACAGACCGTGAGGATTCCCCTGTCCTGCACGAGCCACGCGGCGAACTGGGCGAGGTCGGGTCGCTTCCTCACGTCCCCGGAAAACAACAGGATGTTGGGACGCCAGTTGCGCGGATCGTTGGGGAGCCGCCGGAGCTGAATAACCGTCGATCGAACGAGCGACATCATCGCGCCTCTCCGAAGATCACCCCACGGGGCGACCAGTGCCCGCCTTCGCATCGCCAGGTACACGCCGATCTCGATGACGATCGCGACCACGAGCGCGGCAGGGTTGATGAGGAACATCACCCAGAAGCACGCGCCCGCCCCGGCAAGCGAGATCGCCCAGTGAACTCCCATCGTCGGACGATACGAGGGGTCGGCGGTGAGATTCTCGACGCCCGCCACGAGGTTGACCATCCCGTACGTGGTGAGGAAGAACATCGTGAGGACCGGGGCCACCGCATCGATTCCACCCAGTAGCACCGCCGCGAGCGCTACGACGAGGGAAACAAGCAGTGGAACACCTGGACCTTTCACCTTGCCGAGTGGAGTTCCCAGCCAGCGGGGCAGAACACGGTCAGAGATCATGGCCTCGAGGGTTCTCGGCGCGGAGAGCACGCTCCCAACAGCCGAGGAGAAGATCGCACCCCACAGCCCGGGCAAGATGAGGAATCCGAGTCCCCCGGCGATCGTGAACCAGATCAGGTGGTCCTCGATCAACGCTGCGGGGTCTGCGGCCAGCGCCAACCCGATAGCGACGACCACGTACACGACGAAGCCGACGAGCACGGCCGAGATGGTTCCCCTCGGGATTGATCGATCGGGCCGCTTGAGGTCGCCGGAGAGGCTTATCCCGGCGAGGATGCCGGTGACCGCGGGAAAGAAGACTGCAAACACGGTCCAGAATCCGGAGGGTTCGTCGAACGCTCTCGACAGGTGCACAACCTCGGGAGAGCTCCGGACAATGCCTATGGCGAGCGCGACCAGAGAGAGACCAATCGCAACCATGATCGGGATCTGGAGTCGCAACGCGAGTCCGGCGCCTCGGGCGGCGAGTAGTGCGACAACCATGACGGTCACTGCCGCGACGAGTCGTTCGGGGACCGCCGGCCATACGATGCTCAAGCTCTCTGCGAGGCCGTACGCGTAGAGCGTGACCGACACCGCCTGGGCGAGGAAGAGCGGGATACCGATTGCAGCGCCGACCTCGATGCCGAGACTCCGGGAGATGATGTAGTAGGCCCCGCCGGCACCCACCCGCATGTTCGTGGCGACGGCCGACACCGACAATGCCGTCGCGAGCGTGACGAGGTTCGAGATGGCGATGATGACGAGCGCGCCGGTGAGCCCGACACTGCCCACGACCCATCCGGTCCTGAGATACAGAATCACGCCGAGGATGGTCAGCACCGACGGCGTGAAGACTCCTACGAACGTCCCCAGCTTCTCGTCTCGCGACCGGTCGGTCTTGGGCTGCATACCTCGGTACCGTCAGGGTACGGTCAGCGTAGTGGCAGTCCGATCCCGCCGAGGTTCACAGCTGGCCGGTGTCGACCACCGACGAGAGGTAGGCGGGATCGTCGAACCGGTCGAGTCGAAACGCGTCGGCGTGACCGGGAACCTGCGAACCGGTCACGTGCAGGGCGAGCAGTTCCGCCGCGGCCTGCGATGCCATGATCCCGTAGCCGGACAGGGCACCCAGCACGAACGCGCCGGGGGTCCGCAGTGGGCCGATGATCGGGAGGTTCTCCGGTGTCCGCAGGTAGTAGCCACCGTCGACGACCGTTTGGGGAAGCCGATCAACGTACGAAGCGAGCCCAGGGACCATCGTTTTCAGTCCCCTGAGCACCACTTCCGGGTACATCGAGTCGACGGGAACCGGGAACGTCGGATGCATGACCCTGGTCTCGTACTCCCAGAGTCCGAGTACCCACGGTGAGTCCGGACCGCCCTCGGGGCGAAGGTGCGCGCCGCCTCGCAGCGACTCCAGGAGCGCAGGGTCGATGCCGCGAAGAGCGGCTCGCTCGTCGTCGTCCCAGTCGAGTCGCTGAGGGTCGTCCCAAATCATGAGCGGAGCGTCCCGAGGGACGACACCCAGATGGTCCTTGAACGCGACCTTCATATGCAGTTCGGCGTGCACGGGTAGCGACTCCCCCACGAGACCAACCGCGTGTTGGATCAGTGGACCGGCCGCGATGACGACGAGGGGCGTCTCGATGCGGTCCCCGTCGTCCAGATCGACCGCCGTGACGCCATGCTGATCGTGCTGCACGCCTACGACCGACCGATGAACGAGCTCGACGCCCGCCGATCGGGCATCCTCGAGCAGCCTGGCGCCCAGTTGCTGTGCGTCGAGCCAGCCGGCCCTTCGGACGTGGAGCGCCCCGACGACCTCCCGACCCACCGCAGGGAACAACCTGCCGATGAGATCCGGATCGGTGATCAGATCGGCGCCCGTCTGGACGCGGTCCCATTCGCGAGCAGCTTCGCATGGAGCAGTTCCCGATAGAGGCCTGTGAACTCGGAGGTGTCCCGCGCCGGCCTGCGACACCACGCGCGCCCGTCGCTCGAACTCGTCGAGACGGTCTTGCGACGCGGTGAGGTACACGTAGCCGCGTCGGGTGAGCGGGACGCCGAGTTCCTCGAGAAGATCGATCGCCCTGTCCATCAGCGCAACCATCGCCGGCTGGGGCCACCAGTTGCGAAAACACTCGGTCGACTTGTCGCTCGTCAGAGACAGCGGTGGGAGCGGATCGCACACGATCACATCTCGAACCCCGTGGCGCACTGCAAGGTGATAGGCAGTGCTCACGCCGGCAATGCCGGCACCGACGATCACGACCTCAGCCCTCATCTGACCACAGTACCCACCGGCCAAGGCGACTCGCCACGGTTCTAGGCTTGTAACGACACGCAACGGGGGTTGTCATGATCATCGGAGTACCAAAGGAATCCACTCGCAACGAGCACCGTGTCGGACTCACACCCGATGCGGCGGCTCACCTCGTCAGGCTGGGACACACCGTCGTGGTACAGCGAGACGCCGGGCTCGATGCGCGATTCACCAACGACGAGTACGAACACGCCGGAGCGAAGATCGTGTACAGCGCCGAAGAAGCTCACAAGCGCGCAGACCTCGTCACCCGCATCGGACCCCTCTCCCCCGCCGATGTCGACCTCCTCAAACCAGGTTCCACCGTCTGCGGTTTTCAACACCTGGCGGTCGCGCCAAAGGCGCTGATCCAGGGGCTCATGGCCCAGGAGATCACGACCATCTCGTACGAGTTGATCGAGGACGACGCGGGCATGCGCCCCATCCTCACGCCATTCAGCGAGATGGCCGGGATGCTTGCGGTCCACCTCGCCGCCCACTACCTGCGCAACGACTCAGGGGGCAAGGGCCTGCTGCTCGGCAACGTGACCGGAATCACACCTCCGGTCGTCGTCGTACTTGGCGCGGGGATCGCCGGACAGACGGCAGCGTCACATGCCCTTGCAGCAGGTGCACGCGTGACCGTCATCGACACAGACATGGCGCAACTCAGGACGGTCAGCGCACGATCCCACAGGCAGGTCGCCACCGTCAACGCGAGCCTCGAACCCCTCGAACGACATACGAGCACGGCAGACGTGCTCATCGGCGCCGTGCTCATCCCCGGGTCGCGTTCCCCAATCCTGGTGACCAGGGACATGGTGCGCGCGATGGCGAGTGGAAGCGTCATCATCGACCTTTCAATCGACCAAGGTGGATGCGTCGAAACCTCCCGACCCACGACCCTGGACCAGCCCACATTCACCGTCGACGACGTCGTCCACTACTGCGTGCCGAACATAACGGCGATCGTCGCACGGACAGCTTCGAAAGCGCTCGCGAGAGCCGTCCTCCCGCAGCTCGAGTCGCTGGCGAACAACGGTGTGCACGACGCCGCGACGGCCGATCACAACCTCGCCGCCGGGATCGTGTTCTACCGAGGATCCATGGTCCACGCCCAGGTGGCAGCGGCGCACGGTCTGGAAGCGCAGGACGTGCAGACGCTGATGGGAGGTGCGAACGGATGAACTGGCTCGACGACTACCGCTCCAAGCTTCAAACCCCGCAGCAGGCCGTGCACCAGATCAACAGCGGCGACCGCGTGTACTACGGGGGGAACGCCGCGATCCCTCAGGCGCTCGTCCGAGCGCTTGCCGGGCGTGCCGACGAACTCCGCGACGTTCAGCTCAACCATGTGCTCCTCGTCGGCGACGACCCACTGTCCGACCCGGCGATGGCGCCACACTTCAGGCACAACTCGTTGTTCGTTGGGCCGGCCGACCGAGCTGCGGTGAACGACGGCAGAGCCGACTATGTGCCGATTTTCCTCCACCAGATCCCACGGTTGTTCCAGGATGGGATCGTGCCACTCGATGTCGCGATGCTGATGGTGTCTCCCCCCGACGAACACGGATTCATGAGTCTTGGAGTGGAAACGCTGGCATCGCAGGCGGCGAGCCAGTCGGCGAAGAAGGTCATCGTGCAGGTCAACACGAAGATGCCCCGCATCCTCGGCGACTCCTTCCTGCACGTCGGCAGAGTCGACACGATCGTCGAGCACTCGGAGGATCTACCGAAGCTCGAGCCGAAGCCGGCGACCGAGGTCGAACGCCAGATCGCTGCGCACGTGCTCGAGCTGATCCCTCCCGGATCCACCGTCCAGATGGGGATCGGTGGTATTCCCGACTCGGTGTACGAGTCGATGGAGGGTGACCTCGAGCTCGGCATCCACACGGAGATGCTCTCCGATGGTGCCATGCGTGCCATTGAACGGGGTGTCGTCACAGGAACCCACAAGACCCTCCATCCCGGCAAGGTCGTCATCACCTTCGCGATGGGCACCGAAAGTCTCTATGAGTTCCTGGACAACAACCCGCTGATCGAGGCACATCCGGTCGACCACACGAACGATCCGTTCGTGGTCGCTCAGAACGACAACATGGTCGCGATCAATTCGGCGATCGAACTCGATCTGACCGGACAGGTCTGCTCCGATTCGATCGGGCCGTACATCTACTCGGGATTTGGTGGACAAGTCGACTTCATCCGAGGCGCGGCGAAGTCGAAGGGTGGACGACCGATCATCGCGTTGCCGGCGACCGCCAAGGGCGGAACGCTGTCTCGTATCGTTCCGTTCCTCAAGCAGGGGGCGGGAGTGGTGACGAGTCGCGCCGACGTCCACTACGTGGTCACCGAGTTCGGCGTCGCGAACCTATTCGGCAAGAACCTGCGCGAACGGGTGGAAGCCCTGATCTCCATCGCGGCCCCGCAGTTCCACGACGAGCTCGAAGAGGCAGCAAAGAAACGCAAGCTACTGCCGTAGGGTCAACACCAACGTCACCCGTCGAGTGACGTCGCGGATTGTAGGGTCGGATCGTTCGAGGGATCAGACCTGCCCCTGGCGAGCGGGACCCCCATCACAGGGGCCGTCCGCGTCGAGTAGCTTGCAGGTGGGGAGTAGACCAGAGGAGATCACATGCCACGCCCTGTCCACTTCGAAATCCACGGCCGCGACCCGGAGGCCGGGAGTGCGTTCTACGGTTCCGTGTTCGGCTGGACCATCGAACAGTGGGGCGAGGTTCCGTACTGGCTCGCGACGACCGGGGAAGGTCCGGGGATCGACGGCGCATTCGCACCGGTGCAGGATCACGGTCAGAAGGTTGTCCTCACGATGGAGGTCGATGATCTGGCGGAAGCCGTGCAGCGTGTCCGGGACGCCGGCGGGACGGTCGCGATGGACTCGTCACCGATCCCGGGGGTCGGCACCCTCGCGCAGGCATTCGACCCCAACGGCGTCATGTTCGGCATGCTCGAGCCTCTGACGAACGAGTAGCGGTCGAGTAACGTCGCGCCTATGGCGCAGCTATTCGTCACCTGTCTCGTGGACGCGTTCGCCCCGCACGTCGGTGAAGCGGTCGTTCACCTACTCGAGAGCCTCGACGTCCCCGTCGAGTTTCCAGAAGACCAGACGTGTTGTGGACAACCGGCCTTCAACGCAGGCTTTCATCACGAGGCCCGCCGCATGGCCGTTCATACGATCAGGGTGCTCGACGAGACCGAAGGGCCGATCGTGGTTCCTTCAGGATCGTGCGCGGACATGATCATCCACCACATCCCTGAACTCGTCGCCGATGATGCCGAGCTGCATGACGCGGCGAGCAGAGTTGCCGCAAGGACCCGCGAATTGACGACGTTCCTCGTCGACGACCTCGGTGTCGATGACGTCGGTGCAACCGGAGATGGGACCTGCACCGTGCACCACTCGTGCCACGGCCTTCGCAACCTGGGCGTCAAAGATCAGCCAGAGCAGCTCATCGACGCCGTCGCGGGACTCCAACGGAAGGAGCTCGAGGGTGCCACCGAATGCTGCGGGTTCGGAGGTCTGTTCGCGCTCGAGATGCCCGATGTCTCGGCGGCCATGCTCGAAAGGAAACTCGACGCGATCGAGGCGACAGAGGCGGACGCGGTCGTTGGTGGCGACATCTCCTGTCTCATGCACATCGCCGGCGGGTTCCACCGCCGTGGCAGTGCCGTTACGACACGCCACATCGTGGAGGTCCTCCACCCGTGACCTCCTTCCTCGAACGAGCCAGAGCGGACATCGGAACGGCTCCAATCGTGGCGGTCCAGTCCGGGGCGCGTCGATTCCAGATACATCGGTTGACGGCCGTCGCCGAGTACGCGGCGATGGATGACATGCGGGATCGGGCACGTGCAATACGGCTTCACACGCTCGCCAACCTCGATCGATATCTGAGCCAGTTCGCCGACGCGGTCACCTCGAACGGTGGTCGAGTGTTCTTCGCCGCGGACGCGACCGAGGCGAACGACTACATCACGCGAGTCGCGACCGATCGAGGTGTCCGCCGCATCGTCAAGGCGAAGTCGATGCTCACCGAAGAGATCCACCTCAACGATGCGCTGGAACGACACGGACTCGAGGTGATCGAAACCGACCTCGGCGAGCTGATCGTCCAGCTCTCCGGTGACAAGCCATCGCACATCATCGCCCC
>Ga0307423_1000155_pt1 | contig 44473 bp, 38 predicted proteins | sample SalMarWE160310MG_FD_202154 | JGI IMG/M metagenome (GOLD analysis project Ga0307423, IMG submission 202154) | Salt marsh sediment microbial communities from the Plum Island Ecosystem LTER, Massachusetts, United States - WE1603-10 | ecosystem: Environmental > Aquatic > Marine > Intertidal zone >...
TTTGGAGGCAACGGAATCAACACGCGGTGGTTGGGTTCGACCACACGTCCAACACTAGATAACCGAGCCCATTGCGGGAAGACCCACCCGCATTCTCAGCGCCGCTGCCGCCATCTTCCCGGCATATCCTTCCAGATCGAGGCGGTGGCGGTCTAGAGGGTTCCGCCTTCGGGCCAGTTGGACCAGTGCGTGTTCGGGGTGTCGGATGGCTCGTACACAGCCAGATTGCCCGTTTCGAGCACGAGCGCGAGCTGCTGGAATGTCGTGGTCGCGCTGGGAAGCTCACCACCGACGATGTCGGGGTGGTACCAGTCCTCTAGGACCAGTATCTCTTCGAGGTCGGGCAGGAGGTTGACCGTCCGCTCGGTTGACGAAGCCAGGACGTTGTCCCGTCTCGTCGCTGCCAGGTACCTGCAGACTTCAAACACGGCAGGAGGGGACGCATTTCTGAGGTCGATGCCGAGGCGCTTGTATGCGTCGACTGGGGGTAGCTCCACTGCCTCGCCACGGACTCTTACTTCGATCGCGTTTTGTCGAACGCCTTCGCCATCGGAATCGATCCAAGAGTCATCTGTGACCGGCCAGAAGAACCGACTCTCGTTGTTGGGATTGGCAAGGAGGTAGCTCTCGTAGGCGTCAGGACTGACGAAGTCGTTCTCGGACTTCTGATCGTGAAGGCAACTGGCGAACGTGTAGATGTGGAGATCAGGAGATCCCGCACGAGGGCTGTAGCCAAATACCTCGATCACGATGGCCCAGTCCGTCAATGAGCGGTGAAGCGACATCCGGGTCGCACATAGATTGACATAGCCATTGTCGAGTGCCGGGAAGGTGAAACGGCGAGCGCAACCGTCAAGCACGTCGAGTACCTGAGGCGCACGCGAGACTTGGTCCACGGTCGGATCGTAACCCATCGGTCTGCATGATGCTCTGCGACGTGGGGCTGCACCAAACCCCAGTACCACGCCGGAGCAACAGGCCGCGCCCCTCAGCGCCGCTGCCGCCATCTTCCCCGCATATCCTTCCAGATCGAGGCGGTGGCGTAGGATGCGCCTGCACGGAAGCCTTTGCCATGATCGGGTATCTGGAACGCGTCGAAACGCCGTTAGGCCTAGAGCCAGACGGGATACCAGCGGGCGTCCCGATCAGCTTGCAGCAGGCACGAAACACCGCAGGTCGTACGGATCACTAGCCGTCGCTATGGGATAGTCAAGCTGGTGAGCGTCGTGTTTGCCGGCGGAGGCTCCTGTTGGATAAGTAGATCGTCAGCTCCGCCGGTCCTCGGCGACAGGGAGACCTGCCGCAATCGATCAACGCCGCTGCCGTGATTCGGAGACCGCGATAGGACACATCCATCACCGAAGGAACACTGCCACACATCCGAAGCCGTCCGCTCCGCGATGATCGCGATGTTCAGCGCGTGCGCGATCTCCTGGTCGAAACGCACTCCATCAGTCCACCAGACTTCAATTGGGAAGTCCGCCGGTGGGATGGCTGGCGTTTCTACAACCCCACTCCGGAGTGGGACCCGGCATGGGAGTCGAGCGTGCAGCTCTGGGAGACGAGCAACGGCCGGCTTGTCGCTGCGGTGATTGCCGAGGGCAGCGGCTACGCCCACCTGCAGGTACACCCGCTTTTCCGGCACTTCATCGAGGAGGAGATGCTCGCCTGGGCCGAGGAACATCTCGCCCGACCGGTGGCCGGCGCCGGCCGGCAACTTGCGATCGGCGCCTACGAATACGACCGATTCCGCATAATGCTGTTGGGTAAGCGGGGCTACGAGAAGTTGGATGCGGGGGGCACCTTCTATCTACTGCGCTTCGGGCTACAGGCCATGCCTGCGGTGCGGCTCCCCGACGGCTACCGGCTGCGTGAAACACGCCCGGGCAATGCGCCGGACGCCCAGCGGATCGCTGATCTTCTCAACGCTGCCTTTGAGCGGGATTCCCACTGTGCCGAGGAGTACATGGTGTTCGCAAGTCACGCGCGCTGCTTCCGACACGATCTGGACCTGGTTGCGGAAGCCCCGGATGGCTCATTTGCCAGCTATGTGGGTCTGCCATATGACGAGCAGAATCGGTACGCCATCTTCGAGCCCGTCTGCACGCATCCCGATCACCTCCGAAAAGGGCTGGCGCAAGCCTTGATGTGGGAGGCCCTGCGGCGGGCCCAGGCCCTGGGTGCAATGACCGCCTCCACCGCGACCGGACGTGCAACGGCGGCCAATCGGCTCTATGAGTCCATCGGATTCACGGAGACCTACGAGACGCGCGTCTGGCGCCGGTAAGGGCGATGGCCAGAACAGCCTCACAGGCAGAGTGGTCGCTCGAGCGGCAGTCTGGCACCTAGCGGGAACACCCAACCGTGGCCGTCAGCGCCGCTGACCTTCCCGCGTTTAGGGTTTCGACTCTCTAGTTTCTGTCTCTTCCCCCTGATGGGATCGAACGTATGTTCGATAAATCGTTGAGTGCGAGTGTCCCTCCGGATTTGGAGGAGATCAGGCCGGGTGCCGATCTCGGTTTGGTGTTGGCGTCGCTTGATTGGGAACGATTGTCGGACCGTGACCTGATCCGGGTGATGAAGGCGCAGGATCGGCAGATATCGCACTACCAGGCCGGGAAGTGCTGGTCCATCGACAAGATCACTGAACGCTATCAACACCCGTACCGGGTCGATTCGTTCGACTACCACGAGGCCCAGGACGGCGCCGCTGTTGAGATTGGCGCCGCTTTGCATCTGACACGGCGTACCGCCGAGTCCGAGACTGGATTCTCTGTTGCGTTGTTGCGCTATCGGCCCAGGGTGTTTGAAGCCTTGTTGTCCGGTCGTGTCGACATGCACAGGGCAAAGATTCTGATCGAAGCCACTTTGCATACTCCTGCCGGCACAGCTGAGGCCGTGGTCGAACAGCTGCTACCGCAAGCAGGAAACCTGACCAACAGCCAGTTGCGGGCCCGCGTCCAGAAACTCGTTATCGACGCCGGCCCGGACGCGGCCCAGGAGCGCTACGAGATGTCGGTTGAGGACCGACGGGTCGTCATCCAGGCCAATGATTCGGGCACCGCCAACCTGTGCGGGATGGATGTCGCTCCCCACGATGCCGAATCCATCAAGCGCTACCTGCACAAAGAAGCGATCAAGCTCAAGAACCTTGGCGACTCGAGAACCATGAACCAGCTAAGGGCAGATATCTTCACCGACCTGCTGCGGCGTCGTTACGAAGGCAAGAAACTTACCCGTGCCGACTATGGCATCCTCGATATGAAGGTGACCGCCGAGACGCTTTCCGGCCGGTCGGAGGAGTCTGCGGAGTTGAACGGATACGGTCCGATCCTGGCGGATATCGCCCGTCAGGTGGCTGAGCATCAGGAGCATGTCGAGCGGCGTTGGTCGTTGATCGACCCCGATACCGGGCAACCCATCGACGGTGGCATTACCCGTCGCAAACCGACCGCAGCGCAGCGGCGTATGGCCGAGACGTTGCATCCGACCTGTATCCATCCTGGTTGTCGGATGCCTGCTGTCGACTGTGACCTTGACCATCGTGTTCCCTATAGCGAGGTGCCGGTTACCTGTAGTTGTGAGCTGGGCCCGATGTGTCGTCATCATCATGTGATCCGGCATAAGTACGGGTGGAGTTATGACCTGGTCGATGGTGGCGATTTTCTGTTCACCAGCCCGTTCGGGCATCAATATCGGACAAGCGGCAAACCAGTCGACCACGCTCAATCCCCATAACCACCACCCCAACCTCTGGCGCTGGCAACCCCACCACCAACCGAACCACCGACATCGCCACAACCGCCGTGGCGTCAGCGCGCCAGGCGCTGATACGCCTCGATGAATTCATTCGGGTTGCTGATGTTGGACGCCTCCATGATGGCTCCGGAGCCGTCGCTGAACTCAAAGACCATCTTGGTGACGATCTTGCCCTTCTCGTGGCTGATCGACACGAGGTCATCGAGCGGGATGTCCAGGTCGAGGCCCTTCGGCTTGATGGCATCACGCTTCTTCTCCTGGTTCCGGGTGACCGCAACCAGGGCACCGATACCGCCGAGCTGTGACCCGAGGCTGCGGCCCAAGGCTCCTGCCGGCTGCACGAATACGCCCGCCTCTAGCTGCTCATCAGCCTGGAGGTCATCGCCGACAGTCTTGATGATCTTCTTCTTCCAGTCGACCATTGCATCCCCTCTCGTCAATACCGAGTCGGGAACTTAGCAAACCGGGCCCCGGGCCGGTATGCAATCGCCGAATCAGCCGCCGAGCACGCTCGATACCAGATCCCTGGCCGCCGCCTGCACCTCGGCGAGATGCTTGGCACCCTTGAAGCTCTCGGCGTAGATCTTGTAGACGTCCTCGGTCCCCGAAGGGCGGGCCGCAAACCAGGCGCTCTCCGTCGTCACCTTGAGCCCACCGATCGGTGCGTTGTTGTCGGGCGCTGCAGTGAGGATCTCTTCGATCGGCTCTCCGGCGAGCTCCGATGCAGACACCTGGTCGGGGGAGAGCCTGCCCAGCACGGCCTTCTGCTCCCGTGTGGCCGGAGCATCGATCCGGGCATACGCAGGCTCGCCGAAACGCTCGGTCAACCCGCGGTACAACTCAGATGGGCTCGACCCGGTCACCGCCAGGATCTCCGATGCCAGCAGCGCCAGCAGGATTCCGTCCTTGTCGGTGGTCCACACCGACCCGTCCTTGCGGAGGAACGAAGCGCCTGCCGATTCCTCGCCACCAAACCCCACCGAGCCGTCGAGCAGGCCCGGGACGAACCACTTGAATCCGACCGGTACCTCGATGAGGCGCCGCCCGAGACCATCGGCGACCCGGTTGATCATCGACGAAGAGACCAGCGTCTTGCCGATGGCGGTGTCATCGCGCCATCCGGAGCGATGCGAGAAGAGGTACTCGATGGCGACGGCGAGGAAGTGGTTCGGGTTCATCAGGCCGCCATCGGGGGTGACGATCCCATGCCGATCCGAATCGGCATCGTTTCCGGTCGAAATCTGGAAAGCATCCCGGTTGGCGATCAGCGACGCCATCGCATTTGGCGACGAGCAGTCCATCCGGATCTTGCCGTCCCAGTCGAGCGTCATGAACCGCCATGTCGGGTCGACCAGCGGGTTGATCACGGTCAGGTCGAGCTTGTGGGTCTCGGCGATGCGGCCCCAGTAGTCGACGCTGGCACCGCCTAGTGGGTCGGCACCGATTCGGATCCCGGCGTCACGGATGGCGTCGATGTTGAGCACCGAAATCAGATCGGCCACGTACCCGTCGCAGAAGTCGTAGGTCAATGTGGTGTCCGCGGTCAGCGCAGTCTCCAGCGAAACTCGTTTGACGCCGCGATTCCCACCTGCGAGTAGCTCGTTTGCCCGGTTGGCGATCCAGGTCGTAGCGTCGCTGTCTGCAGGGCCGCCGTGCGGTGGGTTGTACTTGAATCCACCGTCGCTCGGAGGGTTGTGAGAGGGCGTCACGACGATCCCGTCGGCTTGCCCGCCGCCGTTGGACATGGCGTGAACCCGGTTGTGTGTGAGGATGGCGTGGCTCACCGCGGGCGTGGGTGTGTAGCGGCCGTCTACGTCGACAAATGTGGTCACATCGTTGGCAGCGAGTACCTGGAGCGCCGTCGACCATGCCGGCTCGGAGAGGCCATGGGTATCGCGGCCGATGAACAGCGGTCCTCCGGTTCCCTGGCTCGCCCGGTACTCGCAGATGGCCTGTGTCGTCGCGGCGATGTGGGGCTCGTTGAAGGACCCGTTCACGCTGGAGCCGCGGTGGCCGGAGGTGCCAAACGCCACCTTCTGGGCGGGGTCCTCCACATCGGGATTGATCGTGTAGTAGGCGGTGATGAGGAGGGGAACGTCTACGAGGTCATCGGGTTGGGCCTTGGTTCCGGCGCGTTCGTGGGCCATATCTCTCATCCTCTCGGAGGTCCCTCCGATGATAGGGACCAACCAGACGAGGCGGGTCGGTGTAGCGAGGGCTCAGCGGCGTGATCGAGCGACTTCTACGCGGTCCAGTAGGTACCGATCGAGGTTGCGGATGATCGGTGTCAGATCGTTCTCGGGGATCCTCGCAGCCGCCTTCTCCGATGCCCTCATTCGCTCGGTTGCCTCGTCGAGCACTCGATCTGCAAACCCGCCCGCGATAACGAGCCGGATCACCCTGTCGATCTTCTCCTGCTCGTACGGCGCACCGCCTTCGAGCAGTTTGCGGATCTCACGGCCGTCCGGCCCGCCGGCGGCGTAGAGCAACGGCAACGTGAAGGTGCCTTCGCCGATGTCGCTTCCGGCTGGTTTCCCCAGCCATTCCTCGTCGGCAACGAAGTCGAGGACATCGTCGGCGAGCTGAAACACCAGACCCATCTCCCATGCCCAGTCGCTGATTGCCTCGATTGTGTCCCGGCTGGCACCACCTGTCATCGCTCCGAGCCGCGCGGACGTGCGGATCAGGCTCGCCGTCTTGCCGCCGATCACCGAGTAGTACTCCTCTGGCGCGTGGTCGAGATCGTCGGCGAGTTGGAGCTCCATCACCTGGCCTTCACACAGAGTGGCATAGGTGCTGGCGATCAAAGCCACCGCCTCGGCACCCAATGGTGCAGCAACCTCAGATGCCCGTGCCAGTAGGAAATCACCGGCGAGGATGGCGATGGTGTTGCTCCAGTTTTCGTTCACCGAGACGGCGCCGCGCCGGGTTTCGGCCTCATCGATGACATCGTCGTGATAGAGCGAGCCGAGGTGCACCAATTCGACGGCGACTCCGGCCTCGATCGGCTCGGGGCCGTCGTTGCCACCGAGCTCGGCCGCCACCTGGGCGAGCAACGGCCGGTACCGCTTGCCACCGGCGGCCAGGCCATGCTGAGCGATCTTGGTCAAGAAACCGTCGTTGGATGTGGTTGCTTCACGCAACCGACGTTCGACGTCGGTCATGCGTTGCCAAACTCGTGGCAGAGGAACCAGGTTCTGGAGAATCGGGCTATCCATGAGAAACGCGATGGTAGTCCTCCCGTCGGCACTGGCTCCCGCCTGGTCAGTAGCCGTCAGCGCCGTCGTCGTACGTCACATAGAGGGATTACAGTCCCTTATCGAGTTGTTGCACTAATAGTGAACGCAAAACGGCCGATGACACTATGGGTCGTCGACCGCGGGGCCAGGGCTTTGGGGCCGGTCCCGGCTATAATCAAAGAGGCGCACGGAAAACCCAGCGCCGTCATCCAGAGGTGAAAAGTGTTCGAACGGTTCACCGACCGGGCCAGGCGGGTCGTTGTGCTTGCCCAAGAGGAAGCCCGGCTGCTCAACCACAATTACATAGGGACCGAGCACATTCTCCTCGGCCTCATCCACGAGGGCGAAGGTGTAGCTGCTCGCGCGCTGGAGAGTCTCGGAATTAGCCTGGAGTCTGTGAGGGCCCAGGTTGTCGAGATCATCGGCCAGGGCTCGCAGGCCCCCAGCGGCCATATTCCCTTTACGCCGCGCGCCAAGAAGGTTCTCGAGCTGTCTCTGCGTGAGGCGCTCCAGTTGGGTCATAACTACATCGGCACCGAGCACATCCTGCTCGGTCTGATTCGTGAGGGTGAAGGAGTCGCCGCTCAGGTGCTCCAGAAGCTCGGCGCCGAGCTGCACAGGGTGCGGCAAACCGTCATCCAGCTGCTCTCGGGCGTCCAGGGCGAGGACGTGACTCCGTCGCAATCGGCCCACCCCGGTGGCTCGGGACGTTCCGGCAAGAGCGGCGAGGCGTCTCCGGGCGGCTCGACCGTGCTCGACCAGTTTGGCCGCAATCTCACCCAACAGGCACGTGACCACAAGCTCGATCCAGTCATCGGCAGGGCCAAGGAGATCGAGCGGGTGATGCAGGTGTTGTCCCGCCGCACCAAGAACAACCCCGTTCTCATCGGTGAACCCGGCGTCGGCAAGACGGCCATTGTCGAGGGCCTTGCCCAGCGCATCGTTGCAGGGGAAGTTCCCGACACGCTCACCAACCGACAGCTGTACACGCTCGACCTTGGTGCCCTGGTGGCCGGTTCCCGCTACCGCGGCGACTTCGAAGAGCGTCTCAAGAAGGTGCTCAAAGAGATCCGCACCCGCGGCGACATCATCCTGTTCATAGATGAGATTCACACCCTCGTCGGTGCCGGTGCCGCCGAAGGCGCTATCGACGCCGCCAGCATCCTCAAGCCGATGTTGGCCCGTGGCGAGCTACAAACGGTCGGGGCGACCACACTCGAGGAGTACCGCAAATACCTCGAGAAGGACTCCGCCCTCGAGCGTCGGTTCCAGCCAATCCAGGTCGAAGAGCCGTCGGTCGCCGACACCATCCGAATCCTCGAAGGGCTCAGGCCAAGCTATGAGGAGCATCACCGGGTGCGCTTCACCGACCAGGCGCTGGTCAACGCCGCCAATCTCGCCGATCGGTACATTGCCGACCGTTTCCTGCCCGACAAGGCCATCGACCTCATCGATGAAGCGGGCAGCCGGATGCGGCTGCGCCGTGGCCATCTTCCCCCGGAAGTCCAGGAACTCGACGACGAGCTGTCCAAGGTCCGCTCTGACAAGAGGGATGCGGTCCGAGCGCAGCAGTTCGAGCGAGCCGCTCAACTCCGGGACAAGGAGCGGGGCATACTCAGCGAGCGAGCCGAGAAAGAGCAGGCGGCCGTTGCCTCCGGTGTCGACTACACCTCGGTCATCGACGATGAGGAGATCGCTCAGGTGCTTGCCCAGTGGACCGGGATCCCGGTGCACCGTCTCACCGAGGAGGAGACATCACGTCTGCTCAACATGGAAGACGAGCTGCACAGGCGGATAATCGGCCAGACGGGCGCCATCGAGGCAGTTTCCAGGGCCATCCGCCGTACCCGCGCCGGTCTGAAGGATCCCAAGCGCCCCGCCGGGTCGTTCATTTTCCTCGGACCTTCTGGTGTCGGCAAGACCGAGTCCGCCAAGGCGCTGGCGGAGTTCTTGTTCGGCGATGAGGATTCACTGATCCAGATCGACATGTCCGAGTACATGGAGAAGCATGCCGTCAGCCGTCTCGTCGGCTCGCCTCCCGGCTACGTCGGTTACGACGAGGGTGGTCAGCTCACCGAAGCGGTGCGTCGCAAGCCGTTCTCAGTTGTGCTCTTCGACGAGATCGAGAAGGCGCATCCGGATGTGTTCAACATCCTGCTGCAGATCCTCGAAGACGGGCGTCTCACAGATTCCCAGGGTCGCTCAGTCGACTTCAAGAACACAGTCATCATCATGACCTCCAACCTTGGCACCAAGGACATGCGCAAGCAGTCCATTGGGTTTAGCTCCGGCGGTGATGAGCTCAACTACCAGCAGATGAAGGACAAGGTCATGGATGCGTTGAAGACGCACTTCCGTCCCGAGTTCCTGAACCGTATCGATGACGTCATCGTGTTCCATGAGTTGACGATGGCTGAGGTCATGCAGATTGTTGATCTGTTCCTGCGTCGGGTTCGTGAGCAGCTCGAGTCGCAAGCGCTCGATCTGGCACTCAGCGAAGCAGCCAAGGAGCTCATGGCCAAGAAGGGTTACGACCCGCAGCTCGGTGCTCGTCCGTTACGTCGTGCCATCCAGCGCATGCTGGAGGATCCGCTCTCCGAGAAGGTGCTCTACAAGGAGTTCCCCGCCGGAGCGACGGTGCTCGTCGACGTGGACGAGGATGACCCCACGACTCTGTCGTTCACATCCTTCGAGACGCCGGCTCAGCCACCACTGGAGATGGCAGACGAAGTCGAATAGGGCATAGCCCATGCCTTGAGAAGCTGGCCAACCGGGAGAGCTCATCCTCTCTGGTCGTAGAGCCCCGGCATCGCCGGGGCTCTTTCTCGTTCACGACATTTCCCCTTGACAATCTGGTGAACATGGTTAAGTTAACAGCCATAACTTAACCATGTTCATCCATGAGGAAGGGAGTACATCATGAAACGTCTGGGTGATTTTGTTGTTCGATTTCGGGTTCTCGTTCTCGTCGCCGGGTTGGTTGGGCTCATTGCCGCAGGCCTCTTCGGCGGCGGTGTTGCCGACTCGCTGTCCAATGGCGGCTTCGAAGACCCTGGAGCCGAATCCGTGCAGGCTGCCGATCTGCTCGAGTCGCAGTTCGGAGTTGCAGACCCCGCCGTCGTGCTCATCGTCACCGCCCCGGGTGGTTCGGTTGACGATCCCGTAATCGCTGGTGCGGGCCTGGCCCTCGCCTCACAGCTCGGAGCGGAGGACGGCGTTACCTCGGTCTCGTCGTACTGGACGCTCGGCGGTCCTGCACCGCTCCGCTCGATCGATGGTGACCGCGCCCTGGTGTTCGCCACCATTGCGGGGGATCAGGGCGAGGTGCTCACCCGCTCCGGGGAGCTCGCAGACCAGTATCGGGGTGCCCACAATGGGCTCGACGTCGCAGTTGCCGGGCCCGGTCCGCTCTTCTCTGAGGTCCAGGGCACCATCGAGAACGATCTTGTTCGCGCTGAGACAATCGCCTTCCCGATCACAGCCGTGCTGCTCGTCCTCATCTTCGGGTCTCTGGTGGCCGCGTCGCTGCCGCTATTCATCGGTGGTCTCTCCATCGTCGGCACCTTCCTCGTGCTCCAGGTCTTGACCGGATTCACGGAGGTGTCGATCTTCGCCCTCAACCTGACGACTGCTCTCGGTCTCGGTCTCGCCATCGACTATTCGCTCTTCGTCGTGTCCCGCTACCGCGAGGAGCTGAGCGCAGGCTTCGAGCCGAAGGAAGCTGTGAAGCGAACCGTGCAGACCGCCGGGCGCACCGTGCTCTTCTCGGCGGGTACCGTTGCCGCTGCACTGGCTTCGATGCTGGTGTTCAATCTGGCGTTCCTCCGCTCATTCGGTTACGCCGGGATTGCCGTGGTCGCCATCGCCGCTCTCGGTGCAGTCGTCGTACTGCCTGCGATCCTCGCTCTGCTCGGGCATCGTGTCGATCGGTTGCGGATCCGCAACGTCAAGCCGGCCGGCACCGGTGAGGGAATCTGGCATCGTGTTGCCACCACGGTGATGCGCCGGCCCTGGCCGATCGCAACTGCCGCGGTGCTACTTCTCGTCGTGCTCGGGGCACCGTTCCTCGGAGTCCGGCTTGGTGAAGGCGATGACCGGGTGCTGCCGGCGACGGCTCATGCGCGCCAGGCGGGTGACATCCTTCGCAGCGACTTCGACTCCTTCGAGACGGCTCCACTCAACATCGTGGCCGTCGGCTCGTCCGCTGGCGAAGATATGGCCTCGATCGACAGGTACGCAGCGGCGCTCTCGCTGCTCGATGGTGTCTCCCACGTGGAGGCAGCGACCGGGACCTATGCGGGTGGGGCCGTCGTGAGCGGGCCGACCCCGGCCAGCCTTCGGTTCCAGTCCCCGGCGGGCGGTACCTACCTGTCGGTCGTCCCGACGGTCGAGCCGATCTCACCCGAGGGAGAGACGCTGGTCAACGGCATCAGGGCGACGGACTCCCCATTCGATGTGCTGGTAACCGGAGGGTCTGCCGGTCTTGTCGACACGAAGGCGTCGCTGTTCGGGTCGCTGCCATATGCGATCGGGATCATCGGGCTTGTGACCTTCGTGCTCCTGTTCCTGATGTTCGGATCCATCGTCGTGCCCGCCAAGGCTGTGGTGCTCAACATGCTGTCGCTCTCTGCGACGTTTGGGGCAATGGTGTGGATCTTCCAGGACGGTCACTTCGCCGACCTGCTCGGGTTCACCGCAACCGGCACGCTGCAGATCACCATGCCGATACTGATGTTCGCCATCGCCTTCGGGCTTTCGATGGACTACGAAGTGTTCTTGCTGAGCCGGATCAAGGAAGAGCACGATGCCGGCCGGAGCAACACCGACTCAGTTGCCGTCGGGCTCGAGCGCACCGGTCGGATCGTCACCGCCGCCGCGGTGTTGATCGCCGTAGTGTTCATCGCCTTCGCCACTTCTAACGTGTCATTCATGAAGATGTTTGGGGTCGGGATGACCCTGGCCGTGTTGGTCGACGCTTTCATCGTCAGGGCAACTCTGGTTCCGGCCTTCATGCGTTTGGCCGGAGACGCCAACTGGTGGGCGCCATCCTGGATGAATCGCATCTACCAGCGGTTTGGCATAAGTGAGCATTCCGAGCCGATACGACCCCCTATGATCGAACCGGCACCAAACGAAGCCTAGAAAGGCCCCAGTGGCACCATCTGAGGGATTAGTGCACCGTTCCCGGCGTCAGGCTGCGCCGGGAACGGGCGCGCCCGCAACTCATCGAAAACGTGCTCGCAAGGGGGAAGGCGACAAGCTCCGCACCGAGATCCTCGATGCCGCAGAGCGTCTCCTCGGGGAGAAGGGCTCCCCGGACTATGTATCGATGAGAGCCATAGCCACCGCCGTCGGGGTGTCGGCACCCGCCATCTACATGCACTTCGATGACAAGGACGAGCTCTTCTTCGAGTGCTGCTCCCGCCGGTTCCACGAGTTGGCCGAACTGATGGCCGAGGCCGCAGAGAGCCACGACGATCCTGTCGCCAAGATACGTGCGATCGGCCGTGCGTACATAGATTTCGGTTTGACCAGGCCAGAGCATTATGAGGTCATGATGCTAGGGCCGATTCCCGACAAGGCCGTGGGCGATCCCGAAGACGTGCCCGGCGCCAGGGCCCTGGTGCTGGCAGCCGAGATCGTCGCCGGTGGCATCGAATCCGGCGTCTTCCGAGGAGACCTCGACCCATTCGCTACTGCCGTTGCGTTGTGGGCGTCGGTACATGGGGTGGTCATCGTCCTGCTGGCGAAGCGCAAACAGCCGGTGAAGCTGTTCAACGACGAAGAGAAGGTCATCGAACAGTTGCTCGACATCATCGGACAGGGCCTGATCGCCTGACCGCAGAGCGTGCAGATGTCTATGTGCGGGTTGCCGCTAGATTGACGGAACCGAACAGCGATTGGCGGCGTCCAAGGGGGCATATGAAACGCATTCGCCGTGTGACGTTGCTGGCGCTGATGGTGCTCGCCGTCGCTACGCCCGTCACCGCTCAGAATGCGGTCGAGCTCAAGGCCACGATCGGGCTTCACGGTTACGTTGTGCCATACCAGCCATCAACCGTCTCGGTGCAGGTGCATGCCGATGTCCTGTTCGTGGGCGATCTCCAGACGACTGCAGGTGGCGTGAGCCTGTTCACCCCGATAGAGGTGCCAGCAGGCAGCACCAAGCAATACACCGTCGAGATTCCGGCCGTAAGCCCGAGCAATCGGGTCACCGTGAGGCTATTCGTCGACGGGGCCGAAGAGCATCTGGCGCAGGAATCTGTCAACGTGCTGTTCCCGGGCGAGAAGCCTCTGGTGGGGTTGCTCAACGCCTCCGGGATCGAGGGTGACCTCTCCAGGGTCACGTCGGTGCCATTCGGGAAGGATCTCGCCATCCTCAACCTGACCGCTGAGGATCTCGACGGCGACATCGCCCCACTCGGGTACCTGGTGGCAGGCCGGGGCGCATTCGACGCCGCGACTCCCGACGCCATCGATGCGGTGAATACGTGGGTGAAAGGTGGAGGGCGGCTCGTTGGTGAAGCCGATGAGGTGGCCCGCATTGGTAGTGGCGGCGGCACCTCGCTGACCGGGGAAACCTCATCAGCGCCCCTTGGAGCCGGAGAGTTGATCACCGTCGATGACATCGCCGCAGTGTCGGCATGGAGCCCGGCGATCAGGGACATACCGCCGCTGACGCTCAGCACCAATAGCGACTTCATGAACGAGGCCGGTTTCCAGATGTTCGAGGCGGCGGCAGCTGCCGGAGATTCCGCGACTCCCGGGATCCCATGGCTGTTTGCAGCTCTGTTCGTATATGTGATCGTGGTCGGCCCGGTCAACTTCATTGTGCTCCGGCGTTTGAAGCGCAGAGAGCTGGCCTGGATCACCATTCCCGCGGTCAGCCTCTTGATGCTGATTGTCCTATGGGCGGCGGGCCGGACCCAGGTGGACAGCCGGATCGTCACCCATGCCTCGGTAGTGGTTCAGGAAGGCAACACGCCTCGGGCAACGTCGGCCATGATCGTTGTTGCCGGAGCGGGAGGCGAGCATTCGGTGGACACACCTGCCGGGTGGAGGCTCGCCCCCATTGATGCCTCCATGATGTTTGGCAGGGCCAGCGGTGTTGAGGCAAGAGTTGGGCCGGCAGATGCAGGCGGCACGAGGCTCACATTCGACATGCCGGATCTCGGTGCCGCGACGCTGCAGGCCGCGTGGAACCCTGAGCCTATTGCTGTGACCACCGACATCGTCGCCGACGGGGATGACCTGAAGCTGACGGTCGGCAACGCTAGCCCCTTCGAGTTCTGGGCATGGGGCATTGGCAACTCCGGAGCCGCCCAGGCCGCTTCCGGCGCCCTGGGTCGAGAGCAAACCGACTCGGTGACTCTCCGGGCCATCGGTGTGAACCCGGGTGGGGGATCACCGATTGGAGACGCGGTCATGTCGCGGGGGAATTGGGGTTGGGACGAGGAGCCCTGGGAGAAGGTTGGGCCGTTGGGGGAGACCGCCGGTCGTCAAGAAGCAGCCACCTTGAGCGCAGGTCCCTACTTCTTCGGGTATACCGACGATCTCGCCACCGATGTTCTGGTGGACGGCCACATCGAGCATGCTCAGGGTCCCGCACTGGTCATCATCCCTCTCGACCTGCCTGAGGGTGTGGCGGAGAAGCGAGGTGTCGCCGAGATCATCCAGGTTGTCGGCGCCGACTATGTCGACGCGTATCCAGGCTGGTTGTATGCCAGCGGCGCCGATGCCATCGAGTTTCGTTTTGATGTCGCCCCGAACTCGGACGGCCAGGCCAGGGTCGGCAACCAGTTTGCGGATCTTCCCGGGGTTGTCAGCTTCGAGGTGTACAACTGGCAGAGTCGAGAGTTCGACGAATACCAGTGGCTCGGCGAGTTTCCGCTGATCGACCACGTATCGCCATCTGGCGATCTGATGGCACGAGTCAGCTTCGAGCAGACTCAGTTCAGTGATCTGAATCTGCCGGACAACTCGTTGACGTTGTCGATGGTGTCACCATGATCATCGAGTTCTCCGAGGTCACCAAGAACTATGGAGATGTTGCCGCGCTGGCAGGCGCCGATCTACAGATCGCCGAAGGGTCGATAACCGGTCTGATCGGGCCGAACGGGGCGGGCAAAACGACCTCGATGGAAGTCATTTCGACCTTGATCGAGCGGGACGGCGGGCAGGTGAGCGTTGCCGGTCACGATCCGCAGGAGGATCCAGAAGCCGTTCGTCGTGTGCTCGGCTACATGCCGGATTTCTTCGGTGTTTACGACGGCCTGATTGTCCGTGAATACCTCGACTTCTTTGCCGCCGCCCACAATCTCGGCCCCCAGACACGGCGCACGGTGGTGGGTGACCTGCTGTCGCTGGTCGATCTCGAGCAGAAGGCCGATGCCGATGTCAATACCCTGTCGCGGGGGATGAAGCAGCGGCTCTCCCTGGCGAGAGCCCTTGTTCACGATCCCGAGATACTGGTTCTGGACGAACCGGCGTCCGGGCTCGATCCCAGGGCCCGTGTCCATCTCCGCGAGCTCATCGCCGAGTTGGGGCGAATGGGCAAGACGGTGCTCATCTCGTCGCACATACTGTCCGAGCTGGAGGGGGTCTGCTCTCACATGGCAATCGTCGACCGCGGTTTGGTGAAGGCCTCCGGATCCATAGACGAGATCCGGTCCGCCCTGATCGGCAACCGGCGGGTGACGGTACGGGCTCCTTCCCATCAACTCGTCATGGCCGAGGACTTGCTACGTGCTGAGGGTGATGTGGAAGATGTCCAGGTAGAACGCGACCATATCCGGTTCAACGTTGCCGACGATCTGAGCCGTCTCGCCGAACTGTTGCGGCTCCTGGTGGCCGGCGACATAGCGGTCTGGGATTGGCGTGTGGATTCCGCCGGCCTCGAAGAGCTGTTCCTCCAACTCACCGAGGGAGCGGAGGAATGAAGCTCAACCCCGTGACTATGCGGGAGCTCAGGGAACGGTTCCGTCGCAACCGGGCAGGTCTTTTTGTCAGCCTATGGATAATCATCGTCACCGGCGTCGGCTACCTCATCTATCTGGCGGCGCGGGCGTGGGCTTCCAGCGCCGGCTTCTTCTTTGGCGGCGGGTCACCCTTGCTGATCAGTTCCTCATTGGGACGCAGCATGTTCGAAATGGTCAGCCTGCTGCTGCTTTCTGGAATGCTGCTGGTCGTGCCGGGGGTGGCGTCGCTTTCGATAGTCGGGGAGAGAGAGCGGCTCACGCTGCCGCTACTCCAGGTGAGCCAGCTCAAGCCACGTCAGATAGTCCTCGGGAAACTGGGCTCGTCGCTTGCATATCAAGTGCTGTTGCTGGTGGCAGTCGCACCGGTGATGCTGGTGCCGATGCTGTTTGGAGGCGTGGGCATCGGAGACGTGGCTGCGGCGCTGGCTGCAATGATCGCCACCGCAATCGTTGTCGGCAGCCTGTCGGTGTGGGTTTCCGCCCGGGCGAAATCGACACGGGGCGCGGTCGCCGGTTCCTATCTGATCACGTTCGCTCTGGTGGCCGGGACGGCTCTGCTGCTCATCGGCGAAATCGTGTTCTTCGCCCCATCGGATCGGGACACCTGGGGACCGAATGGGCGTGAGCTCTACACCATCTGGCTCAATCCATACATGGCCATGGTCTCAGCAGTCGACGAGCCGCTCGAGACCACCAACGAGTTTGTGGCCCTCGGCACGCCATTCGATCCGTTCGATACGTTGCTGCGCTATCGGCAATGGGGATCGAGGAACGATTTTGGCGGCGCTGTCTTCATGGGGGACTCGGGACCCCTGGTGGACGTCACCTTTGGAGCTCCCGGCGAGGGACGGACGGCGATGAACCGCGGTCGGCTCTGGGTACGCTCGCTCCTGCTCGCTGCTGTGGTGACGGCCATGGCCCTCTGGTTTGCCGCACGCAGAGTCACCGTGCCCGCCCCTGCGCGGTTGCTCGGTCGGCGGCGGCGAAGAAAGGACCCCGAGCATGCCGCTACCTGACGCAGTCGCACGCATCATCGATGCTGCCCGCAGGCGTCTGTTCCTGGTCGCGACCATTGAGAAGGTAGTGGTGGCGATTGCGGTCGCATCATTCATCGCAGCCGGTGCAATCGGTGTTGCCCGTCACACGCCCGCTCCGTGGGTTGAGCCGACTGCCGTTGTCGTGCTGGCCGTCGCCGCGGTGGTCGGGCTCGTGCTGGCGGTCCTCTCCCGACCCTCGGTGCGGCACAGCGCGATTGAGGTTGATGCACGCATGCACGGCTTCGATCGCGTGTCGACGGCACTCGAGTTGAGCGTTCGGACCGACCTCAATGACGCCGAGCGGCGTCAGATCGAATCCGCGGGACGGTGGGCTCAGAATCGGCAACTCTCCGGGTTCGACGGGCTCTTGCCGAAAGGTCCTGTGTTGCCGCTACTGGCGCTTGGTGTAGGTGCAGCGCTGCTGCTCGCTCTTGTTCCATCCCCGGCAGACGCAGTGGTCGAGCAACGACGTGCCGACACCGCGCTGATAGCAGCCGAGATCGAGACCCTCGAGGAGCAGGCGGCAACAGCAACCCCCGAGGTGCAGGCCGAGCTCGAAGCGCTGCTCGAGGAGCTTCGCCAGACACGATCCCTGGAGGAAGCGGTTGCCGATCTGGGTGAAGGAGCGGAGGCCATGGCCGAGATGGCCGACCCGGCGCTTCTCGCCAAGCGCACCGCGATAGCTGCACTCCAGCGCGAAGCGGAGTCGGCGCCACTGGCTTCGGGAGACACGCTGGAGGCTCAGCTCCAGGCCCTGGCATCTGCTTCATTGTCGGCTGAGGAGGCATCGGCCGCGGCCGATCGGTTGGATGAGCTCGCCGCGGTCGGCGAGGCCGACTCAACACTCGCCGAGCAACTGGCCATGGCGGCCGATGCCCTGCGCTCAGGTGCCGATCCGTCGGCACATCTCAATGCTGCGGCCGACGCCGTGGCGGCTACCCGTGACGACATCGCCAATGCTGAGTCCGTGGCCGCCGCTCGTGCCGCTCTCGAGGAGGCCAGACAACGACTCGCCGACGCCCAGGGACAAGGTCAGGGTCAGGGGCAAGGCCAGGGGCAGGGTGGTCAGCCGGGCGGCAACGTGTCGGGCGGCGGCGCCAACGGCAATCCCAGCCAGGGCGGCACCGGGACCGGCACGGTTCAACCGGGTGTCGGCGACAACGACCCTGTTGCCGATCCGGCGCGTAGCGAGGTCTTCGACCCGGTCGAGTTTGATGTGGGGGACGAGGTCCAGGTGGATCTCGAAGGCAACGACCCTGGCGAGGTCGTGGGGGAGACCGAAGGGTTCGGGCTGCGCAACCTGCCGACTACGCCGTACTACGAGCGATATACCGAGTACGTCCAACAGGCCCTCGACGCGCTGGAGCAACTGTCCGTCCCCACAGAACTGCAAAACGTCGTCCATGACTATTTCACGAGGCTGGAGCCATGAACCCGGAACAATTCTCTGCAACTGCCGATTCCATCCGTAGCGAGGTCGGGAAGGTCATCGTGGGTCAGACCGATCTCGTCGAGACCGTGCTGCTCACCGTCCTGTGCGAGGGTCACGTGCTCCTCGAGGGCGTCCCCGGTCTGGGCAAGACCCGTCTGCTCCAGACGCTCGGTCAAGTTCTCGATGTTGCCTTCGGTCGGGTCCAGTTCACCCCGGATCTGATGCCTGCGGACATCCTCGGCACCAACATCCTCAACGAGGGCCGTTTCGAGTTCCACCGCGGGCCGTTGTTTGCCAACCTCGTGCTTGCCGACGAGGTCAATCGAGCCACCCCCAAGACGCAGTCTGCCCTGCTGGAGGCCATGCAGGAGCGGCAGGTGACCCTGGGACGGGAAACTCACAGTCTGCCGAGGCCGTTCTTTGTTATGGCAACGCAGAATCCGATCGAGATGGAGGGCACATACCCGCTCCCCGAGGCGCAGCTGGACCGGTTCCTGTTCAAGGCTCTCGTTCCCTTCCCGCCGATCGATGACATCGTCGAGATCCTCAATCGGACGACCATCCAGGAAGAGCCGCAGGTCACAGGGGTCGTCGACGATCGCACCCTGCTCGAGATGAGCGCGATGGTGCGCGAGGTGCCCGCTGCCTCTCATGTGTTGGAGTACGCGGCAACGTTGGTGGCTGCCACCCACCCCGGCCACGAGGCCGCACCCGAACTGGTCAACCGTTACGTGCGGTTCGGCGCCAGCCCCCGGGGAGCACAAGCAATGGTTCTCGGTGGCAAGGCAACGGCGTTGCGTGACGGCAGGCCCAATCTGGCACGCGAGGATGTGCGGGCAGTGGCTCCGGCGGCGCTGCGGCATCGACTGGTGCTCGGTTATGAAGCCGCGGCCGACGGGGTGACTGCGGACGATCTTGTTGCTGCAATCCTCAACGCCCACCCCGGCCCGACAAAGTAGCGACCCCAATGCTGCTCTCCCCGGACACGCGCAATCGGCTAGATCGAATCTCGCTGCATCTGCGCGGGAGGGTGCGGGGCAAGTGGGCGGGTCGGCATGCTTCGGTGCAACTGGGTGACAGTGTCGATTTTGCCGACTATCGCGAGTACGTGTCTGGTGATGACTTTCGCAGGATCGATCACAACCTCGCCGCCCGGCTCGGGGTTTTGATGATTCGCCTGTTCGAGGCAGAGGACGAGTTGCCGATCCGCGTCATCATCGACACCTCGGCGTCGATGGGATACTACGGCAAGTTCGAGGCTGCTCGTGAAATCGCCGCGGTTCTCTCCTACGTGGCGTTGTCGGGGGGCGACCGTGTCTATCCGATTCAGGTGCCGGCACCCGGGGGACGGCCATTTCTGCAGGGACCACCCGGCCGGCACCGCTCCGGTTGGCCCGTTCTCGAGTCGTGGCTCGAGAGCCTCCGTCCCGCGGCAGCCGCAACGCTGCAACCGGTGGCGGCACACATCTCGAGCAACACAACCGTGCGTGGGTCGTCGATCCTGATCTCTGATCTGTTGGATCCATCCTGGGAATCGGCGATCGACGCTCTCGGCGCCTCCGGCTCCGGGATAGTCGTCCACGTGCTCGGGCGCGAGGAGTTGCAACCAGACTTGTCGGGGGATCTCAGGTTGATTGATGCCGAAACCGGCAGGACCGTCGACCTGTCGACATCGTCTGACGCGCTGGCAGCGTATGCCACGACGCTCGATTCGTTCCTCGACGAGACGGCGGCAAGAGCCCGTCGCGCCGGTCTCGACTACATGCTGGCGCCCGCTGATCGTGATGTGACGGCGCTTGCGATCCAGGAGCTGTCGACGGCAGGGACAATACGATGAGTTTCCTGACTCCTTCGGCCCTCCTTCTCTCCGTTCTGGCGGTGCCGTTGGTCGTGCTCTACATGCTCCGTACCCGGAGACATCGTCAGGAAGTGCCGAGCGTGATGTTGTGGGAACGCGCCGGTGTCGCCGTGACGTCCGCGGTACCGTGGCAGAAGCCGAAGGTCACAGCCCTCCTGATTCTCCAGATGCTCGCCCTCCTCCTGTTCGTGTTCTTGCTGGCACGGCCGTTCTCCCGTGAGGAGTCGCTGCTCGGCCCGCACACCGTATTCGTTATGGACACATCGGGGTCGATGGCGATGGCAGGCCGGCTTGATGCTGCCAAACAAAGAGCTCTCGACCTCATCAACGATGCTTCAGCAGGGAACGTGATTTCGATCGTCGAAGCCGGTCCGCGGCCCCGGATTCTGGCCGCCCTGGCCCGGGATCCGGCGGAGCTGCGGGATGTCATCAGTGGGTTGACCCCTGGTGGTGGGCTGGAGAACCTCGACGGGGCGATAGCTATCGCCAACGGCCTGGCAACTCCGGATCGCCCGACGCGTATCCTGATCTTTTCCGACGGGGGCACACCCGAGCTCACACCCGTAGCCGAGCCGGTCATCGGAGCCGAGCACCTGCTCTTTGATGCCACCGCCGACAATCTCGCCATCACGGCCTTCAGCGGTGAGGGGAGCGCGGACGGCAAGGTGCGGCTCTTCTTCGAAGTGAGCAACTTCGGGTCGGGTGCTCGCGATGTGGCCGTGACTATCTCCGCCGGCTCCCAGCCCGACGTTTCGATCCCGATCACTGTGCCGGCCGGTGGTCGTATCCGGGATGGGGTGCGGGTCGAAGCAGAATCTGATCTCACGGTTTCCGCGTCACTCCAAGACGGCCAGGGGTTACCGATCGAAGACGGCAACCCGCTCGATAACTCGGCAGATCTGGTCTTTGGCGAGGGAGAGACTAGGAGTGTTGCCATTGTGGGAACCGGCTCGCTATTTCTCGATGCGCTCGTCGGCTCCGTTACCGGGTTTGTGCCGGCAGCCGGTGACGCACCCGATCTGCTGATCATCGATGGGGAGGATGCCGGCGAGCTGACGGCTCCGTCGTGGCTGCTTCGCCCGACAACGCCACCGGCCGGGATCACCATCACCGGGGTAGTCCAGAACACCGCTGCCAGCTACCAACGACCAGGCGAACCGCTGCTGGCCAACGTGGATTTGTCGAGCCTGGCGATCGCCGAAGCCGACATTGTCGAGGCACCGGGATGGCTGCCCCTGGTCAAAGCCGGTGATGTCCCATTGGTGCTTCTCGGTGAAGCCGACGGGCACCGGGTTGTCTACTTCACGTTCGATCTGACCGAATCGAATCTGCCGATCCAGGTTGGCTTCCCGATCCTCGGCACACACGTGCTTCGCTACCTCGCCGGCCAGGATCTGGCCTCGCTCGTCCCCGGCCCTGCCGGACAGCCGATTGCCCTGGCCCCACCCCCTGGCTCCACGACGCTTGTCTCGACGCCTTCCGGGGCGACCCGCAAGCTACCGGCATCAGTTGGCCTGTTTGAAGACACCGCGGCACCCGGCATCTACCGGGTGACCTATCAATCCGAGGCCGGCGAATTGCGGCCGGGCCCGATTGCCGTGCGGCAATTTGTAGCCGCAGAGGCGAGTGGCCCGTCGCGCACCATCGCCACTGAACCGCTGGCGCTGGCATCGGTGGACTCAACGGCTGTCGTCGGCGAATGGACGGCACTGATCCTGCTCGCCCTGCTCTCCTTGCTGCTGCTCGAGTGGTGGGTCGGGCACGGTGCGCCTCGCCCCGGGCGACGGCACCCGCGAGGGGAATCGGCATGAGCTGGATCACTCTCGAAGATCCACTGTGGCTGTTGGGGCTGGTGCCTGCGACCGCAATCGTTCTACTGCTGGTTCGTGTCGGCAGGCCCGCCGTCCCGGCACGGCAACATCGCTGGGCGGTAGCCCTCCGCATCGCCGCCCTGGTTGCGGTGTTCCTCGCTGCCGCACAACCGACGCTCGCTCTCGAGGTATCTGAGCGCTCCGTGCTGTTTGTCCTGGATCGATCAGCGTCCATTCCCGCCGATGTGCGTGCCGCGCAAGACGAGTTCGTTGCAGCTGCGTTGGAAAGTGCAGGCCCGGGCGATCTTGCCGGGGTAGCGGTGTTCGGCGAAGACTTGCGAGTGGACGCTGCCCTTGCCCGGGGCCGGATTGGCGAGCCGGTGCGCACCTCTGTTGGTGACTCCGCCACCAACATCGAGTCGGCGTTGCGCTCGGCGATGGCTCTGCTGCCTACTGAGGGCTCGCGACGCGTTGTGCTCCTCACCGACGCTGCTGCCACCGAGGGTGACGCCGCGATTGCCATCGCCGAGGCGGCCGAGCAGGGCATCGCCGTCGACATCGTTCCATCGGCCGTCGGCACCAGTCCCGACGCGCTGGTATCTGCGGTGCGAGCACCGGCGACGGCCCGGGTCGGCGAGTCCGTCGCGGCGAAGATCGTGATCGAGTCGAACACAGCCGGTCCCGCCCGAATCCTCGTGCAGGCCGGTGACGGCGAGGTCGATGTCATCGATGTGGTCCTCACCGCCGGAGTCAATGAGGTGACGGTCGACTACCCGGCGGCAGAAACCGGGTTCCTGCGCATCGGCGCTCAGCTCGACGCCGACTTCGATACTCGTGTCGAGAACAATGTGGCCGAGGGGCTCACCCGGGTGCTGGGCCCCGCCCAGGTTGCGGTCGTCTCTGGTGTCGAAGGCGACGCCGATGAGTTGGCCGCGGCGTTGCAGGCTGGCGGCATGGACGTCGATCTACTCACCAGTATCCCGTCAGACAACGCCCTGCTCAGCTACGACGCTGTCGTTCTAGTCAACATGGCCGCCCCTGCGGATGCGGATGCGGAACGTCTCGCGGCCTACGTGGAGAGTCTGGGACGTGGTCTCGTCGTCGTTGGCGGGGACCAGGCGTATGGGTTGGGCGACTATCAGGACACAGCGCTGGAGGACCTGCTCCCGGTCAGGTCGAATCCCGATGACATGGTGCGGCGGCAGAGTGTTGCCGAAGTGCTTGTCATCGACACGAGCGGGTCGATGGGGAGCTGCCACGCCCGCGGTGACGTGTTCATCGAAAACGGGGTCAACAAGACCGACATTTCGCGAGCCGGGGCGCAGTCGGCAATCGACGCCTTGAGCTCCCAGGACCGGGTCGGGGTGCTTGCGTTCAGCTCGGGAACGAACTGGGCGATCCCGTTGGGGCCAAAGCTGGACCCTGCCTCGGTCGAGGCGGCGCTTGGTGTGCTCACTCCGTCGGGCGATACCGAGATCAGAGCGGGCCTCGACGAAGCACTGCGTGAGCTCCAGGGAGCCGACGAGGATCTGCGCCACATCGTCCTGTTCACAGACGGCTGGGACCCGAACGAGGCCGAGCTACTGCCAATCGCCGATGAGATCGCCGACAGCGGTATCACCCTGTCCGTCGTTGGAACGGGGGAGGGTGCCGGTACGACACTGCAGCGGATGGCACAGCTCGGTGGCGGCCGCTACTACTCGGGTGCCAATCTCGACGAGGTGCCTGAGATCTTTGTCGAGGAGACCCTGACGGTGGCCCGATCCCTAGCCCAGGAAGGCTCCTTTGCGCCCATTCTCGGAGCCCCGTCCCGGGTGACGGACGGTCTCGAGGCCAGCCCGCCGGTCCTTGGCTACGTGCTTACAGCAACCAAGTCGACTGCCATGACCCCGTTGCTGGTAGGCGAGGACGATCCGCTGCTGGCGACCTGGCAACGGGGCCTCGGCAGAGTCAGCGCCTGGACATCTGACGCTACGTCGCGCTGGTTGGCCGGTTGGGTGGCCTGGGATGGCTATGTCGACTTCTGGGGCAAGGTCGTCTCAGACGTAGTACCGGGAGGGCGGGATACACCGCCAGAAGTCAGCGTCGACGCCGGGCAGTTGACCATCGGGTTTCAGGCCGGTGAGGTGCCGCTGGACGCGGCGGGGATCGCAACGGTGCGGACACCAGATGGGGACGTGGAAGTCGTGCCGCTGCAGCGTGTCAGCAGCACCGAATTCAGCGGTCGGACCGGCCTCACCGAACCGGGTGCCTATTGGGTAGCCGTGTCGCTAGAGCAGGATGGACAGACCATTGCGTCTGGAAGCTCGGGTGCGGTATCGAGCTATTCAGATGAGTATGCGTTCCGTGAGCCTGAGCCCGGTTTCGTCGAATCGTTGGCCGCCATGACCGGAGGCAGAGTCGATCCCGATCCGGCCGTCGTGTTCGACCGTGCTCCGGTCACCGGGAGCGCACATCAATCGATATGGCCATGGCTGGCCGGGCTCGGGCTTGTGCTCTTCCTCGCCGATGTAGCGCTGCGCCGTCTCGTCCTCACCGGTGCGGTGACCGTGAGGTCGGTGAGCAGGGCAGGTGAGGAGCCGATGGTGGACGAGCCGTCGGTGAGGACAGAATCTCCTGCCACCAGTAGTGAGACCATGACCAGACTGCTACAGCGGAAGCGAAAGTCCTAGTTGGCTGCGCTGCCCCAGAATTTGACCTCGGCCACCACGAGCTCGTCGAAGGCGATTTCGCCGTTGACGGCCTGCGACGGGTAGTCGCTCAAGATCTCGATGGTCAGTGTCGTTGTCTCGATACTGGCGATGTCGATCCGCTGTGGGCCACCGGCCTCGTCTTTCAGAGTGTTCCGGTAGGTGACGCCCGGGAGGTCGTCGACGGTGATGTTGTAACCCTGGATCCTGTAGTTACGAAGGAACCGGGTCTGGTCTTCGATGTTGTAGATCTCTAGATACTCGATCTTCACCGGCTGCGCCCACCGGAACTCGATGGTGAGGCCGTCACCATGTGGTGCCTGCCACTCAGTGTCGAGATTGCCGTCGATGAGGTTCGAGTCCGCGTATGTGCCCGCGATCTGTGCGCTGGCATTCACCTCAGTCGGTTCGATTAGGCCAACGTCGGGGACCGCTGTTGTTGTCGTTGTTGTGGTCGTCGTTGTCGTGTCCTCGGCGCCTCCGCCGCGAAAGACGTTGACGAGCAGCGCGATCAAGGCGACGACGAGGACGGCAGCGGCAAGCACGCTGAGAGCTCGCCCACCGGGGGTGGAGCGGACCATGGGTGCCGGAGCCACCGGGAGCGGTTCTTTGGTGAGCCGGGCGCCACACTGCTCACAGTGACGGTTGTACGCAGGGTTGGACGCACCACACGATGGGCATGCGATTTGTTCGACAGGAGCTTGCGCTGGATCTTCCTCGCGTACCCTCGGCGGCTGCGGTGTTGGCTCAGTTCCAGGGGGCGGCGGCCCGTCCTCGAGCTCGAAGGGCTCGAACAGATCGTCGAATGGGTCCTTGTCTTTCGCCACGTCACGTCTCCGTAAGTCGGTCCGCCCGGGCTATTGTGCCACGGATGCCCGTATTTAGCGCGATACGTGAGACCGAGGCCTGGTCAGGAGCATCGATCGTCGTTGGTGCTCTGCTCCTGGCTGTGATTGTCGGTCTGCTTGTTTGGCGGATCCGTCTTTTCATACGCGGACCACGGTAGCCCCGGCTTTCGTGTCAGTGATGGACCCTATGTTGGCCACATGAGCTCCCGGAAAAGCAGAAACCACAATCCCGAGTACCGCTGTTCGAATTGCGGGTTCTCCACCGGAAAATGGATGGGGTTCTGCCCGCAATGCCGGACCGAGGGCTCACTCACCGAATCGATCGCACAAAGGGGCCCTTCTGCCACAACCGCGGCGCTCAGTGACATCTCAGTGGGTGACAAGCCACGGACTCCGACGGGCATCGCCGAGATAGACCGGGTCCTCGGTGGAGGTTTGGTGAGCGGGTCTGTCGTGCTGGTCGGCGGCGAGCCGGGTGTCGGCAAGTCGACGCTGTTGTTGCAGATGGCAGCCAGGTTTGCTCAGGAGGGTGCGGTATTGCTTGCGTCCGCCGAGGAGTCGGCATCTCAGGTTGCACTGCGGGCCGAACGGCTGGGTGTTGACGTCCCCGGCTTGAGGATTGTCTCGGACGGGCGGGTAGAGGCGATCCTCAGGGCATGTGACGACGAATCACCGGATCTGCTCATCGTCGACTCGATACAGACCGTCACGGTCGACGACGCCGATGGCAGCGCAGGCGGGGTTCTTCAGGTTCGTGAGTCGGCGGCACGATTTATCGAGTATGCCAAGCGAACCGGGACTGCGGTGGCGCTTGTGGGTCACGTCACCAAGGACGGTTCGATCGCCGGCCCCAAGATGCTGGAGCACATGGTCGATGTTGTCATGTACCTGGAGGGAGAAAGCGACGCAGGCCTGCGGTTGCTGCGTTCTCTCAAGAATCGGTACGGCTCGGTTAATCAGGTCGGTGTGTTCACGATGGGCGACACCGGGATGGCCGAGGTGCCAGACCCCTCAGGGGTATTGGTCGAGGCGCACCGGTCCGGGGCATCGGGCACGGTCCTGTTTCCCATGGTCGAGGGCCGTCGCTCCATGCTCTGTGAGGTTCAAGCCCTCGTTGTGCCTACTGTGCTGCCACAGCCACGGCGCAGCGTCAAGGGCCTCGACTCTGCCCGCGTCCATCAGCTGTTGGCGGTTCTCGAGCGACATGCCCACTTTGCGATGGGTAAGTCCGACGTCCACGTCAACGTTGTCGGTGGCGTGCGGCTGCGAGACCCTGCCGTCGATCTGGCGGTTGCTCTTGCCATTGCATCGTCGGTGCTGGACAGGCCACTTCCGCTGGCAGCGGCGTGGGGCGAGATCGGGCTGACCGGGGAGATCCGGGCCGCATCGCACAGTGATCGCAGGCTCGAGGAGGCGTCCCGCTTCGAGCCCGAACTGATCATCAGGCCCGGCCGGGATGGCATCAGGACAATTCAGGAGGCGTTGCTCATGGCGGGTCTCACTTTCGGCAGCAACGTGACACGAATCCCTCGCGATTCGACCCGCTAGGTCATTTATGAGGTAGCCTGCGGGGATGCCTTCGCGTGCACCCGACTCCCATGAAGTACTTCGCCGGTTTGCTCCCGGTACGCCGCTTCGCGTCGCCGTTGAGCTGATTCATTCCCAGGGCACCGGTGCGCTCATCCTGATCGGCTCCGGAAACACCCTCGAGGAGCTGTGCAGTGGTGGGTTCCACCTCAACGACGCGTCGTTCACCGCCCAACGGATTGCCGAGCTCTCGAAGATGGACGGCGGCATCGTTATCGACGATGAGAAGAACCTGATTACCAGGGCCAATGTCCATTTCATCCCGGATCCATCGATCGAGACCAATGAGACCGGTACCCGGTTCCGCACTGCAGAACGACTCGCAGTGCAAACCGGAACTGATGTCCTTGCTGTGAGCGAGGAGGGCTGGCGCAGGGCAATCGTATATCGCAACGGTCAGCGCTATGAGCTGTCCCGTCCGGCCGACCTGCTGGCCGAGGCGAACAACTCGCTCAACTCGTTGGAGCGTCTCCGTAGACGTCTCCAGTCCGCCGAAGACCGGCTGACGAGGGCGGAGGTAGACGACGTTGTCGTTGTGCGCGACGTGCTCACTGTGCTGGCAAGGGCGACGCTGGTGAGCCGCATGTATGTCGAGATCGAACAGACCCTCATCGCTCTCGGCGGTGAGGCGGGGCTGATCAAGATCCAGGCATCCGACCTTGCCGAGGGAGTGCCTGAGTTGGCCGAGAATGTGTTCGCCGACTATCGCAAACGAAGCGGCAAGAGATCGGTCTTCGAACGGCTGGCGGGGGTTGCCACCGATGAGCTGCACGACATGACCGCGCTGGCGGCGGCGCTCGGGTTCTCAGACATCGAAGAGGGGCTCGAGCCTCGCGGTCTGAGGGCGCTGTCACGGGTGCCAAGACTTCCGGATCCGGTGCGACAGAGCCTGGTGGGGCATTTCCGCGGTTTCCAGAGGATGCTGCATGCGGCAGTAGGCGACTTCGAACAGGTAGAGGGCGTCGGCAGGGCCCGGGCCCAGCAGCTGCGCCGCTTTTTCGACCGTCTTATCGAGCTCGGCGACGGGTAGGAAGGTGCGGGCTGCGCCGTGGCACCGCACGACTAGTTACAATGCGCGATCTAGCAACCTGGAAAAAGTGTGACTGACAAAAAGACGACAGCCAAGAAACCGGCCGCCAAGAAGCCGGCTGCGAAGAAGACGTCGGCAGCGAAGAAATCGACGTCTACCAAGGCTTCGACCACGAAGGCACCGGCGAAGAAGAAGTCGGCTGCAAAGAAATCGACGTCTACCAAGGCTTCGACCACGAAGGCACCGGCGAAGAGAAAGCCTGCTGCAAAGAAGAAGACTCCCGCGGCGGCCGAGAAGTCGACCGCGACGAAGGCCACTGCCAAGCGCGCAAAGGTCCCAAAAGTGGAGAGCCCGTTCACAGTGGGTGACTACGTCGTGTACCCGCACCACGGTGCGGCAACGATCATCAAACGCGAGAAGATCGTGTTCGATGGCGAGAAGCAGGAGTACTTCGTACTAGAGATCGCCACGGACCAGCTGACCGTGCGGGTCCCGGTCGGCAAAGCGGTCGATCTTGGTGTTCGCCCTGTGATTTCGCAGAACAAGGCGCGTCAGGTATTCCGCACCTTCAAGGACGAGCCGCAAGAAGCCGGCAAGAACTGGAGCCGCTGGTACAAGCTGCTCACCGAGAAGATCAACTCGGGTGACATCTTCCAGGTCGCTGAGGTTGTCAGAGACCTCACCTATGCACAGCAGATCAAGGGCATTTCGCCTGCGTTGAAGCGGATGCTGGCCAAGGCCCGCCTGATTATCATCTCCGAGCTTCGCTTCGCTCTCGACCTCGATGAGGAGGAAGCGGTCAAGAAGCTCGATCGTGCCCTGCCCAAGGTCGAGGTACCGGAGGAAGAGTGAGCGTTCCCCCCGACAGCGCGTCCATCTGGGGAATTGTTGTTGCAGGCGGCACGGGGACACGCTTTGGTGGCCCCAAGCACTCGATGGTGCTGAGTGGCAGGCCGCTGTGGGCCTGGGGCCGGGACATGTTGGTCGAAGCCGGCCTCAGCCACGTCATCGTTGTCGGGCCTGTTCCCGGGGGTATCCCGGGCGGCAACCGACGGCGCGATTCGGTGGCCGCAGGACTCGCTGAGGTTCCGGAGGACGTCGACTACGTGATCGTGCACGACGCAGCCCGCCCACTGGCAACGACCAGGATCGTCGAGACGATCATCGAGACCTTGCTCAACAGGGATGTCGACGGGGTGGTCCCCGCGGTGCCGGTTCGTGACACGCTGAAAGAGGTCGACGACAATGACATCGTCTCGGGCACATTGCCGCGGGATCATGTCGTTGCAGTGCAGACCCCGCAGGGGTTTGTTACGTCGCAGCTGCGTGCAGCCCACGAAGCACTGGAGGGGAGTTTCACCGACGATGCCGGTATGGTCGAACTGAACGGCGGGCGCGTCATCGTTGTCCCCGGCGACCCCCGCAATCTCAAGGTCACCTTCCCCGAGGATCTGGCGGTGGTGCGCGCTCTGGTGGCCGTCGAGGGGCATCAGTGAAGATCGGCTGGGGTTTCGACGCTCATCGTATGGGTGGCGACGGCCCGATGCTCCTCGGGGGCGTGGTCGTTGACGAAACTCGCGGGCTCATCGGCACTTCCGATGCCGACGTCGCTCTACACGCAATCGCCGATGCGGCGCTGGGTGCGGCCGCCATGGGAGATCTGGGCACGCTCTTTCCCTCCGAAGACGCACGATGGCATGGAGCGGATTCTGCCGATCTCCTGGCGCAGGTAGCCAGGCTGCTTGACGACCGGGGCCTCGGCATCGATCACATCGACGTGACCATCGTTGCGGAAAAGGTTCGTATCGCCCCCCATCGTGCTGCGATGCGGCAGCGTATCGCCGAGATAACCCGCACCTCGCCAACCGCCGTGTCTGTGAAAGCGACCACTACCGACGGCATGGGCTTCCTCGGCCGGGATGAAGGCATCGCGGCGATGGCCGTGGTTTCCCTAGACCGCTGATCTGCCGAGTACACGGAGCGTTGCTGCCGGGTCGTTGGTGATGATGGCGTCGGCACCCGCTGCTGCGATGGCACGGATTGCTGAAGCCCCGTCGACGGTCCACACCGCCATCTGCAACCCTGCTTGGTGTGCGATGGTGACGGAGCCGGGATCGGCGACAACATCCGCCACGTTGGGGGCGATCCACGAGTGACCTGCTGCTGCCACGGTTCGTACGCCCTTCTCAAAGTCGAACCCGGCGCTGACCAGCTGGCCGGTGGCAATCGACGGATCGGCGCCCCGAGCAGCGCCAACCGTCGCGGGATTGAACGAAGTGACCACCACTCGCTCGTGTATGTCGTGCCGGGACACCCAGCGGGCGATCACCTCCGCCATCTTATGGTCAGGGTCGAAGTCGGGATCGAGTGGCGAATTCTTGATTTCGACGTTGACGATGAGATCGCCGAGCACTTCGAGTGCCTCATCAAGGGTGGGCACCTCCGGGTGTTTCCGCCGTACGACGGCGAACTCGTGGTAGATCAGCGGGCCCATCTCGCCGATCTCGGGGTCATGGTGGAGCATCACCGCCCCATCTGCGGTGAACCGAACGTCGAGCTCGACGCCGTCGGCTCCCTGGGCAACGGCCAGCTCGAAGGCTTCGATGGAGTTGTCGGTAGCGCCGGCCGAAGCGCCTCGATGGCCGAGGACCAGCGGTCCTGGTGTGATCACAACGTTCCCTTTCGTCGGGCTGCCGCAACGGTACCGCAGCGCTGATACCATCCCCGCCATGCGCATTTTCAACACTCTCGGACGGACTCTCCAGGACTTCGAGCCGCGTGACGCGGGCAAGGTCGGGATGTACGTCTGTGGAGCGACCGTCCAGTCGAGGCCGCACCTCGGCCACGGCCGGTATGCAGTGGTCTTTGACGTGGTGCGCCGCTACTTCGAGTGGCATGGCTACGACGTCACTTATGTGCGCAACATCACAGACGTAGACGACAAGATCATCGCGGCCGCCAACGAGCTGGGCGTCACAATCGAGGAGGTCGTCGAGACCGCAGACAGCGACTTTCGGTCCGCATACGAGGCATTGCGGGTACGTCCCCCCGATGTCGAGCCGCGTGCCACCGAGCACATCGCAGAGATGATCGAGATGATCGAAGCGCTCATCGACGAAGGTCACGCCTACGAGTCCGGCGGCGATGTCTATTTTGCGGTCCGTAGCTTCCCCGGGTACGGCAAGCTGTCGGGGAGGAACATCGACGAGCTGCGCAGCGGGGAGCGGATCGAGCCGGGTGAGCACAAGCGTGACCCGCTCGACTTCGCCGTCTGGAAAGCAGCCAAGCCCGGTGAGCCCAGGTGGGACTCGCCGTGGGGGCCTGGTCGCCCCGGCTGGCACATCGAGTGCTCGGCGATGTCGCACAAATACCTGGGCACCGGCTTTGACATCCACGGTGGCGGGCAGGATCTCATCTTTCCCCACCATGAGAACGAGATTTCTCAGGCAGAAGGCGCCGGCCACGTCCCGTTCGCTCGCTATTGGATGCACAACGGACTGCTCAACCTCAGTGGCGAGAAGATGTCCAAGTCGACCGGTCACGTCATCGACCTGGTTGAAGGTATCGAGAAGTACACCCCGGGTGCGGTGCGGCTGTTCTATATGCGCACCCACTATCGCAAGCCGCTCGAGTTCAGCGAGGAAGCTCTCGTTGATGCGAGGGCCTCGCTCGACCGTATCTGGGCGTTTCGACGCCGGGTGCCCGGCCCGATCGAAGATGCTCCGCTCGAGTCGGCGATGGCTTCGTTTGTCGATGCAATGGACAACGACCTCGACAACGCCGGTGCGCTTGCGGTCTTGTTCGACGTTATCCGGGAGGGCAACCGGCGTCTCGACAACGGCGAGGATGCCGGACCGTGGGTGGCTGCATATGACCAGATCACTGGAGTGCTCGGTCTCGACGAGCCGGAGGTGAATGTCGACGATCTCGGCGATCGACTGGCCGTGGTGGCGAGTGGGACGCTCCCGGAGTTGACAGCGACGATCGAGGTTGCGGTTGCGTCGCCGGAGGCGACCATCGAAGCCCTCATCCAGCGGCGTGCCGAGGCCCGTCTTCGCGGAGACTGGGCGACGGCGGATCAGATCAGGGACGGCCTGGCCGATGTAGGAATCATCTTGGAGGACACAGCTGATGGCGTCCGCTGGCATCGGGGATAGCCTTGAAGGCTTTCACGCGGTGAGAGCCGCCCTCGACGCCGGGCGCGTGACGAGTATCCGCGTTGAAGATCATCGAACCAAGCGCCCCGAATATGCACGGCTGGTTGCCGATGCGATGGCGGCCGGTATACCGGTCAAGCGGGTGGACGATGTCAGCGACATGGGCGTGACCGGGGCACCCCAGGGGATCCTGGCCAGGGCGACGCCGATTGCATCCGTCCCCATCGACGAGGCGGTTCGGGCCTCCAAGCCACCTGCGGTCATGGTTCTGGACCACCTCGAGGACCCTCGCAATATCGGGGCGATCGCTCGCACCATGGTGGCTGCCGGGTGGAAGACGCTGGTGTTGCCGGAACGCCGCTCGGCCCCGCTGGGACCGACTGCGTTCAAAGCGGCGGTGGGTGCGTTCGAGCACCTGGTGATCTCCGAGGCGAAATCGACGGCCGACGCGTTGCGCAGGCTGCGAAAGATGGGGATCTGGCTGGTCGGGCTGGACGGCGAGGGTGAGGAGTCGCTGTTCCGTCATGAGCTGCTACGCGAACCGGTCGCGCTGGTGATCGGCGCCGAGGGCAAAGGCATCACCCGTCTCGCAAAGGATCTGTGCGATGTGACGGTTCATATCCCGATCAGCCCCGACATCGAAAGCCTCAACGCATCCGTCGCCGCCTCGCTAGCTTTGTACGAAGTAAGCCGCATGCGAGGCACTAAACTCGGCGGCCCGCTGGCGTAGCTCAGCCTGGCAGAGCAGCTGATTTGTAATCAGCAGGTCATGGGTTCGAATCCCTTCGCCAGCTCCAGCGAAATCCCCCGTGTTTACGGGGGATTCTATCTATGGCCCCTCGAGGCCGATGCCCTCTGATCTGGGTTTGGTCCGTATTTGGTCCGTCATGGCTTGAGCGCGTGCCCGGTCGAGTGCGGCGGCGAGGGCGTCGGTCTCGGATGGGAAGAGGTGTCCGTAGCGGTCCATGGTGACGGTGATTGACGAGTGGCCGAGGTGGAGTTGTGCGGCTTTGGGGTGGGCTCCTTGGGCGATCAGCAGCGCGGCGCAGGTGTGCCGCATGTCGTGGATCCGCAGCTCGTTGGGTAGCCCGGCTCGTTTAACAGCGCGCGTCCAGATCCGGTGTCGGAAGTTGGAGTTGCGGAGGGGGAGGCCTTCGGCGGAAGTGAACAGGAGAGCCTCCGGTTGGTCGGGGACGTATTCGGCGAGGTGCTCGGCGAGGAGGTCACTGAGGAAGTGGGGGATGGTGACCATGCGGCGGCGATGGGTTTTAGTGGTGCCGAAGTAGAGGGTGCCGCGCACTTCGGCGAGCGACTCGGCGACCTCGATCTGGGCTTTCTGAAGTTGGCAGCGTCGGCGGCGGAGCGCGGCCGCTTCACCCCATCTCAGTCCGCTGTAGGCGAGCAGGTAGACGAGGGTCCCATATGGCGGCTCGATAGTGGCGGCGAGGCGTTCTACCTGGTCGGCGGAGAGGAACAGCATCTCTCGGTGTGGCTGCCGGGGGGCTTTGACACCGGTGACGGGGTTGGCGGCGAGGTATCCGGCTTCTACGGCGAGTTTCATCATGCTGTCGAGCACTTGGCGGGCTTGGCGGATCACTGACGGGCCTGCCCCGGATTCTTGGAGGTCGGCTACCCATTCCTCGACTGCCATGCGGTCGATGTGGCGGAGCTGCAGGTCCCCGAACGCAGGGAGGACGTGGACTCGGAGGTTGGACTCGTAGCCGGCGACGGTCTTGGGTTTCAGGTTGCTCTTGGTGCGCAACCACCGCTCGGACCATTCCGAGACGCTGGTTCTCGACAGGCGCGGGTCGGTCCACTCGCCGCGCAGTATGTCGGTTTCGACGGTGGCGGCGAACCGGTCGGCGTCGGCTTTCTTGTAGAAGCTCCTGGCCCGTTCTCTTCCGGCGGGGTCTCGATACCGGACCTGCCACGGTCGGCGTCGGCCGGGTCGATGCTGGATGTGCGCCACGATCAACTGCCTTCTCTCAGTTGGCCAGCGATCCATTGTTCGACGTCCCGGCGCCGATAACGGATATACCGACCGACCCGAAATCCACGCGGTCCTTCGCTACGGCAGCGCCAGGCATACACCGTGGCGAGTGGCACACCGAGAAACCTGGCGAGATCCTGCGCCGACAAGAGGGGTTCGAGCTGATTCATACAACAACTGTGCGCCGGGACCCTGTCGCGAGACTGTCAGTAGACCTGTCAACGGGCGGTCACGATCCCGACAGGGCGCGCCGTCTTACGCAGGGCTGATGACAACCTGTTGACAGGGTCTGTGACAATCGGACGCTCGACGGCGATCGCATCGACAATCTGATGACAGGGTTCACGACACTCTGATGACAGGCTTCATGGCAACCTGATGATCAGCTGACACAGTTCTCTCCAACAAGAGCGACGTGTCGCTGCCGGGCTGCTTGGTGTGCGCCGTGGAAGATCGGGCCGGAGCGTCCGCATCGGGGCCTGAATTCCGTAGATGGTTGGCCCTGACAGTCGGGTGACAGGGTCATGTGGCGCGATGTAGGGCATATCAGGGCAGCTCAGGCCGATCCCGGCGGCTGCCGGCCCTCGTTGGAGAGCACAGCCCGTACATCGCAGTAATCACCCGACAAGCAATGGAGGAAACCTCATGACACGGGAACCAACAGCAGATCCAACGACAACCGACGTCCGCCACGAAAACGCGATCCCCACCCCAGCGTTGTCGGTGAGCGCGACCGCGATTCGCGCCGCACCCCTGTCAACACCACACGCACGTGCAACGCCGTTGCTGATGTATACACGTAGACACCGGAGGATACGATGAGTCTTGATCGTGGAGTTCTGGCAAACCTCGATCGGCGGCTGCTCGCCAAGCTCAACCGTGATGAACGGTTCCAAATGGTGCGCCTACCGGTGTCGCCTGCGAAATGGTCGACGTGGAAACGCTACTGCGGCGCTGCTGAGATCTCGATGGGTAGAGCCATTGTCGCTTTGATCGACCGGGAGCTGGCAAGCGTGGCTGAGACCTCGATCGACGATTCGCTAGTGTTAGCACAGCGAGCACGCCAGCGTCTGGCCAACCGAGAGGCCGAGGTTGAGGGTCGAGAACGGGCTATGGCGTCAGCCGAGGAGAGGCTTCGCAGCAGAAGCGAGCACCTCCGTCATTGGGAAGCCGAGCTTCAGACACTGGCGCAGCGAGTCGAGTTGGCATCGAAACTGGCCGCACAGGGTCGGGACGACGGTCCGAAGGTGGGTCGCAATGACCGTTGTCCGTGCGGGTCTGGGCTCAAGTACAAGCACTGTCACGGCCTATCTGCTCGGCCACCCAGCGTTGTTTCCAGATAACGGGAATACGGGGATATTGCCGGTTATGGGCGGGGTGGATTGGGGCCGAAATGCCCTGGTCCGGCGGGGCGGCGATCGGCCAGTATTGGGGATGACGGTCCGTTCCTGCTTGGAGGCTTGATGATGCGGTCACGGTATCTGGCCCGGTTCGTTTCACTCGTCTTGGTCGTGTTGCTGTTGGCTGCGTGTAGCAGCGACGAGGCTGCGGATACGACAGTCGCTCTGACCACGACCGAGCAAGCGACGACTACGACGACTCAGCCACCGAAAACGACGACAACCGTCACCGTCACGACGGCTGTGGACGAAGGGTTGGTGTACCAAACGGACGACGAAGGGGACTGGACACTCGATGTGTTCTATCCCACGGGGGAGGGTCCCTGGCCCCTGGTCGTCACGCTCCCATGGACGATGAGCGTCGACTACGCCGGAAAGGAGCTTGCAGAGCGCGGCGTGGTGGCGGTTGTTGCCGATTCGTGGACCACAAGAGGAGCGATCGAACCGGCGGCCTATCTCGATGGGGAGATGGACCGAGCAGCGTGTGTCGTGGGTTGGGCGCAGGCACACGCCGCCGATTACAACGCCGATCCGGCAGCGACCACCGTGAACGGCTACTCGGGTGGCGCCATGCCAGCCGCATGGGCCGGGCTCGGCCTCGCCGACGACACCATGTGTGACTACCCGATCCTGACACTCCCGGTCGGGCTGGTGGCCGGCGAGAGCCAGTTCCTGTTCCAACATGTCCGCTGGGATGAGACGTTTGCCTCGGGAGATCAGGCATCGTTCGCGACACTGGATGGCTTCTTCAACGCCGACCGGTGGAACATCTCACCCGATCTTGAAGTGGCACTGTGGTCCGCGACCAACCCAATCGGTGAGACGCGTTCGATCGAGGACCCGCCAGCCGCCGACTCGTGGATATGGCTCCGAGAAACCGGGACCCCGGTCGTTGACGACCTGACGGCGCTGGGCGCACTCGACGACGGACGCATCGACTGGTCTGACAACGCCCTGCTGATGGAGCAACGGATGCAACAGGCAGGTGTCAGTGTGCACAACGCCACCTACAACATCGGCCACTTGTACACCACGGAGGTCTACGACCTCATCATGTCAATTCAACCCTGACCGGCAACCCGCCCGACCCGCCCATATCGAAGCCTCTTTGTGTCAAGTGGGTGTTTTTGGGCGCGTTGGGTCTGGCCGTGTTGTCGGCCGGGGTGTAGGTTTGGGGGTGGCCCGGGGTGGCTTGGCTGAAGAGCCGGTGATCAGGATGTGAGGCCGGCCACGCTAGCTTTGGAGACGTTCCTGGGTGGCCCCCCGGGCCCTAGCTTGTGGCTCGTTGCTGGTCGGCGATGAGACGCCGATACACAGCGTCAGAGACGCGTCGTTTCAATGCTCGGAGGGCTTCCTTTTTGGTTTTGCCTTCAGCGAGTTTCTTGTCGAAGTAGCGGCGGCCTGGTGTGTCGAACCGGATCTGGGTGACGGCGGCCATGTGGATGGCATGGTTGAGTTTCCGGTTACCACGCAAGCTGAGCCGGTGCCGGGTTTTGCCCCCGGACGAGTACTCGACGGGGGCGGTGCCGTTGTAGGCGGCGTAGTGATCCGGGGTGGCGAACCGTGTCGGGTTGCCGGTGTATCCGATCAGGAACGCAGCCACGATCGGTCCAACTCCGTAGACGTCGGTCACCGTGGTGTTGGAGACCGTGACTGCTCTTTTGATCAGGGTCTTGTTGGTCTTGATGTCCCGGTCGAGTCTGCGGATGTCGGCGAGGTGGGTTCGGGCATAGGCACGGCGCTGCTCTGAGACGTAGTCCAAGGTGCGCATGTTGCGCAGCAGTTGGCTGGCCCGGTTTGGTGATACCCGGGCCGGGATTCCGCCTGGTCGCAGCTGAACCAGCACCGAATGCAGCCGACATACCGCCTGGGTCCTCAATGCAGTGAGCTCGAGATGACGTTTCGCCAGTATCCGCAACACCTGGACGTGATCTTCGCGTAGTACCCGAGCCAGGCTGGGTTGACGCAAAGCGGCGATCGCTACCGAGCGGGCATCGTTGGGGTCGTTCTTGTCGGAGTGTCCCGATGACAGCACCCGAACCCTCGATGCCAACACCGGGGGCACATCAATCACCTCCTCGCCTGAGACGACTAGCTGTTGTGCCAGCAAATAGCCGAGACCCCCAGCAGCTTCCACCGCCCAGATACGTCCGTTGCCGTTGAGCCGGCCAGCCCAGTCCATCAACCGGGTCGTTTGATACCGGTCGGCTGGGACCGTCAACTCACCCAATACCGTTTCGGATTCGTCGATCGCGACCGCGGTGTGCGTTGCCTTGTGTGGGTCGATTCCGATTGTTGTGACCATCAGCAAACCTCCATTTTGAGATCACACGGGGAGCTGGGGCGGGCACTCCTGATCACAACGAATTGCCTCTGGCGTTCGCCTCTTTCGAGCCACACCACAGCCAGGATCCCGACGGGCCGACAGTTCGTTAACAAGACGCCACTCGGACGCCAGGCACACCGAGAGCCAAACCCGCCGAGACCCCAAACGCTACGGAACAGAAACGTCCCGTAACACCCCCACATCATCAATCAGGCACTTCGAGGATCGGGTCGTGAGATGCGGAGCGTGGTCCAACCGCTCGCGTCGGCACGCACAGGGCGGCTACAGCCGTCGCAGGCGTAGGCTCCGCACACGCTCGAAGTCAGATCTGTTTCGGGTAGCGAGGCCTAGCTCGTGTTCAATGGCAGTTGCGGCGATGAGTGCGTCTGGAAGACGGATGCCGCTCTCACGGCGAATACGGCCGGCTCGTTCAGCCACGGTGCGGTCTACCGGCACTTCCCGAAACGGGGCGAGCAGCATGCTGACCAGATTGGTGGCGGTGTTACCGGCGAAGAGTTCGGCCCGGGTGATGACTGAGTAGTGCAATCGGTGGCGACCGGGTGTGAGCTGGTTGGCTCCTCGAAGGTGGTCGATGAAGATGTCGGTGTCGACGAGGATGTCAGCCACGATCCCATTCGTCCCTGCTGGGCACCGTCGCTGCTGGAGCTGCTCCAAAGGTGGACGCGAGCGCCAATTCGGGATCGGGTGCCTCGTCTTCAAGGTACAGATCGAGGGCACGGCGAATGATCTCCGCCATGGTTACGCCTTCGTCTTCGGCTAGGGCATCGATGCGTTGGCGCTGCTCTTGTGTGAGGTATACCTGTGTGCGAGTTGCGGACATACATCACAATATACAGCACCGCTGGGCCCAGATCAACAGTTCCCGGGTGAGAATGAGCACTTTGTCCAACCACGCATACCGGCACATGTGCGTGCGGGTCGAGGTGCGCGGTCGGTAGTCGAGCTGGGCCCCGACGACGCTGGCTCGGATAGGCTAAGCCGGTCGAGGTCTCAGCCATCTGATGACGGTATACGAGGATTGATGTCGAACGAACTTCCGCCCAACTGCTCCTTCTGTGGAAGGAGCGGTGCGCCCAAGTTGCGGGTGATCGCGGGACCGAACGATGTCGCCATATGCGAAGAGTGTGTCAGAGACGCAGCGAGGATGCTGGAGACCAAACCCGGCAGACGTCGCTTCAAACGTGCCGGCACCGATGGCAAGTGACCCGGCCGAGATCAGCAAATCGCGCTCGATGGTGAGCATTTCAGGCAGCGTCCGGGATGAGCACCGTACGCACGCATTGCACCTAGCATTCGTTGGGTGATGGCCTTCATGAGTACATCGGACGTACGGCTCGTTGGAGTCATCACTCTGCTTGCGGGTTTTAGCTCTCTGTTCGTCGTTGGCCGCAGACGTCCCCGATCGTGGTCCGTTGCAGGACTCGGAGCTGTTGTTTCGACATGGGGCGTGATTCTGCTGTGGAAATCTGCTGTCACCGTCGTCGATGGTCCTGATGGTTTCAGATCGCTGTCAGACATGATGAGTTCAACATTCGATTCTTGGCTGTGGGTCGTTGTCTTCGGAGTAGTCAGCGGTCTTGCTTGGAATGGGGTGGTTGCGGCGCTTGCGCGTCGTGTGCCGCCGTTGTGGACGTCGATTGCCATCTTCGGTGGGGCGTTCGCCGCCGCTATGTCCGCGGGGTTTCTCGATTCGTCTATCTAGCCGCCCGGCCCGTAGTGCCCATCTGCTGGGAGGTTCGGTGGTGGATCCGCACTCTGGTCCGCATTTGGTCCGCGAGACGATGAAGAACCGCCACAAATGACGACAGCCGTTGATCGCCGAAAACGTCTATTGCACAAAGCATTTCAGCGAATCAGTGCAATCGCCGATACCCCTCCGCTTTGATTTGTAATCAGGAGGTCATGGGTTCGAATCCCTTCACCAGCTCGAGTCCTGTCAGTCCCCCCAGCAAAGCTGGGGGGAAGGTACCGCAGCCCGAAGGGCTGGGGTAGGGGGGCTTCCACGACGGGGGATTTCTGTTTTTGGGCCGTTGCGGCCGATGCCGTCTGATCTGGGTTTGGTCCGTATTTGGTCCGTCACGGCTTGAGCGCGTGCCCGGTCGAGCGCGGCGGCGAGGGCGTCGGTTTCTGATGGGAAGAGGTGTCCGTAGCGGTCCATGGTGACGGTGATCGATGAGTGGCCGAGGTGGAGTTGTGCGGCTCTGGGGTGGGCTCCTTGAGAGATCGGCAGCGCAGCGCAGGTGTGTCGCATGTCGTGGATCCGGAGTCCTGTGGGTAGTCCGGCTCGTTCTGCCACGGCCTGACAGGTCGGCCACCCAACGTGGTTTCCAGATAATGCGGAGGTTTCCGAGATTGCCGGATATCTCTCGCTTGTGGGTGCTCGATAACGCGCGTGGTGGGTGTCGTTATGCTTGGGGTTGGATTCGTTGGGTGAGCCAGGCAGCTACTTGGGTTTCGTCGAGTTTGCTTGCAGCGATGCCGAGCATGAGTTCGACTGCGTCGTCGGCAGGTACGTCAAGGTTGTAGCCGTTGAGGGCACAGAACATGGTGAGTGATTGCCACGCCAGTCGCTTGTTCCCATCGGGTAGCGGATGGTTCTTGGCAATCCTGACAACGAGTACTGCGGCTTTGTTGGCGAAGTCGGGGTAGAACTCAATGTCACCGAACCCGGCTTGTGGGGCGTGGAGCGCCGAATCGAGCAGATCTAGTCGGGATGCCCGCGCCAGCACTTCCGCCTCGATACCGGTGACTACTTCGCCGATGGTGAGCGCTTCGGCGAGGGTGAGGTATCTCACTTGGCGAGACGGTCCAGGATTTCTTTGTCTCGTTCGGTCAGTTCACGGAGTCGGGCCATGAAGTCCTGGTCGTCGCGGACGCGTTCTATTTCGGCTTGGAGGGCTTCGAGCATTAGGGCGTTGACGCTGATCCCTCGGCCGCGGGCAATCACGTCTGCTTTTTCGGCGAGTTCTTCTGGCATGCGGACGGTAGTGGTTCGCTTCTCCATGCCGTCATGATAGCACGACGTCGTGATGGCCTCTAGGCTCTTTCCCGAACGACAAGACGCGTTGTGGCGAGGGTCCGAGACACGGCATCGTTGTTCTTCGGTTGTGTCTAGTTGATGATTTGATTGGCGGATTGTGTAAGTGCTTTTCGGGTCTGAGGCGTTGAGACACTGAAAGGCAGTGTGCAAGATGGTCTCTGTGGCGAGCTTTGACGAGTTCTATCGAACCGCCGGAAACCGGTGCTACCGGGCCGTCCTGGCATCGGTTGGGGATCGGGACGCGGCTGCGGATGCGATGGCGGAGGCGATGGTGCGTGCTCTGGCGCGCTGGGATCAGGTTGCTGTTCATCCCAATCTGGAGGCATGGGTGGTGCGCACCGCGGTCAATGTGTATCGGTCGTGGTGGCGGCGCTGGAAACGAAGCCTGACACTGCGACCCGACCGGGACGTGATAGCTGACGTGGCAGACCCGTTCGATGAGCAACTGCTTGCGGCACTGCGTGAACTTCCGCTCCGTCAGCGTGAAGTCGTTGCGTTTCGGGTGTTGCTCGACCTCAGCACCGATGACACCGCAGCAGAGCTTGGTATCGCCCCGGGAACGGTCACCGCTCACCTGCACCGGGCGCTGCAGCATCTGCGCCGGACAGTCGGCACCGTTGTAGCAGCGAAGGAGGATTGACATGACATTCGATGACATGCGAACGGAGCTGCTGGACAGATTCGAGGCGACGACCTACGACCGGCCCATTGAGGATGTATACACCGGTCTGCACCGGCGCCGCCGTCGCTTCCGTAGCCTGATCGCCACTGCCGCCGCCATCGTGGTCGTCGGCACCGCCCTAGTGATCTGGCAACCACTCGGGCAACAATCGAGTGCAATCGCCGGCTGGACCCCCGAACCCCATCCCGGCGATCCCGCCATCGTCGCCCAAGCCGTCACTGAATGCCGGCAACTTTCGTCCCTGCCGGGACACGAGGCGAACCTCCCCGACCTTGGATGGACCGACCAGCGAGGCAACGGTTTGATCCTCGCCTACCCGACACCAACCGAAATCTGGCTATGCCAGCTCGTCATCGATGACGGCATCAAGGGAGGTGGCGGGGGCAGTCCCATCGAGTTCGGGCCGCTAACCGGTGCACTGCGCGTGGACGGCATGGTCGGCTACGACATGCACCAAGGAGGAACCGGCGTCACAACCGTCGTTGGACAAGCGTCACCCGAGGTCACCCGCATTGAAGTCACCGCACCGGGCTGGGTCGCACAAGCATCACAGTACGACAGCTACTGGCTCGCCTGGTGGCCCGCCGCCACCGACGCGTCCCAGATCACCGTCACCGCATACGACGACACCGGCACGCTCCTAGGAACGTGGACAGGAGAATGAACACGGCGATCTATCGCCGCCCCAGATCGACAATTTCCGCTCGATAATGACCATCACGGAGACCGCCCTCGATCGGCACTTGAGTGCTCGGCTTGGTGAACTCAGGTTGTGGTGGTGAGTATGCCGGATTGCCGATTCGACGGCGGGCTGGGGCTGGCTGACCGGTAGGGCTAGAAGCGAGGACGATCCGGGGTCCGGGGTAGGCTGAGCCGGTGAAGGAGCCAGAGAGTTCGGTTGAGTATTGCGTGGATCGGGGGCGAGCCGTTGTAGCTTGGGCGGCAGGGGCCCTCTTCGTCGGTGGCGGTGTCTTGTTGGTTACTCAGGGCCTTCTCGAGGCAGTGCTGGGCGTCGCCTGCATCGTGTTCGGTGGATGGGTCATCGTGGCCATCGGTCGAAGACTGCTTGTCGGAGGGTGGACAATGCGTGCCGACGCTAGAGGAGTGTCCTTTGGTCCGGCGTCGTATCTCGCCGGGTTGTCGATACCGAGGTCAGCAATTGAAGAGATCGGGGTAATGACAACCCAGCGTCAGAAGTCGCTCGGTGTGGCTCTGTTGGATCCCGCAGCGGTCGCAGGCTCAGTCTCTGCTGCCACCGAGAAGAGGGCGGTCCGGCAACTGGCTGGCGTGCGTGTGCTGGGTGGGACAGCCCTGGCATCGAGCATGCTGCTTGGCAAGCTGTTTCTTCGCGGTGAGACAGCTGATTCGACTGCCAAGATCATGACGTCACGATTGCGGTCGATGACTGAAGTGTTTGCGACAAGCCGGGACCTCTGGGGCTTCGATATCGGCCTCGTCAGCTCTTTTCTCAACGCACCGATCGACGAAGTTGTTGCCACGCTGAACCGGATACGCCGCAGCAGCTAGGACAAACCACGTTGTAATGAGTCGCCCAAGGATGGTGGGGCGGCGAGCGCCGATCAGCAAATCCCGGGCGACAACGCCCCGTTCTCCCAGCGCACGGGATCGGCACTCACGTGTGCGCTCGGCTGGCCGAACACTCGATGTGGCTGGAGGGATAAGCGGGTCGATTGGGTGATTGGTGGTCTGGTTCGGTCATGGGCGCAGTTCGAGGAAGCCGGCGGCTGCGAAGTCCTGGTCAAATGCGAGAGCCTCGCGGAGGCGACGGTCGCGCATGACTTGGAAGCTGGTGGCATCAACAAACGAGTAGGTGCGTTCGTCGTGTTTGCGCAGCCAATCCCAGGCTTTGTCTTCTTGTTCGGAAGTGACCCGATGAACAGTGAGCTTGGTCTGCCGGTCGAGGGCATCGATCCGGTCGATGAACCCAACCGCGGTGGTGTGTCCGTCCTTGCGTCGCAGGAAGGTCCAGGTTTCACCCACAATGAGATTGGTGGTGAGTACTTGCTCGTTGGGTCCGAGATGATCTAGCAACGCGACCGCGTCATCGTGTCGTCCGTCGCCGGGCAGTGACCAGGCAACCCACCAGCTGGTGTCGGCGAACTTCACGAGTCGTACACGACCCGGTCGATCTCGCCTGGCTTAACCGACGCGTCTGGTGAGGCGAAACCGGCCAGCCGATGCCAAGGATCCTCCGAAGCCTCGACATGCGGTTCGGGTAGGACGGCGGCCAATCCGCGGCGAATGAGCTCTGACTTGGAAATGCCACGCCGTTTCGCTTCGGTGGCGGCCTCGGCGTCGAGTTCGTCGGGAATCGTGATAGTGATCGTTTTCATACCGATATCATACATACCAGCTGTGTCGTTGTATACATAACCGACTCCGAGGCTGGCCCGAGATCAACAATTCTGTTGCGAGAACGCTCACTTCGAACGGTGATCGAGATCGGCACATATGTGGGTAATCGTGTCAAACGATTTCGGGATATGGGGGTAATCGAGGGTCATGTTGCGGCCTTGTGGTTGCGGTCGATGAGCATTTCGAAGAGGTCGACTCGGTGGTGTTGGTCT
>Ga0307423_1000157_pt1 | contig 44282 bp, 46 predicted proteins | sample SalMarWE160310MG_FD_202154 | JGI IMG/M metagenome (GOLD analysis project Ga0307423, IMG submission 202154) | Salt marsh sediment microbial communities from the Plum Island Ecosystem LTER, Massachusetts, United States - WE1603-10 | ecosystem: Environmental > Aquatic > Marine > Intertidal zone >...
ATTTTATCATTGGTTTTAATTGTTCCGTTAAAAATTCTGATGTAAGCGACAGCTCCACGATAAGAATCAAAAATAGAATCAAATATTAAAGCTTGAAGTGGAGCATTCGGATCTCCCTTTGGCGGAGGAATCCGGTTTACTATCGTATCAAGGAGCAAGTCGATGCCAACATTAGTTTTTGCGCTTACTTTAATTATATCTTCTTCTTTACATCCTATGAGATCGGTTATTTGATGAGAAATTTTTTCGACCTCAGCGCTGGGAAGATCAATTTTATTAATTACTGGAATTATTTCCAATCCTGCATCGAGTGCTAAATAAAGATTACTGATTGTTTGTGCCTCTACACCCTGTGCAGCATCTACAACAAGCAGAGCTCCTTCACAGGCAGCTAGTGAACGGGAAACTTCGTAACTGAAATCTACGTGACCGGGAGTATCAATTAAATTAAGAATATATTTTTCACCGCTTGATAAATTATAATGCATCTGAATTGCGTGCGATTTAATAGTAATTCCCCTTTCCCTTTCAAGGTCCATATCATCCAAAACCTGAGCCTTAGCTTCGCGCTGAGTAACAGCACCGGTTTTTTCCAATAGCCTATCAGCAATAGTGGATTTACCATGGTCAATATGCGCAATTATGCAAAAATTTCTAATTCGTTCCATCGGGTGAGTGTTTAATTAATATGCAAATATAAATAGGGGTATGCTCTTATTAAAGGTAAAGAAAACAGAACTAAATCAATTAAAAAGCTATACAACCAAGGAATTCATAACCTCTGACTTTGTTAGAGTATCAATAATTATCCCTTCCCTTAGAGCATTCTCAGAAACAGTCATTTCTTTCAACTCAAACTTCTTAAAAATTTGAGAAAGGATCAGCAGACCGGCCGGAATTATATCTGCTCTTTTTATTTCCATCCCTTCTATGAAAAGTCTGTCAACAGGTGATTTACATTTTAGTACATCGGATGTTAATTCAAAGACTTCATTAGCAGTGAAAGTAAAACCATTCATCGTCTTTTTAAACTTACCGTTTCGTCTGAAAGAAATAATTGATGCAGCAGCAACGATTGTACCTGAACTTCCAACTGCCATTTCATACCTGTGGTGTGGGTGAAGATTGCCATTAGAGTTCAGCTTATCCTGTATATAGTGTCTACACATATCAATTCCTGAATCAGAAAGATTATAATCAGGGAAGAACATTTTGCTTAGACGTACCGCTCCAATCTTAATGCTTTCTGCAAATTCGGATATCCCCTTTTCTCCCAGAAGAAGTTCTGTGCTGCCTCCACCTATATCTATGCACAATATTCTTCTATTATAGACATCCAGCGCATGCTGAACACCAAGATAAATTAATTGAGCTTCAGTTTTACCATCAATCGCTTCAACCGTTATTCCGGTCACATTATACATTCGGTCGATAAATTCTTCTTTATTCCTCGCTTCTCTCACTGCACTCGTTGCAATAGCTCTCACATCGGCCTTATAAAACTGTGCGATCTTTGCAAAGTCTTTAAGCACATCGGAAGCTTTTTCCATTTCACCTTCAGATATCAATGAAAACTCTTTCCCTTTATGGGATCCTAGACGGATTACTTCTCGCTCTCTGTCAATAATTTTAAATGAACCATCACTCTTAACCTGGACAATTATCAAATGAAAAGAGTTAGTACCCATATCAATTGCAGCGATACACTTATTCAATTTTTAATCTCCTTTTTGCTTAAAATCAAATCGCAAAGATGATATACATCTTCTACAGAAACATCATCAATAAGTTCAGACTTGCGGATAAAATATTTATTTATTCCGATTGGTGCCCAGTTGAATGGATTCGTTGGTCCAAATATAGATATTTGCGGTGTATCAGTTGTACCCGCTACGTGCATTATTCCAGTATCGTTCGAAATAAAAAGATCAGACATAGATATTAAGGCGGCAATCTGTGGAATAGGTCTATTAATAAATTTCCCAAATTTAATCTCCGCATTTTTAATCAGAAAATTCAATTCTTCTTTTTCAGCCCACCCGCCGGTTAAATAAAAATTTACAGAGAAGTTGTTATCAATTTTTTGAACAAGCAAAATATACTTTTCCAGTGACCATCTGTTATTCGCTTTACCAGCTCCTACATGCAAACCTATAAGATATTTTTTTGAGTGATCACTAAACTCATTAAAAAAAAATTTTGCTGCTGTAGTATCAACTTCGTCAAAAGTAATCTCGGATTTAAAATTATTGGTGTTTATTCCGAAAGGTCGAACAATATCGAGGCTTCTTTCTGAAACATTAGAGTCAGGATGACTGCGCCAATCAAGGTCAACTCTTCTATCGAAAAGAAAGGCACTCGGATTATCTTTCCCGTTTAATGATCTCGCACCAATACGGATTTTTGACTTAGAAATTCTTGCCAACAGATTGCTTGTGAATGAAATTGAAACGAGCACCGGAACAATTGCAAGATCGTAACCTTCCCTAAGAAACTTTATCAGGTTATAAAAGTAAACCGGGTTATACAATTTTTTTTTATCAAATACATAGATTCTATCAAGGAATTTGTTTTTTGCAATTCCAGGATAATTAAAAGGACTTACAACCAGGGAAATATTTGACTCGGGAAAGGTTTCTTTAAGTGCTCTGAATAGTGAAACACCTGATAGTACATCACCCAGCTGATTATGCTGCCGGACAACAAGGATTTTTTTAGGGGTTCCGATAAGCTTGTCTTGATTATCATCCAAAGAAAAAAATAATCTGAATAAAGAGTATACTATTTTTGATGTGAAATTCTCTTTAGGCATTATCTTCTTTGAATGAATCACTTTCTTCATCAGGCAGAGTAATATCCCGGAAATCTGCTTCTTCCAAATCTTTATACTTATTTTTCAAATGTTCTGCTTTGTCTTTAAGATCATCAATACCAGATGTGGAACCGGATTTAAAGTTCGTCAATAACTTTACTAATCTCATTACAAAGAGAATAAAAATAAAAGCGGCTAATATCAAAATTATTCGGATCAAATTATCCTCCTAATTTCTGGATTAAAATATTCAGTAAAACCTCTGTCTTCCCTGAAAATTTGTTTGAATAATTCGTTGAAATCATTTTCGCTGTTTACAAAATCAATCTCAGAAGAATTTACTATCAAGAGCGGCGTAGAATTGTACCTGAAGAAAAAATGATTATAAGCTTCGCTTAGTTCGTCCAGATAACTTCTTGTGATTGCTCTTTCAATTTTTCTGCTTCTTTTTTTGATGTTATACATTAATCTTTCAGTGCTTGATTGCAGAAAAATGACGAGATCAGGTTTCCGCAAGGTTCGCGCAAGCAGCGGATACATGCTTTCGTAAAGGTTTAATTCATCTTTGCTAAGGTTCAGATAAGCAAAAATTCTGTCTTTCTCAAAAATGTAATCGCAAATAATATGTTCCAGAAATAAATCTTCCTGGTTCAGTTCCTGGTGCTGCTTGAATCTATTGATAAGAAAAAACATTTGTGTTTGAAATGCAAATCGTTTTCTATCGATATAAAATTTTTCGAGGAAAGGGTTTTCTTCAAATTGTTCTAAAATAAGTTTTGCATTAAGCCGGTCTCTTATCTTTTTTGCAAGACTGGTCTTACCCGCGCCAATTACCCCCTCAATTGCAATATATCGTAAATCTGTTTTTGAGTTTTCTGTTTCGCTCATTATATGAGAACTTTATGAGGAATTTTCCTGATAATATATGTTTTACTGGTTTGAGTCAACGGCTCATTAACTTTAGGCTGAAAAATACTCATTTCAGAAATTTTTTTATGCAATTCCGGATGAATTAAATCAGGGGCAATTTCAATTAAAGGAACAACGACAAAATCTCTGTTTAGCATATCCTTATGCGGAATTTTAATATCTTCATCTGAATAAATCAAATCATTATAGAATAAAATATCAAGGTCTATTTCTCGTGGACCCCATTTTTCAGCTAGTTTTCTTCCAACCTGTTTTTCAATCGATTTTAAGAAATGGAAAAGATCTTTTGGTTCGAAGTATGTTTTGACCTCAATGACAGCGTTAAAAAAATCTTCCTGCTCAATCTGTCCGTAAGGCAACGACTCATATATCGAGGACACAGCGGTGACTTCGCAGTAAGGACTTTCATTGATCAGTTCAACCGCAAAATCAATTTTGTTAATCTGAACTCCAACATTTGAACCTATTCCAATATATGCAACGTTATTCATTCAAATTTCAAGATTAAGATTTTAGTTCATTCCTATCTTTAATTACTTCCGCTTCCACACAATCAACAACCCCGCCAAGTGGTGGATTATTTTTTCTTACCCTAACGGCAACTTTTAATATACTGTCAAATTTCTTCAATATTTCATCTGCAATTTCTAAAGCTAATGCTTCAATTAAAAAATATTTTTGCTTCACTGTAAATTGATTAAGAAAGGAATAAACCTGATAATAATCTACAGTTTTACTCAAATCATCCCTATCCGCAGCCTCAGAAAAATCAGTATAAATATCTATATCAGCCTCATATTTACCGCCAACATTTTGTTCTTCACTGCTAACTCCGTGATAACCATAGAATGTAGCGTTTTTTATTCTGATTATATTGATCATTTAATAAGCATTAAATATTATTTGTCTAAAATTAAATAAATGTCAGCACTTTTTAACCGAACTTATTTTTCACTAAACGGTTATTTTTTGGTCGTTTTTAAAATTGTGCCTTTTCGAAGTTTTAATAGACTGCCGAGATTAGCCCAAAATACTCCTGTAAGCACCAAAGCTGTTCCGATAAAGTGCCTGGTAGATAAATCCTCACTATAAATAAAATAGCCAAGAATCAGTGCTACGATTGGGGTAATAAACGCTATTAGTGAAAGAATGACCAGGTTAATGTGCTTTAATAACCAATAAAAAGAAGTAAACGTAATCACACTCCCAAAAAATGCAAGATATAATATTGAGAGAACAGCATTTTGATTAATCTTTATCGTCGTTAAATCTTCAGCGAAGAAAGCAATTAAAACCATAGAAATTCCAGCAATGACCATCGGAATAAAATTCATAGACAACGGATGAAGATGATGACCAAATTTCTTTATTGAAACCGCAATCCAAGCCTGCATTATTCCGCTAAGGACGACTGCAAACATTCCTATTAAATAAATTGTTATGTCTCCGGAAAAAGAATCAGAAAAAATTATTACAATTCCAGCAAAACCAAGTATGGTTCCAAAAATCTTGTAGAAACCGATAAAATCACGAGGTATTCTAATGTAGGAAAAAATAACAACCCAGAATGGATAAACTGCAAACAGAACCGCCGCCATTCCCGATGGCACAAATTGCTCAGCCCAATAAACCAAACCGAAAGGAATTACGAACGAAAAGAAACCCATTAAAAAATAGAGCCGTATTGAAACACGGTCGGTTTGAATAGATATATTTTTTACTCTCATTATTACGTAAATGAAGATAGAAGCAACCGAAAATCTAAGTCCTGCAGAAAATATCGGAGTAAGCGATTCCAACCCTATCCTGATAGCCAGCCAGGTCGAACCCCAGATGAAACAAAGAATTGCATAAGCAAGAAATATTTTTACAGCTAACTTGTTCATTGTATCTCCCTCATGGCAATTACTCCAAGAGCCCTTCCCGATCTGGAACCATCCCGCCTGTATGAATGAAGCAGGTCTTTATACTCATTAGTACATAAACACGAAACCTGAATATTGTTCTGATTAACACCTGATTCAATTAACATTTGAAAATTTGCCCCGGAGAGATCAAGATAAAATTTATTCTTATCTTTCTTTACAAAATTATTTTCAAACTTAGCTGCGACTTCTTCACCGACTTCATAATTCTTTTGAGAAATTGAAGGTCCGATATAGCATATCATATCAGAAGGATTTGATTCAAAATTATCTTTTAATTTCTGAATGGTTTTCTTCACTATTTTCTTTTCCGTTCCCCTCCAGCCGGAATGCACTGCTGCAATTACTTTCTGCACCGGATCATAAATAAAAATTGCAGGACAATCTGCACTGCTTATTGCGAGACCAAGATTTTTTTTTGTTGTTATTAGTGCATCACTTTCACCACAATTACCATAAAAATTAACCTCTTTGATACTATCTTCGTGAACCTGTTTCTGGTAACTCACCATATTTTCATTCAAGCCAAGCTCAATAAAGAACTCTCTTCTATTATTATCAACAATTTCCTTTTCATCGCCAACACCATAAGAAAGATTAAAAAAATATGGAGCATTTCTTCCTGAACCTACCTTTGTGCTGAATCCACAAACAATTTCAGGGTATGGCTGAAAAATAAAAGGGTTGATGATGAGCATAATGATATTTCAGAAATAAATAAGTAAAATTGAGAGTATAAAGCTTTAGTAGTATATTAGCACAGTTATATTTCAAACATCAATTAAGGTAAATATATTGAAAATCTTAGTAACTAATGATGACGGAATCTACTCAGCAGGTATTGCAGCATTGGTTGAAGCACTAAATGATATCGCTCAAGTTACTGTGGTTGCACCTCAAGAGGAACAAAGTGCCGTAGGCCATGGAATTACAATGAAATATCCACTTAGAGTTTTCAAGTATCGAAAGAACGGAACTTTTTTTGGCTATGCTGTTGAAGGTACCCCTGCCGATTGTGTTAAAATGGGAATGAGAAACATCATGAAAGAATCACCCGACCTGGTTATATCCGGAATAAATCACGGCTCTAACACTGCAATAAACATTATTTATTCGGGAACGGTATCCGCAGCAAGAGAAGCAGCTATAATGGATGTACCTGCTATTGCTATTTCAGTAACCAGTCATGAGACGACTGATTTCAGGTATGCAGGAAAAGTAGCTAAAATGCTTGCGCAAAAAGTTAATGAACACGGACTTCCAAATGGAACACTCCTAAATGTAAATGTACCAAATCTCCCGGAAAATGAAATTGTTGGCATCCTGGTTACAAAGCAAAGCAAAGCAAAATGGGACGATATATATGAAAAAAGAATTGATCCATATGGCAAAGATTATTATTGGCTTACCGGTAAAATGGTAGAAATAGAAAATGAACTCCACACAGATCAGGTTGCTATAAAAAATAAATTTGTTTCGGTAACACCTATTCACTTCGATCTTACTGATTACGAAACTTTTAAAGCAATGAAGAGCTGGGATATAGAAAAGAAAGCTGATGAAAAAGCTTGATGATGTTTACCAAATAGATGCTTTCACTGATTTGCCATTCAACGGAAATCCAGCAGGAGTTGTTTATTCTGATGAACTGAACAAAGAAGAAATGCAATTAATTGCAAAAGAGTTTAACCTTTCCGAAACTGCATTCATCTCAAAATCACAGGAAGCTGATTTTAATTTAAGATGGTTCACGCCCTCCGTTGAAGTTAAACTTTGTGGTCACGCAACAATAGCATCGGTGCATTATCTTTTCCAGAGAGGAATTATTAAGAACAATTCTACCGTTATTTTCAATACTCTTTCAGGCATATTAAAATGTGCTGTTAAAGATGAACTGTATTCACTTAGCCTTCCGATACCTAAATTATCAGAATTTAAAGGAAATGAAAAAGAAATAATCGATGCATTGGGAAGTGAAGAAATAATCAATACTGAAAAATTTCCTTTTATTATTGATGATGGAGGTTATCTTTACATCTACGTTTCATCATTGAATGAATTAATTAACATTAAACCAGATTACAAAGTACTTTTTGATTTATCCTCTTCCGGAAAAGGGTATGATGCTATTACAATGTTTACCCTCGAAACAATAGAAAAAGGGAACAATGCTCACTTACGTTTTTTTGCTCCTTTTTATGGAATAAATGAAGATCCAGTTACTGGTTCTGCAAACGGACCTCTATTGCTTGTGCTTCAGCGTTTAGGATTAATTGAAGAGAACACCGAAGGAAAAACTTATACCTTCGAACAAGGAGATGTCGTTGGAAGGAAAGGAAGAATAAACGTTTCTTATTCACCTTCAAAAAATGAATTACTAGTAGCAGGCAGAGCCGTTACAGTTTTTAAGGGGGAAATGACTTTTTAATGTTTGGATACGATAAGATCGAATTTTCTCTCACTTACCCAGCTGCTTATTTATTACTAGCACTCATTCTAATTGCTGCATATTCATTTTATGTTTATCGTTATACAATTCCGCAGGTAAATCAATCAAAAAAAATACTGCTTATATCGCTTAGAGTATTGGCGTTGTTATTACTATGTTTCATTCTTTTTGAGCCAATACTAAATCTCAGCCGGAAATTTATTCTTGAGCCAGCCAACCTGGTATTTATTGATAACTCAAGATCAATAACAATTGAGGACGGGACTAATCGTTCTGCTAATGTAAAACAAATATTAGATGATTTTTCAGTTCATGCTTCAGCTGATAACTTAAAATTTTTTGAATTTGGTAATTCTGTAAGAGAAGTTAGCGATGATAGTCTTGATAAAGTCAATTTTTCTAACGGATCAACAAATCTGGAGGATGTATTCAATTTCACAAAAAGTTCAGACAAAAACATTGCATCTGTAACATTAATATCAGATGGCGTTTTGACTTCAGGAAGCAATCCTTATTATGATGCGATTAATCTTGGTATCCCACTTTTTACTATTGGTATTGGGGATACTACTCAGCGTAAGGATATTGAAATAAAAAAAGTCCTGCATAATGATTTTTTATACGCCAAAACACCAACTAGCATTATAGCTACAATTTATAACAAAGGATTTTCAGGTGAATCTATAATCGCATCTATGTATGAAGATAATAAATTCATCTCTCAGCAAAACGTTATTCTTAGCAGCGCCGGTATTCAGAATATCTCCTTTGATTATAATCCTGAAAGCAGTGGTGAAAAGAAAATGAGTATATCTATAAAACCATTAAAAAATGAATTTACTAATGCAAATAACAAAAAAATATTTTATGTAAATGTCCTTTCCAACAAAATCAATGTGGTACTGGTTGCTTCAAGCCCATCTGCTGATTTAACATTCATTAATAATGCTCTTAAGCGGGATGAGAACCTGAAAGTTAGTTCCATTGTTCAGGTAGCTCAGGATAAATTTCTTGATAAATGGAACTACCAGATTCTTGATAGTGCTAATGTGCTTTTCCTGATAGGTTTTCCATCTGATCAAACTCCGAAGAATCTTCTCAACCGTGTCATCGCTAGAATAAAAAGTGATAAAGTTCCTTATTTTCTAACATTATCAGCAGGGATTAGTTTAAATAAACTTTCGTTGTTTGGGGATGAACTTTCTTTTACTGTAAACCAACTCTCTAACGGATACAGAGAAGTTCAGCCACAAATTTTGGAGGAACAATCACATAACCCGATTCTAAAACAAGGTAATAAAAATCTAATTGATCTCTGGAACAATCTGCCACCTGTTTTACAGCCAAATTCTCTTTTCAATCCAAGAATCGAAAGTAAAATGCTGGCACAAATAAAAGTTAACAACAAAGTCATTAATTCACCGTTAATTCTAATAAAAAATTTCAGCGGTAATCGTTCGGTTACAGTATTGGGTAAAGATATCTGGAAATGGAAGCTTCAGGTGGCTCCAAAAGGGATTGATTTATTCGACAGCTTTATTGTTAATTCTCTTCGCTGGTTAAGAGCAGGTGAAGAACAAAAACTTGTGAGTATTAAATCTTCCAAAAAAAATTATTCGCAAGGTGAAAGAATTGAATTTTCTGCTCAGGTTTTTGATGAGTCGTTAAATCCAGTCTCTGATGCCGAAATTAAACTCAAAATAAGATCCGATAAAAATGAATATGAAACTGATATGCAAAATGTTGGACCCGGATTATATGAAGGTTCAATTATAATAAATGAAACCGGGGATTTCGGTTTTTCTGGTGAGGCTTATACTGATGGAACACTTTTGGGAAAGGATAACGGAAGCTTTAATATCGACGAAATTGATCTTGAAATGATTAACCCGGTGATGAATTATTCTCTTCTTAATTTATTAGCTAATAATTCTGGCGGTGAATTTTACACACCTGACGATTACAAATCTTTGATGACAAGAATTAATCAGTTAAACAAACTTTCTTCCAAAGAAAAAATAATTAAATCAGAAATTACTCTTTGGTCACACACCTGGATGCTTTTGATTGCTATCTTCTTGTTTTCACTAGAATGGTTTATCCGCAAAAGAAGTGGAATGTTATAAGCGATAAAGCAACTATTAAATTATGAGCAAAGGTTTAACCCAGATTTTTGATTTTTTTCTTCCGCGAATTTGTGCCAGCTGCAACAAAAAGTTATCTCCTGATGAGAAACCTGTCTGTAAGGATTGCCTGGACAGCATTTCAAAAGTTGATGAAGACTTGCTTCAATATGAATTTGACCGAAAATTCCGTTCTGAAAGAATCATACAGAATTTTTATTCAGAATATATCTTTAAAACTGATAAAACCTTACAGCACATCATTCATGCACTGAAGTATGGGAAGCAATTCAGACTGGGTGTTTTCTTAGGGGAGTTACTTGCAGAGGGAATTATAAACAAAAATTGGCCAATTGATTGGATTGTTCCTGTCCCCATTCATCATTTAAAAAAAGCAGAGAGAGGATTCAATCAGTCCGATTATATTGCAAAAGGATTGAGCAAGTTTCTTGGAATACCTTACTCCACAAAACTGATTAAACGAATAAGGTATACAGAATCTCAAACAGGATTGCATATAAGCGATAGAGCAGAAAATATTGCGAATGCATTTAAAATAAAAAATTTAAGGAAAACAAAAGATAAAAACATACTCCTTGTAGATGATGTAATTACCACTGGGGCCACGATACTGGAATGTGGAAAGATGCTTGTCAATGCAGGAGCAAAATCGGTTTATGCTTGTTCAGTGGGAATTCCAGAACGCGAAGCTACTACATCCTTTCAGGAGCCGTAACTCCAAGTATTGATAACCCATTTTTAATCACATTCTTTGTTGCTACTGCTAAAGCTAATCTTGATTCAGCAATATTTTTCTCGCTTCCCAAAATTCTTCTAAAAGTGTAAAACTTATGAAATGCAGCAGCAAGATCTTCCAGGTAAGCACAAATTTTCTGGGGTTCATAATTTTCTGCACTGTATAAAACCTCTTCTTCAAACTTGTGAAGTTTTTTAAGCAATGCTTGTTCTTCTTCTGCAACCAGTAATTCAAGATGTGTGAATTCTGGTTTCAGGAATTCTGATTCTACTGTTCGGATGATCGAACAAATTCTTGCGTGGGCATACTGCAGATAAAAAACCGGGTTCTCATCGCTTTGTTTTTTCGCAAGATCAATATCAAAATTCATATGAGATGAAATTGTTCTCATATTAAAAAAGTATCTAACAACATCGCTGCCAACCTCATCAATTAATTCATCCAAAGGTGTGAACTCATCTTTTCGTGTAGACATTTTTACGACTTGGCCATCCTTTAAATAAGTCACAAACTGGTGTATGAGAACTTTCATCTTTGAATCATCATAACCCAAAGCTTTTAGACCGGCTAGCACATCGGGGTAAGTATCGATATGATCTGATCCTAAAATATCGATCATTAAATCATAACCACGTTCAAACTTTGTAATATGATATGCAATATCGGGTAATCGGTAAGTTGGTTCACCCGTAGCTTTAACAATTACTTTATCTTCCCCACTTCCAAGTTCAGAAAGTTTCAGCCAGACAGCACCGTTTTTTTCGTAAGATAACCCCGCATCTTTAAATTTATTCAGTACCTTATTTATATTCCCGTCATCGTAAAGAGATTTTTCATTAAAGAAAAGTTCATGATGTACTCCGATACGAGTCAAAGTTTGTTTTATGTCATTTAAGATTTCAGCTTCGGCTATTTCTTTAAATTTGCCTTCGGCTGGTTCATTTAATAATTTTTCACCGATTTTTTCTTTTAATTTCTTTGCAATGTCAACTATGTAATCTCCCTGATAATAATCGCCAGGGAATTCAATATGTTTTCCAAGAAGGTTCAGGTATCTAATTCTCACGGAATCACCGAGCACACGCATTTGTCTTCCAGCATTGTTGAAATAGTATTCACGTTCAACTTTATAACCTATCCACTCGAGTAAATTCGCAACTGTATCACCAACAACTGCATTTCTTCCGTGACCGACTGTTAATGGTCCGGTTGGGTTAGCTGAAACAAATTCAACATTGGCTCCTTTGCCAGTATACTTTTTTGATTTTCCGAAGTTCTCTCCGAATTCGTTAATTTCTTTAATAATACCTGCAACAAAGGAAGGAGCAAAATAAAAATTAATGAATCCAGGTCCGGCTATTTCAGTTTTACTTATGATTGTCTCATCAATATTCAGATTTGAAATTATTTCGGTTGCGATTTCTCTTGGATATCTTTTAAGTTTTTTTGAAAGAATCATTGCGGCGTTGCAGGAAAGATCACCATGAGATTCCATCTTGGGAGTATCAAATGCAAGATCTAACTCACCTAAATAAGGTAATTGCTGTTTAGCTTGTTCAAATATTTTATAAAGATACTTTTTCAATTTATATGATAAACTTTAAATGAAATCTGATATGCAAACTTATTAAAGAAGAAGGCTGGAAAAAACTGAACTGAAGAAAATGTTATTGATTACCCCGAGGTTCCGACTTTTTTTTCTAAGGGATCCGTCATCTTTTCGGTTGGAGCATCTCCCCATAGTTTTTCAAGATTATAGAACTCACGTGCTTCTTTTTTAAAGATATGGACAACAACATCTACATAATCCATTAAAACCCAGCTAAGCGCTTTTAATCCCTCTTTATGCCAGCACTTTATTCCTTCATCGGATAATGCTTTGTCAACCTGATCAGAAATTGCTTTAACCTGAGTATCTGAATCAGCAGAGCAGATTACAAAATAATCGGTGAATGAAACCAATTTACTTAAATCAATAGTTACAACGTTAAAACCTTTTTTTGTGAAAATGAGTTCGGAAATTCGATGCGCTAAGTCTTTTGAATTCAATTTAACCTCTTTTGTAGTGGAATTAAATTTTTGTAATCTTTTCCCAGTATAAATGTAACATCAAGCAGATATTCCGGATTAACCTGTTGAATAACGTTTTCGTGATTCAAACCAACAACCGCAGCAACTTTTTCAGCGTTCTGAATTTTTTCGTTTCTACTAATTACAATGCTGTTCTCTATTTCAAATGAGCGGTAATTTCCCAGTCTGACAACATCAAAACCTTTAGCTCTTAAGTAATCAGTCAGTTTATCTGCTACGCCACTTTTCCCACATCCATTTAATACTTCAACCTGAATTTTACTAACAGTACTATCCTTTGATGGCTCATATTGATTATCGCTATAATAACCGGCGATGGTTTTGGTTAAGGAATATCCTAAATAAATATTAATGAAAATTAAGATAATGATCGAGGCATTGAAGGTAAGGCTTTTTGAGAAGTTCTTCTTTTTATTGTTAGAAATATTTATTCCTTTCACCTATTAAATATTAAATTCTTCTATTTATTTTCAAATGGTGAAATTGACTGAGAATTGTATCCTCCAAACATAAAATCGAACGGAGTACCATAGCCATAGAATGGATGATAATAACCATAGCCGAATGGCATAGTTCTGTATTGCAAATGCACTGAGAAATCTTCCCAGGGATGATAGTTAATTGCTGCATTGCTTATATATATACCTGAAATATCTTTCCCGAACTGATCACCAAATGTGCTGTACGGTGAATACATTACACTTACATCTAATTGTACATTCAAATTGCTCATTAACCTATAGAACATACTATTTGTATAAGTAGTCAGAGAAACACCTTGTCCTGCAAAAGAGGAATAGCTCATGCTGAATGAATGTCGCATTATAAAATCATCCGAATTGATAAATCCGAAAAGAAAATTTGAATTCTCGGTGACAATACCATCTTTTACACTCTTAGGTTCAAGACTATTATCTTTAAACTGAGCGTTAACGCATAAACTTGTTAGTAACACAAATAATATAAATGCCGTTTTCAAATCATAACCTTAAATTTTGTTTCAATTTTATATAAATAACTTATTAAATGCAACAATAATTCTTTACACTCCGATTATAAAATCCTTGTAATTTTATTTTTTTTATCAACCAGAACCACCTTTGGCTTAAAATTCTTAGTTTCATTCTCCAAGACCTGAACATAACTGACAATAATAACCTCATCACCTACAGCTCCAAATCTTGCTGCGGGTCCATTAAGACATATCGTGCCGCTTCCTGCTGGACCTTCAATAGTATAAGTATCAATCCTGGAACCATTATTAAAATTTAATATCTGAACTTTTTCGTAAGGTAATATATTTGCTGCTTCCAGCAAGTCTTTGTCAACTGTGACGCTTCCTTCATAATAAAGTTCCGCCTCAGTAACCGTAACCCGATGTATTTTAGACTTTAACATTTCTCTCTGCATTGAAGCATTTTCCTTTTAATTTTTACATTCAAATATACCGATTGCAAATTCTCAGTTTCAAGGGAACAATTCGGTTTAAACCTTAAGTTAACAGTAATTATCAGCATAAATAGATAATTAACAACTAATAAAATCAGACTTCAACCGTCATTTCTATTTCTACAGCAGAATTCAGTGGCAGTTCACTTACTCCAACTGCGCTTCGAACATGTTTACCCGCATCACCGAAGATTTCAACAATAAATTCAGATGCACCATTAGCAACTTTGGGTTGAGCTGTGAATCCTTCAGCACTATTTACAAAAACAGTTAGTTTGATTATTCTTTTTATTTTATCCAAACTGCCAACTATACTTTTTACTGCACTCAAACAATTTATTGCGCAAAGTTTTGCTGCTTCTTTCGCTTCCTCTTCAGTTAAATCTTTTCCGACCTTTCCCTGAAATTGAATTACTCCAGCAGCAATTGGAACCTGTCCGGATGTCATGATTAAGTTTCCAACTTTTAAAGCAGGTATGTATGCTGCTAATGGTTTGGCTGCTTCCGGGATTGTAATTCCCAATTGTTTAATTTTTTCTTCTATCATTTCGACCCTCCATTAAATACAATAATTTTATTTTAGTTAAATTTGAATTGAATTCTATAAAAGTAAATTAATTTTTATTTGAAATAAGGACTTATCTTATGACCGGGAACAAATTTAATGAATTCGTTGAGATTGTTAAAAGATTAAGAAAAGAATGCCCGTGGGATCGGGAACAAACTAATGATTCCATAAAGGCTGCGACAATTGAAGAAGCTTATGAGGTAGTTGAAGCTATCGAAAAGAAAAATTACGAAGAACTGAAAAACGAGCTCGGTGACCTTTTATTGCATGTTGTCTTCCATACAATAATCGCTTCTGAGAGAAAAGATTTTGTAATTGATGATGTAATTGATTCTATAAAAGCTAAATTAATTAGACGACATCCTCATGTTTTCGGAGAAATTAAAGTGTCCGGATCAGATCAAGTAATAAAGAACTGGGAGACGATAAAATTAAGTGAGGGTAGAAACTCAGTTTTAGACGGGGTTCCTGAAATGCTTCCTGGTTTACAAAGAGCACACAGGCTTCAGGAAAAAGCCGCAAAAGTTGGATTTGATTGGGAAAAGAAAGAAGAAGTCTGGAAGAAGGTCATTGAAGAGATCGAGGAAATGCACCGCTCAGAAGGAACGGGTGATTATTATAAGCTTGAAGATGAGATTGGAGATGTTTTCTTTGCCATGGTTAACTATGCACGATTCCTCGGGGTAAATCCTGAAAATGCCCTCCGCAGAACCAATTCAAAATTTATTCGCAGGTTTGGATATGTTGAGAAAAAAATCAAAGAGCAGGGTAAGAACTTAGCAGATTCGAATCTCCAGGAAATGGATAAATACTGGGAGGAAAGCAAAAAAATGGATTAAGAATTTCCGTTATTGTTATTATTAAACTTTTCGTACGCATCTATAATATCCTTTACAAGCTTATGCCTTACAACATCACCTTTATCAAAGTAAGCGAAAGCAACTCCTTCAACTTCAGATAATATTTCCTTTGCCTGCACTAACCCACTGACCTGCTTTGGTGGGAGATCTATCTGTGTTATGTCACCTGTTATTATTGATTTGGAATTGCCGCCAAGCCTGGTTAAAAACATCTTCATTTGCATTGTAGTTGAATTCTGTGCTTCATCAAGAATTACATAAGCATTATTTAATGTTCTGCCCCGCATATATGCAAGAGGAACAATTTCAATATTTCTTTTCTCAATGTAATTTTTTAGTTTCTCGGAAGGAATCATATCATCAAGAGCATCATATAGCGGACGAAGATAAGGATCAATCTTCTCCCGGAAATCACCTGGTAAAAATCCAAGACTTTCACCCGCTTCCACAGCGGGTCTGGCAAGTATTAATTTTTTAACCAGACCTCTTTTAAGTGCCGAAATTGCAATTGCGACCGCAAGATAGGTTTTTCCCGTTCCAGCAGGACCAATTGCAAAACAAATATCATTTTTACGAGCAAGATTAATATAGTTTACCTGCCCATTTGTTCGGGCTTTTACTACATCCTTTTTTGTGTAAAGAACGATTGTATCCAATTCATCTTGATCAACTAATTCTTTTCCTTCTATTGTCAGGTCAAGTATAGTATTAACATCGTTAGGATTTAATTTTCCGCTTGTGTTCAATACATAAGTCATCTCTTTCAGGATTTTTTCAATTACCTCAACTTCTTCCATCACTCCTTTAAGAATAAAGTTATCACCTCTTACTGTGATACTTGTATTAAATCTGTCCTCAAGTAATTTTAGATTCGAATCGCTTGATCCAAGGAGATCCAGCATATTTACATTATCGATTATTATTTTCTTTTCGACTGCTGTCATATTAAAGTTTAAATGAAAAAACCCTCATCCCGCAAAAGGAAGGAGGGTCTTTTCGAATTAAATTAAACAAGCTACGAATATTTTATTGAACCGGAGCCGGTTTATAATTCTTTCTTAACTTTTCGTATTTATCTTTTTCTTCCTGTGTTAAAGGCGGAATAGAGAATGTCTGATTAGGATAAATCAGATCAGGATTTTTGATCTTATCTCTGTTAGCCTTATAAATAACCGGCCAAGCAAATGCATTTCCATAATGTTCTTTCTTCTTGGCAATATTCCAGAGACAATCGCCGCGAACTACCTTGTAAGAAATTACAGGAGGCGCGTCAGACCAAGCATCGAGAGCTTGTTGCATCTTGTTATGAACTTTATCAAAGAATTCCGGCAAAGCACTGATCTTATTCATCTTCAGTGCATCTAAATCTGCTTGCCTGTCAGCTTTAGGACTTTCTTTTCTTTTAATTCTGCCATCAAGTTCGTTGACAGCATTTCTGAAATTATCAACGTCTTTTCTGGTAGCTCCAACCAAAGCATAAAGTTCATCAATACATTCTTCAGGATCCTGAAGTCCAGATTTAACTGTTTGCAGGTTTTCAATATCAGTGTTTAAAGTTTCTATCTCAGATGTCAAAGCCTGTTTCTGCCCGTTAAGCCGGGTCATTTCCGCTTCCCATTCTTCTGTAGTCATCTCTTCTTGTTGTGCAAAGGAAGAAAGAGACAACAGGAAAACAAGGGAAAGAAAATAAACTAAATATTTCGTGAGTTTCATTTTTTTCTCCAATTTCTATTATTTAAAAATTCCTGTTAATAATTATTTAGGCAATTTTTCAAGGTTTGCCTTGGTTTCTTCCTTTTGCTTATTACATTCAGCAAGTTTACGATTAACTGTCTGAATATCAGATTCAAGCTGTGCTTTCTGATCTTTAAGAGAATTTGCTTGCGCTTCGAGAGATTTTACTTCCTCACGCAAAGCATTAAGTTCAGCATACTGAGCATCACTTACACCACCGCAGCCTGCAAACATAGCAATGCCGATAAACATCACAGTAGCAAGCACGGGGGTCCTGAAATTTTTTAGTAGGCTCATATGTAACCTCCGATATTTAATGATTATTAAAATAGTTTGATAAGAAATAAGATAAACTTTCAACTACATGATTTTTAGAAAGTAGTATAGAATTTCAGTTATCTATATAGTTAAAACTGTTAAAATATTCAAATAAAAACAACTATTTTATTTAAATAAGCCTTTTTTCGACAAAACTTGTATACGTTTCCCCTGCAATAATAAGGTGATCAAATACGGGAATATCAAGAATTTTGCCCGATTCGACTATCTTCCTGGTTATTGATATATCTTCGTTACTTGGTTCCGGATTACCGCTTGGATGATTATGAATCAAAATTATGCTGGCCGATGGATTATCGATAGCAACTTTAAAAATTTCCCGTGGATGTACTACACTCGAGTTAAGATTACCGATAGAGATCGTTTCGTATTTTATAATTCTGTTTGCTGAGTTCAGACATACAACAATAAATTTTTCCTTTATCTCATCTCTTAAAATAGGAATAAATATTTCTGCTATATCCTGTGGAGAAGTAATTTTCATGTTAGAGAGCCATTTGGATTGAGACAAGATTCTCCTGCTTAATTCAAAGGCAGCAGCTAAAGTTGCTGCTTTATCGTTTCCGATCCCATCAACTTTTTTGAGCGAATCAACTGTTCTGGTTGCAAGCATTGCAAGGTTTCCTCCGCTGCTAATAATTTCTCTGGCAATTTCAAGAACCGATTTTCCCTTTTTACCTGTTCGTAGAAGAATTGCAACCAACTCAGCATCCGAAAGATTATGAGCTCCTCTTAGTATTAATTTTTCCCGGGGACGGTCATCTATTGGCAGATCTTTTACCGTTAGCTTTTTTTCTTCATTCATAATAATTACTGAGTAAGACGAAATTTATCTACCAAGTCAAAAATTCCATTTTTATAACGTACAATATTTAAAAATCTATTTACTCTTTTCTCATCGAAAGATATATTATTATGAATTCCACTACTAATCATTCCTGATATCATTTTGGCCCTCAGATTTTCCCTGCCGGATTCACTGTTTCGCAAAGCCGTTAAGAGAAATTTTGCTGCATCATAACCATATAAAGCATTACGATTAACATCTTTTCCTGTAATAGAATTAAACTGGTCGTTGAAGTTAAAGTAATCCTCGCTGTTAAAATCAACAAAATAATCTGAAGTGAATATTAAATTATTGCTTATTTCGGGTGCCGTTTCAAAACCCTTTGCGGTAAACCAATCCTGGTTACCGTACATCTGAATTTTAGTGTAGAATTTTATTAATTCAGAAAAAATATAAGGCGTAACGGAATTATCTGATAGGGGTATATAGATTCCCTGTGTAGTCAATGAGTCGCTGTATATGTTTGAAAGTGGAGCGCTAAAGTCAGTTGTACTATCCCTAAATGATTCTTTTCTTAAAACTTTTCCACCTAACCTTTCAAATTCCTCACTAAAGTTAGCCGCAAGAAGAGGTGAATAACCATTAATAGAATTAAGCACTGATACTGTTCTTTTGTTTTCAACATAAAAAATATATTGAGACATCACCTTTCCCCTGTTTGAAAAAGAGGGATTTGCCTGGAAGAAATTACGGCTCAGGCTTGTTAAATCATCATCAGTTGCTGTGGGTGAAATAATGGGAATATCGTAATCATCAAATTCTTTTAATGCAATGCGCACTTCATTACTAAAGATTGGTCCTAAGATCGCAATAAGAGAAGTATGCGAAGTAAATTCTTCCCTGATTTTCTTTATTTCATCAGGCTCCTGTTTCGTATCGCGAATAAGTAGGCCGATTTTTTCGCTTTTTTGCTGATTGAATTCGTTAACGGCAAATTTTATCCCTTCCAGAATTTCGGCTGCTGGTTTCGATGTATATTCACCGAAAGAGTCTGTTTCCAGCGGAAGCATTACACCAATAACAGTTGATGCTGGTTTAGTATCATACGAATAATTATATAATTTTTTAGCCTCATCATATTCAACCGATTCGGGGTAGGTATTCATTAAATCGGAAAGTGTACCTTTGGCACCGAGAGAATCTCCATTTCTAATAAAATATTTTCCGATTTGAAGTAGAATGAATGATTTTACTTTATTGCTTGTAAATGAAGAGTAAAGTCTTTGAAGCTGTGTATCATTCAGATATTTAGCAGCTATTCCCTCACCTGTCTCCCTGGCTTTATTTGCATAAGATGATGAATTTGTTTTCTCAATGATTAATAATGTCTCCCTGAAAGCGTTATAATAATTAGCTACTTCAATATAATATTTAGCTAACATCAATCTTATTTCTTCAATATACCTGCTGTCCGGATATTTCTCCAAGAAACCGTCGGCTGCCGTTTTAAATTCTTCCAACTGCTTTAATTGAAGTAATGATTTTGCTTTAAAGAATTCTGATACGGTAGTTTTCGAATTATAATCGTAATCAGTTATGATTTTGTTGAAACTTTCAATAGCCTTATCATAATCTTGTGAGTTAAACTGATTCAGAGCACTATCAAATTGTTTGCTAATTTCAAGTTCAGAATCATTTTGTGGAAAATCAGAATTGAAAGAAACCAAAATCAGAATTGTTACAAGAAGTAAATATTTTAATATTTGAACAGGTCTCTTCATTATTATAATAAAAAATCTCTCCTCAATTTGTCTTCTAAAGAATAACTTATCTGAATAACTATTCCCATTCGATTGTAGCCGGGGGTTTTGAACTGATATCATAAACCACTCTATTCACACCCCTAACCTTATTAATAATTTTATTCGAAACGGAAGCAAGGAAGTCGTGTTCGAATGCATACCAATCAGCAGTCATACCATCAACGGAAGTTACCGCTCGTAAAGATAAAACATACTCGTATGATCTTGCATCACCCATTACTCCTACTGAACTTACGGGCAGCAGCACGGTAAATGCCTGCCAGATGCTATTGTATATTCCTTCTTCTTTTATGGCAGTAATGAAAATATCGTCAGCTTCACGGAGAATTTCAAGCTTTTCCTTTGTAATCTCACCAAGCACGCGCACTGCTAAACCGGGTCCCGGGAAAGGATGGCGATAAATAAATTCAGGTAGGATATTCAAATTTTTTCCAACACTTCTGACTTCATCTTTAAATAACTCACGAAAAGGCTCTATTAGCTTTAGATGCATCTTTTCAGGAAGACCACCCACATTGTGATGAGTTTTAATTGTTGCAGAAGCTCCTTTAACTGAAACTGATTCTATTACATCGGGATACAGTGTTCCCTGAACAAGAAACTCTGCATCTGTAATCTTTGCTGCTTCTTCTTCAAAAACTTCTATAAAAGTATTGCCAATTATTTTTCTTTTCTTTTCAGGATCAGAAATTCCCTTGAGGTTTTTTAAAAATCTTTCCGACGCATCAACGTGTATATGATTTAATTTAAGTTTCTCTTCAAAAAGTTTCGTTATTTTCGCACTCTCGTTTTTACGCATCAGACCATTATCTATATGGATGCAAATTAAATTCTCTCCAATAGCTTTTTTAACAAGAACTGCTGCGACAGTAGAATCAACGCCTCCACTAAGAGCACAAATGGCCTTTGAACTGCCCACAATAGATTTGATTTTTTCAAGCTGTTCATTAATGAAGTTTAATGAAGTCCAGTTACCTTTACACTTACAAATATCAAACAAGAAATTCTTAATAATTTTTTCACCCTTTTCTGTATGAACAACTTCAGGATGGAATTGCAAACCGTAAATTCTTTTAGACTGATTTGAAACAGCGCACATTGGTGAATGGTCGGATTCGCCAACCACCTTAAAACCTTTTGGGAGTTCAGTCAGGTAATCGCCATGACTCATCCACACAATTGAAGCATCTTCAACACCGTGAAGAATATCTGAATTATCTATTACTCTCAAAATTGATTTTCCGTATTCACGACTAGTTGCAGGTTCAACGGTTCCGCCAAAATTTTTACAAATTAGCTGAAGTCCGTAACATAGTCCTAAGAAAGGAACTTTGAGATTGAAAATACGTGGATCAATTGTTGGCGCAGAATCATCGTAAACACTCATCGGTCCGCCCGATAGAATTATTCCCTTCGGCTTAAGTTCCTGTACTTCTTCAAAGGAAATTATGTGTGGATGAATTTCAGAATAAACATTAACCTCTCGAACACGGCGTGTTATTAATTGCGTGTACTGTGATCCAAAATCTATAATAAGAATTAAGTCTCGTTCATTCATTATAAGAATAAGAATCTTACTAAAAATAAAAACCCGTTAAACACGGGTTTAAAGTAATTAAAAAATTCTATTAAAAATCCAGTGCCGGTTTATTGACCAATCAGTGCTTTATAAGCTTTTGCGTTGAGCAGATCGTCAAGATCAGCAGGATTTTTTAATTCCGCCTTTATCATCCAGCCCTCACCAAAAGGATCGGTATTAACAAGTTCAGGAGAATCAGCTAATTTTTTATTGATCTCGATAACTTTTCCGTTAAAAGGTGCGAAAAGGTCGCTGACTGTTTTTACTGCTTCAATTGTTCCAAAGGATTCACCTTTTGAGATCTCGGCAAGTTCAGAATCTATATCAACAAAAACAACGTCACCTAATTCTCCCTGTGCATAATCTGTAATTCCTATTGTGCCTATATTTCCATTAACCAGAACCCACTCGTGATCGTTTGTGTATTTAACATTTTCCGGTATTTTCATTTTTCCCTCTTAAGTAAATAATTTTTTGTTATGATAAATATTCAAATTTTTCTAAAAAACCTGTGTCAAAAATTCCACTTTTAAATCTTTCATCCTCCAGCACCTGTAAGTGAAAAGGAATTGTTGTTTTTATTCCTTCAACTATGAACTCACCCAACGCTCTTTTTCCCCTCATAATTGCGTGTTCTCTATTTTTTCCCCATACAATTAATTTTGCAATCAAGGAATCATAATAGGGAGGAATTGAATAAGATTGATAAATATGTGAGTCAATCCTGACACCAAAACCGCCGGGAAAATGAAGCGAGCTTATTTTGCCGGGTGAAGGTCTGAAATTATTTTTTGGATCTTCCGCATTAATTCTGAATTCCATTGCATGGCCATGCGGCTTTTTCGGTTTTGTTTCTATCTTTTCTCCTGCCGCTACCAGGATTTGCTGTCTTACGAGATCTACATCATAAACCAATTCACTAACAGGATGCTCAACCTGAATTCTTGTATTCATTTCCATAAAATAAAAATTCTTATTTTTATCGAGAAGGAATTCAATTGTGCCGGCACCTTCATATTTAACCGACTTTGCGCCTTTGACAGCTGCATCACCCATTAGAGTTCTGAGTTCATCATCTACGGCTGGAGAAGGTGATTCTTCAATTAATTTCTGGTGTCTGCGTTGAATCGAACAGTCTCTTTCTCCGTAATGATAAACGTTTCCGTGCAAATCTCCCATAACCTGAATTTCGACATGGCGAGGATTTTCTATAAACTTTTCAAGATAGACTTCAGAACTTGCAAAGGCAGCTTCCGCTTCAGTCTGGGCAGTTTGAAACGCTTTTTGAAAATCATTTTCCTCCCAGACTATTCTCATTCCTTTTCCGCCACCTCCTGCAGAGGCTTTGATAATTACAGGATAACCAATTCCCTTTGCAAGTTCTTTTCCTTGTTCAACATCTTCAACAACACCGTCACTACCGGGAATAACGGGCACTCCATTCTTTCTCATCGTTTCTTTAGCATATGATTTATCCCCCATTGCTCTTATCATCTCCGGAGAAGGGCCAATAAACTTTAACTTTGATTCTTCACAGATTTCAGAAAAACTCGCGTTTTCAGCTAAAAATCCATAACCGGGATGAATTGCATCGGCGCCGGTTACTTGTGCCGCAGATATTATAGCTGGTATTTTAAGATAACTGTCTTTTCCAAAAGGAGGACCGATACACACAGCCTCATCTGCAAAAGTAACATGAAGAGAATCTTTATCGGCTTCGGAATAAACAGCGACAGTTTTAATTCCGAGTTCTTTGCAGGTGCGGATTATTCGAAGTGCTATTTCGCCTCGGTTGGCTATTAAAATTTTATTAAACAAAATTTATCCGGAGTTTAGTAGTAATCAGGTCAATTCAATTAAAAAGAGTGGTTGATTATATTCAACAGGTTTTCCGTTTTCAACTAATATCTTTATAATTTTTCCACTAACATCAGATTCAATTTCGTTCATCAACTTCATTGCTTCAACTATGCATAACACACTACCCGGAGATACGACAGCACCTACCTGAACATATGAATCTGCATCAGGCGCAGGTGCTCTATAAAATGTACCTACTATAGGTGATCTTATTTCGTGTAAATTAGCTGCTGGTACTTCAATCTCTGTCTTTTTTTCAGCCATTTCTTTAACTACAGGTGCGGCTGAATTAACAGCTGGCTGAGAAGGTATTACTGGAATTTGTGGTTGTGTTACAACCTGAGTATTTCTGATTTTCTTAGCAATCTTGATCTTTAATCCGCTCTCCTCGATTTCAAGATCAGTAACGCCGCTTGCATCTACTATTTTTACAAGTTTTTTAATAAGATCTAAATCCATTTGCAGCCTCTTGTTAAGATTTAACTCTTTCTGAATATTCCCCGGTTCTTGTATCTACCTTAAGAACATCTCCTTCATTTATAAAAAGGGGGACATTAATTTGCGCGCCAGTTTCAAGCTTGGCCGGTTTCATTGCGCCAGTAGCCGTGTCTCCTCTAAATCCTGGTTCGGTTTCTACAACCTTAAGATTAATGAATATTGGAATTTCAACTGAAATAATTTCAGAACCATTAAAAAGGATTTCAACCTCTTCACTTTCCTTAAGAAACTTTAGGCCTTCGCTGAATAATTCCTTCGAAATATTTATTTGTTCATAAGTTTCATTATCCATGCAAACCAGCATATCACCTTCTGAATAGAGATACTGATATTTCCTTCTTTCAACTCTTACGACCTCAACTTTTTCTCCTGCTCTGAAGGTGTTTTCTAAAACTCTGCCTGTTCTTAAATTCTTCAGAGTAGATCTGACAAACGCACCACCCTTACCTGGTTTAACGTGTTGAAACTCTACGATACTGTACAAGTCATTTTTAAATTTTATTATTAAGCCGTTCCTGAAATCTGAAGTATCTGCCATATAAAAATATAGTTATTACAGTTATTTATTTTTTTAACATTTTTTAAAGAAATGAGATATCCGGTAGCACTAAGTTAATTAAAGAAATTTAATAATGTTGAGCTGTACGGATAAAACTTTTTATTGAATCATTGCAAGATATTTATCAACTTCTTTTTGTGCTAAAGAAGCAACATAATCTTCTTTTATTTTATTAAACAGGATTTTTGCTTCGTCTTTATCACCGGTTTTTAGATAATTTATTCCTGCGTTCAGTAAATAATCAGGATTTTCAGCATTAGTATCTGATATCTTTGAAGCTTCAAGATATAATTTCGCCGCTTCTTCGTAATTCTGTTTCGAAGCATAGTATCCCGCCTGGCCTGCTAAAGCTGTAGCTTTTAAGTAACCTATACTGCCACTGTAGTCTTCATAGTATTTTATCGATTCATCATAATTACCGAGGTAGGCATAACAGTCAGCAAGATAGATTTTTGCAGTTTCTCCGTTCTCGGTTCCACCATATTCTTCAACAATTCTTTTAAGACCAATGATATTGCTTCCTTGTTTTCCCTCAATTGCTTCAAGATATGCACCCTGATCAAATAACGTCATTACTCTGGAAAGTTCCAGACTTGCTTTTTCGTTGTTTGCTGCTTTTTGATTGATATAAAAATAGACAGCCGCTGCAGCTACCACAACAACTGCTGCATATGTAAAAATTTTGTTTTTATACTTTTCAAAATAGTTCTCGACATTATAAAAAAATTCGACTAAGCTATCTTGTTTTATCTCTTTTTTCGAAAGTTTCTTCTTTTTCTTTATCATTAATATATCCTGTATTTAGCAATTATTTAATTAAAAAACCTTGCAAAAATAACACTTTTATTCACAATGTTCCATTTAATTATGTACGCCCAGGAGGACTTGAACCTCCAACCTTCGGAACCGGAATCCGACGTTCTATCCAGTTGAACTATGGGCGCATAATATGGAAAAGTCTTCAAAATGCTAATAAATTCAGTTTTTTTTCTAAATTCCAACCCTAATATGATTTGAAAAAATCCAGGCTTTGTTGAAATAGTAAACTTCAACCCGGTAAACACCAGGCTTTTTTACCTCCAATTCAGCTTTATGAGATTGAATGGTTGCAATTACATCACCATTACAAACAATTCTTATATCAGCACTTGGAACAGGTAAAGATACATATAGAGAAATATTTTCAGAAAAATCCAAGTAATCCCCCATAGAAAATTTCTTTTTACCTGATTTAACAAAAAACTGAAATCCTTTTGAATTTGCATGATAATCATTGGCTATAAAAGATCTACCGTAAGCCAGTGCTTCATAAATAGCTGCTTTTGATTTTGCAATTTTTTGTTTGCTGTTTCCTTTTACAGGTGGCGAAGGCAGGAGAACATGATTATGGATTGATTTGAACAAAACTTTATAAGGAAAAATTTCCACTTCAAAAAATCCAAAAAGGTTTTGCTTGTGAGCGTGCGCATCAACACCACCAATTCCAACTACCTTTCGTTTTAAATTAAGTTCATCCCACAGTTTAAGTGTTTCCTCAGGTGGAGAAGTTATTGACCTTAGAGGATGCAGAAAAGAATTATACTTGTTTTGTTCTGTCAGGTTCTCCATCCATTCTGACATATGATTCCAAATTTCTATTCCGTCAAAATCTTCAATGCTCCAGTCTACCCATGGATACGGCGGATGCTCTTTCATATGATTTCTTTTTTCATGCGGATGAGCAATGAAACCAATTCCACCAGCTTCCTTTACTTTTCTTACATACTCTTTTGCCGGCATTCGGGTAGAATAGGCTTCATTAATTCCAAAAGCCAGATAATGATTTCTATTTTCTTTATCATTTATCTCACACCCGATCAAACAAAGTGTCTTACCATACCATTTCTCATATCCTTCGTGAAGTGCTCTCAAAGTATTATGATCTGTCAGAAGAATAAAATCCAGATTTGATTCTTCAGCATACTTTGCTATTTCAGGCACTTCCCCAGTTCCATCTGAAAACAGGGAATGAACATGTGCGACACCTATGTATTCAATCATAAAGATAAAAGATTATTATTAAAAGGAAATTTAACAAGATTAAAGTACTAGTGAAATGAAGAAATTAGAAATGGATAAAAAAGAAGGCATTCAAAATTGAATGCCTTCCACAATGATTTGTTATGGCAGCGCGTAACTTGCAGTAAGATAAGCAAAGGTTGGTCCTCCACCTCCGATGGTATTGAACCCTTGTCTGAGCACATCTTCATTAACAGTTGCATCAAGTGAGAAATCTCCGAATCTAAAACCTACACCAACAGTTGCACCCATTTGAGAAGGACCAAAAAAGGTTTGGACATATTCAGTTTTTGAGGTTGCAGTATTTGGGACATCATAGCTTCTTGAACCGGAAGAGGCTACATAACCTAATCTTCCAACAAACCATTCAAGCATATTCCATTCAACACCAATATTCCAAATTGGGAATCTCGTCTCACTCAAACTTAATTCAGGTGATACATTATTCACAGCTGGATATGTTAAACTAGATGTTGAGAAGATAGCACCACCAGCAATTAAGAAATCACCAATCTGGTAATTAAGTCCCACGCCAAATTCAAACCAGGTAAAAGATGGCATATCTACTGATGCAGCAGAAATTCCACCTGAATCTATTGATCCACTCTCTGTAGAGAAAAGAATCAGGGGAACAAGCTTTAGCTTATTATTCAATTTCCAGAATGCCCTACCATTAACCGTAATTATAGTCTGGCTTGCACTGGTTTCATTTAAGGTATCTGGTTTATAACTCGTACTTGGCAGAACAAGTGATGCGCCAATATCGAGTTTTAAAGATCTTGTCAGATCAGAAATTACACCCAGATTAAAACCAAATTGACTAGCTGATCCTTCTGTCGAGCCACCAGTTGGTGGATTAACGTCATTACTTGTGTGGGCATAAGCAATTCCCAAACCCACTTTTGTTCTGCTAAAAGAATAAGTTCCGATAACTTCAAGATTGTTATCCAGGGGAACTACACTACCTACACCTGCAATTCCATTTACAGTTGATACAACACCAGGGTATGACCAGGTCGATGAGCTATTGGAACCCGGATCTAGTAAGGCGATGGACATACCATTGAAATCATTTCTTGCTAGTATTCCACCCAGTGTCCATGCGTCACCGATTTGAAAACTTCCTGCGAGATACTGCCCGTAACCTCCGGCAGAAAAAGGAGCACCTGCAGATGAGCCAAGATCACCTATCACAAAATTATTATAGACTGCATTCCATGCAGGGTTTACTGTATTAAAAAAAGGATCGATTACATATGGGTTTGAGCCCATCCCGGCTAGTCGTGCATATCCACCGGTTTTTTTAATTTCTTGTGAATAAGCAACAGAAACTGCCAGGATTAAAAAAGCAGTAATTAGGAATTTGGAAAATTTCATATTTCCTCCTTTGGGAATAATTATTATTTTAACTCAAACAACCTTTGTCTGACTCTATGCAGACAATGGTTCTTCACAAATATTATTCCCTAAAAAAGGCTTGAAATTTTTATAAAATGGCTCTTTCTGCAAAAACTATTGAGGAATTTGACGAAAGAATTTCTGATTAGATGTCTAGGTCGGCTTAACTACCTTAAACACTTATATAATAAAGAAAGATGATGCTTGATAGAAGCTGATCTTAGTTACAATAATTCTAAAGAGGTGGTATACTTAGTTGAGTGATCTACTGTCATTCCGCTAATTTTTGTTATAAGGATATTAATTCGTTCATCGGTATCATCTTCAAAATTTTCAAAAGCTTCATCGGAACTGAATATGTATTGTTCCTGAAAACGATTTGGTTTCCCTTTAACTTCATATACAGAATAACTCTCAAGACCTTCCGCCTTGATCAAGTTTTTTAGTTCTCGAATCGTTCTTATATATTCTTCTTTTTTATCACTATCGATTTCATAGTTTATTGTGAATAAGACTTTGGACATTTGTTCTCCGAATTTTAAATTATCATTTCTCCGGTAAATACTATTTTAGCCGGACCAGTAAGTGACAAGTTTTTAACTTTTGAATTTTCCACATCAAAATTTACTAATAATTTTTCATTCCCTTTAGTAAAAATTTCAACCGGTGGAGGAATTTTATGAGTTACATAGCAAATTAAAGCTGCAGCAACTGAGCCAGTTCCGCAAGCTAAAGTTTCTGCTTCCACACCTCTTTCGTAGGTTCGAATATAAATAATTTTGTCCTTAACATTAATAAAGTTGACATTAGTTCCATCCGGTGTAAACTCAGATAAATATCTTATCTCTCTTCCCAACAAATCTACAGGAACCTGATCAAGCAAAGGAAGAAATCCTTCTGATTCATTAATATCTATTACAACGTGAGGTGAGCCGGTATCAGCATAATGAGCATTAATTAATTTACCGCCAGCTTTTATTTTAAAATTATATTTGATTTTTTTAGGTGAATTCAGGTAGAACTTTATTTGCGTATCTGAAATAATCTCACCTTTATATTCAACATTATTTGAAAGAAAATTAGAGGATTTACCTTTAATTCTGCCCGATTTTGAAGCAAAGAGTAAAGCACACCTTGCACCATTCGCACACAAACTTCCTGTTGATCCATCAGCATTGTAATAATTCATTATAAAATTATGATTGCTGGAATCTTCAATTGTAATAAGTCCATCAGCACCGATACCATTCCGTCGGTTGCATAATTTTGGGATGATATCTTTTGTTACTTGAAATTTATCATTTTGCCTTCTATCCAAAATGATAAAGTCATTACCAGCACCGCTCATTTTTGTAAAAAAAATCTTATCCATAATTAAATCAAATTTAAACGAAGCTAAGGAAGCAAACAAAGATAAAATCAGTGTCAGTTATTGATGATAAGAGATAATAAAATGGGAAGCTATTAATTGTACAGCTTCCCAAATAAAGTATTTTACGATGAGAAACTACGCATCATCCCTGCAACTTGTTGAGCTTGCTTGGAGTTATACTCAAAGGAAAGCTTTTTATGATTAACAATATCGATGATGGTACCAATCAAACATAAACCACCGGTAAGGAAATATAGAATTCCCATTCCTACTTGATTTAGAACAAATCTCTGAATTCCTGCTACACCAAGAAGTCCTATGACAGCAAATATTAAAATGTTGCTGGGGTCCTTTCTTCTCGCCATATAAGCAGTTGCAAATTGCATCGCCTGGTTGTCATTGAAGTCTTTAATCAACTCTTGTATAAAAGCCATTTCATCTCCTTCGAGACTAGGCATTAATTGGAATACATTAGGCATGTCTCCTCCGGTTATTATTAATGATTGAAATTATTCTGAATATTATTATTACCAAAGCAAAAATTCCCAGGGGGTGTGAGTGAAAAGAGGAAACAAAATCTCCTCTAAATAGATATGAAATTGAATTTCCTAATCCGCATCCCGGGCAATATTTAAATCCAAGATTTGAGAGTGGACAAATTGTAAAGTGAGTTGCTTCAGGAGAATTTATCAAGGCAAGATAAATCAAACCAAAAATCCAAATTAACACTTCGAATCCTAGAAGTTTCCATATGCTTTTAATTTTCACCAAAATGATTTGGTAAATGCTATTGACTACAGGATTGTACGTTGTGTTTAAACCTACCATTATGGACTAATTAACTATTATTATTGATTTAAACTTAGAGAATCGGAGTAGTTTTAGCAATTAAAGGTTGATGAATGGTATCCATTTACCGGTGAGACAAGCAATTTTTAGGCAGGACCATAATAAAAAAATTATAAAGGACTCTTTTTTGCTTTGCCTGCCAACGGCAGGTAAACTCAAAACGAAGACTGGTGGAGGTGCGGGGAGTCGAACCCCGGTCCGAAATTAAGATCCAAAGAACATCTACATACATAGTCTGTTTCATTTGGACTTTAAGCTACCAAACAGACAAAGATCACTTAAAGTCTGCCTGCTTTAGATTTCGCATCATCTGCACAAGCAACAGAATCAGCTATTTTACCTAAACGGCGTTCTTCCTAACCCCGGCAAAAGGGAGAAAGGAGAACGAGCTACGTTTTATTTACGCAGCTAAGGCGTAGTTATATTCGCCAGTTATATTTTTGTTCCCAATTTTTTAACGTGTCTTCGGGGAACACGGTACGCAGTTCTAAGTCCCTCTAATCCCGTCGAAACCAAAATTTCACCCCCAAGGTGAAATGTCAAATCACAAAATCCAAATTTTAATCAGATTTTGGATTCCAAATAGTATCAGGATGGTTTGAGACTTTATTCTCAAAACGTGAAAGAACGAAAAGAAGGTCTGATAACCTATTGAGAAAAATAATAATATTCTCGCCTATTGTAACTGAATTTTTTAATGCCACAACTTCCCTTTCGGCTCTTCTGCAAACTGTTCTGCAAACGTGTAATATAGCTGCACTTTTTGAACCACCTGGGAGAATGAAGTTGCGAAGCTCTTCAAGCTTGGCATCATAATCATCAATCAGATTTTCAATTTGTATATAATAAGACGCAGGTGTCCTTTCGATGTTCAATTTTTTAGTTTTTTCATCATCAGGCGTTGCCAAGTCAGAACCAACTACAAAAAGCTGATTCTGAATTTTAAGTAAGTTTCTTTTTACACCTTCATCTCTAACTTCGGTAATCGCAAGACCAATAAATGAGTTTAGTTCATCAATTGTTCCATAAGCAGAAATTCGCAAAGAATCCTTGCTTACACGTTCACCACCAAATAACCCGGTTTCACCTTTGTCGCCGGTTTTAGTGTAAATTTTCATTTTACAAATGGTAATAAATGAACTTCCGCTTTTACTACTTTATCTTCAGGAAGTTTTAGGGAGAGTTGAGTATTTGGTTTTAGATGTGAATTTCGGATATATGCTAATCCGATAGGTGATTTAAGTTTACGTGATATTGTAAACGAAGTAACCGTTCCTACTTCAGTTCCATTATCTTCCAATAAAATTCGTCCATTATTTGTTTCTATCGGATCACTAAATGTTAAGCCAACAAGCCTTCTTTGCACTTTATCATAGTTTTGTAACCTGGCTATTACTTCCTGCCCAATAAAACAGCCTTTATCAAAATCTACATAATTGATGAGATCTGCTTCGTGAGGATTGTATTCATCATTCAGCTCATTAGGGGCAATCGGTAATCCCTGCTCGATTCTGTAAATGTTGTACGATTCTTCCCCGGCCATGCTAAAATTAAAAATACTTTTATTCATCATTATAAAGGTTATAAGCCGTTTAGAATTTTCAAGATCAGCAAGAAACCAGAATTTATTAATATTTCTTTCTCCGCGTAATTTAATCAAGAAGAAAAGAATATTTTCGGTATGAATAATTCTAAAGGAGTCCGGTTGCATTTCATTAACTGTATTACCACATACCAGTGTTGCAAATGACTCAGCTTGCGGACCTGATAACTCGAGCAGGTTATATTTTGCATTTGCATCATTTACTTCAACGTGGTCATTGATAACATATTTTTTTATCCAGCTCATTACTTTTGGTTTATCAACTCTGTCACAAACCAGCAACTGGTAATTTTCAAAATTCAGCAAAGTAGTCAAACCAATTATTCTCCCTTTTTCCGAAGTGAAGATTGTGTTCTTAACTCCTTCTTTGGGTAAATCTCTAACACTATTGGTTGTAATTCTATGAATCAAATCCAGTGCATCTGATCCTTTGAGTTCAATAATCCCTTTGTGAGAGATGTTTCTTAACACTACGCCACGGTAAAGTGAATCAATTTCCTTTTCAACTTCCGTATACTTGTTAATAACTTTATATCCATTAACAGGAAAAGAAGAAAAACCTAAGGTTTCCAGAAATTCAATCAATTGAAAATTCTTATCGTCCGTAGAAATCATTCGATATTATTAATTTTATTAAGTCGGTAGAATTTATTTATACATCAAATTTAGTGCTACAAATATAATATTTAGAAAATGAATAAAAAGCCTTGATTGATACCAGAATTTTTACTATGAGGAAGTATTTTTACCCTGAAAATTTGGTAATGAAGGGTTATACCAAGTAATAGAGACTTATATTGGCAAATTAAAAAAAACGTTGACTAATTCGACTGCTATTTCAGTATACAAATTCGAAAAATTCTCTATTAAGTACCCAATAGAATACTAGATTTCACTATTTACATTAAATAAAAATATCCGATATCATCCTGAATATTCATTCAGAAAATATGCTGAAGTCAAAATGCCAAGGTGAAAATGATTAAGGTTAAAATGTTCATTTGGAGAATGAAGATTTTCGGAGTCAAGTCCCATTCCCATTAGAACTGGTGAAGCCTTTAACTTTTTAGCAAAAGTAACAACGATTGGAATTGAACCACCCTCGCGCATAAATACAGTCTTCTTACCAAAAACTTTCGATAAAGCATTGGCAGCAGCTATGGTTGCGCTGTCATCCAGGGAAGTTGCTATAGGATATGCACCATGAAGATCTTTCATATTCAACTTAACGGTCTTCGGCGCAATTTTATTTATAAATGACTTAAAAAGTTTAGCTATCTTTTTCGGATCCTGATTCGGAACAAGTCGCATACTGATTTTCGCTTTTGCCTTAGAAGGAAGAACTGTTTTTGCACCATCTCCTGTAAAACCACCAATAATACCGTTACAATCCAGAGTTGGTCTTGCCCAAATTCTTTCAAGGGTTGAATATCCTTTTTCACCCTTTAATTCTTTTACTCCCAATTCCCGTGCATATTTTTTTTCCGAGAATGGTAAGGTTTTAAAATTGTCTCTTTCCTTCTTTGTCAAATTAACAACATCTTTATAGAATCCGGGAATTTTAATTTTACCATTGTTGTCTTTGAGCTTCGATATCATTTCAGCTAATACATTAATAGGGTTATCTACTCCACCTCCGAATGTTCCTGAATGCAAATCTCTGTTAGGACCTGTAACTTCTACTTCCATATAACAAAGTCCTCTTAATCCGTAAGTTAAAGTTGGAATCCCGGGTCCATATAATGAAGTATCGGAAATCAGTACGGCATTGCACTTTAGCAATTCCTGGTTCTTATTAACAAATTCTTCCAGGTTTCCACTGCCAATTTCTTCTTCACCTTCAATAATAAATTTTACATTTAATGGAAGCGTTCCTTCAGTTTTCATAAATGCTTCAACAGTTTTTATGTGCATATACATCTGTCCTTTATCATCGGTAGCACCACGGGCATAAATTTTTCCATCTTTGATTGTTGGCTCGAAAGGAGGAGAATCCCAGAGATTAATCGGATCAACAGGTTGAACATCGTAATGTCCATAAATAAGAACCGTTGGTTTACCGGGTGCATTAAGCCAGTCCGCGTAAATGAGAGGGTGTCCCTTTGTTTCAATTATTTTTACATTCTGCATTCCCGCTGAACGAAGCTTTCCTGCAACGAATTCAGCAGCAGTTTTCATATCAGGTTTGTTTTCTGCCAATGTGCTAATACTAGGAATTTTCAAGAACTCTTTTAATTCCTCAACGTAATTATCTCTGTGCGAATTAATATAACTGACTACTTTTTCCAAAATAAATCTCCTTATGTTTAATCTCTAATAAATCTATAAATAACAGTGTAATGCTCTCTTTAAAATCAGCGAAAAAGATTTTGCCATATTTTTCAGGTAAATATAGGCAACGGATAACAATAATCACACATATTACTTATATTGTTAAAATTATTAAGCTTAACTATTTTTAATTTGATGATTGCTCACAGATATATACTTAAGGCTCACTTTATACCTCTTATCTTTTCCACCGTCACCCTGATGGGAATTTTCCTTCTGCAATTCCTAATGAAATTTGCCGATAGATTGGTAGGTAAAGGGCTAAATACATGGTTATTAACAAAATTAGTAGTATTTAATCTTTCCTGGATGCTGGTGCTTGTAATACCTATGGCTACTTTGGTTGCAACTTTAATGGCATTCGGAAATTTTTCACAGAATAATGAAATTACAATATTAAAATCTTCAGGTGTCAGTCTTTATAAGATGATGAGCGCTCCGTTTTTAGCAAGCATCCTATTAGCAGTAATGCTTTTTCTTTTTAATGACCAGGTATTACCGGATGCGAATCATCAGGCAAGAATTTTGATGTCAGACATCTCACAGCAAAAACCTACTTTATCTTTAGAACCTGGATTTTTCTCTCAGGAGGTTTCTAACTACGCAATTTTAGTGAGAACAATTAATGAAAAAACGAATGAGCTGAGTGGCGTTACGATTTATGATTATACCAATCCAGCAAAAATAAATGTGGTAACTGCTAAAAGAGGTAAAATCTACTTTACCGCTGATCAGCAAAATCTTATTATGGATTTATGGAATGGCGAAATTCACGAATCAGATGTAAAGAATTCCGGTTTGTACAGAAAACTGGTTTTCAATAAGCACAGGATAGTAATGGATGGTTCACAATTTTCGTTTCATCAATCACAGGGTGGAATAAGAGGTGAAAGAGAATTGGGTGTAGACACAATGAAAGCAATTGTAAAAAACTTAAAATCGGAAAGAAAAAAATATTTAACAGAATTTTATAAAGAGACTGATAAATACTTACTTACACATTCATCTTTTACACCACAAAGTCAAATCCCGATTCCTTTTGTTAAAGATAAACTGGCTTTAGTAAGAGTGCTGGATAAAATAAGGACTGCAAAGAGTGTCATGATTTCAAAAATCAGAAGTATAGACTGGACAGAGAGTGAAATTGAAAAATATGATGTTGAAATCCATAAGAAATATGCAATTCCTGCTGCATGTATAATTTTTATTTTGATTGGGGCACCACTTGGAGTTATGGTTAAGAAAGGTGGTTTTGGTGTTGCAGCAAGCATAAGCTTGTTGTTCTTTCTCGTTTACTGGGCTTTTTTAATTGGAGGTGAAAAACTTGCCGAGCGAGGTTTCTTCTCTCCATTTATTGGAATGTGGGCTGCGAATATTTTACTCGGTTTTCTCGGAATAGTTCTCACTTTTAAAACTAACCGGGAGACAGTTACTATCAGACTTACTACTCTCAAGAAGCTGATTCCAAAAAGATTCAGAATCAACCAGGAAACAGATGAAACTTATTGACAAATATTTAATCAGGCAATTCCTGCAAACCGTTTTTTTTTCATTGCTTGCTTTCATTCTGATATTTCTTGTCATAGATGCAATGGAGAACCTGGATGACTTCATTGATCAGAATGTTCCCGCACTGCAAATTATTCACTACTATATCGTCTTCTCACCGGAAATTATAAAATTAGTAACACCTGTGGCAGTTCTTTTTGGAGCAATGTTTACTGCAGGCAAAGCATCCAGCTTAAGCGAACTTACGGCAATGAGAGCAAGCGGTGTTAGTCTTTACCGTTTTATGGCACCTTTCGTAGTTACTGCTTTAATTATAAGTTTTGTCTCTCTTTATTTTGGAGGATACATTGTCCCGATGGCAAATAAAACAAAGATTTATATTGAGCAGACTTACCTGAAAAAAGGATTGAGCTTTACGGGCAGTAATATTTATTTCCAGGATAGCAGCACAAGAATCGTGAGTATTTCATTCTTCGACAGCAATCTAAATTGGGCAAATAAAGTTAGCATTCAGGATTTTAAGAAGAACAATCTAACAGAAATGACAGACAGAATAGATGCACAAAAGCTTGAATATGATTCCCTAAGTGGTTCGTGGATTGCTTTCAAAGGAATAAAAAGGACTTTTACAAATGACAGCGAAACGGCTGAATACTTCGACAGCTTAAAAATGACTAACCTTCACTTTAAACCAATTGATCTTACAAAGAAGCAGGAGAAGCCTGCGGAGATGAATCTTGATGAGCTTTCTAATTTAATTGATTCGCAAAAGAGAGCCGGCACCAATCCAACCGTAGCACAAATTGAATATCACTCTCGTTTTGCTTTTGCAATGACGAGTGTGATAATTGTATTGTTCGGGCTTCCAATATCTACCAACAAGAGAAGAGGCGGTTTGGCTGTTCAAGTTGGAATAAATATTCTGATTGCTTTTGTTTACCTTGTCTTTATGAAAGTTAGCCAGGCATTTGGCAAAAACGGTGCTCTGGATCCAATATTAACTGCTTGGTTTGCAAATATTATTTTTGCAGTCGGTACTTTCATAACTCTGCCGAGGATGAAGTATTAAATAAATACAACTATAAGAATAACTTGCAAATAGTGATTTTAGCTTTACTGAGAAAGGATGAAAAAGGATAATAATTCAATAGTAATCAAAAGTTTTGCAAGTAAAGGAGTATTTTCTCATCAGTTTGCTTTCACATTGCTTATACCATTACGAAATATTTTTCTTTCTCCGAAACAACTCATTGACAGGTTAGAGTTAGAAGAAAATTTTAACGTTCTTGAAATTGGTCCGGGTTCGGGATATTTCAGTTTAAAGATTGCACAAATATTAACTAAGGGAAAGCTCGTATTAGCTGACATTCAGCAGGAAATGTTAGACTATGCAAAAAAAAGAATCGATAAAAAAGGATTAAAAAACGTAGAATATAAATTATGTGACGGTACAAGACTGGATTTCGGTAACGAAGTATTTGAAAGAGTATTTATGGTAACAGTAATCGGAGAAGTTGAAAATAAAAAAGAATATTTGAGAGAGATACACCGTATTCTAAAAGAGAGTGGAATACTATCGATATCAGAGTTAGCAGGTGACCCTGATAAAATGAGCAAAGAGGAATTGAAAGAATTGGTCTGTACTAACGGATTTAAGTTGAAAAAGCAATTCGGAAGTTCAAAAAATTATACGGTTAACTTTATAAAACCTTAGAAAGCTTTTTTCGCCGCGTATTCTATTAACAAGTGAATTTTTAAACAGGGTTAAGCATCGATTTTTTCGTGATAAAAAATGCCATCCCACTTTAATGAGATGGCATTTTATTTCAGTAACAACATCTTCTTTGTTTCGATGAACCCTTGTCCTGAACTTGTTTCAAGACCTCCAACACGGAGCTGATAAAAATAAACTCCGCTTGGTAGGTTAGCTGCATCCCACGTTACTTCATAATTGCCGGCTGGTTTTTCTTCATTTACGAGTGTTTCTATTTCTTTCCCTAAAATATCATAGACTTTAATTTGAATCTGTGATGTTTGAGGAATTGAATATCCAATTTTTGTGCTTGGGTTGAACGGATTCGGATAATTTTGTTTTAAACTAAATTTATAAGGTATTTTACCAGCAGGCTCAACATTAACTGATGAAATTTCTATTGGCACAGTCCAAATTTGATAAATCCCGGTTCTGTTATCCATCCATGCAGGCCAGAGCTTATCATTTGAAGAGGTAATACAAATGTTATCACCTTGATATCCTTGTCCCAGACCTCCAATGGGCAGAGGTTTGAAGTTCCTATCGCTTATCTCAAATTCGTGCCAGCTATTTCCACCATCTTCCGATCGCACTAAAAAAACGCCAGTTGAATCCGAAGTCGTGTTTCTATCATCATAAAAAATTACATTCAATCCACCATATTTATCCACATGAACAGCCGGGAAGTATTGAATTGCTCCATTATTCAAATCATCCTGATTAACTCGTATACCAGTAGACCAGGTCTGTCCACCATCGGATGAACGGTTTAAAATTACATCCGGGTCACTTCCAGCGGGCACTAAATCTTTTTGTGTAGTAATGATGTAAATCCAATTGTTTCGTGGTCCACCGGTTGTATCTACTGCAATATTCGGTAATCCATTTACTCTGATATTTCCTTTTGAAGAAAGAATTCCACTTATACCGTTCATATCAAATGCATTTTCATTGACCTGCCAGTTACTTCCTCCGTTAGAAGATGAAGCAACACCAACAAAATCTTCAGTAAATGGAGATATGGAAGTAACTCCAGCCCAGCATACATATACTTTTCCATCCGGTCCCATTGTTATATCTCCGCCAGCACTTCGTTGGATTGGATTATTTATCTGAGCCGGAGTAGACCAGTTTGAACCTCCGTCATCAGTATAGGAAAATTGTAGAGGGAAAGGAGGAGCGAACTTTACCCATGCGGCATAACTTCTTCCAAAATATGGACTGGCATAATGTGCATCCGATGTCATTGTAGCACGTTCGAGATCATCATTTGAAATTGTTTTTTGGTTGGACCACGTAATTCCAAAATTTGTAGAGTAATGTGAATATAAACCTGGGGAAAATCCGCGTCTTGTAAGAATAAACGTTCCATCCTTATCAATAGTAATCCCGGGGTCTCCACCATGTAGCGTTATAGGTTCTCCTTTACACGTATCCGATCCATACCAATTGAACCCACCGTTTGTTGTAACGTATATTCCTTCACTAACAAAAAAAGGATTGAATATGATAGTATTCGCCGATGCAAAAATAACATTAGGGTTTAAAGGATGATTAGCTATGAATACCTCGGTTTGGCTAACATTGCTGGGGTAAAGCCTAAAGTTCTCACCAACATTTATACTGAAATTTTTATTTATGTCTTGAGCGCTTATAAAAGTTGAAAGTAACAATAAAAAAAATAATTTCAGATACACATATTTCATTATTTCGCTATTCATTTTATCTCTCCAAAATTAATCTTTTTTATACTAAGTAAATTATTATATGAAACAACCAAAAAATATAATTTCTAGCTACAACAGCATATTGTTAATTGAAAATATAGCCCAATCTAATTCCTGCATAAAAATTTTGTGGTTCTCCTGCTTCGTAGAATCTTCCGTTGCTCGAGTTAATATTGATAAATCCAACATAAACCTTATCAGCAATATTATTAATACCTCCAGAGATAAGCAGATTAAACCTTCCAAAGGTCATATCAAATCCTAAGTCTGTACCAAAGATTGTGTAATCAGCAGTTTTATCTGAGTTTCCATCATCTATGTACATACCGCTTACAAATCTTATACTCCCTCGAATAAATCCTGTGATTTGATTTGTAATAGGATGATTGTACGCAAGTGCGAAGAATAAATTATGCTTTGGAACACTTGGGGCAGAATTACCGGTAAAGTTTTGAGTTAAGGTATCCAGGTTTTCATCAACAGTTAGTGCGATATAATCATCATAGAAAAAATCTGAGAAAGTATACGATGCTTGTAGAGTTAAACCTTCAAACACACCTATGCTACCCCCAATTTCAAGACCTGTACGATTAGTCTTAGCTGCATTGCGAAAGAAAACATCTCCATAAACTTCAAATGGTATTATCTCATCTTCAATTAAAATATTAAAGAATGTCGCTTCAAAAATAATATTGTTAAAGAACTGCGATTCAGGAATTAGAATATTGCCTTTAATTCCTAACTCAAAGTTTTTTGATTTCTGAGGATTCAGATCAGGATTAAGCAGAATAGATGGATTAGAACTTGTTGGATAATTATCCATTTCATTTCCTGCAGGTGAATCAAAACTTAGTCCATAGGAAGTATAAATAGCAACACTCGGTGTAAGCTTAAAATTAAGTGCAGCCTTAGGGGTAAATGCTTCAAATCTCCTGAATGCATTTCTGCTTTCTAATAACTTATCAACAGTTTCATAATACACATTATCATATCTGCCGGTAAGAAGAATATAAAATCTTTTGTCGTACAATTCTAAAAAGTCGGAGAAATAAAATCCATTATTGCCAATTGTCTCATCAGTAAGCGCAACAAGCTGGTCTCCCTTCTGTCCACCAATATTATTGTAATATTCTATAGGACCTGTTTGATAAAGAAAATCTCCACCTACTGAAAACTCATTGTCAAGTCCGGCAATCGTGTGTTTGTTAATGTACCTATACGAACTTCCCAAACCGTAACGATTCATGATTCGATATTCGGCTGATGTACGATGGAAATATTTAATTGTTCCGTATGGAAGAACCTCTATTTCCTGGTTATTATTCTTACCGAATTTTGTGTTGAACTTTAATCCTAGCCGTCCTTTTGTGGTGATTCTTTTTGAATCTCTGTCTACCTCTCTCTGAGCTGCCTGGTATGGATCTTCATCAAATTCTTCTTTAGTTAATGAGCCCGGCAATTTTATTAATCCATCAACAAAATATCCAAATATCTGCAGATTAGTTCCGTCTCCCGGTAGCATATCAACGACTGTATTAAATATATGCCAGTAGTCTTCACTGTGAGGTCTAAAACCTTTATAGTTATGATAGCTGTATGTGCCCAGCAAACCATATTTGTCTGTTCTAATTCCAAATTTCAGTCCGTTTCTTCTCAGATCAAAAGAGCCAAACTCGTTAAACTGGGTTACAAATGAATAGGGAAAATATATATCATTGATGAAATTAATTACACCACCAGGTGCATTCGTATAAAGAGAAGAAGAATTTCCTTTTACGACTTCGATACTGCCAATTGAATTGAAATCGATTGCCTCAATTCTAGTCTGCCCGTCCGGCTCGGATTCAGGTATTCCATCCAAAAGAATCCTTACACCCCTTATACCGGTATTTGATCTGCTTCCAAAACCTCTTATTGCAATCCTTACGTCATGATTTCCGTATCGGGATTGTAGGAATAAACCGGGCACATTTTCCAATACATCATCAACAGATACCCTCCTGCTGAATTTGAATTGAGAACTTTTTAGACGAGTAACAGGATACGGTATATCAATTATTTTCTGTTCCACTCTGGTAGCTGTTACTACAACATCATCGGTTTCATATTTGAGCGTATCTACTTTCGTAATCGATGTATCACCCACGACAAGAATTTGTGAGTGAAGAGTAGCATTCCCAAACGTCAAGAAAAGAAAAATAATTATATAAGAAAATGTGTTTGAATTAAACATTTTTCACCTTACTACTTAGTTTAAGATCTTGTTTAGGAAAGGAGAATTAGATCGATCGCGGCGGTGGAGTCTGGATATCCCTACAGATCTGAAGGTAATGTACACTTTTATTACTTCTATATATTGAACCGGGAGAATTTATTTGGTCGAGGGTTAAATAACAAACGGGTTCTGAATATACAGTATTGGGATTATTGTTATGTGATGGTTTTTGTTTTTTGTTTAAAGAATTTTCGTCAAATCTATCTTGCAAATCTTTTTCTAAAGCATTTTCCAGTTCATCACTGATGCAATAGAAGTAGATCAAAGAATCCCTATCTTCTTGTTTAACTATGTCATAATACTTTTCATTTAGTCGAAATTCTTTTGAACCCATTTTTTTAAAATTGTTTTCATTTGACTCAATGTCTTCTTTATTCAATATTATTAATTCAATCTTATCTTCTTCAGAAGGATTTTCAGCTTTTAGTGTTCCAATATATTCAAAATACTTTGAGAGTAATGGTTGGACGAGTATAAAACCAAAGGTATTGTAAATAAACACGACTGCTAATATGATTGTCGTTTTTCTTTTTATTCTATTTAAAATCATTTGAGCCAAATCCAGTATCCCTTTACAATTCTGTAATATCAAAACGACAGTTTAAAAATAACAATTTTATCTTTTACATTCTGAATTAGATTAAATAAAATAATAAAGGCGAGTCATCTACTCGCCTCTACAGACTACAATTAATCATTTACGGTGTTGGAGGTTGTGGCTCTTCATCATCTCCGCTGTTGCTGCCATTCCTTATAAAACTCTGATCAAAAAAGTCCATTATTTAGCTAAAATATTCTTTTTTCTTAAAAAATTCATTTCTAGGCTAAAAACGCATTGTAAATATTTACAATAGGGCTCCAAACGCTTAGGATGGCATTGTAAACTTTTACAATACGTGTCTAAAGACTTTGAGTGGCATTGCATACTTTTACAATAGGGCTCCAAACGCTTAGAATGGCATTGCAAACTTTTACAATAGGGCTCTAAACGTTTAGGGTGGCTCTGCAAACTTTTGCAATACGTGTCTAAAGGCTTAGGGTGGCTTTGTAAACTTTTACAGATGGGCTCTAAAAGATTTTGGCTGTTTTGAAGGTTTTCGTTGAATTCTATAAAAATTATATAGAAGTTTGCGATAAATAATCTGCAAGTGCTTATCCTGATTAGCGCAGGATGTACTAAGCTTGATAAAAATCCTTAAGAATTATATTAGGATCAGAATTTGCGATTCCAACTCTTGTTTAAACTAAAATAATTCAGTTAAGAATAATATTAAGATAGCAAAGCACTCCTCAATTCCTGATAACTATTAGTTAGTTTGCATAAAATGGAAGTAGTACAATTTATAAATTTTATTGAAAATTCAACTTCAAATAGTTTCCTAGCTAAATGCAGTGATAATAGATATTGGGTAATTCGTATTAAAAAGAAAGACAAAAACTCAAAAAGACTATTTTCAGAATATATTGCAGGTACACTTGCCAATAAATTTGGAATAAGTCATCCACTAGTTACGCTGGTGAAGATTCCAACTAAAATTATGGCATTATTAAATAGCTGTACTAATATTTTCGATGAAAATTGTTTAGTAGGAGTAGCAACACTTTATATAAAAAATCTAAAAATAATTAAGGCTCCAAAAGTAAATTCATTTTTAGATCCTACATTTCCTCAAATAAACATTGATCATTTAAATAATGAACTTTCTGGGGTGAAAAATTTTGAGCAAATATATGGGCTTAAGGTTTTTTCACACTGGATTTACTTGTCTGATTATCATAAATATGAAAATTTACGAATTACAGAAGACAATGAAATAATGTTTTTGGACTTTGATTTATCTTTCGAAAGTAACGAAAATAGTTGGGGCAATTTGCCTGAATACAGTTTTATTAGAATTAATACAAATCAAGCACCCTATTGGGAAGGATATACTGATGATATAAAGCCTTTTCATTTCTGGTTAGATAAATTAATTGAATTATCATTACAAGAATATTTAAATCAATTGGAAGCTTTACCAATTTGTTGGAGTGTCCCTGATAATTATTTAACTAGTGTGTTGAATTACATTTTTAATAATAGAAATTTATTTATTGAAGAATTTAAACGGGGCATAGATTTTCATCGAGAATCAAATGCATAGAACGCAAACTAACCTCTTTAATAAGTAAAAAGTCAATAGGTTCAGAAAGAAAATAAAAATCCCTGGCAATAAAATTTTGCAAAAAAAGTTCTTTGATTTAATGATCTTCAAATTTTACTA
>Ga0307423_1000158_pt1 | contig 44282 bp, 28 predicted proteins | sample SalMarWE160310MG_FD_202154 | JGI IMG/M metagenome (GOLD analysis project Ga0307423, IMG submission 202154) | Salt marsh sediment microbial communities from the Plum Island Ecosystem LTER, Massachusetts, United States - WE1603-10 | ecosystem: Environmental > Aquatic > Marine > Intertidal zone >...
AAGAATCTGAGCGAGATCATCGGTGCAGTCGGCGACGATCTGAGCGATGCATCCGGAGAGGTCGACGAGTTCGGCCGCCCCAAGGAGATCATCCACGTCAGCGCCAACCCCAAATACGGGTCGGAGAAGAAGGGTGCCCCCACGTCGTATTTCCTGGTGGCGGCCCCGCAACGGATCCGGGTGAACTGCGATCTGCGTCACGTGAATGTTGTGCTGTGCTGCGACCCGAAGGCGTTCACCCACACCAACCCGCTGGCCGGCATCACCGAAGGCGGTACTTTCGTGTGGGAGTCGGAGGAGGACCCGGAGACGGTGTGGGAGCGCATCCCGGCTCGCTATCGGCGTGAGCTCATCGATCGCAAGATCAGGGTATACACGCTGCCCGGTTTCAAGATCGCCAGGGAGGCGACCGACCGTGAGGACCTCCAGCTGCGGATGCAGGGCAATGCGTTCCTTGGTGCGTTCTTTGCGGTGTCGGGGATCCTCGAGGACTACGACGTCACTCAAACCCGGTTCCGCGAGATTGTGCTGGCGCAATACAACAAGAAGTTCGGCCGCTTTGGCGATGCAGTCGTCGAGTCGAACATGACCGTGATGACCCGCGGGTACGAACTGGTTCGCGAAGTCCCCCACGGTGACCCCGCCGCAGCGGATCGTTCGTCGATGCGGGCTCCGGCGTTGGTCGCTTGTGATAGTTGCGCGCCCGATCTCGCGGAGTACCTGGCGCCGGAGACCAGCGAGGTCCGTATCCCGCTGGCGGGGATCAAGACATTCGATCAGGAGTTCCGAGCCGGGTTGGGATACAACCAGCCGGCGAGTCCCCTGGCATCGATCGGTGTCATGGCGGCAGCCTCGGGGAGGACGGCCAGCAAGTATGTGGCGCGGCGGGAGACACCGCTGTGGATTGCCGAAAACTGCACGTCGTGCATGGATTGCATCACAGCGTGTCCCGACACCGCGCTGCCCAACACTGCTCAAGACATCGGGACCATTCTGACGACGGCGGCCAATGCGTACGTCGCTGACCGCGGCGAACGGGCCCGGCTCATCGCGGCGCTGCCGGCCCTCGAGGATCGGGTTCGGGCACGGATGACCGAGATCCTCACCAACAAGGAGACCGTGCCGTTCAAAGATGTGCTCCGTAGCGAAGTCGATACGCTGGATATCGATGATGTCGCCCGAAACCAGTTCATGGAGTTGTTCGAGCGTGTGCCGTTCGCCTACACAAAGACGCCGGGGATATTCCGCACCCTGGAGAGAAAAGAAGAAGGGTCGGGCGGGCTGTTCTCGATCATGGTTTCGGACCTATGCAAGGGTTGTGGCGAGTGTGTCTTTGAGTGCCCCTACGAAGCTCTCGAGATGGCGCCGGAGACTGAGGAGATCAATGCCGACCACGTCAGCGGCACCAATTTCCTGGACATGCTGCCCGATACACCTGCCAAGTATCTCGGCCGATTCGACCCGGAGGATCCGGCGGGCTCGGCGGCGGCGCACCTGAAGAACCATCTAATGGTACGCAGCAACTACGAGGCGCTCGTGGCCGGTGACGGGGCGTGCGCAGGCTGCGGCGAAAAGAGCGTGCTGCATGCGGTGACGACCTTGACCGAGGCCTACATGCGACCGCTGTATCACGCCAGGGCGGAGCGTCTGGATAAGAAGGCAGGACGGCTGGTGGCCGGCGGGGTTGCATCGTTGGAGCAGATGGCCGCAGATCGACCCGAGCAATACGAGTTGTTCCGCCGCATGGTGGCTCACGTCATCATGGGTCTTGGCGGCGAGTCCTACGACGACACGACCGCACGCCTGGAGAGCCACGGCGAGATCCGCAATGCAGAACTTGTCGAGGCGCTGACCGCGGTGATGCGCCAGGACGCCTTCAACCATCGTGACCTACAGGCGGTCGACGGCATGATGCCGAACGGCATGTCGGTGATGGCGATGGGGGCGCACACCGGCTGCAACACGGTGTACGGCTCGACGCCACCAAACAACCCGCACCCATATCCGTGGATGAACTCGCTCTTCCAGGATGGGACCACGGTGGCATGGTTGCTCGGCGAGAGCTTCATCGTTGACCACGCCCGCAGGTCGGTCATCCCCGAGAGGCTGGCGGACATCCTGCTCGACGGCGGGACCGTCACCGACGCCGACTACTTCGCGATGACCCATATGAGCGATGCTGCGATGACCGCCCGGGAGATCCGGGAGTTGCCGAAGGCCTGGGCGATCGGCGGCGACGGTGGCATGGGCGACATCGGGTTCCAGAACGTGTCAAAAGTGGTGTTGCAGAACCGGCCGAACGTAAAGCTGCTGATGCTCGATACGCAGGTCTATTCGAACACTGGAGGCCAGAACTCGGATTCGTCACCGATGCCCGGCGGTGGTGACATGAATCAATTCGGGGTGGCATCCGAAGGCAAGTTCACTGAGAAGAAGAGCGCATCAGAGACGTTCCTCGGCGGCCATGGCTCACCATTCGTGGCACAGGTTTCGATGGCGAACGTGGCGCAGTTCTACAAGGCGATCATCGAGGCGCTGGACTACCGGGGCACTGCGTTCATACAGTCATTCACGACGTGTCAGCCGGAACACGGTGTACCGGACAACATGTCGACGATCCAGGCGAATCGAGCCCGTGATGGGCGCAGCATGCCGCAGTTCGTGTTCAACCCGCAGCAGGGCGAGACGTATCATGAGGCTCTGGATCTGGCCGGGAACCCGAACCGGGATCGGGATTGGGCTCAGATCACTTCGAAAGAGACCGGGGAGACCTACAGCTACACGGTTGCTCACTGGGCCTCGACCGAAGCGCGGTTCCGCAGGCACTTCAAGCCGGTCAAGGACACCACAGGGATGGTGCACCTCGACGACATGCTGACCCTGATCATGCAAGACGACGTGGTGCAGAGACGGGTCCTGGACCCCGAGCATCGATCCTACGTGAAGGACTTTGGGGTCTACCTCGAAACCGACGACGAAAACGGCCGCCGCACCCTGGCGATGTCCCGGCAGATGGTGCTGTTTTGCGTGGAGCGCAGGAAAGCGTGGCGCCTGCTCCAGAGCCGGGCCGGTGTCGCCAACGCCGACTACGGGGCCCAGCGAGCGGTGCTCACTGCTCTCGACGAGGATCCGGTGCCGGCAGATGAGTTGGTCGAGGTAGCCCGGGACCGCCTGATCGAAGAACTAATGGCGTCGAGCACAGCGACCTGACCCCTGGGCGTGAATGGACCCGTCTTCAAGAGCTTTCGCCCGCGCCGCGGCTGCGGTACGCGAGAATCATCGGATGAACCGTGAAGAACGTATCGACAAGGCGCGTCGTATGGCGGCCGAGAACACCCCACCGCCACAAGAGAAAGCACTGAAGCGGGCCAACCGCATCTATCAGCGATTGTCGCAGGTAGGCGCAGGCCTGGCGCAACGGCATGTCCTGGCAGCAGAAGAGACAGACACCACCGTCTACGTCGGGCCCGTAAAGACAGCTCGGGAGTGGGAACAAGCGGTAGAGCTCGCCCGGCTGATCACCATCAAGAGAGCGCAACGCCGGGACACAATCACCTACGGGGAGATCCGATGGGCGATCCTCGACGAGATCCGGATGTTGGTCGACCAGTCGATGCTTGCGGACCTGGCGATGGGTGTGAACCGGGAATCTGATGGCGTGCTGCTGTCTTCGCTGATCGTTCACGATGACGATGGTGAGCCGGATGAGGCGTTCCTGCTGCACGCCGCGAGCCTGGGGTTCGATCTGCCGCTCGGGACCCTGCAACGCCAGGTATACCTGCACTTCAGCTAGCGCCACCTGCACCAGGGCGGGTCCCGACTACACGTATGACAACATCCGCAAAGCGGACAAACGTGATCAGAGCCCCCGGGAATGCACGGCGTTTCGCCGGCTAGAGTCGACCCCGGCTGCGGAAGCCGCCAGCAACTACTGGATTGCCGATGACGGATGCACCAGACATTCTTGGATCCGATACCCGCCCACGGTTCTTCCCTATCGGCAATGCACCTGAGATCGGGCTGACTGCGCCCGCCAACCGGTTGGGGGTACCGGTCCGCACGTGGGTGCGCGCTCTCGCCGGCATGCAGAAGGAAGCTCTAGTGGTCAATGGTGCCACGGGGCGAGCGTGGCGGCTGGTCAGCGACGAAGGCCCCTATCTCGCCGGGCACGATCGGGCACCGTGCCCGCTGTGCACATTCATCACCGGGATGGTGTCGTCCTACATGAACGAGATCACCGCGCTCGGCGAAGCTCGCGATCTGAGGATCGACGACATCAAACTCACGCTGGCAAACCACTACAGCATGGATGGGTCGGCACTCAAGGGAACGATGCTTGGAGGTGCCCAACCTCCCGAGCTCTCCGTCGAGGTATCAGCAGACGCGGCCTTCGCCGACCTCGAGGATCTCGTCCGAGATGCCGTCACCAACTCTCCCGTCAACGGCTTGCTGAGTGGCATCAAGGACAGCCTCTTCACGTTGAGCTGGAACGGGGATCAGATTCCGGTTGGCGAGGTTCGCGGCCTAGGCGGTGAGACGGAGGCAGACCCCGCCCGGCGCTTTGTCGATGTAGCCGTTGCCGATCTCCCCGTTGCGGAGGATCTGATGATCAAGGTCAAGGCGACGGAGCAGATAGAGGGAGTTCCCGGGGGTGTGAACACGAGCCTTCAGGAGTCACAGAGCAGGACGCTCCATGTGCGGGCTCGATGCCGGCTGCGGCCCGACGGCCTGAAGGTGATCCACGAGAACCTCCTTCGCCCCATCGGCTCAGAGTTTCGCTTCCTTTCCGAGGAGGCTCCCGAAGCCGGCGGGCGGGGTAGGGCCCCGGATGCGATGACGTATCTGTCTGCTGGAATCGGATTCTGCTTCATGACCCAATTCGGTCGCTATGCATCGATAACCAAGAAGCGGCTTGACGAGTATCGGATCGTCCAGGACACGCACTTCTCCCCCGCCGGGACCCGCCCGGGTGCTGCCGAGCCCATCGAGACCCATGTCTATCTGGTCACGCCGGAAGGCGAGGGCTTCGCTCGCAAGACCCTCGACATGGGTGAGCGAACCTGCTTTTTGCACGCCACGTGCCGAACCGACCTCGATGTCGATGTACAGGTGTTGCAAGGTGGCTCGAGCGGTCGGTGATCGACCTATGGCGAGGCCTGTTGTGCCACGCCAGGACGCAGGCGAAAGATCTGCTCGCCAACGACGTCTTCCCGGTTGCCGCCAAACGCGGGTGCGGTCCTTCTCCCGTCCGGTAGCCACCGGCTGGTCGCAGTCGATCGTTCCGAATACGCCAAACGCAAACCACGATCGGGCCGAGTCTCAGTCCCAACGAAAGGCTCGCACCGCGGTGAAGGCGGCAACGATGGCCCACGCCGCCACTACCGCGAGGTTGGTGGGGCTGGGAGTGACGCCAAACCACGAGTCTTCCAGGGCCTGAACCGCGGATCCGAGGGGGGTCAGGTCGCTCACCGCTCGCAGCCCGTCCCCCATGATCGACCGGGGAATCCAGACACCGGCGAAAAACGGCATGGGGAAGTAGACCGCCATGCCGATCGCCTGCCCCGACGTCGTCGTCCTGGCGAGCGCTCCAATCAAAAGACCGATCGAGAAGATCGATGCCGCGGCCAGGAGAAAGGCAACCACAAACCAGAGCGGTTCCTCAGGGAACGGTACATCGAAGCCGATTCGCACGACCACGATGGCGGCCGCTGCTGCGACGATCGCCACCGTTGCGTGCACCACCAGCTGAGCCCACAACAACCGCGCCGGGTGCAATGGCGTGGTGCGAAGCCTTCGGAGAATTCCGACCTGGCGGTAGGAGGCCAGGATCGGTGGAAGCGTCACCAACCCCAGCGTTGCGATCCCCAGGGCTATCGAGATCGGCGCATAGATGTCGATATCGCGTGCGCCGTTGAGATCTGTCGTCGGTTCGTCGAAGCCGGGGAAGAACAGTCCCAGGGCCAATAGGAGCAACCCGGGGAACACGAGGCCGAGGAACAGGGCAATCGGGTCCCTGGCGAAGAGCTTTCCCTCCACCCGGACGATCTTTGTTGTCGCAGCCATCATTCCGCCTCCGGCCTGGTATCGACCGTGTCGTGGTCGTTGCTGGTGAGCGTCAGATAGGCGTCCTCGAGGCTGATCTGCTCGATGCGGAGGTCCTCGGCGATCACCTGTCGTTACGCAAGGAAGGCTGTGACCGCTTGGACCACATTGCCGGTCCCGGTCACTTCGAGACGCGGCCCGACGTGGCGTATGGCGGCGACTCCCGCTATCTCGCCGAGGACCGCATCGTCGATGGGAGCGGAAGGACGGAAACGCAGCGTTTGCTCCGAGCCGACCCGCCGCACCAAGCCTGATGGAGTGTCGATGGCGACCGCATGGCCCCGATCGATCACCATGATGCGGTCACACAGCCGCTCGGCCTCCTCCATGAAGTGGGTGAGGAGGACGACCGTGACTCCGCCATCCCTGATCTGCTCGATCGTGTCCCAGGTCGAGCGGCAAGCCTGCGGATCGAGGCCGGTGGTCAGTTCGTCGAGTATTGCGACCTCGGGAGAGCCAATGAGCGCGAGGGCAACGGCCAGTCGCTGCTTCTGACCGCCGGACAGGTCGGCGTACCTGGCGTTCGCCTTCTCCGAGAGATCGAGACGATCGAGCAGATCTCGCCAGTTGGCAGGTCGGCGATAGAACGACGCGTACAAATCCAGGACCTCCTTGACCTTGATCTTGTCCTGGATTCGGCTTTCCTGAAGCTGCACCCCCACGCGATCTGCGAGCAGGTAGCGATCCCGGATCGGATCCAGCCCGAACACCCGAACCGATCCGCCGTCGGGTCGCCGCAGCCCCTCGACCGACTCCACAGTGGTGGTCTTCCCGGCGCCATTGGGGCCGACGATCCCGAAGATCTCACCCTCCTCGACGTTGAACGAAATGCCGTCGACAACATCGCTGTGGTCGTAGGTCTTGATGAGGCTGTCCACCTGGATAACGGGCATCGCTGCTCGCTTGAGTCCTTGCTTCACAGCATGAACACGGAACTCACGGCTGCATATCGCCCGGACAGTCGGTTGGATCTCTTGCCCGGTGGATCGCCGGCATCCACCTATCGGTTGATGGGTGTCGACGGCTATGAGCCCAGGCAATACCCGTCGGGCTGGAACCGGATAAGCACCCGATCAGGTTCCGGACCGTCGGATGCGCCCGCAACGGCCTCGACGAAGCCCTTCCCGACCAGATGCGTCTCACTGGCGTCGTCCGGGCGTTGCGCCGGGAGCCGGCCACGATGAACGACAACCCAGCAGAACGAGTCCCGACGGAGGTTGTTCACCGCAGTCGAGCCGTCGCGGCAATCAAAGAGCAGCGTGCCATCCGGCAGCGGTTCCCACTCCAGCGACACCAGATGCATGGTGGCGTCCTGATTCCTCGTTGCGAGGATTGCCGGCGCCTGCTGTCGGTCGGAGTCCTGGGATGTCGGCGACTGGTTCTGCATGCACCTCCTCGGTCTGTTCGGGGCAACGTACCGCAGGAGCGTTTGCGGAACGTGAAAGAAGGTCATGATTCGGGTAATCCGATTCGGCAGCATCAGACCCGTCGGGGAGTTACTCTCGCCGGAAGATGGCAGAAACCGCATTGTCGGAGGGATTGGCGATTCGAACGCTGGGCGAGGTCTCCCTATGGAAGGATGGGACGCGAATCTCCGCGCTTCGATCAGCCAAGGCCGTCGCGCTTGTGGTTTACCTCGCCGAGACCGGCCACCTCCATCGGAGATCGACACTCGCCGGACTGCTTTGGACCGACCGTGATGAAGCGGCGGCACGCAACAATCTCCGCCAGACGTTGACGGCGCTCCGCAAAGTCATACCCGACCATCTTCTCGTCGATGGAGACCAGGTGGGGCTAACCGGTCCGTACACCATCGATACCCGACCCATCCGGCCCGATGGCTACAACGGCGATTTCTTGAGCGGCTTCGACGTCACCGATGCCCAGCTGTTCGACGAGTGGGCGCAACGGACCCGGATGGCCCATGCCATGGTGGCCGTTTCCGTGTTTGAGGACGCAGCCGCCCGGGCGCTGGCCGAAGGCGATGTTGCCGCCGGGCTCACCGCGGCGCACCGGATCCTCGACCTGGAGCCATGGAACGAGGTTGGCCATCGCCTGGTGATGCGCCTGCTGGTGGCAGACGATCGCATCCCCGACGCCGTACATCAGTACGACCGATGCGCTGCAGTGCTTCGAGAAGAGCTCGGTGTCGAGCCCGCCCCCGAGACCCAGGCTCTACTGGCACAGATCGAGACCGGTGCTCCAATGACCGGCAGCCGACCGGAGACGCTTTCAGTGCCTTCGACTGCGCTGTTCGGCCGTCAGCAGGAGATACAGGAGCTCACCGAGACGCTCACAGACACGGCTCCGCGGTTGGTCTCGATCGTCGGACCAGGAGGCATCGGCAAGACGCGGCTGGTTGCGGCGGTGGCTGCCCGGATGAGCGATCGGCTGACCGATGGGGTGACGATGCTCGCACTCGACGGTACGACAGACCCGGACCGTGTCGGCCATGAGCTTGCGGCCGCCTGCGGCCTGATCCTGGTGACAGATCGTGACCCTTTGCAGCAGCTGACTATGCGTCTCGCCGAACGGGAGATGCTGCTCGTCATCGACAATGCCGAGCATGTGACAGGGGCGGTCGGCGACGCGGCATCCGCTCTGCTGGCTGCCTGTCACCGAATCCGAATCCTTGTCACCAGCCGGGAGCTGCTGAATATCGCGAGCGAGGAGGTGTTCCGGTTGGGAGGGCTCGCCACCGACGCTGACGACCCGGAGACGACCCCGCCGGCAATTGAGCTGTTCGTGGACAGGGCGCGTCGTGTAGTGCGTGCTTTTCTGCCGGATGAGATCGTGACGGAAATCTGTCGGATGGTCGGCGGCATGCCGCTCGCAATCGAGCTGGCGGCCCGGCTTGTCACCCATCTGCAGCCGGTGGAGATCCGGAACGCCCTCGAGGAGAGCATCGAGATCCTTGCCACCGACCTGCGCGACGTACCGGATCGGCAGCGAAGCATGGCATCTGTCCTGGAGCAAACCTGGGTGCGGATCGACGAGGACGATCGGCCGACTCTGTCGCGTCTGAGCGTCCTGCGGGGAGGGTTTGACCGGGCGGCAGCAGCGGCGGTAGCAGGTGCCAGCCCGGCCGCGCTACAGCGCCTGGTCGGCAGGACTCTGGTGGTGCAGCGAGGAGACGGCAGGTTCGAGATCCACGAGCTCGTCCGTCAGTTCGCCGCAGGAAAGCTGGCCGAGCAGCCGGCCGAGCGAGACAAGACACAGCGAGCCCACGCCCGGCACTATCTCTCGGTGCTCGCAGACGCGGAGCCTGCGCTATCCGGGACCGATGCCAGGTCGACGACGGAGCGGCTGGTCGACGATATCGACAATATCGATGCTGCCTGGCTTCAGGCTGTTGCCATGGGCGATCATCGCTGGCTGCTGCGCGCCGCCGGTGGTCTCTACCGTTTTTGCCAATCGGCGGGCCGGATGGCTGCCGGCGTAGATCTGTTCGAATGGGCCGCCGATTCCTCCGATTCTGTACTGGCGGCCCGGGCTTCGGCCTATCAGCTGGCTCTGACCTGGCATGAGACACCCATCGAACCCTGCGAGGAGCGGTACCAACGTGCCCTCGCCCGGGTGCCCGGCGATTCGGAAGAAGAGCGTCGGTCACGGGTGATGCTGGCCTCCGGGTTTGGCCAGGCGCTTGCGGAACAAGCAGGCGACATCGATCGATCCCGGCAGATCTTCGCCGGTGCGCTCCTTCTGCTCGACGACCTCGACGACCCGGATCTGGAAGCGTTCGTCAGAGTGGCCGCGGCCAAGACGGAGACAACCAGCGGCAACTTCGACACCGCCCTGTCCCTGCTCGACCCTGCCGCCGAGCGGTTCCGGCAAACCGGCAACATGATGGGTGCGGCCGAGGCGGCCAGCCGGATGGCGATGGCGTACGCCGAGCAATACCGTGTGGGCCCTGCCCTGGAGTGGGATATTGAGGCTTTGGAGGCATTCGACGCCCTCGGCAATCGGGCTAGAACGGCCCATAGCGCTGGCAATGTCGGCGCTTCCTATGTGCTGGCGGGTGACTGGTCGATGGCCGAGTCGTACACCCTGCGGGCCCTCACCATGGCGCACGACCTCGGAGATACGGCACAGCTCCCCTATCTCGAATGCCAGCTGGCGGAGGTGAAGGCGGGCAGCGGCGACCGAGCCACCGCCGGGGAGCTGTTCACATCGGGTATTGCGGGGTGTAGACGGAACGGTTTCTCTCTTGGTCTCCGGCTCAAGCTGCCGGAGTGGGGGCGTTTCCTCGTCGAAGAGGCGCGATATGTCCAGGCGCATGCAGTGCTGGACGAGGCATGGGAGGTGTGGAAGGCCATCGGCGGAGAGCATTTTCTGACCACCGTCGAGGCAATCCGGGCACGTGCCTTTTTGGGAGAGGGACACAGTGACGAGGCGGCAGACGCGGCGCGTGGGGTGTGGCACAACGTCGAGCGAATGAATGCAGACGGGCTCCCGTACCCGATCGAGTCGATGGTCGACTGTCTCTACGTCTTCGACGCCACGGGTGAGGCGACGCTTGCCGCAGATGTTGTGGACCTGGCAGGAGCAACAATCCGCCGGGTACTGTCCGAAATCGCCGACCCACACCTGCGAGAGATGTTCCTGAACCTGCCCGATTGCCTGATAATCCTGAATCGCAACGCCCCAAGACCCGACTGACAGCACGTCACATGTCAGTCCCCCCGCTTGCGGGGGGAAAGCACCCCGCCGCAGGCCCGGGTAGCGGGGCCGGCGCACTAACTTGACGGCATGACGACATTCGACAAAGACCGCGAACTGCTCCGTCGTGCCATTGCCCTCGCTGCCTCGGCCCGCAGTCACGGCAACCATCCCTTCGGTGCATTGCTCACCAACGACCAGGGCGAGGTGATCGCCGAGGCCGAGAACACGGTGGTGACCGAACGTGACATCACCGGCCATGCCGAGACCAATCTGGTCAGGATCGCCTGGAGCCGCTACCCGGAAGCTGTGCTGGCCAAGGCAACCCTGTACACCAGCACCGAGCCGTGTGCGATGTGCTCCGGCGCCATCTACTGGGCCGGGATCCCCCGGGTCGTCTACGGGCTTCCCGAGACTGCGCTCGCCGCGATGACCGGTGACGACCCCAACAACCCCACCCTCGTGCTTTCATCTGAGCTGGTTCTCAATTCCGGCAAGCGAAAGGTGGAGGTGGTCGGCCCCCTGCTCGTCGAAGAGGCAGCCAAAGTGCACGCCGGGTTCTGGAATCCCGAAGCCTGATCGCGTCCGGTGTTTCGCCGGGCGGGCGTCGATCGTCGAAGGGCACAACCCCGCTTTTGGCGTCGTAAACCGGAATATGTTCCGGTTTACGACGCCAAAGTGCACGTCGGGCGGCTTGTCAGGCGAGGGCAACGTCGACGAGGGTGTCGAAGAATGCGACGCCACCACCCCAGTCGGTGTCGGTGGCGCTGGTGAGTCTGTTGGCGGTGGCGGGAGTGTCCCCGTCACCCCTCCACCAACCGAAGGGCACCGCGACCATGCCGGGACGAACCCGGTCCGACAATGTCGCCGGAAGGATCAACTCCGCCCGGTCGTTCCATACACGTACGGGTGATCCCTCGACGATGCCACGAACGGCGGCGTCCTCCGGGTCGATCTCGACGAACGGGCCGGCTTCACGGTCACCGTGGCCGGGAAGGTGCGAGTAGGAGGAATTAAGGAACCGGGTGTGAGTCTTCGGGGTGAGCAGCCGCAGTGGCAGCAGCCCGTCGCCGTGCGGGCTCTCGAGGGGTGCCCGGTATTCGGGCAGCGCGTCGGCAAGATCGTCGTTGGCGAGCATCGCCCGTCCCGACGGAGTGGCAAAACCGCCATCCCGGTACGGGAGCAATTCCTCGGGCAGGTCGAGTCGGAGGAAGCCCCGGGTGCGCAGCTCGTCGACGTCGATCCCGGTTACGGCCGAGCGCAGCAGTGTCTCGTCATCCTCGTACAGCTCGGGCTCGGTGAAGCCCATCGCATTTGCCAGCCGGCGCCACAGTTCCGTGTTGGGCACCGCCTCGCCCAGGGGGGCGATGGCCGGTTCGTTCCAACCCAGGTAGAGGTGTCCCCAGGCGGGAACTATGTCGACCTGTTCGAGCTGGGTGGTTGCCGGGAAGATGACGTCGGCATACCGGGCGGTGTCGGTGAGGAATTGCTCGGATACCACTGTGAACAGGTCGTCACGCGCCAACCCGGCCTGGATGCGGGCTGCGTCGGGGACGGTGACCAGCGGGTTCCCGTTCCATACGAACAGCGCCTTGATTGGAGGCTGTAGCGATGGATCGGTCAGAACAGCGCCGAGATGGTTCATGTTGATGCCGCGCCGCTCGGGAACGGGGAAACTGACCCGGTCGAACACCGAGTCGTCGACGTTGACGTCGCTGTAGGTACCGACGCTACGAGCGAGCCCGCCGCCGCGGTGCCGCCACGAGCCTGTGATGGTGGGCAGACACGCGAGAGTCCTGAAGAAGGTGGCGCCGTTTTCGTGGTGCTCGGCACCGATCAGGGTACGGATGAACGCAGGCGATGCTGCGCCGTAAGCGGTGGCCAGACGCTCGATCTCCTCCGCTGCGACACCGCACACCCCGGCGGCACGTCCGGGTGTCCAGGAGGCGACGTGGGCGACGAGCCGGTCGAATCCTTCGGTATACCGGTCGATGTAGTCGTGGTCGATGAGGTCGTCACGGATGAGGATGTGCATCATCGCCAGCATCAGGGCGGTGTCGGTGCCGGGGAGCGGCTGGATGAACCAGTCGGCGGACGTGGCGGTAATGGTGCGGATCGGGTCGATGACCACGATGGTGGCGCCGGCGGCCCGGGCCTCCTCGACAAACGGCCACAGGTGACGGTTGGTGAGCCGGGTGTTGGTGGCCCAGAGGATCACCAGTTCGGCAAAGCGGAGATCGCTAGGGTCGGCGCCCCGGCCGGATCCGAACGAGGCCGCTACCCCGGCCGATGCGGTGGCTCCGCACAGCGACCCGGTCTGGCGGGTCGCCCCCAGTCTGGCGAAGAACCTGCGGTCGAGTGAGCTCATCTGGATGAGCCCCTGGGTGCCTGCCGATCCCCAGGGCAGCACCGCCTCGCCGCCCCATTCGGCAACGATCGAGCCGAGACGCTCGGCAACTACGGCCAGTGCTTCATCCCACGTCGCCGGTGCGTACTGGCCGCTCCCCTTGGGACCGGTCCGCAGCATCGGTTGGAGCAGGCGGTCGGGGGCGTAGACCCGGTCGAGGAACCGGTTCACCTTTGGGCACAGCTCACCACGGGAGTATGGGTGCTCCGGGTTGCCACGTAGCTTCACCGCCACACCGTCGTCGACGGTGGCGACCCAGCCGCAGCTGTCGGGGCAATCGTGGTGACAGGTGCCGAACACCCGGAGGGATTGTGCCGTAGAAGTCATGGCTGAGGAGTGTACGGGGCCGCGCCGCGGCCCGTCGACGGTCCCCACGAGTTAGACGAGGAATCCCGCAGATGCAGACGTTGCCAGTCTCGGCGCTACTTGCCGAAAAGCCTCTTTGCAGCACCGAGGTTGGGTGCCCAGCCGACGCCCCAGGCCTTGCTGGAGAGCACGGGACCTTCGGGGTTCCAGTAGGTTTCGCGGAACCGCTCGATGGTGGGCGGCCGGAAGTCGTAGGGGATGAGGCCGGCAACCTTGCCGTTCCAGGTGCGCTCCTCGGCCGGCTTGCGCAGCTGCTGCACGATAGCGATGACGCCGATGACCGCGAGGAACAGCCTCCACAGGTCCTTCGCATCCGGACGCTTCTTCTTGTCCTTGGGTTGCTGATCTTCCATAACCCTTAGATTACCCGGATTCGTGTAGCTCATTTCGATGATTCCTCAGTCGCCCCCACACCCACAAGGACGTCCCGCAGGTAGTCTCACGTCATGAGTGGACGAGCAGACATGTTTGTGGACATCGACGAGGACCCACGCCATGGCCCGCCGGGGACGGGCGACGAACTCGAAACGCTGCTCGGATTTCTCCGCTGGCAGCGGGAGACGCTCGAGTTGAAGTGCTCGGGCCTCGATGCGGAGCAGCTGGCTCGTCGCTCGGTGGAGCCATCGACGCTGTCGCTGTTGGGCCTGGTGCGCCATATGGCCGAGGTGGAGCGCAACTGGTTCCGCCGGTTCATGGCCGATGAGGACGCACCGCCGCTGTTCTATACCCGGGACGACCCGGACGGCGATTTCGATGGTGCCGTCGCCGACCCGGCGCTCGTTACCGGGGCATGGGACGCGTGGCGGGCAGAGGTGGAAAACGCCGGCCGCTTCGTTACTGCGCGCCCGGATCTCGATGCGGTGGGCAAACGTGTCGACTCCGACCGGGGGCCCATGTCGCTGCGCTGGGTGCTGGTGCACATGATCGAGGAATACGCCCGTCATCTCGGGCATGCCGACCTGTTACGGGAGCGCATCGACGGAGCCATCGGCCAGTAGCGCGTGTCCCCGAACGCCGCCGCCATCTGGCGGAACGGACCGATAGTCTCTGTCGCATGGATCTTCCCGTGAACCCGCCAATCAAGCCGATGCTCGCCAAGCCAGTGCCGAAACTCCCGGAGGGCGAGGTGTCGTACGAGATGAAGTGGGACGGGTTCCGCTGCATCGTGTTCCGGGACGGCGACGAGATCGTGCTCGGTTCCCGCAACGAGAAGTCGCTCAATCGCTACTTCCCGGAAATGGAGCCGGTACTACTCGAGACCCTGCCGGAGCGATGCGTGGTCGATGGTGAGCTGATTGTCAGCGTCGACGGCCGGCTCGACTTTGACGCTCTCGGCCAGCGCATCCATCCCGCCGATTCCCGGGTCCGAATGCTTGCACAGCAGACTCCTGCCGGGTTTGTGGCGTTCGATCTGCTGGCGCTCGGCGACGAGGCGTACGTGGACAGACCGTTTGGTGAGCGTCGCGCCGCTCTCGAGGGAATCTCGTCGGGTTTCCGGCCGCCGGTGCATCTCGCCCCCGCCACCGGTGATCCGGTGCTGGCGATGGAGTGGTTCAACACGACCGAGGGTGCCGGATTGGACGGGCTCATCATCAAGCCGCTCGGCGACCCGTACGTGTTCGACAAGCGTGTCCAGTTCAAGCTGAAACACGTCCGCAGCGCAGACTGTGTGGTCGCCGGGTACCGGATCCACAAATCCGGCGACGGTGTTGGTTCGCTGATCCTGGGGCTATACGCCCCCGATGGGCAGCTGTGGCACGTGGGTGTGGCCGCCAGTTTCACGGCTGCAAAACGCAAGGAACTCACCACCGAGATGGCACCGCTCGTCCTCGACGATGTTGCCGGGCATCCGTGGGCGGGATGGATGGATGCGGAAGCCAACGCAGACGGCTCGATGCCGGGGGCGCCCAATCGCTGGAGCGGCGCCTCGGGCCGGGACCAATCCTGGATCCCGGTGCGGCCGGAACGGGTGGTGGAAGTGCAGTACACGTGGACGACGGCCGGGCGGTTCCGTGGCACCACAAAGATGCTGCGCTGGCGCCCCGACCGGGAGCCCGAATCCTGCAGCACCAATCAGCTGGCCGAGCCGGACCCGATCCCCGCCGACTCCCCCGTCCGCCCCATCGTCGAGTAATGCTGGTTCGCTGGTATCTGGTGACCGGTGATATCCGATACTCATGGCGTAACCCGTGAAGAACGCATCTAAAGAGCGCGCCAGATGGCGCGAGAGAACGTACCGCAGCGCGACGAGAAGGAGCGCAAGGTGGCCGGTCGCCTCACTCAGCGACTGTCGCAGGCAGGCCATCACAGGCGCAGCGGCACGTCACCGTCGCCGAACAGTCGGGCGACCAGGGTACCTGGGCCCCGGCAAGATCCCGCGGGAGTGGGCACGGGGGTGGAGCTGGACCGGCTGGAGACGATCGTCCGGGCGAAACGCCGGGACACGATCACCTACGGCGAGATGAAGTGGGCGGTCTATGACGAGCTGAAGATGCCGGTCGGCCACTCGATGTTCCCAACACTCATGGAAGCGGTGAACCACGAGTCGGACGGTGTACAGCTGTTGTCGATCATCGTCACCGGGGACACCGGCAAACCCAGCGACGGTTTCCTCCCAAACTCCGCGAACATAGGATTCGATCTGCCGCTACAGAACCTGCACCGCCAGGTATACGATTACTTCAAGCAGCGGGTCGCGGCCGATCCGGATGCCAGACGCCCCCGGTGGATCAGAACCAGCCACGGTGGTGCTCGTGGAACGCCATGTACTGAGCGACGCTGGTGGGTCCGAGGGTCCGGTTGATGTCGGGGAAGGTTCGTCGAATCTCAGCCAGCTCCGCACGGGTGAAATCCCACCGGACCTTGACCGGGTCCACCCCGTACAGCTCGGCGGCATTGAGCCCGAAGATGCGCCGTTTGGCACGGCCACCGAGGACGGGATAGCCGTGCTGCTCCCGGTAGCTGGAGGTAATGCTGAAGGCACGGAACGCCTCGATCTGGTCCTGGGGTGATCCGTAGAAGATCGAGTCGGTGCCCCACAGGATGCGGTTCTCCCCGAGTTGGGCCAGGAGTTTGCCAAGCACGTGGGCGGCCTGGTTCGGGGTGCGCATCAGGTACCACCAGATAGAGCCGAGCTCTCCGTAGACATTGCCGCCGGGGCCGATGTTGTTCTCCTTCAACGTGGTGATGAATCGGTTGACGCCCCGGTTCCGGGTCGCCTCGGTGTAGGGACCCTCGACAACATCGACCTCGAACCCACAGTGGTAGATAATGAAGTTCATCTCCGGGTAGTCGCGGGCGACCGGTCCGACATCGATCGGTGAGCCGAACTTCGTGCCGTCGGAAAGACCCTTGTGGATACAGATGCGGTTGATACCGAGCTCGAGCGATTTCTCGATCATCGCCCGACCCACCTGCGGCACACCGTCTTCGTGGTCATCGAGCCAGTAGTGGTTGCCGGTGACCGGGTCGGGGAAGTGGGTAAAGGTCTTCCAGCCTTCGATCGGGTAGTTGGTTGCGACCTCCTCCATAGCTTCGAGGGTCGCGCCCAGCTCTGCGATCTGCGGCAGCACCTGGGCGTGGATCTTGATCCGGTCGTCCCTGGTGAGTCCGATGGCGGCGATCCGGGTCTCTTCCATCACCTCGATGGGGAGCGGGCTGCCTTCGGGGTAGATGGGGAGCGCCGAGACGACCGCCATCGAGGTGTCCGAGCGGAGGAACATCTCCTCCATGAAGTGCGTCATGGTGAAACAGGCCCTGGGGTCTTCCTCACCGCAGTTGACCTGCGGGAACTGGTCGCCCCAGAAGCGCTGCCCCCGGCTGGCGGGGTTGAGGTCGTATTCGAGGAGGTGCCCCTGGACGTCCATGATGAACTCGTCGCCGGTGAGCCGCTCCTCGGCGGCCAGCGGCTCCCAGAGGGCGTCCGCGGGAATGAGGAACCGCCCGCCCGGATCAGCCGATGCGGCCGCGGAGGTGGTATCGAGGAAGAACAGCGTGATTGCCGATGCCGCTGCGGTCTTCAGGAACTCGCGGCGGTCCATATGCAGCTTGCGGGCGGCCCGGTCGCATTGCTCGCGGGCCAGCCGTAACGCTTCGGTGACGGTGGGGCCGAGCGGTTGGGGCAGGTATTCGCCGTTCGAAGCAGGGCCGAGCTTGATGGGTAACCCGGGATCCTCGTCTCGCCAGTCCACGGCCTGCTCCTCCCCTGCGACATCGCCAAACCTAGCGATCGGCCGCAGGTCCCGGGTGGTCGATCACGGCGATGACCGTGGCCCGCGGCCACAGCTTTGCATGTAGCTTCAAAGACAAACGCTCGGGAGGGAGACCCATGTTTAGCAACTACCGATACCTTCGCCTGGTCGTGGCGAGCGCTCTGTTACTCATAGTCATGGCACCGATCGCCGTGTCCGCTGCAGGCACCTTCATCGACGACGACACTTCGATCTTCGAAGCCGACATCGAATGGATGGCCGCCCACGCCATCACGATGGGCTGCAACCCGCCGGCCAACGACCGCTACTGCCCCGCCGACAATGTCACCCGGGGACAGATGGCGGCATTCATGCACCGCCTCGCCGACAGCTACGCCGTCAACGCGGGAGATTCACTACGGCTCAACGGGAGCGGGCCCGGCTACTACGAGAACGAGGTGTGGGCCACCGGCGTCGATGACGTCGCCCGCACCCTCATCACTGAAGGCGCCGCGACAACTCAGCTGTCCATCAACGTTCCCTGGGACGGGTATCTGCTCATCAACGCATCGGCATCGGTGCTCGACAACAACGACACCAGCCAGACACTGTGGTGGATCCAGGTCGACAACACCACTTGCGCCGCAATCCCGGCCAACACTCTGACGGTGGCCTACGGGTATGCAACCGTGTACGGCGATGGGTTCCGCCAGTCGGCCTCGGTGAGCGGTGCAGCTGCGGTAACCGCAGGGAGCCATACCATCACCCTCTGCGGTGCCGCCCCCACCACCAACGGCACGGCTGCCTACGGCCCGAGCATCACCGCCATCTTCACACCAGCGGGTGAAGTCCCGGCGCCGTGAGCGGTCGATGTGGTAGCGGGCTGGTACTCAGCCGGCTCGAGTCACCGCCAGCCACTCGTAGCCGACCGCCGCCTTGACGAACCCCGAGGAGGATGACGCTGTGGCACCGAGCAGGCAGCGATTCTGCAGGTTGGTGGTGTTGCCGACCCCCACGGCCGCCATGACAACCAGCAGCCAGAACATGTCGAGCTGGCCGGCGGCGAAAGCCACCGGGCGAGCGAAGCGGTGGCAAACGCCGTGCCCAACGTAGCGGCGGCCGACGGAATACCGGCGATGGTGTCGTCACCGGTCATCTCGGAAGTGAGCAGCGACTCCCCTGAGACGACGGCGATGAACCCGGCGTACCCAAAGGCATTGGCCGCAAGGAGCATGCCGATGACTTCACTCGAACCACATGGGGGCCCTCCCCCATGTCCGATGGGTACGGGAGCCCATACGTTGGTGAGGTCGCGGTAAGGAGGAAGACGTGCGACGACACAGATGGGCTCTTGCGGTGCTGGCGACGGCTGCGCTTGTCGTAGCGATTGCCGCCCCTGCGGCAGCGTGCCCCGATCGAATTCGCAACCATCCTGTCTATCTGGCCCTCGGCGACTCGTGGGCCTATGGCCAGGGGGCAACAGATCCGGCGGTCGATGGATACGCCGCCCAAGTGGAGGAAGAACTCCAGGGCGTGCTTGATTGCCAACGGCATCCGGGTTCCCGGCACAAGGTTGGCTGCAAGCATCTCGAGCTGGTGAACCTGGCTCGACCGGCGACGGAGACGTTGCCGGGAGTAACCGCGCCGCTGGTCGCTTCCGAGCAACTGCCAATTGCCGTTCCGATGCTGGAAGATCGCAACGGTGACCGTAATCCACGCAACGACGTCGAGGTGATCACGCTCCATGTCGGTGGCAACGATGTCTCCGGACCCATCCAGACGGCCTGCATCGGCGGCTTCACCCCCGAATGCGTAACGACCTTTGTGACGGAGATGGCCATGTTCGAGGCAGATCTGGACAATGTCGTGAGCCGCCTGCGAGAGGCAGCAGGTGACGCTACGCCGATAGTGCTCGGGACATATGACAATCCGGTGCCGTACTGCAACCTGGGGACGATCCCGGGTGCAATCGAACTGGGAGCAATGGTGCTCGAGGGCACTAGCGACGGATCGCTGGACGGGGTCAACGACGTGGTGAGGCGGGTGGCGGCAACGTACGACGCTGAGGTGGCCGAGGTGTTCGGTCAGTTGGGGGCCGGTGACTTTGTCGGCGACGACGATTGCCTGCACCCCACCGACACCGGACACGACCTGGTGACGGACGCCTTCCTAGTGGCACTCGATGACTGAAGACGGCGGGCCAAGGGGGGTGTGGCCGGACCCGGCGGGTCCGGCCACACCGGGTTTGCCGGTGGGACACCGTCGACCCGACCGGCTGAATTCCAGGGCGCTCGAGGTGCTGGGTCGGTATGCTCGCGATATGGCGCATATGCTGAGCCCGGAGCGCCACGACCTCCCCGTCGATGGCACCCTGCGCGGGATTGTGGTCCTCTTCCGTGTTCTTGGCTGGGCCTGGATGGCCATCCTGGTAGTGCTTACCCCGAGCAACGATCCGGGCGCCGACAAGGTGATCGTTTGGGGCACACTCGCCCTGGCGACAGCATGGACCGCGGCGACGTGGTGGGCCGCGATCAAGACGAACAGGATCGGTGAACGGTGGTTCGTCATCGGTGACGTGCTGGTCACGTTGTTCGTGGGTGTGGCTCCAACCATCGCCGGTGCAGTAGACCTCTTCCACGGTGGCTGGCTGAACTCCAACCTCTTCGTGGTGGCTTACGCATACAACATGCGCTTTGCGATCGGCGCCGGCGCTGTAATCGGGGTTGAGCAGATTCTGGTGCATTGGATCGACGGAAGAGGTGTCGTCCCGGGCGCCGGCTCGGTCGGCTTCCTCGTGATAGGAATCCTGATCGGTTGGGCGTTCGACCAGCTCCGCCTCCAGGAACGCCGGCGCATCGCGACACAGGTAGAGCTCGACAACGCCATCGCAACGCAGGCCCGTCACAAAGAACGACTCGACATCGCCAATCGGCTCCATGACTCGGTTCTTCAGACGCTGGCGGCGTTGCGGCGCGAATCCACCGACCCCGACCAGGTTCGCTATCTCGCCCGTCGGCAGGAACGTGAGTTGCGCCACACCATCTCCGAATATCGGTCGCCCCATCAACACAGCGCCCGTGCCGAGCTCCAGATGATCTGCGGCGAGGTCGAGGATGTCTACCGCATCGAAATCGACGCCGTCATTCGCGGCGACGCGGAATACAACGACCAGATCGCCGGCATCCTGACTGCCACCCGCGAGGCGTTGCTCAACGCAGCCAAGCACGCCGGGGTCGACAACGTCGACCTGTACGCCGAGTTCAAGCCGGACCAAATCCAGGTGTTCGTGCGCGACCGGGGCCGCGGCTTTGATCCGACCGCAAGCGCGTCGGGCCGGGGTATGGACCACAGCCTGCGTCGGCCGGCCGAGGATGCAGGCGCTTCGGTGAACCTGACCAGTGGCCCCGGAGTTGGCACCGAAGTCGCGATCGCCTGGCAAGCACTATGACCGAGAGTAGGGCCCGCATCTTTCTCGTTGAGGACGAGCATCTGACCAGGGTCGGTACCCGGGCGGTCCTCGAGGACACCTATGACATCGTCGGCGAAGCGGACAACGTGACCGATGCCGTCGATATGATCCGCTATCGCAAGCCCGATCTCGTAATCCTCGACATCCGGATCCGGGAGGGATCGGGCATCGAGGTTCTCCGGCAGGTACACAAGACGGATCCCGCCATCGCCTTCCTCGCCATCACCGTCTCCACGTCGCGGGAGGACGTCGCACGGCTCTTCCGCGAAGGTGTCGACGGCTACCTGACGAAGCAGGCAATAGGACCGGACCTACCAGAGCTCGTCGCCAAGGCGCTACGAGGGGAACGCCCGATCTCGCGTCAAGTCGCCGGTTTCCTGCTGGACATCGACGAGGACGTCGACGACGACTCGGGCATCGGCCGTCTGACGCCCCGGGAACGGGAGGTGGTGGTGCTGATCGCCCGCGGCTACACCTATCGCGAGACCGCCGCTGAGCTCGGCATGGCCGTCAAGACTCTGGAGAACCACATCCACAGCATCTTTGAGAAACTCGGCATCGCCAGCCGCCACGAGCTATCGGCACTGGCATACGGGACGGGATTTGTGAGCCCGGGGAATGGACGAGGCACACCGCAGTGATCGTGACCGTGCAACAACTCGCTCTCCACCAACCGCAGAACCTGCCAGGCAAGACAACCCGATCCTTGTGGGAGTGTCAGACGAGTGACAGGCTCGTTCGGGGAGGCGATCTACGTCACACACCTGACATCGGCATCGTGGGGCGCGGCGTCCCTGGTGTCGGGCTCTAGACGTAGCTGCCTTCTCACCACGTTTCCTGTCGGTAGCGGCGGGTACGGTGGAACCAATGCATTGGAGGTTGGTCATGCGCATCCAAACGGGCCAGCTAGTTGCCCTGGGATATGGAAGGTTCGTGAGATCCGATGACGTGGTCGTCGTCGAGCCGATAATCGAAGGTCGCGGACCCGGGCGGAGGACTCTCGTCTGGGTACGTGGCGTCCCCGACCCGATCGTGGCATCGCGGTCGGAAGGCGCGATCGTCGACGATCTGGTGACACCCGCCGAGGAGGCCACCCGGATGAAGTCACAGCGTTCGGCGTTGCGCCGGATGCTCGAGGCCCTGGAGGGGGTGTCGCCCGGTGTGCGTCGGGTACTGGGTGAGGAGACCGGCGTCGACTTCGCCGATCTGATTGATGAGGGCCACCGCGTCCTCAACTAGCGGCGACAGCGGTAACTGCGGCCGCAGCTGCATCTAGGCAGGTGCCTTGCTGGGCGCGATCATGGGAGGTGATCAAGATCGGGGTGTGCAATGTTGCGCTGTGCCGTGACCCTGCTGGTGATCCCCCTGGCTCTGGCGGGATGCACCCAGGACGGCGACTCGACCGAAGTTGCCGTGGAAGATTCGACCACGACGATTACGGCAACAACAACCGTCGCCGAATCCTCTTCCACAACGACATCCGCCGCCACGACCACGACGACCACGGTTGTGTCCACAACGACGACGACATCTACCACCGCCACAACCGCGACGACAACGACGCTGCCGCCGGTGACCGACGTGGAAGCCGGGCTGTTTTGTCGTGATCTGTTTCCGCTCGGGTACGACTATGCCTCTGTCGTGACCTACTGGGTCAGGGAGGGCAGTCCAGATCGGATGGATGCGGACCGCAACGGGATTCCCTGCGAGACGGTATACCCCGCGGCCGATGTTCTGGCGTTCTGGGGTGACTCGCTGCCAACCACCACTGCCTCTCCGTCGCAAACGCTTGCAGGCCTTGAGTCGTACGTTGGCGAGCAGTGGCAGGGCGCACGCGGGTATCGCATTGACTGGGTTTGCCGAATCGACAAAGGCACCGACCTGTCCGCCGGGGCGGCGGCGAGTTGCCAACCCACCGACATCGGCGAGGGTGAGTATCCGGTGTTGACGGCGCTCGTCCTCGACGGCGCTGGAACAGTGGCCGTGACCGAGTCAGGCCTCCTCTACACCGAGTTGTTTCCCGACTACCTCATGGACATCATGGGTTCTGGAAAGCTCTGTCGTGATGTGCTGAACCCCGACATAGGCCTGCCCGATTGGATCGACGACCCCGGACTGCGCTACTTCGGTGCGGTCCTCTACTGGTTCATGGAGGGACGGCCCGACCGGATGGACGCCGACGTCAACGGCATCCCGTGTGAGACCCTGGTTAGCGCCGATGTCGTCGCCCGCTTCTGGGACGGCGGCTGGGTCGGGGACACGTGGTAGCCCGGTGCCCCAGCTACAACGCCACCATGTTGGGATAGACCAGGATCAGGATGGTTGCGGGGATCAGGAAGGCCGAGGAGACCAGCGCCCAGGCGGCAACGCCTTGCGGAGTGCCGGCGTCTTGTAACGGAATCACCCGCAACGGGCTTTCCCCACGGCCGATGCGATTGGCCGCCAACAGCAGAGCGCCGGTGATGATGACGCCGAGCATCGCCAGCAGGACCATGAGGGTGACACCCCAGGCGTAGGCGTCGTAGCGAGCGCGCAGCCCACCGGTCTCCCGGGCGGCTGCAAGCGCCACGGCAACCGCCACCGAACCGTTCCACAATCCGTGGCCGGTCAGGGCGACCCAATACGCAACCCAGAATCGTCGCCACCGGCCCGGTTCCCGGTTTCGCAACTGGAAGAAACCCCACGCCACCAGACCCGCCCCGAATGCGTGCAGCCCGGCACCGAGCATTCGCAACACTGCCACCGGAAGCCACCCGGAGAGCGAGCCGAAGAACCAGCCGCTTGCATATAGGACGTCTTCGATCATGGCAAAGCCGGTACCAGCCGCGGCCCCGAACAAGAATGCATCGCGGGCGGTCCGGGGACGGCGCACCAGGGCCGCCAGAGGTTTTGTGGTCTCCTCGGCAAGCGGAGCCACCACGGCCAGTTCGATGATCATTGCCAGTGCCCAGCCCGAGGTCAGAGCCGCAAAGAGGTCGGGATCAGCCCGCAGCTGCTCCCACAGCTCTCGAACGGGGCCCACCACGGGTGCGACCAGGTTGTATCCGATGGCCACGAAGACACCGTTCACCAGCAGCACGATGGCAGGGATGACGGTTGCTCCCAGCACCATCGAGAGCCACGGCGATCGACCCTCACGGGTCGGGTCGGCCAACGCCCGAACGAGCGAGAACACGGTGAGCGGCGCACCCACGGCAACGACGATCAGGATCCTCAGGTCGGGATCTGTCATCACCAGTGTCATGACGGTCGCCGCGACGGTCAGTGCGCCAAATACGGTGGCGGTAGCGAAACGCCTCATTCCCAATCCTCCAATATCTCGGCGATGTGTGCGAGGCGGCGCCCGATGGCGTGGCGGCGCCGCTCGATGGCCGAGCCTGCGGTGATGAACACGACGGCGGCAATCGCACCGATGACCAGCCAGGTACCACCGGTCAGGCCGCCACTGACTCCATGCATGGCCGGGATGATGACCGAGAGGATGACGGCGCAGACCATCGCCCCCACCCCGAGTAGCGCCCGGCGCCGCACTTCCGACATCGCTCCCCATCCGGTGAGCAACAGACCTTCGGCAAAGAGAGCCAGGCCGAACCACAGGGAATCGAACATGTCGGCGACGGCCAACGTCAGTGGCGCCAGCATCAACACCCACTCCAGGTGATGCAGCCCCGTCGGAATCGGTTCCTCGGCGAGATGGCGGCGGTGTCGCTCCAGCTCGAGGGTCGCCAGCAGAGTGATGCTCGAGATGATGACCGCGGCGTGCAGGGTGAGTTCCATTCGCTGGTTGACGAGAATCATCAGCGCCGCCAGCCACACGACCATGGCGCCCTCAATTGCCGCCATGTCGTGGGCGAGCAGTCCGTAGCCCGCCAGCGCCGCCCCGGCGACTACGAGCATCGTTCCCATCTCGACACCGACGGGATCGAAGACTGCCGCTACCGCAATCACCGCTACCGCGAGTAACCCGGCCGACAAAAATGCAACATCGAGGCGCCACCGATTCTCGGTACCGGCCAACAGACCGGCACCGATGGCGAGAACGAGACCGGCACCGGCAATCGATAGCGCGGTTGCGAAGACCGCACCGTCGCGCACGACCTCAGCAGACACCGCCAGAGCAGCCGCAGCCACGTAGGAGGCGGCCGAGACAGTGCGCAGGCGCCACTCCTCCGGACCAGAAGCAGCGTTGACCGCCACGTAGCAGGCAAACCCGGTGGTCGCTCCGGCCAGCACCCACATCTCCTCCCCGCCGGGCTCGCCGGCGAGCGCTTTGAGGGCGATCGCAACGACGGCCACGACGGTCAGGCCGTGGAGCGGAGCCATCCACAACACCCATCGACCCCGCCGCCGTTCCGTGACAACGGTGGCCGCAACCGCCAGGAATACAGCCACACCCGCAGTCATACCGATGAACTCCATTCGGGTCCACGAAAGCCACTGTGGGACCAGCCCGTAGGCGACAGCTGCCAACCCAGCGGATCCGGCGATGAGCAGTTCGTTGCGCATAGCGGTTCCGACCCCGCCGGCGAGCACAGCCTCGAAGACGAGCACACCTGCAGCGATTCCCGCAGCGGAGGCAGGGTCGAGAGCATCTACGGCGATGATCACGACAGCGCTCCCGGCAGCCTGGCCGAGTAGGAGCAGCGGCCACAGCCACATGCGGAGCCGGTCGCCAAGACGTTCGACAAAGAACCCGGCAGCGGCGCCGGTGGAGAGTACGGCAGCGGCGATCGCGCTGTAGGCCATGACCTCGGTCGCCTCCCATTGCTGCCAATTGGCGAAGAGCACATAGGCCGCCCCGAGGAGGCCCGTCGCCCCGACGACGATCTCGTCCCGGTGACGGACGGTACCGATCACACCGAGCGCTACGGCTTCGAGCATTACCAGCAACGTGGCCAGGCCATAGGGGACCGCCCCGGACAGGTCGTCGACAGCGGCCAGGTAGGACGTTACGACGAGTCCGTGCCCGATGACATGCGCGGGAATCGTCCAGAGCAAGAGCCGCGGCGGCCACCGCCCGGCGATGGTGAGCACGACCGCAACGGTGATGACGATGGCGGCGCCGAACCCGGCGATGGCAACCAACTCGGAGGCGGTCCAGTCGAGCCAGACACCGGTGAGCCCGAACGTTGCGGCGAGGCCAAGCGTGGCAGCCCCCCGCAGCGGCGCTGCCGTCGGGAGGGTGCGTTTGGCGTCGGCGAAGTATCCGGTGGCCAGGGCCGCGGCGAGGGTGGCGGCGGGTGACCAGAAGCCACCGGCGACCTGGCCGGCGGCGATCAGCGTGAGACCCGAGGCGATGAGCCACGCCTCCTCGGCCCGGACGACGGACACCGCGGCGAGCAGCAGCGCACAGCCGACCAGGGCAATGTCCAGGACCCCGGCCGGGTGGCTGTAGGCGGCGGAGAGAGCTCCGATGCCGAGCCCCCACACGACGAGACCGGGAGCGGGATCGAGCAGCAGCCGCCACCGTCGGTTGCCGGGGAGGAGGGCGGCGACACCGATGCACACTGCCGCCAGCGGCATCCAGATGAGGGGCTGGTCGAACGGGTGTGCCCACTGGTTGTCGTAGAGAACGGACGCGTAGGCGATGGAGCCGGCGGCCGCAACGGGGATCGCCACTCCCCCTGCCCCGGTCGCCACGCCGAGGGCGGCATAGGCGAGGGCCGTGGAGACGGCGATCCAGGCCACCCAGCCCCCGGCAGCGATCGCCATCGCAAGCGAAGCAGGCAACAGCAGCATGCCGACATAGACCGGAGCCACCAGCCACGGCGACCCCAGTCCGGCGCCACCCTGTTCTGGTCGATTGGTACGCAGCCACACGGTGACCGACGCCGGGGCCAGCACCAGCAGCGCGGCGGCCGCATGGAGAACGAGATAGAGGTCGGCGCCGGCGACCCCGGCCCGGTACGCCGCCAGGAGTGCCGTCGCCACGGCGAGCATCCATGACAGGAGTGTCGCGTACGGCCGGCGGGCGCGGATTGCGAGCAGTGCCGTGACGACTGCCGCCGACAGCGTTGCCAGCAACAGGGCCATGATCGACGGGGCGCTGACCGCCACCGCCACCAGGCTCGCCGTATAGGCAAATGGGATCGCAATCCGACGGGCCCGTTCGAGCCGCTGCACCGCAGCAACGAGATAGAACCACGACAGACCGGCGAGGACGGGACCAAAGCGAGCCCGCTCGTCTGCAACGAAGGGAACCTGACGGCCGACGAGGATGGTGAGGGGCACAAGGGTGATCGCCGCCACCAGCGTCGGCACGGAACGGACGACCTCGGCTCCCGGGCCGGCGGACGGGGCCAGCCTGGTGGCGACGCTTTCTCTGCCGAGCTCGACGGTCACTGCTTCGACGATGTGGGCGAATGCCAGGACGCTGAGCCCCAGGATGGCGGTTTCCTCGAATCGGAGGGAGCGGGTTGCTGCCGCAACGATCAGGACGTGGCCGAGGACGCCGTAGAAGAGCCCGTTCCTAGATCCGGCCAGTGCCATCGCCACTAGGGCAAGCCCGGCGGTAGCGAGCACGGCGGTGTCGATCCAGGCGGTGTCCCAGGCGGCAGTACCGATGTATTCGCGGAGGGCGACCATGGCGGCGGCGCCAACCAGACCGACCGTGGTGCCAACACGTGCCGCCGTCGGGATCTCGGCAAGACCGGCGAGGACGGCGAGGGCGACGAGGAATCCGCTGAATACATAGGGCTCGAACCCAAGGCTCTGAGACTGGCGCCAGATTTCAACGCCGAGCGCTCCCATGCCTGCTGCCACTGCCGGAACGGAAGCGAACGAGCGCAGGTCGGTGAATCGTGAGGGCAGCACCCTGGTTGCGGCGAAGACCGTGCCGGCACCGAGCAGAACGAGCGGCGTCGCGTCGGGCCAACCCAGTCGGGTGGCTCCGGCACCGACTGCAACCAGTAGCGGCGCCCACAAGGCAGCCCGGCGCCGGTCGGCGGGTTCTGCCTCCGGGACGAAGCGGCTGAGGTGCCCGGCCACCGTCGGCACGGCGGTGCGCAGTACGCCGAGCGCACCGAGTGTCCCCCACGCGACCAGAGTTGGCCCGGGCTCCATCAAGGAGAGAGAAGTACCGACCATAAGCGCGGTGCGAACAATCCAGATGGCGGCAATGCGGGGACCCACGAGGAAGCGGTCGAAGACGGCAATGACGATCGCATAGCCGATGAGACCGGCACCCAGCCACGCGGGGCTGATGCCGAACCCGGCGGTGAGCAGCCACGAGGCGGCGAGCGAAAGATAGGCAGCGACCTGGAGGACCAGGGCTGTGTCGCGGCGCACCCGGGGCCCGAGACCTTCCCAGGCGTAAGCCGCGTTGGAGGCAGCGGCGAAGACGGCGGCGGCAATGGCCGTTGCGATGACATTGGGCCAGGCGAGATCGGTGAGGTTGGGGGCGGCGATCCCGCGGCTGAGGGCGTCGTTGTAGGAGAAGACCAGCGACAGCGCCAGGACGAACGGGGTGAACAGGACGCCGGCGCGCACGGTGGGCACTGCAAGCAGTCGGCCGATGTGGGTGTTTCGCACTCTCGAGGCAATGGCGATTGTCAGGCCGATACCGCCAAGCACTGTGACCAGCTGCGGTGCCGAGATGCCGTCCCTGGTGAATTGCTCGAGACGCAACGCGCTGCCGTCGCGGAACAGCGGAATACCGTCTTCGAGATAGAGAGCAAAGGCGCCGAGGCTCGTCCACAGCATGGGCCCGACCAGGTAGGCATAGACGGCCCGGCGCCGGGCGTAGACGTAGTAGATACCGGCGGCGATGAGGCCGGCTCCGCCGTAGGCGGCCCAGCGCCCAGGCCCGTCGACGTCGGGGGGCAGGCACCACGGCCGGTAGCTGGGGGTGCAGCCGTCCCGGAACGACGCGGAGAGCATGATCGGCACCAGGACGATGCCGATCATCTCGATGGCGGTTGAGGTTTGCGGGATACCGCTGCGATGGCGCAGCACCCAGGCCAACCCGAGGAAGAAGGCCACGACTCCGATCTCGACGAGGGGCCGGAAGTACTTGTGCTGATCGTCGATAGCTTCGCCGAAGTAGCCGAACGCGAAGAAGACGTAGATAACGACGATCGACAACAGCACCCCGATGTAGGTGAGAGCGTTCGCGGCAAAGTCGGCGGTGAAGGTCCCCCAGAGCTTCTTGGACCGCGTCCTGGCGAAACGGGCCCAGACATCGGCCCGGGAGCGCTGCTGCCGGGGGGCGGGTGTGAACGCGGGTGCGGGTGCCGGCTGTGGCTTGGGCCGGGTCGGCGGGGCCGGGACGCGGCGGGTATCAGGCTGGCCGGGCACTTCGGGGTTGGGTAGCTGCCGGGGCGACGGTACGGCCGGTGCAACCTGCGGCTGCGCCTCCGGGCGACGGGGCGGCGTTGGCTGAAAGGCGGGGTGGGGGGCGGCCTCGGGAGGTGTGACAGTGGGAGCAATCGTCGACGTCTCGGCCGCCCGTCTGCGTTGCTCGACTCGATTCTGGTGGAAGTGGTAGAGCGTGGTGGCCAGGTCGTTGTTCAAGAACCCGGCGGCGTGCGCCTCTTTCAAGAATCGGACGACAGGGTCGCGTCCACTGTCCCGCTCGGATGACTCTGAACTCTCCATTAGTCCAACTTATGTCTCCGCCCCTCTCCCGCCCATGGGGGGAGTCCCCCCTGTATTTGCGGGGGGTGTGCAGCCCGGATCAGTCGCTCCGGAGCGCACGATGGAGAAATGCAGCGGTTTACCCTCGGGTCCAACGTCTCTTCATGTCGGACCTCCTCTCCACAGCCACCATTGCTAGGGCACTCTCCAGATCGGGGGCCGGAACGGGTAGTCGAAGTGCAGTACCAATGGACGGCGGCCGGCCGGTTCCGGTGGCACCACCAAGATGCTGCGCTGGCGCCCCGACCGGAAGCCCGAATCCTGCAGCACCAATCAGCTAGCTGAGCATCGTCGAGTAACAGGCGGCCCGGGGAGTCGAACGAGGAGCCCCCGTCCACCGAGGCCTCCCTGCTACTACCTCACGGGTGGTGAAGCCATCGGTTGCTCATAAGCTTCCGACCCATCCTCCCGGCCTCCCAGGTCGAGACGGAACGGTGGGTATTCGTCACGCATCAACGCTGCGTATGCGCCGACCCGGTACACCCACCGGTTGAGGCCCATGATCAGGTCGAACAGGCCACGGGGGTAACGGGCAGTGAAGAGCAACGACAACGCTGCGATGAACACGAGCAGGCCGATGACTCCACCGCCGAGCTTCAGCACTTTGTCGCCGCCGAGGTCGGTGCTCCACCATACGAGGCCGCTGGTGAACAGGCCAACGATGAGGTAGTGGGGTATGGCGAGCAGCCACCATTTCACCAGCACCAGCCCTCGTGACAGCTGCTGTGGGTAGGCGACGTCGAGCCGGGCCGGGTAGTCAGCGGGTTGGAGGGTGAACGGCGGGTACCGGTCGGTGCCGAGGGCACTGTACGAGTAGTAAGCGACACGCCAGCTCCATCGCATCACGCCGACGTTGAAGTCAAAGATCCCTCGTGGGTATTGGCCGGTGAACAAGATGGCGAAGAAGGCCACCATCGTCAGCAGCACGAACGCCACCCCGAGGAAGGCGAGGACGATGATGTGAGGTATGACCAGGATCCACTTCACCAGCCACATCCAGCGGCTCAGATCGGAGTCGAGATCTCCTTCGATGGTGAGCGGGTATGCACCCGCCGGAATAGCTGCCGCGGACGGGACGGCTTCCCCATCGGCTTCCTTGCGTGCCGGCCGGGTGGCCCAAACCAGTAGTGCAGCCGCGGCGATGCCAAGTAGCAGGCCGAAGATCGCCAGCCCGATACCGAGCCCGAGCAGAAGGCCCATGCGGGCTCCGGCGGTAAATGCGACCGACACATCCGGGCCGGCATCGGCGTTCATCACGACGATGCTCCACTCCCCGGCGGCGACATCCCAGGTGATGGTCTGGGTCCCGGTGCCTTCGCTCGAGGCGACCCAGAAGCTCTGGTCGCCCGGTGGCGTTGCTGGTTCGCCACCGGTGACGGTGCGATAGCCGACGTCTGCGGGGATGCCGAGGTTGGTTACCTCGTCGTGGGCGGCTGCGCCGAGGTAACCGTCGACGTCGCCCGAAGGCCCGATGCCGACAAACACGTCTGTGTCATCGACGGCCGTAGCTTCGAAGCGTACGTCGGCCAGGTCACCCGGCCACCAGTCGCCGGGCCGGGAGGCGATGTCAATGTCCGAAGAGGTGAGGGCGTACCCGGTCGTCTTCAGGTCGTATGTGGGACTTTCCAGGAATCCGTCGGCGTCACGCTGGGTTGTGTGAGCCCAAACGAGGGCGCCTCCACCAACCAGCAACCCGACTGCCACCAACGCGATGATGACGGCAACAAGGGCCGCGATGATCCTGCCTGGCTTCATGGCTTACTCCTCTCCACGGGCACTCTTTCTGCAGCATGCATCTCGAGAGTCGCCGTTGGCAGGGGCCCAATGGCCCATCATGAACCACCTTCAGTGCCGGGAGCGACATTTCCCGAGACGGCTTTGGAATAGCCCTCAGTACGCGATACTCGTGGCGTGAACCGTGAAGAACGCATCGAAAAAGCGCGCCAGATAGCGCGAGAGAACGCACCGCAGCGCGACGAGCAGGAGCGCGAGATCGTCGGTCGCCTCACCCAGCGACTGTCGCAAGTAGGCGCATCACAGGCGCAGCGGCATGTCACCGCCGCCGAGCGGTCGGGCGACCACGAGTACCTCGGCCCCGACAACACCCCGCGGCAGTGGGAGCGGGCGGTGGAACTGGCGCGGCTGGTGACGATCGCCCGGGCGAAACGCAGGGACACGATCACCTATGGCGAGATCAAATGGGCCCTCTACGAAGAGCTGAAGATGCTGGTCGACCAATCGATGTTTCCCACTCTCATGGAGGCCGTGAACCACGGGTCGGACGGGGTCTTGCTCTCGTCGCTCATCGCCACTCGGGACACCGGCAAACCGGGCGACGGTTTCCTCTCATACGCCGCGAACATGGGTTTCGACCTGCCGTTGGCGACCCTGCAATGCCGGGTATACGACCACTTCAAGTAGCGGCTCGAGCCACTGCCAACCGGGCGTTGACGCGGATCGCCCTCATCAGGATCAACCCCGCTGCTGCCGTGGCGAAGTTGGCCAGCCATTCGTAGGCGGCGATGACGTCAGTGAGCGGTACACCATCCGGTTGCTTGACGACCGGAATTGCTCGACGGCAAGGAACCTCTGGCGTATGGCGACGGGATGACATCCGGCACGTTGAAGCCACGCCTCTCTGATGCCGCTGCCCCTAGGACACGACAGGCTCCGACCCGCCGTTAGGAATGCCCGGGCGTGAACCCGGGCATTCCGCGTGGTGAGGGTCATTTGGTTGAACTGCCAGCAGGGCGCTACCCCGGCGGCACATCCGCACTCCCGGAATGGGGCGCCTGTGCGAAGTGGTAGGTCCAGGTGGATGCGACGGTACGGCTCTTCGGTCCCAGCGAGCGATATAGGAATGTGCCCGGGGCCGGCTCCGGGAGTGATCCGATATAACTGAAGCGGCCGCCCAAGGCCCGCTGATTGGCGAAACAGCGCTGCACCACCGCCCTACCCAGGCCAAGCCGCTGAAAGCCCGGGTGGGTGCAAACCGGGTCGACGCCGCACACCCCATTGCCGGGATCCACGGTACCTCGACAGTAGGCAACCACGGTGCCCCCCGGATTGCGAGCGAACACACTCAGCTCGGGACGAAACATCGGATTCTGCTCCAACGACAGCAGGGCCGGCACCCCATCCGCCTCCCCGTTAAACGCCGCCGCAAAGCAATCCGAGATCCCGACGTAGACCGCAGCCCGATCCCCGACACCCTCGAGCGTCTCGATTGTGGGACCCGCCGCGACCGAAGCAGGCTCGGGAAGACCCGCCAGGTCGTACTCCCATTCACAACCAGTCATCTTCTCCTCAGTCATGCCCGCGGCGACAAAGATGCCCCGCAACCACTCCTCAGCAGCGGAAACCTGGAACTCGAGACCGGCGCCACGCTCCCGATGAACCTCGACCAGCCGCGCCAGCACATAGTCAACCGCAACCGGATCCTCGCCCGGGGTGACAACGACCTCGGCGTCCCCGCCGTCCTCGGCGACAGTCACCGCCCGGATATCGTCGCGGCCGCGGAAGATTCGGCAATATCGGCCGAACCACCCGGGATCATCGGCTGCGCGCACCGCGTTGTTCGCCCAGCGGAAGTCCATGAATCGGCCCGTGTCCCAGCCCAACGCTTTCTGGGCAAAAGGGTTCGACCTGCGAAAGAACGCCACAACTTCATCGAGCGTGTCGTCAGTGAGCGGTTCCTCACGCATATCCATCGGCGGATCGTAGGTCACCGACCGTACGCCTGGCGAAGCGAGGTTCTGGCAGGCCTACCACCACCTCGGCGGCGGAGGGCGTGTCGAGCGGCGGGCTCACCAGTTCGCCATACGCTGGGACACGGCAGGCTCCAACCCGCCGTTGGGAGTGCCCGGGCTAGACCCGAGCATTCCACACCGGGAGTTCTAGCGTCGTGGTCCGTAGCGCGGCCTCCGCGCAAGCGGCAACCGGACCTATAAGTCAGCCGGCGCTCGGATAGCGAGTCCTATAGCCGCGGAACCGTCTACTTATAGCGGTAGGTGATGCGTCCTCGGCTGAGGTCGTACGGGGAGAGCTCGACCTGGACTTTGTCTTGCGGAAGAATTCGGATGTAGTAGCGGCGCATCTTTCCAGAGATGTGCCCCAGCACGGTGTGCCCATTCTCGAGCTGCACCTTGAACCTGGCGTTTGGGAGCGACTGGACGATGGTGCCTTCCAGCACGATGGCTTCTTCTTTTACCTTTGCGATAACTGACTCACTTTGTTTGCGGGGTCGTGATTGGCCCGACGTCATAACGCGCGACAGACCAGCGTCCAACCCTAGGCGCCCCAGCACAACTCCACCAGAGCCCGGTTGTCAACGGAACTCCCGACTCCGCCGAACGTATCCATCACCAATGACAGAACCGGATCGTCGCCGTCCGCTACAGCGCAAGCTCGTCGGCGTAGATGAGGCGGCGTTCGGTGACACTCGGGCCCCGTTCGCCGAGGTCGGCCGGGTCGCCCTTGAGCAGCTCCCACTCCTCTATGGCGACTCGCCACTTGGAGTTTGTGCCCGGTTTCCGCAGCGGGATGTTGACCGGCGAGGCCAGCTCCCCCACCCAGGCCGCTTCGGTGTTGCTCCGTCCGGCACCGCGTAGCCGCAGCTCGACAGTGTCGATGGTGTCCCAGCCGAGGTCGGTCGGCAGGTTGGGATCGACCCGCTGTAACCGGGCCACCAGCCGTCGATTGCGACGGACGGCTTCGTCGGCGATGAGTGGTGGCGGTGGGAAGCTCTCCTCGCCGCCACCCCTGGTCCCCACCGACCCGCTCACCACCACCCGCACGTGGCGGACATCGGTGCGGGAGACGCTGGCGATGCGTTCCGGCAGCAGCTGAACGAAATCACATTTCACCGGTGCCGATAGGTAACAGCCGTTGATGCTCTCCGGTTGGTAGCGGGCAACGGCCAGCCGCACGAATGGCCAGAACTTGTCGCCGGGATCGATGGCGACATCGACGTACCACAGGCCCCGCTCCTGGTTGTATTGCGGCTGATAGCCGAGCACCGTCACCTGAGGCGACCCTTTCACCGCGTAGTACGGCATCGTCACCGGCGGCGCCACCGGGCGGGCATCACCGGGACGGGTGTCAATGCCCAGGGTACGGATCAGGTTGTCGAACTCCAGGAACATGCCGCGCCGGGGCACCTCACTGCTGCGCCAGATGGGGTCGGCGCCCCACTGGCTGACGTAGTTCTCCGCACCCTTGTCGAATCCTCCGGGCGCAACCAGGACCGCCAGTAGCTCTCCCTCCCCCGACGAGTACCAGGGCCGCTCCAGGTAGATGCGAACTCCGGCCTGGCGCTGCGACCGCACCGCCATCGGTTGCTCGGGTTCGGTGCCGACGTCCCAACGCAGCAGAGGCAGCACCGAGTGAACGATCGGGGCGGCGGGGCGGGCCGAGCTGGGCACAGACAGGGTTACCTCGGGGCCGACCACGCTCTGGCCGTCGTCAAGCGGTGAAGCATCTGCGGCGGGGGCCAGTGTTTCCGGGTCGAAGTACTCCCGATAGCGGGTGGACGCCCGGAACCGGTAAGTGACCTGACGGTGTCTGGTGTCACCCCATTGATGCACGGCACGATGCAGCCACACCGGGCCAAAGCCGGGGATCTCAAACCGAACATCGGCCGGCACCGCGGCTGCCAGCACTGCCAGGTCTTCCTCGGGGCGGATGTTGGTGGTGAACCCGATTCCATTCAGCGGGGCGGATTCTGGTCCTGGCAGGCTGAGATCGTCGGTGTACTCGTTCCAGCGTGCCTCCGCGGTGAGTTGCTCGGTGCTCGGCCCGTGGACGTCGACGCCACCGATCAGCGACGAGTCGGTCGACCCGGCGACACGGAATGCCCGCACCGTGGTCGGCGCGGGGGCCTCCAGGGGCCGGGGTACGGCATGGACCAGCGTGACCTTGTCGAATGGGGTGAGTATCCACAGCCAGCCGTCGGCGGCGGCTTCGGCAACATCGGCGTTGTTGCGGATCACCGCGGGCAGCGAGCGCCAGAATCCAAAGAGCTCGAGGTCCTCGTGTCGCAGCGACGAAGACAGCCGGAACCTCTGCACGTCACCGGGCGGCAAGCCGATGTGGAGGGCATGGCCGGTCAACCTGCCCTGCAGCTCCGCAGCGGTTTCGAGGAGAACGCGGAAGGCGTTGCGCTCGGGCCAGGTGCCGCCGTAGCGGGCGGTGAAGCCTTCAGTGCCGAACGGGAATAGCAGCTGCCGGTCGCGTCCGGCGTCCTGGAAGACCAGCGAGATGCCGTGGGCCGCCGGATCGGGCAAGTAGGGAACACGCACCTGGTCGACGTCATGGACGATGTACTGGCCGGGAGCCGGCGCCTCCCCAGGCGTCAGCGGCAATGTCTTCAGTGTCGTGGGCGGGACGCCCGGGTCGCTGACCAGGGCAATGCCGGGTTGCGGGTCGCGCATGTTGGGATCGTCGAGGCGTGGCATGTCGATGTCGAAGAGGGTGCCGGCTTCCCGTACCGCGATCGCCAGCAGCTTTTTGTGATCGGCCGCGTTGAGCGAGCCGATGGCTGCGTCGAAGGCGCCGTGCAGCTCGGATTCGTACTGGCTGGATTTAGGCGGGACCAGGTGGCGTTCCGACTTGGCCCGGTAGTTGTGACCGGCGTGCTCGGCGGCGTACTGGTCCGGAGGGATCACCTCGATCTCGAGCGTGTCCGGGTCCTGGACCACCCCGGAGCGGATGACCAGTTGCAACAGCGACTCGCCTGCCGAGTTGCTGTGCCTGGCAACCACGGTGGGAGGCTGTACCGGTTCCCAGCGGAGGAACGGACGCAACTCGGTGACCGCCAGTGCCGTCTTCGGGTCGAGTTTCGGGACGACATCAATACCCCCGGCGATGACCACGGGGTCGAACTTGACGGGATCGATGAGGAACGGTGAGTCGCCGTCGAGGATCAGCTCTTCGAAGGCGCGCTCCACCAGGCTGGCCCGATCGATTGCCGCCAGGGTCTCGGATCGGCCCATCCGGGTCTTGGGCACCGCCCGGCGCTCTTGGAGCCGGTTGAACACCGATGCGTCGACTGCGGTATTGCCGGTGAGCGGGGCGGTGTCGGTGAGATCGCGCACCACACGGGTGTCGGGCAGATTGCGGCGTCGGATTACCGAAACAGTGGTCAGGTCACGGAGATCGGTATCCAGCCCGACCGGGGCGCCCCGTCCGGCAAGGCCATCGACAACAGCGGCCACCTGGTTGATGAATGGTTGCGGCGGGGACGGCGGAACCATGTCGTGGGGGCGACTGTTACCTGCCAGGTCGACGCCCCACACCCGGAACGCGTACGAGCGGCCGTAGCGGAGGCGGGGAAGGGTGCCGGGCTCGACCCGGGAGTGGAGCACGATCGGGGTGATCGGATCGGGGTCGACATCGGGGTCTTCGACGATCTCTTCACCGGCTTCGTGCCGGACCCGTTTCCCGGGGCGGGGCGCCGACAGGCTCCACCCACCCCAGCTGAACATGGCTTCGTGCACATGCACCGGGGACTGGTCGACCCCGGGTGTTTCCGAGGCGGTAGTGGTTTGGACGAAGCCCTCGTCGAGAACATCATCAAAGACGGTGCCGTGATCGAGCACCTCGGCGTCGACCCTCCTGGCGTGCAGGGTGGCCCACTTCCCAACGGTTTCGTCGAGCACCTCGACCCGGTAGCCCTGGGTGACGTCTTCGGTGTTGAGTAGTGGTGCGCCGCCGCCAAGCACGTTCTGCCCCATCGAGCCCTGAGTGGCAATGCGCCCCTGGGTTTCGAGAGCCCGGTTGTGGTGCACCACGGTGAAGCCGCCGGTGCGCATGGCCGGGGTTGCCGTGGTGGCCTCCCCCTTGTTCTCGACGGTGTGCAGCAGGCGCGGGATGGTCCACAGGAACCGGTCGGTCTTGAGGGCGGCTCCGTCGGCATCCATGTCGAGGACTCCGAACAGCTTGGCGTCGCCGACAACGAGCCGGCCGGCCACCCATTCTTCGGTGCGGGGCACCGTCACCATTGAGTCCCCAAACACGGCGCAGGCGGTCCGGGAGCTCAGGCTGACGGTGTGACCGGTGCTGATCGTGGCCGAAAGCCATTCGCTTTTAGCGAGCAGGTCGAGGTCGTCGACGTTGAGGTCGATGACGAGACCGAGTTTGCGGAGCACACCGGGGTGATCGGCGAGCAGCGAGACGCGTTCGTGGAAGTCGGGGTCGGGCCGGGGCAGCGGGTCGCGGGTGGCGCCGTCGATGGGACGGGGCCGGACGGCGGTCTGGGATTCCGGACGCTCGTAGAAGCGGCGGGCTCGATGCAGTTCGAGAAAGGCTCGTTCGATGCCGCGGGTGGCGCCGATCCGCTTCTCGATGGCGGACAGCGGGGTGGCGTCCCCGCCGAGCTCACGAGGCTCACCGATGGTTTCGTCCTGGCTGGCGGTGAGCTGCACCTCGCTGTATCCGCTCAGGTCGGTCGGTAGGTCGAGACGGCTGTTGACCAGCGCGACTAACGGATCGAGCTCCCGATCGGGCACTCCAGGCGACACGGGGTTGAACGCCAACGCCACTGCCGACAGCAGCTTGGCGGTGTCGTGCACCTCGGCGGCACGGAAGGTTCGCCAATGCCGGTTGTCCCAGTCGGGTTGTTGCCGGCTCCGTACCGGGGTGTCGGGCGGGAAGACCTGTCCCCAGGCGTCCGGTTTCAGGTCGTCGAGCAGCGGTTGGGAGGCGATTACGCCGGACTGGTTGCTGAGCACGATTTCGGCATCAAACAGCCCTTTGGTCCATTCCACAAACGTGGCGGAGTCTTTGAGCGGAGCTTCGCCGCCGGGCGCTTCTAGCTGCGGGGAGATGAACAGCGAGACGTGGAATTTGACTGCCGGGTCCCGGCTGTAGGGAAGGGCGACGACGGTGAAACGATCCATGTCAGGCTCCTGCAAAGGCGAGGCAATAGTCGGACCAGGCGGGTGAGGTGCCGTCGGCTTCGAGGCCCATCACGTCAACGAAGTTGGGGTCGCCGTTGGAGCCGGCGAATTGGCGCTCGGCTTCGATGGTGACCGATGCGGAGAAGAACAGCACCTCGACCTTGACCGTCAGCGTGGCCCGCCCCACCATCTTGCCGGTGTCGAAGTCGTACAACAGCTCCAGGTAGAGCTCGATGGATGCGGAGATGAGGCCGAGGACGTCGACCTCGCCACGAAGCCGGAAGTAGCCGGCGAGCGAACCGGCGTCGCCCTCGAGCCGCATGTAAATGCCGAGCATCGCCGACACCGAGCCGGACGCGACCCCGAAGTCGACGGCGAGCACCGCCCCCGCTTCGAGGCTGAGTTCCAGCACGACGAGGCCCTGCGGGGAGAGCCGGATGCCGAAGAACCCGCCGCCACCGATAAACAGTACGGCCAGGGTGAAGGGGCGTTCCCGGGTGCAGAAGTTGAAGCCGACGGTGACCATCTCGCCGAGGAACGGAACCTGGACGTCGGCGCCGAGCGACAGGTTGGAGAGGTTGAAGACCCCGATGGCGACGTTGGGCAGGTCCTGAGTGAATCCGGCGGTGAGGCCGGACGCGGTGACGTCGAGGAACGGCGGGTCGGAGAATCCGTCGAACGGGATCAGCTCTTTGAGGACCTCGATGAAACCGAGCAGGCCGACGAATTTGATGTCGTTGAGGATGACGTCGACTTCGGGCTTGCCTGCGGTGCCTGCCCGGAACGAGAGATGGTCGAACCGGAACTCCACGAGTTCGGCGCCGGGGAGGAGGTTGAGCGAGAAGTCCTTGAGCTCGGCGAGAGCTTCGACACCCATTTCGCCTTTGCCGTTGATACGGCCCTCGACAGCGAGCACCAGGCTGTCCTGCTGCAGCTCGAGCACCGGGGTGCTGCCGCTTGGCCACGACTGCATCTTGGGCTTCCACTCGTAGCGGTAGGTGAACTGGGCGCTGGATGAGCCGAGGCCGTTGAGGAAGCGGAAGATGTCGTGGATGAGGTCGACGGCATCGACGATGGTCTGCAGGATCGATGCCAGGTTCTCGAGTTGGTGCCGGATCAGTGGCGGCAGCAGCGGGGCGACGTTGGGGATCTCGGCGAGGGCGGTCTTGAGCGTGGCCAGCGGATTGGCCAGGGCGTTGTCGATGGCCTGCTCGGTGGCGTCGACCAGCCCGCTGATGGTGCTGGTGACATCGTCGACGGCGTTGGTGACCAGGGTCTCCAGGTTCTGTGCGGCGTTGAGGGCGTCTTGTGCCTGTTGTTGGAGCTCGGCGGCCTTGCCGGTGGCACGGGCGACCAGCTTGTTGGCTTCGTCGACGGCGTCTTCGACTGCTTTCTTGGCGCGTTCCAGGTCGTCGATGAACGCTTCGATGCGGTTCAGCGTCTCGGACACGACGGCCGGGGCGTCGTTGAGGTCGAGGCCTACCAGCTCGAGGATGTCGACCAGGTCGACCAGGCCGAACAGTTTCGGCAACACCCCGTCGAGGAATTGTGACGGGTTGAAGACGTTGTTGGCGACGTTGGCGAGGTCGTTGACGGTGCCGTTGAGCCGGGACAGGCCTGCGACGGTGAGGTCGGGCTGGATAAAGCCGCCCGCCTTGTCGCTGCCGGACGATTGACCTTGCCCGAAACCGAGTTCGACGGCGGCGGTGAGCTTCGCCCACACTTCACCGGCGTTGCCGCCGCCAAAGCCGTGGTCGAGGTAGCTCTCGAAGTACTCGACGGCTACCGGCCCTGCCGCCGACAGTTGTTCGACGGCGTCGATGGTGATGTCGGCGGTGGTCATCTTGGGGGTGGCGCCGCCGACGAACGGTTCGGCGTCGAACGTGACGGCGGCGGCGGGGGCGATGGTGTCGCCGCCCTTTTTCACCGCGGCGAAGGCGACCTTCTGCCCGTCGGCGGCGATGGTGGCGTGGGGGGCGTGCTTGGCCCGGATGGCGGGGCCGTCGGTGTACACCTCGGCCACCCAGGTGAGCGCGGTGACCAGCCGCACCGGCCGATCCTCGTGGTCACGGGCGTGGAGGATGAACGGGAACGGGGCGTTGTCGACGTTGGGCACGAACGCTTCGTTGAAGTCGTCGCCGGACGGCGGCGGGTTGAGGGTCGGGGTGACCAGCGGGGCGATCCGCACCTCGGTGAAGGGCAGGTCTCGCTGGGTGAACCGCTTCACCGGCTCTTTGATGACCAGGAACATCCGCTGGTAGAGCCCGGCGATCGACGGGGCGGCGTCCTTCATCTTCCGTTCGGTCAGCTTGACCAGGCTGGCGCGATGGCCGAAAGGCCACAGGTATCCGGGGTAGACCACTTTGACGTATTGGTCGCGGCCCATGGGGGCGATGTGGTCCCACGATTCGATGGACGACATCCCGCCTTCGGAGTATTCGATGGTCTCCCAGGCGCCGTGGAGATCGAGCCAGGCGCCGATGGCGGAGACGTAGAGGCTGCGGGCTTCGACGGGTTCGGGGGTGATGCGCTGGTTGTTGTTGCCGAGCCAGGCTTCGCTTGATTGCCGGACGATCATGTGCCGGTCGGCACCGTCGAGCGAGCTGCGGAAGGGGTCGTCGGCGTGGGTGGGGGTCTTCTCGGTGGTCCAGTCGGGCATGGCTTCCCGGTCGCGGGTCCAGATGCCGCGGATGATGCGCTGGTAGCTGCTGGTTTCGTCGATGGTGACAGAGTCGTCACGGGCTACCCGGCGGACACCGAGCCGGGAGTGCCACAGCTCGATGCGGTGCTCGGCGTCCTCAGCGCCGACCGGTTCGGTGGCGTGGGTCCAGCCGTTGAGGTTGCTGGGGCTGATAATGAGGCGGTACGGAGCTTCGATGGCGGTCTCGAACTGGCGGGGCTCCCGGCTCAGGCTGGGCCGGGGGATGCGGCGGACTACAAGCCCTCCGCCGATGAGACGGTCGAGGAACGTGTTGCCGGCGACGTCGATGCGGCGGGTGGCGACGGTGCCGAGCCGGGCGTTGATGGCACGGGCGACCCTGCGGTCCCGCATCAATTGGTTGAGCCCGGCGACGGTGGCGGGATCGGGGCCGCGGCGGCGGGAGGTTTCGGCGGCGAGGATCAGCCCGTTGTCGGTGGCGAGGCCGACGATGCCCGGCTGGAGGCCGAGGATGGGACCGTTGGGGTCAAAGGGTGGGAGGGTGATGACGGGTCGGGGCCTGGCGAGCGGGTGGACGGCCATGGGGAGCTCGGAGATGGCGTGGAGGATGCCGGCGGTGGTGAACGGGATCTCATAGCCGGCCGGGACGGTGAAGACGATGCGGCTGCCTTTGGCGGGGCGGGCCTGTTCCGGTGGGTTGAAAGTGCTGCTGCCCGGCCCGTCGATGGCGTCGTCGTCGGGGATGGAGGGGTCGACCTTCACTTCGTAGATGGCCCGTTCGGCGATGTGTTGGAAGCTGAGGTGGACGATCAGGTGGCCGCCGTCTTCACCCGCGGTGATGGCGGGGTCGTCCCCTGCGATCAGTTCGAGCCCGAAGGCCTCGACCCGCATTGCTACGAGGTCGGCGGGCCGGATGATGTCGACGACGAGGTCCGGGGGCTGCGGCTGCTGACCGACGATGATGGGGAAATCCGGCAGCCGGGAAACGCCGTCGAGGAACCGGTCTATCTCGAGTCCTTCAAGTCCTGGACGTCTCGGAATCACCACTTTTGTCGTCCCTCCTACCTGGGGCGCATGTGTCAGGTCTACCGACGATGCGCAAAAGGTGGGCAGGTTTGTTTTCGCGAGGTCGGGATGGCGGCCTCGCCAACGGTTGCCGCCCGTCACCACCGCCGGGGCGGCTGCTGCCGGAAGTTCGGTGATGTCTCGTTACGTCATCCGCCACCAGATGGCATTCGGAATGATCGGGCTGTGGAAGTTGCGGTCCGGAGACGGCACCGCCACTTGCTCCTTTGGTCCGCTACGTTTGGATCGGGGCGTCTCTGCGAATGCGGGGGCATATCGGCGTTGAGCCGGGAGGTGCACGAGATGGCCGAGCAATCATCCGACGAGCGGAAACCAAACGGCACGGCACGTCAAGGGGGTGGTGACGGCCCGGGCCCGATTGAGCGAGTGGCTCCCATCGGCGACTGGCTGACAAGCCTCAGCGTGCGAGAAGTGTCCACCGGGCCCTCTATCGGCGGCAGTCGGCTCGATACGTCCCTGACACGCTTGCCGGTCAGCAAAGTCACCGAAAGACTTGAGGCTCAGGGGGTCTTCGCTCCACAGGTGCTCGCCGAGCAGGCGATCGCAGGGATCGACTTGAAGGCGCAAGCCAAACACCTCGGGATCAGCGTTGCCCAAACCGGTGCCCTCTACCAGGCGGCGCTCGACGACCTGACAGACGACGTGCGGGACGACATAGACCGGGCGATCGCCCACCCCAAGGGTCGCGGCCAGATCGGTCCCGATGACCCTGAATACGATGACTTCCGCAAGGCGCTGCGAATCAGCAGCATCAAGAAGCTCACGAAGGCCCGCCTCAAGGAGCTGCTGAAGCTGGCGCCCGTATGGACCTTCCTGCCGCGGGGACCGCTGGCGGCGGTGGACCATCGCCCCAAGCTGGGTGAAGCCCGCGACCAGGGCGGCCGCGGTACCTGTACCGCGTTCGGATCGACGGCGGTGGCTGAGGCGCTCGAATACCTCCGCGACATTCGACCCGGGCCTCGCGACTTCTCCGAAGAGATGGTGTTCTGGTACTCGAAGTGGGGGCAGGTGTATACCGCCGGCGGATACGACTGTGGGGTGGCGCTGCGGCACTACGGCGAGTACGGGTCTTGCGAGGAAACTTACCTGCCGTATTGGGGCACCGAGATCGCATCCAACCATGCCCACGTACCGGTCCCCGACGTCGCGATGGATCGCGCCCAGTTCAACTCACAGTCCGTAGTGAAGTCGGTCGCTACCCGCGACGTCAACGCGTTGAAAGACGTCCTCCGATCGGGGCGGTGCGCAGCGATCGGTACCGACACATGGAACTGGAACACCGGCACCGGGACTATCACGTTCCCCGACCCGCTCGACTCGAAGGATCCCGGAGCCGGTCACTGCGTCACAGTCATCGGTTTCATCGATCGTGACGATCTTCCGGCGACCCACGAGGGCGGATACTTCATCATCCGCAATAGCTGGGGTGGGGCGGGCTCGTCGGCCAACCTGATGGGCCCCGAGTACGGCGGCCACCTGCTGATGCCGTACGGCTGGTACCGGCGGTACACGTGGGCCACCTACACCCTCGACGATCCCGAGCAGACGGCAGGCGAAGCCCGGCTGTGGCGCTACGAGTACTTCTGGAACCGTTCGCTGTCCGGCACGCCTACCTGGGAGGGCACAGTCGCAGAGGTCGACTTCGACTGGGGCGCGGGATCACCGTTCCGCATTCCGTTGCCGTTCATCGGTGAGATCGACATCGGTCCCCACGACGACTACTCCGCCCGGTTCACCCAGGTCCGCCGGCTGCGGCCGGGCTGGTATCGCTTCACGCTTCGCGGTGACGACGGGGTCCGGCTCTATGTCGATG
>Ga0307423_1000159_pt1 | contig 44207 bp, 44 predicted proteins | sample SalMarWE160310MG_FD_202154 | JGI IMG/M metagenome (GOLD analysis project Ga0307423, IMG submission 202154) | Salt marsh sediment microbial communities from the Plum Island Ecosystem LTER, Massachusetts, United States - WE1603-10 | ecosystem: Environmental > Aquatic > Marine > Intertidal zone >...
GTGGCCCGCCTTGACCATTGTCTCGATCGCCGCCTCGAGAACACCGGCGCTGGCACCACGCCATCCGGCGTGAACCACGCAGGCTGCGCCCTCCGCCTCGAGGATCACGGGAACACAGTCCGCCGTTGCAACCATGATCGGGATCCCGGGTCTGTAGACAACGATTGCATCGCCGTCGCCGAGCAGGCCGGGGTGCGTGGCTTCGTGCACAGTGGCACCGTGAACCTGGTTCAAATATGCCCACTCAGTCGGGATGCCGAGTTCCGATGCAGTGCGTGCCCGCGCCACAACATCCTTCCGTAGATCACCCGTTGCTGCCGTCCCGAACGCAGCTCCGGCGAATCCCGGCGGTCGGATCATTCGCTGACGAAGCCCGGAATATCCAGATCATCATCTCGATCTTCGCGGGCCAGTCGCGCCGAGAAGTCGGTGTAGTTCGTACGGGTCGTAGTACGGCGGTCCCGGTCGAAACCGGCAGCGATGACTGTTACCTTCATCTCATTGCCGTGCGCCTCGTCAACTACTGCACCGAAGATGATGTTGGCATCCGAGTCACAGTGCTCGGCGATGATGGTCGCCGCGGTCGAGATCTCGTGCAAGGTCATGTCCTCGGGCCCGGCGATCGAGAGCAGCACGCCACGGGCGCCCTCCATTGAGGTCTCCAGGAGCGGCGAACTGATCGCCTTGTCCGCGGCCTGGCTGGCCCGGTTCTCACCAGTCGAGGCACCGATGCCCATCACAGCGGACCCCGCCTCTGCCATGACCGTCCTGACGTCTGCAAAGTCGACGTTGATCAATCCTGGTGTCGTGATCAGGTCGGTAATGCCGCGCACCCCACTCGAAAGAACGAGGTCGGCCATCCCGAATGCTTCCAGCACACCGGTACGCTCATCGGTGATCTCCAGGAGTCGCTCGTTCGGGATGATGATCAGGGTATCGACAGCGTCCTTGAGAGTCTGGATGCCCTGCTCGGCTTGAACCGACCGCCGACGTCCCTCGAAGCCAAACGGGCGCGTCACAACACCAACGGTGAGAGCGCCGATGCCTTTGGCAATCTCGGCAACAACCGGGGCTCCACCGGTACCGGTGCCGCCGCCTTCTCCTGCCGTTATAAAGACCATGTCGGCGCCCATCAGGGCATCTTCGATCTCGTCCCTGTGGTCTTCTGCCGACTGTCGACCAATCTCCGGGTCTGCGCCCGCCCCGAGCCCGCGTGTCGAGTCACGGCCGACGTCTAGCTTCACGTCGGCGTCGGACATGAGGAGAGCTTGCGCATCGGTGTTGATCGCAATGAACTCGACACCTCTGATACCGGCGTCGATCATGCGGTTGACGGCATTCACCCCACCACCGCCAACTCCGACCACCTTGATCACTGCAAGGTAATTCTGTGGGCTTGTTGCTTCGGTCACCATCTCCAAACTCCTATCTCCACCTGAACCTTAGCCTGAGTCCGTTGTTTGAGTAGTAACTTCCTGGGAACCCTCAACCACGGCTTTAGGGTCTGTCACGGCGGGGCGTAGCGGTGAGACGACATTGATGGACGCACCGTCCGGGATTTCTTCCTCGAGCAGTACCGCGAGCGTAACGGCCTTCTGCGCCATATCGGTCGTTGCTCCCAGCAGGACTTCGTGCCCGGCGACATTTGCGATCAGCCCGGTCGCGCCTCTGACGACCTCCAGCCCGCTCTTGAGCTCAACAGGCAGAGACGCGATGAACTCGAGGGCACCGACGATATCGGGGTTGTCGACGGCATCACCCGGATGCAGGTCGCCCGCCTCGATATCAATGAACGGTTCGACCAGACGCTGGCCACGTGCCAGCACCTGTCCCTGTGTCGAAGCGACAAGCCAGGTGTCGCCACTCTTGACCCTGGCGATGGGGATGTACTCAACCACGAACACTTCGACCGAACGCGGCCAGATCACGCGGACCTGTGCATCGGCAATCCAGGGGTCGTCACGGAGCCGCTGCTCGACCGAACCGGTCCGCACCGAGACAATGGGCACCCCTTCTTCGATTCCGCTTTCGTTGAGGATCGCGGCGACATCAGCCCGATCTGCTCCTTCAATCTCGATAGACGACACTGCAAGCCAGGAGGATTGGAACACCGCGACCACAAGACCGGAGAGCACAGCGAGAACAAGGATGCCGATGGTCCATCGCAGCCGTCGTCTGGCACCGGCCTCCTGGACTTCCCGCCTGCGCCTGGCGAGGCGCGGATCTACGCTGTCGCTCATCCGAAGTCACCTATGAACCTGATCTCGGGTCGCAGCACGATGCCGGTCCGTTCGCGTACGAGACGCTGGACCTCTGTCACCAGATCGAAGACATCACGAGCGGTCGCCGCATCATCGGCAACGAAGAAATTGGCGTGTCGCTCCGAGACCGCGACGGCACCTACCTTGAATCCTTTGAGACCGCAGCTGTCGATGATCCGCCCCGCGGCATCACCCGGCGGATTCTTGAACACGCTACCTGCGTTGAACGTGCCCCCTGGTTGCTTTTCTCTGCGCCACGCAGTGATCTCCCGCATGATCCGCTCGCCGTCCTCCCGGGGTTGAGGCACAGTGTGGAACGTGGCCTGGAGGACAAGATCGGTGGCGAGGAGCCTGCTGTGCCGATAGGAGAGATCGAGAGCCTCGGGGCCCTCAGATGACGTACGCCTGGTCAGCGTATCGAGAATGCGTGCCTCGATGAGCCACCCGGCGGTGTCGGCCCCATGGCCCCCTGCGTTCATTACGACGGCGCCACCGACAGACCCCGGGATGCCGACATAGAATTCCAGACCACCCCGATCCGCAGCGGCACACGCCCTCGCCAGCCGGGGTAACGACGCGCCGCCACCTGCAACGGCGACGCCGTTGTCGATATTGACCTCGTTGAACTCCCCGCCGAGCTTTATCACAACGCCCGGGTATCCCTGGTCGGCGATCACGACGTTCGAGCCCCGTCCGAGTGCGAAGACCGGGACGTCAACAGCCGCATCCAGCACCCGCATCAACTGGCTCTCGTTTTGGACCTCGGCGTACCACTGCGCCGGTCCTCCGAATTTGTAGGTGGTCAGCGGGCCGAGGGGACGGTCGCGTTCGACCAGTCCCTCCCCCACCAGCTCGTCGAGACTCACGACCGCTCTCCCAGCGCAGCCGCGATGTCGTCGGCGATGCTGTTGATATCACCCGCACCAAGCAAGAGCACAACATCACCTCCCGCGAGCTGGGGCACGAGTTTGGCGGTGATGTCGTGGATGGAAGGCACATATGTCACATCGCCGCCCGCGGCGCTGACTGCATCTGCAACGACACGCCCGGTTACGCCCGGCTGCGGAGCCTCACCGGCTGAGTACACATCTGTGACGATGATTTTGTCTGCGGTCGCCAATGGCTCTCCGAACGCGGGCCCCAGTGCTGCGGTGCGCGTGTACCGATGAGGTTGGAAGATCGCCCAGACTCGGCTCCATCCGCCGAGACGGCCGGCGCTGATCGTGGCCCTGACCTCTGTGGGATGGTGTGCGTAGTCGTCGACGACGGTGATACCGCCAAGATGGACCCTGGTCTCGAATCGGCGCCGCACACCTCCAAAGGTGCTGATACCTGCGGCAGCAGCGTGCGGGTCGTAGCCGAGCTCGGCGAGGAGCGCGATCGTCCCCGCTGCGTTGAGTGCGATGTGCACTCCCGGTCGGGGCACGCAGACCTCGACCATCGTGTCCGGGCCATAGAGACGAAACGACACCTCACCGATACCGTGCTCGATGTCCTCGAGCCGCCAATGAGCGGCCGGGCTCTGCCCATACGCAACAACCTCCGCTCGCTGCGCCAGACGCTGCACCCCGGGGTCGTCGATACAGCCGACGACCGGTCCCTCGGTTCGGTTGGCCACGAGGGCGAAAGCTTCCTCGAGTGCATACATCGTCTTGTAGTAGTCCAGGTGGTCGGCCTCGATGTTGGTGACGAGCAGCGCTCGTAGATGGAGGTGACGGAACGTACCAAAGGCCTCATCGGCTTCAAGGACGAACACGTCTTCGTTTCCGATATGGGCAAACGTATTCTCGGTGACCAGCTCACCGCCGACGAGGAATGTCGGGTCAACCCCGATGCCGTGGAGGGCGGCCACGGCCAGCCCCGTAGTCGTCGTCTTGCCATGTGTGCCGCTGATGCCGATGCCAGGCATCTCGGCGGTGAATGCATCCAGTAATGCAGGCCGCTCCCAGACCACCGCCCCGTTTGCGGCGGCGGCTTGCAGCTCGGGGTCCCTCTCCGGGACTGCAGATGACGCGACCACCAGTTGCGGCTCATTCATACGCTCCGGCCGATGACCCACCCAGGTCTCGATGCCGATGTCCTCGAGGGCGTCCAGAACCCGGTTTGGCTTCAGATCGGACCCGGTCACTTCGTAACCGCGGCCGGCGAGGAGCTTGGCGAGCCCGCTCATGCCTGAGCCGGCCGCCCCGACCATGTGTATTCGTTTGAATCCTTCGAGGGATCTCTTATCAACCATCGGCAACCTCACGCAGCGCCCCGGCGATCACCTGTGCCGCAGCGGGACGCCCGTGTGCCGCCATGGTTGCTCCCATGGCCTCACGCTTCGTCCGGTCCACGATCAGCTGATCGATGACAACTGGAATCTGGTCTATCTGAGCCTGTGACACCTGGATCAAACCTCCTGCCGACTCCAACTCGAGAGCGTTTGCCGCTTGATTGGTGCCGAGGCCCAATGGAACCACAACTGCCGGAGTACCTGTGGCAGCAAGCTCGTTGATCGTCATCGCCCCCGCCCGCGACAGCACGAGATCGGAAACGGCGTAGAACATCTCCATCCGGTCCTCAAATGCGACAGGTTGCCAGTCGACATCCGAACGTGCCGCAATTGCCGCGATCTCATCGAAGTGGTCCCGACCGGTGAGATGCACGATCGACATGTGATCGGGATCAACGGACATGGCCAGGGTCTCGACCGCCTCGTTGAGGACCTTCGCACCCAGGCTGCCACCGAGCACTCCGAGTACCGGCAGCGATCGCTGCAACCCGTAGCGAAGACGTGCTTGATCTCTGAGCTGCTCGCGCTTGAACTCTGCGAACTCCGGACGCAGTGGGTTCCCGGTGACCTCGCCGCGCTTGAGTTGGCGTCTGGCACCCGGGAAGCCCAGGAACACACGCCGGGCCATGCGAGCAACAAAGCGGTTGGCCAATCCCGGCTTTGCATTCTGCTCCTGAACAAAAACCGTTGCGCCGACGCGATGAGCGGCAAGTGCGGCAGGCACGGAAACGTACCCGCCGAAGACAATGCATGCCTTCGTGTTGCGCGTGCGCATCTGGCCGGCCATCTGCCTGGTGGCGTCCCACACGACCTTTGGTATGCCCAGGTTCTGCGGATCCAGAGAGCGCTTCAGGCCCCGCAGTTCCACGGGAACGAACTCGTAGCCGGCCGCAGGGATGGTTTCGGCCTCCATGCGATCACCGCCGAAGAACACAACCTCGCTTTGTGGCACCCCGGAGGCGACGAGCGCATCCGCGACGGCGAGTGCCGGGAAAACGTGCCCTCCGGTTCCTGCAGCCGCAAACGCATAGGTCACGCGGCGTCACCCTCAGCCTGCCGTGCTTTCACCGAGAGCCTGGCAATGTTGACGAGGACCCCGACCACGAACAGATTGGCGATCATGGCGCTACCCCCGGCTGAGATGAATGGGAGCGGCACCCCTGTGATCGGGAGAACTTTGGTGACCCCACCGATGTTGACCAGGGCCTGGAACATCAGCCATGACGTCAACCCTATCGCCATCAACCTCCCGAATTCGTCCTTCGACCGTAGCGCGATCGTGACTCCAACCAGCGCAACAACGACGAACAATGCGATGACGGCAAGCGCACCGGCGAGGCCGGTCTCCTCACCGATGATGGCGAAGATGAAGTCGGAGTGTGCGTTGGGGAGAAACGACCAGCGCGCCCGGCTCGCACCCAGACCGACCCCGAACCAGCCTCCCGTGCCGAGAGCGACCAGACTCTGGTGGGCGTGATAGCCAAGACCGAGCGGGTCAACGTTGGGGTCGAGGAAGCTGGTGAGGCGCTCTAACCGATATGGGGCCGCGATGGCCAGAAAGCCACCAGCCGCCGAGCCAAGGAGCATGAGGCCGACGAGATCACGGATCCGGGCGCTCGACGCGATCAGGACCATGAATGCTGAAGCGGCAATGAGCATTGTTGTGCCGTAATCCGGCTGGAGCATGAGCAGCACCCCGACCGATCCGAGGGTCGTCGTCACCGGCCAGAAGACATGCCAGAAGCTATTGAGGTATGTCGCCTTTCTCGTCAGGATGGTGGCCAGCATCGTGACGACGGCGAACTTGGCGAACTCGGATGCCTGCAGAGTCACCGGCCCCAGTTGTATCCAGCGCCGGGCGCCACCCCGGACGTCTCCGATAAACAGCGTGGCGACGAGGCCGGCCACGGCGAGCCCAAACAGCACCAGTGCCGCCTTCTGATAGAACCGGTACGGGATACGGGCACCAACCACGAGCGCCACCAGCCCTACTCCGGCAAACGCCGATTGGCGCTTGAAGTAGTAGAGATTGCTCCATCCCTCCCGAATGGCGAGCACCGAGGAAGCGGACAGCAGGGCACCTAGCCCGATTATCAACAACACCATCACCGGCAGCAGCAGAAGCACCGAGAGCCGGCCGGCACGCCCTTCGCGTCTGGACGCAAATGATCGTGCCTGGGTGATCGGCGTGACCCTAGTTGCCATTCCCCTCCCCCTTCTTTGCCAGGACCAGACGGCTGAATTCTCTCCCTCGAGCCGCATATGACTCGAACATGTCGAAGCTGGCGCAGCCAGGTGCCAGCAGCACTGTGTCACCGGGCCCGGCGATATCGTCGGCGATGGCGATTGCTTCGGCGAGATCAACGGCACCGATGAATCGGTCCGGATCGGTCGCGGCAGCGAGCTCGGCCGCAGCTTCCCCCATCCCAATGACTTTGCGGATTCCGGGGACTGCAACAATCGGTGCAAGGTCGAGACCCTTGTTGCGACCCCCGGCGATGAGGACGACGGACCGGAAAGCCTCCACCGAGGCGATGGCGGCATGCGGATTGGTGGCCTTGGAATCGTTCACCCAGGTGACTCCGTCCCACGTGCCCACAACGGTGCGACGGTGCTCGCCGGGTCGGAACGCAGCAATGGTATTGCCGATTCCGTTTGGTGTAGCCCCTAGATGCGCAGCCAGCTCTCCGGCGGCCACCAGGTCCATCGTGAATGCACGGTCCAGATCGGGTCGCGGGTATCGCTTCCCGGCGATGAGCAGCTCGTTGCCCAGGGCACCACTGCCGCCGTCTGGCAGCGCCTTCCCACTTACCGGAATCAGCCGCGCCGGAGCCAACTCGACCGCCTCCGACGCTCCTGGGTCATCAACGTCGAACACGAGGATGTCATCGCCGGTCTGGTTCTCGAAGATCCGCTGCTTGGCGGCGACGTACTCGCCCATGTTGTCATGCCAGTCGAGGTGGTCGGGGGCGATGTTGAGAATGGCGGCCGCCGCAGGATGGAAGTTGTCGATGAACCGCAGCTGGAAACTCGATGCCTCGATGACCAGCATCTCCGGCGGATCGAGAGCCACCGTCGAGAGCGCATTGCCGATGTTCCCGGCGGCAATGGCGTCCTTGCCGGAAGCCCGGAGCATCTCAGCAGCCGCTGAGGTCACGGTGGTCTTCCCGTTGGTGCCGGTTACAGCGGCAAAGGGAAGATCCATGACGGCGACGGCATACTCCATCTCGCTGACAAGTGGCATGCCGAGTGTGAGGACATCGGGGATCGCCCCCACGTGTTCAGGGAACCCGGGGCTGGTAACCACGAGATCGATCTCATCGAGGAACCGGGGGCTCCAATCACCACACCGGATGGTGATCTCGTCGCTGGTGACATGACGGCGGTCGTAGATCATCACGTCGTCTCCCCGCGAAGCGGCGAGACGCGCTGCGGCGATCCCGCTGATGGCGGCTCCGAGTACAAGGACCCTCATGGGAGCACCCCCCCATTTGTGGCGCGCAGGAAGTCGGCGTAGAAGGCGCCAACACCGACCGCGACTCCAAGTCCGGCGAGAATCCAGAAACGGATGATGATCGTTGTCTCCGGCCAGCCTTTCAGCTCGAAGTGATGGTGGATCGGGGCCATCTTGAAGATCCGCTTCCCCCACACACGGAAGGTAAAGACCTGGAGGATCACCGAGACCGTCGTCATCATGTAGAGCCCACCCAGCAACATCAGGAGCAACTGGGTATTTGTGAGCAGCGCCATGGCGGCGAGGGCACCGCCGATCGCCTGCGATCCGGTGTCCCCCATAAAGATGTGGGCCGGGGCGGCGTTCCACCAGAGGAAACCAAGCACAGCACCGACCACCGCGCCGGCGAGCACAGCAAGGTCACCGGCACCATCGACGTGGTAGAAGCCGGGGTTGCGAGACTGCCAGAACGCAATCAACACAAAGGCACCGAAGACGAGGCCACCGCTCCCTGCAACCAGCCCGTCGAGACCATCGGTGAGGTTCACCGCGTTGGCCGCTGCGGTGAGCAGGAACAGGACGAGCAGCCCGTATAGCCATGGGCCCAGGTCGATGCCGAGGCCTCGCGTGAATGACAGCTCGGTGCTCGTATCGAGTGCGACCGCGCCCCAGGCAAACACGATTGCCACAAGTAGCTGGCCAAGGAACTTCCATCGCTTGGAGAGCCCCATGTTCTGTTTCCTGGCGTACTTGACGAAGTCGTCAAAGAACCCGATCAGCCCCATACCGATGAATGCCATGAGGGCGAGCAAGCCCTGCCCGGGAGGACGGAGAACCCGGATATTGAGACCGACTCCCCACTCCCAGATACGGAGATGGGCGGCGGTGTAGCCGACCACGACGGAGAGGATGATCACGATTCCGCCCATGGTGGGCGTACCGCGCTTGTGGGCGTGGCCGGCTACCTCCTCCTGGATGAATTGGCCGATGTTGCGATCACGGAGCATCCGGATGGCCAGCGGGGTGCCAAAGATGGAGACGATGAAGGCTGTAGCGACGGCGATGAGGATAGATATCACCGGTCCACCTCCTCCGCGAGCCGGAGAGCCAGTTGCTCGAGCCCGACAGCGCGAGACGCTTTGACCAGGACGACGTCGTCGTCGTCGATCAGCCTGGTGACGACTGTGTAGGCCGCGTCCGCATCGGCGACGTTCCTGCCGATGGGGCCTGCGCCGCGAGCGATCCCCGGCTCGTCGCCGACGGTCACCACGTTGGCAAACCCGAGGTCTGCGGCGAGACGACCGATCCGCTCATGCTCGGCCTGTTCCATAGGCCCAAGCTCCGCCATCGTTCCCAGGACCGCGATGTGTCGTCCGGGCATTTCTGCCACTGTTCTCATTGCTGCTTCTACCGAATCGGGGTTTGCGTTATAGGCATCATTGACCACCGTGAATCGTCCGCGGTGGATTTCCATACGCCATTGGGAACCTGTGGCAGAGCCAAGCCCGACGAGGAGAGTGCCCAAATCGGCGCCAACAGCCAGCCCGGCAGCAACTGCTGCGGCCGCATTGAGTGCCTGATGGGCCCCGGCAATACGGAGCCGAACCTGCGCTGATTCTCCGGCAGCATCGATATCGAACGTGGGCAATCCCTCCTCGTCGACTGTGACGTGGCCCACCCGCACATCCGCCGCAGGTTCGGTACCAAAAGTGATCACCGGGCCCGGGTGGCCACGGTGGAGACGATATTCTCCAGCGGGGACCACAGCGGTGCCGCTCTCGCTCAATGCGGCGATCAACTCGTACTTGGCATCGGCGAGGTCGTCGGTGGTGCCAAAGGTCTCTAGGTGTACGACGCCGAGGTTGGTGACCACCGACACATCGGGCCGGACTGCGGACATGAGGTACTCGATGTGGCCGCGGCCTCGTGACCCCACTTCTGCGATCAGGTATCGGGCGTCTGCTGGCGTGCCGAGCACCGTCAACGGAACACCCACTTCGTTGTTGTACGAGCGTGGGGATGCCCAGGAGCCCGGTAGGGCACCAGCGAGCAGATCCTTGGTGGACGTCTTGCCGGAGGAACCGGTGATCGCGACTACCGGCACGTTGATATCGGCTCTGGCCAGTGCGGCGATATCACGTAGTGCGGTGAGGGTATCGCCCGTGACTATCCGGGGGATGCCCTCGAGGTCGGTCCTGGATGTGACGACCGCGGTAGCCCCTGCGGCGACCGCACTTTCGACGAACTTGTTACCGTCGAATGCCTCTCCCGATATCGCGACGAAGAGATCTCCCGGTTGGACGCCACGGGAGTCGGTGGTGACTCGCGCCACCGTCACACCCGGGTCGTCGACCACAGCGGTGCCGAGCGCGGCGCCCAGGGTCGCCAGCGTACGTGACCTCATTGGTCTGCCCCCAGCCTGGCCAGCTCTTCTCGAGCCACCAGGGAGTCATTGAACGCAATTGTGTGTTCGGCGAACTCCTGGCCGGTCTCGTGTCCCTTGCCCAGGATCAACACGGCGTCACCTGGCTGCGCCCTCTCCAGCGCGATCCTGATGGCCATCCTCCTGTCGGGCTCGACTGTGACCTCGACGTGTGGCGGGATTCCCGACAGAACCTGTTCCAGGATGGAGGCAGGATCCTCGGAGCGGGGGTTATCGGTGGTGACAATCGGCGTGTCGGCAATAGTGAGCGCTCTTCCCATCAGCGGGCGCTTCTCCCTGTCCCGGTCACCGCCGGCTCCCGCGAGCGCAATGACCTTCCCCGGAATCAGGTCCCTGGTCTCGGTGATGACACCGGCGATTGCATCGGGGGTATGGGCGTAGTCGACAACAACCCAGATACCACGTTCATTGGGAATCGTGTTGTAGCGCCCGGGGACCGGTTCCATGGCCGTGAGACGCTCGATAGACCCGTCCAGTTCCCACCCCTGCAACTGAGCGCAGGTGAGGGCAATGGCTGCATTGGCAACGTTGAACCGACCCGCGAGCGAAATCGACACGTCAACGGTCCGCCCTGCGATGTCGAGAGTGAAGTCGGTTCGCTGGGGGGTCTCGCTGCCGTAGGTGACATGAACGTCGGCGTCAGGACCCACACCTACTGCAACCACCGGCAGCGCCGTTTCCCCTGCGAGTCGTTTGCCCCACGGACCGTCGTTCCAAATGACTGCCTGCGCTGCCCACCTTCTGGAGAAGAGCTTGGCCTTGGCCGCAAAGTACTCCTCCATGGTGTGGTGATAGTCGAGGTGATCCTGAGAGAGGTTGGTGAACGCGACGATGTCGAATTCTGTGCCGTTGATGCGCCCTAGTTCGATGGCGTGTGAGGACACCTCTATTGCCACATCGGAGATCCGGCCGCGGTCGACCAGCACCCGCAGGATTCGTTGCAGATCACTCGCTTCTGGCGTGGTGCGCGCTGAGCCTCCCATGTCGTCGAGGCCCTTGCTCACCGTGCCGACCACGGCCATCTGACGCCCGCTGCCCGGCGCCATGGCGGCCAGCATGTGCGCCACCGTCGTCTTCCCGTTTGTTCCGGTGATCCCGACGAGACGAAGCTCGCGGGCCGGATGTCGGTGCACCTCGGCTGCTGCCCAACCGAGCGCGGCCCGGCTGTCATCGACAAGGATGTACGGAACATCGATATCCGGAGCCTCTTCGACAATCACCGCGCTTGCACCCAGGCCGACGGCCGCGGCTATGAAGTCGTGGCCGTCGGCGCGAGCGCCACGAACGGCCACATACAGGCTCCCCGGTGTAACGGCTCTGCTGTCGAAGTGGACATCGGACACGACTGCGTCCCCGCCGTGGCCGGTGACCTCAACGTGGCCGGAGATCGCACCTGCAACTTCGGAGAGGGTGGACCCGGGGTCAGTTGCCATCAGGCGCCACCCCGAGTGCCTGGAGTGCAGTCTCAGCCACCCGGGCAAACACCGGAGCTGCCGAGACTCCCCCGAACTTCAGTTCAACCATGTTGCCGTCTTCGTCGATCTCGCCCTGCGGCGAGTCCAAAACCACGGCTATGACGATCTGGGGATCGTTGATGGGCGCGATACCGATGAAGGATGCTATCCGGTCATCGGGACTGTAGACACCCTCCTCGTACAGAAACTTCTCTGTTGTGCCGGTCTTGCCCCCGACAGCGTACCCGTCGACGGCAGCCCTGTGGCCTGTGCCCTGTTCGACGACCGCGTAGAGCAACTCCCGCATCTGCGCAGCGGTGTCCTGGCTGAGCACAGGTCGCTGACTCGGCACCGTCACATCGATCGACCCATCGGGATCGATCAGTTCACGAACTACATGGGGCTCCACCCAAACGCCGTTGTTGGCGATCGTGCCGAACACCGCGGCCATTTGCAGTGCGGTCACGTCGACCCGGTAGCCGATCGCGGTGGATGCGCCTGCAGTGGCCGAGATCCAGTCTCGGAGGGGATGAAGTAGGCCGGGCACCTCACCGGGGATCGAATCTCCTGAGACCTGTCCCAGCCCGAATGCCTGGAGGTAATGATAGTGAAGCTCGTTGCCCAGCTTCTCCTGGATCTGGATCGTGCCGACATTGGACGAGTTGATCAGGATCTCGGCAACGCTCATGTCGCGGCCCTCGGTTCGACCGACGTCTGTGTACGACTTCTCCTCGATGTTGTACTCCGCCGGCACCCACCAGGTGTCCTGTGGCGTGACGATTCCCTGGTCGAGAGCACCGGCCACGGTTATCACCTTCAACGTTGAACCTGGCTCGTATACATCGGTAACGGCCCGGTTGCGCACCGCCGCCGCATCGATCGTCGAGCGATCGTTGGGGTCGTATCCGGGGGCCGTTGCCATCGCCAGGATCTCACCGTTGTTCGGGTTGAGCACGACAATGGTTGCTGCCTTGGCACCAGTTTGCTCGAGCGCATCCGCCGCCGCCTGTTGGGCGATGTACTGGATCTCACGATCGATGGTGGTTCGGATGTCGTAGCCGGCGACCGGAGGTTTGATTTCGACTTCGCCGAGAGGGATGGGCGTACCGTCCGGGTCACGTTCGAGTATCTGGGTACCCGGGATGCCGGTGAGGAGGTCGTCGTACTCGGATTCGAGCCCCTCCAGACCTGCCTGTGTGTCCTGTTGCACGAAACCCACCAGTTGTGAGGCGAGATCGTTGGCCGGGTAGACGCGATACGGCTCGCTCTGGATGTAGATGCCCTCGATCTGGTTCTCCTCGATGGCGGTGCGTACGTTATCGGCGACGGAGCGCTCGAGGTGCCGCGCCACATAGGTAAAGCGGGCGTCCGGCTGGTCGAGACGCTTTGTCAGATCCGCCTGATCCTCTCCTAGCAACGGTGCGAGCAGGGCAGCAGTTCCCGCCGGATCAACAACACGGGACGGGTCGGCTACCACCGTGGGCAGATCGACCGTGACGGCCAGCTCCACCCCGTCGCTATCAAAAATCGTGCCACGTTTGGATGGGATCTCCTCGACACGGATGCGCTGGTTCTCTCCGTCGGCGACGAACTCAGCAGCTTCAACCACCTGCACCTGGAAGAGCCGATAGCCGATCCCTAGCCAGGACAGGACGAAAGCAACACCGACAATGACGACGCGCATATCGCGGATGCGCCAGGTCGGGCGCAACATGTCAGCACCCGGGCGGACCTGGGAGCCCGTTGCTTCCCAGGCCGCCAGCGTTCGGCCGTTCCGATATCTTGCCCGAGCCACAGAGCGCGCGGTTCATAGCTCGCGAGCTCATCATGGCTGTGCGCTCAGGATCGCCTTGAGTTGTGCCCACCGGTAGTCGGGGTCTAGCTCGTCGACGCTGACTACGGGAACGGAAAGGGCCACTCGTTGTGTCGGGTAGACCATGCCTAGCTCGGCGATCTGTCGCTCAACCAGGACGGGATCCTGGAGATCTGCCAGCTCGAGACGGAGCTGGTCGTACAACTGCTGCTGGGCTGCTATGTCTTCTTCCAGCCCTTGAATCTCAAAAGCGGATTGGTCGAGTGAGATCCGTGAGTAGATCAGCCCGAAGAAGGCGATGGTCACCGCAAGCGCAAAGATCACCCAATGGCTGATCTTGGTCCGGCGCGGGTGGGCAGCCCCCTCGATGACCTCGAGTCCGGGACGGGTGGCGTGCCGCGGCTGGGCCAGTGTCATAGCTGCACCTTCTGCACGACTCGCATCAGCGCCGAACGGGCCCGCGGGTTGGCGACAATCTCGGCCTGGGTGGGTCGGAGCGGATGGCGGACGGGCAGCTGAAGCTCAGCCACCCGTCCACACGTGCACACGGGGAAGTCGGGGGGACACACACAACCGGTAGCACCAGCGGCGAAGCGTCTCTTGACTATGCGGTCCTCGAGGGAGTGATAGGCGATCACCAACACCCTCCCGCCGGGACGCACCCAATGGATCGCTGCCTCAAGACCAAGCTCGAGCGAGCCCAGTTCATTGTTGACTGCGATCCTGATGGCCTGGAAAGTCTTCTTTGCCGGATGTTTGTGACGCTTGAGCGCGGCAGGGACCGCTCCCGCGACCACGTCGGCAAGGTGTTGTGTATCAGAGATGGGGCGGGCCGCGACGATTGCTCTGGCAATTCGCCGAGCCATGCGCTCCTCGCCGTACCGCCAGAGAATGTCAGCGATGTCATCCACCGGCCACTCGTTGACGATTGTGTCTGCCCCAGGTTCGGCGTCGCGGTCCATCCGCATGTCGACTGGTCCGCGACGCCGATAGGAGAAGCCACGTCCGGCTTCATCAAACTGATGGGAGGAGACGCCAAGGTCGAATAGGAATCCATCGATGCAGGAACCGTCACCGGCGCCCCCCTTCTGACATATCTCTCGCGCTATCTCGTCGAGAGATGAGAAATTCGCTCTTACCAGACGGACCCTGTCCCCGACCGGGCCCTGTGCTATCGCGTCGGGATCCTGGTCGATCGCCACCACTTGCAGCTCGGGGAACGCGTCGAGCAATGCCTGCGTGTGCCCCCCGCCACCGTATGTCGCGTCCACAACGAGACGTGGCGAGATCGGTCGTAGCATCTCGACGACCTCGTTCGCCATCACTGGCACGTGATATGGGTTCTGATCCATGGTCAGCCCCTCGGAGCGCTGGCGCCAAAGTGGAAGCGGGCGGAGTAAGGGGCCTCCCGATTGGCATCCGAGGGACTGACCATGAGCCAGAACCTTCTGTCGTTGTCTGTGCGGCGGCGGTCATAGCTGATCCTCGCCGAGGCCGAGCACTTCTTCGATACCGGAGTAGTACTCATCGGCTTCCGCCTCCTCGTTCTCCCACACCTCGGTGGACCAGATCTCAATGAGATCGCCGGAGCCGACCACCGTGATGTCCTTGACCATGCCGGCGAAGCTCCGCAGCTTCTCCGGGATCGGGATACGCCCTTGCTTGTCAAGCGATACGTTGTCCGCTCCTGCAAAGAAGGACCGCTTGTACTTGCGGGCTCGACGGTCTGTGGTGGGAAGGTGGCTCACCCGCTCGTACTCCCGTTGCCAGGACTCGGGTGGCCAGACGTAGAGGCAGCGTTCCTGCCCTTTGGTGATAACGCACTCGTCGGTGAGGACTTCCCGGAACTTACGCGGCATAACGAGACGACCCTTTGCGTCCAGTGTGTGCTCGTAGGTCCCCAGAAACATCGAAATCCATCTCCAACTCTTGCATCATCTCCCACGGTGACCCACACTATCCCACTACGCGCCACTTTGCAATACCATTCCCCCCCTATTCACCCCCAGGTGACACAAATAGGACGATCGACCCACCACCGACGTGTTTTGGGGTCATCCGGAGAACCAAACGCCACCGGGAGTGCGGATTAGAGTGACGCGGCCCGGGGGGTGAAGCGTGGCGTTCAACTCGGTCCAGTATCTGGTCTTTCTGGCGCTGGTTGTCAGTGCCTATCCGCTGCTGCGCAAGCGGGGCCAGAACGTCCTGCTGCTGATCGCCTCGTACGTCTTCTACGGAGCGTGGGACTGGCGCTTCCTGTCGCTGCTGTGGATCTCGACGGCCACCGACTACTTGGTCGGGCGTGGGATGGGACGTCACGACGACCAGCGGGATCGGCGACGATTGCTCCTCGTTTCGATGGTGGTCAACCTCGGGTTGCTCGGCGTCTTCAAGTACTTCAACTTCTTTGCAGACTCGGCGGCGACCTTGCTCGAGTCGGTGGGCCTCGGTGCGGACTGGCCCACCCTCAACGTGGTGCTACCGGTCGGCATCTCCTTCTACACGTTCCAGACGATGTCCTACACGATCGATGTCTACCGGCGCCGTATCGAGCCGGGCGAAGACCCACTGGCGTTTGCGGTCTTCGTGGCGTTCTTCCCACAGCTCGTGGCCGGACCGATTGAACGAGCCCGCCGCCTTCTCCCCCAGTTCAGCGTACGGCGACGAATCGCCCGGGGCGACGATCTGGTGACGTCGCTGCATCTGATCGGGCTCGGCTTGTTCAAGAAGGTCGTGATCGCCGACGCCGTCGCTCCCCACGTCGACAAGGCGTTCTCCGGAGCTGCCTCTGCCGGATGGATCACGCTGGTCGTCGGCGTGGTCGGCTTTGCGCTCCAGATCTACGGGGACTTCTCCGGCTATTCGCATATCGCCCGCGGTTCGGCACGCTTGCTCGGCATCGACCTCATGGTGAATTTCAACCAGCCGTACCTGTCGCGCAACATCACGCACTTCTGGAGGACGTGGCACATCTCGCTATCGACGTGGTTGCGCGACTACCTCTATATACCGCTGGGTGGCAACCGCGGCTCGAAGTGGGCGACGTATCGCAACCTGATGCTCACCATGCTGCTCGGGGGGTTGTGGCACGGTGCCGCCTGGACCTTCGTCGCCTGGGGTGCGCTGCACGGGGCGTTCCTTGCGCTCCATCGCCGATTCCGCAGTAGCACCGCCGGCACCGAGTTGGACATGCCACGGCTGCGTGACGTCCCTGCGGTGATAGTCACCTTCGCCGCGGTGACGTTGACGTGGGTGTTCTTCCGTGCTGCGAGCTTTGGCGAAGCATGGTCATATCTGTCGGGGATCGTCAGCCTGCGTCCCGGTGCAGTTGAACGCACTGCGGTGTGGATCGTGGTCCCGGCATTCGTGGTTGCCGTCGTCATCGATCTGGCTCAACGCCGGGCGCGGCGTCATGAGGCGATCATGTCATGGCCCAGGCTGGTGCGGGGATTTGCCTACGGCGCCGCTGCCATTGCATTCATCGTCTTCTCCGGAAGTGCCCCCGTTCCTTTCCTCTATTTCCAGTTCTGATGCGAAGACTCATCGTGCCGCTCATTGTTCTCACCCTGGTCACCGGGGTTGAGTTGGGCGCCCGCAAGGTCGAGAACCGGGTGCCCGAGCCACTCACCTGGGACACACAGTTCAGCCAGGACAAGGCCACCCAGATCGCAGACTGGGGCCCACGCCTCGATGTTGTTTTCACCGGTTCATCGGTGGCGCAAGCGAATCTCGATCCTGGCTTGTTCAGTACGCTGTCTCCGCAGTTCGAGGATGGCTACAACGCGGGACTGCCTTCAAGGACGCCGATGGTGTGGCGGCAGTTCCTCCTCGACACCGTGTATCGGGAGCATTGCCCTTCACTTCTGGTCATCGGCGTCGACATCCGACAGTTCAACGACAACAAGCCCGGCGGCGAGGGACAGCTCCAGCGGTACCTCAACTCCCGGGGGCGTCTCGAGGCCGTTGGCGACGACAACATATGGGACAATGCCGAGTCGTGGCTCGAAGCGCATTTTGCCTTGTTCCGGATCCGGTCCCGACTGCGCGAGCCGGACAAAGTGGTAGCCCGGTTGTGGGATATTGGCGACATCGGTGACTGGCGCAACACCAACCTCTCCCCGGAAGGTCGCTATAGATCCAACGATGATCGCACCTATGAAGCATCCGAGGGACGGATCGAGAGTCTCCGCAACGGAGCATTCCTCGACCTGTCGTTTGGGGGCAAGGAAACGACAGCGCTGCGAGGGATCATCGACGACGCTGCACAACGCGGGGTGAAGGTCGTCCTGGTGGAGATGCCGACTATGGCTGAGCAATTGGCCGGCGCGCTGCCCCACGGGTCAGAGGATCAGGAACGGTTTACCATGACACTCGCCGGAGTCGCCGACGAGTACGGTATCCCGTTCTTTCGTTTCCCCGAGATGGACAACAAGCCGATCTACTACTCGGACTACTACCACATGAACTGGACCGGGGTCGAGACGATCACCACGCTGCTTGCGGAAGAGGTCACCGCGCTAGATCTCGATACAAATGCCGGCGTCTGCGTGAACTGAAGCGCGGCGGCGCAGCGAGATTTGCCTACTCGTCCCCGCGATGAGCCCGAGCCGCTCGCTCACGGCCTGAAGACGAGGTCGCCCCAGTAGTACGTCGAGGGGTCACAGAACTCGAGGCACTCCCCGGCAGCACCTGTGTCCTCGGGCTCGGTGTCGTCTTGACAATCCGGATCGGTGCTGACGTCGGTGATATCGAGCGTGTAGGACGCCCCGGGCTCCACCGAAGTGAGCACGAGCACCGCCTCACCCTGAAACGAACCGGGCAACTCATCGGACCAAGACCCCGGTTCCCCCGGCGCACCGGGGCGCCACGACATGCGCACCGCACCCTGGCTGAAGCTGTCGGTACAGGCGTACTCGCCAGGTGGCACCTGGATATGTAAGCGACGCACCCCGAACTGCGGTACATCGAGCGGCACTTCGGACGGACCCGTTAGCGGCAGATCCCACGCTTGCGGCTCATACGGCACCGTCCCCGGACCGACATCACTGACGTTGGCATCCGAAAGGGCGCGCTCGAGATCGTGATAGAACTCGGGCATTCCGGTGGTCATCGCCAGCGCCGACACCAGATCGCCACTTGCCGGGAAGCCACGCAGCATGTCCATGATCCCGCCGGGCCCGATGAAGCCGTGCAGATGCTCAAGAAGGATCCAGTTGGTCCAGCTGCGATCCGGAATCGTTGTGGACAGCTCCTCTTGAGCAAGCCGGTCCGGGAGCTTGTCATGCTCGATGTTGGTGCTCGGATAGACGACGCCGCTCAAGTAGTTGGCAAGCCCATGAACCAACCACCGCACCGGATTCGGGTTTTCGAACAGCTGGGAGTAGGCCTCGTTGGATATGAAGCAGAGAGCTATCTCCCGAGCAAGGATCTGCTTCATCTCGTCCGGATCCTTTGCTACGAGAAAATCGCCAGCCGAAGCACGACAGTCTTCGTCCCGGATATAGCCCGCGAATAGGTCGTCACCCGGAGTGAGCCTCAATTCAGTGAGTGGCATCTGGCCAAGACCCTGATAGGTAACGGCCGAATCGTGGAGAGCCTCTTTGGCAATCTCTATCTCGGCTCCGGTCCACCTGCTGGGCAGAGAGACATAGAGCGAGTACTTCCCGGAATCGATGTCCGTGTACTCGTCGAGTGGCACCTTTGCGAAACATGGATTGGCCTCGCTGTCACCACAATCGGCGGTCTGCCGGGCGGCAAAGAAGACCGAGGCCACGATCAGACGGGAAAAGGCCGTGGTGTCCGGCGGCGCCAGACGGTCAAGTTCTTCCGGGGACGGTAGGAGCTCGTCGAGTTTTGCCTCTATCTCGCCCGCATGCTCTCCGCCACCGGCGACGTAGCTCTGCGCCGCGGCAATCACCATGCTCCCGGATGTTTCCTCTACATCGGGGTCGACGTCACCCGGTACGCCATCGGCGATCGAGCCGAGGATGGCCACGAGACCCTCCCCGAGAGACCATCTCCCCGTCTCGACGCCTTCATACAGGGCGTCATCGAGACCCCATGCGGGAAGGTCGGCCGGCTCGTCCGGAAACGTGATCACCGTAGGCTCGATCGTCGGTTTCTCGATCGTCACCCCTGGGAAACGGGGCAGGGCGGCCAGGGCGAGTTGCTTGGCTAGCTCGAGCCTTGCCGCTCCATCGAGGTCCGGCCGGCCCAGACGGATGCGATAGATGAGGGCCCCCAAATCTGCATCGACCCCGACTGCGAGCACGCCCGCACCGGCATCAGGGTCGTCGAACCAGTTGGCTTGATCGCCGACATCGGAGACGGCCTCACCGACGACCCCATCGAGACGGGCGCCGTCCGCCAGATCACTCGGGTCTCCCGGTTCGATCTGGACGAGCGCTCCGCTGTCGTCGTTTGGATCGAAAGTGCAGGTCTCCCCGCTGGAGAACGCAAACATCCCGCGAGCGCCGCTGGCGTCGGCGCCGAAGATGGCGGCATCTGCTTCGTCGTCGGTGATCAATCTGGCACAGGTGAGCTGCGGGACGTCGGGGTGCATTGCATCACTCGCCGCCGCTGCCGTCGTCGACGTGGTGGCATCCAGCGGCGAGGTCGTCGAGGTGGCGGGCGCAAAGGCTTCCGGGTCTGGATCCTGACCGTTGAGGTTCGAAATGAGGAAAGCCAGCAATGCAAGGATGGCGAGGCCACCCACAATGGTCTGAGCCGGGTGGGCATTCGCCCACGCGACGGAATCCTCGAGCTTGCTGTTCTCTGCGGCCATCTCTCCCCTCCCCTTGGGGCCCGCATCCGAGAGTATCAGCGGATTCCGAGGATCGGAGTGGCAATACCGAAACACCACGACGGGTCTGAAGACCGAGATTCGAGAATCGTGACGTCCCCGGCAAGGCCGGCGGCCATGAGAATGCACGCACAATGAAGTGGCCGCATACCCGGAGGGGCGGCTGGTTGATGCGACAGGTTTCGGCTGGTGGTGAGGAGTACCAGCGCCATAGTTGGCGTGGTGGCTATGGGGACTGGGCGCAAGCGACTGGTCTACCACTTGTGAGGTATTGATGCCCGAACGGGCTGGTGAACAGGAAGTCGCCACCATCGACCAGGTCATAGCTCCACCCGTACTTGTGCCGGATCACATGATGATGGCGACACATCGGCCCAACCTCACCGCTACAGGTGACGGGGGCCTCGCTATAGGGAATACGGTGGTCGAGGTCACAGTCGACAGCAGGCATCCGACAACCAGGATGAAGACACGTCGGATGCATTGTCTCGGCCATACGCCGCTGCGCTGCCGTCGGTTTACGGCGGGTGACGCCACCGTCGATGGGTTGCCCGGTGTCAGGGTCGAGCAACGACCAACGCCGTTCGACATGTCCTTGATGCTCTGCCACCTGACGGGCGATGTCAGCCAGGATCGGGCCGTATCCGTTCAACTCAGCCGACTCGTCCGACAGACCGGCAAGGCTCTCGGCGGTCACCTTCATATCGAGAATGCCAAAATCAGCACGGGTGACCTTCTTGCCGCTGTAGCGGCGCCGTAGCAAATCCAGACCGATGTCCGACCGTAGTTGGTCCATGGTTCTCGAATCACCGAGATTCTTGAGCTTGAGGGCCTCGCGATGGATCCACCGCGCTATCGAGTTGGCGACATGCGGCGGGACATCGAGGTTGAGAATGTCGGCAGTGCCAGAGTCGTTCGCCTCGATGACAAACCGCCGATCGGTGACCGACCACTCATAACGCTCCCGGGCAGCATTCGGGTCGGCATCGATACAAAGCTTGCGGAGCCGCACCTTCAGCTGCCCGGTGGTCAGGCCGGGAGCGTCGTCAATGACCGTGTCGATGGCGGCGCGGGCAACGGCTTCCGACACATGCAGGGTTTCGTCTACCAGGACCCTGGCCCGGCGCATATCGATACGACCCTGGAGCAGGGCAAGCCACACCTGCGGCACTCGACGATTCAGGTCGAGCGCCATCCCCGTCTCGTGGTCAGCCGAGGCGCGGGTCAACGTCAATGCGGCACCAATCTCGGCAGCGGCACCGTCAACGGCCCATCCCAGATCCTTCGGGTGTTCGAGATCGTCCGGGTTCTGATAAGCGGTGACCAGACGATCCATCGACCAATACGAAGCTGCCTGGTAGTGCGCCACAAGCCGTTGCTGTGCCTGAAGCACCCGCACCAGATCGAACGGAGACAGCCGGTCGTAATCCAATGCCTCCAGCACCGATGCCAACTCGGCACCGGCCGGAATCTCCTCCAAGTCAGAAGGCACATCGTGATACGCTTGGCCGAACATATGTTCGATTGTATCAGCCGTCAAAGACAGGAACTAGAGGTCTGAATCCGATTCCGGGATGGTCAGCGGCGCTGATTCGACGAGCGGAGTCCTACCCACCGCCTACAGGCTCGGTGCGCTTGCTGCTCAGAGCTACACCGCTGTGATCAGCGAAGGTGGGTTGGCCGGAGTTCGGCGTCAAGGATGCTGCCGAGCCGCACTGTCTCGGACGCGAGCTGATCCATCGTATCTGCCTCGGTTCTGAAGTTCACGATGCAAGAGCGCAGCGCGAACCGCCCGTTGATGATCGCATTCGACGGAAACACCTTGCCACCGAGTTGAAGGCTGAACATCAATCGCTCATTCAGCAGATCCAGGTACCCGGCTGTGTCGATGTGATTCGGGAGATCCTCCGGCACGAAGCGGAAGCAGGTGATCGACAGACCGGGATCACCCATGGCCTCGAGCTCGGGGTGCTCCATCATGACACGGTGGAGGTAACGCGCAAGGTCTACGTCGTGCGCAATCCGCTCCTCGTACGCATCCCATCCGTGTGCGAGAAGCGAAACCCAGATCTTCAGCGCGGCGAAGGGCCGCGAGAACTGAGGGCTGAGTTCGTAGATGTCGATACCCCATCCTGTCTGATCGTTGTCTGTGACGATGTACGAAGCGTCCACGGCAAACGCTTCGACGAGAGCGTCGGGATCGCGCACCAGAACACATGCGCCCGCATGGGGGGTGTAAAGCCACTTGTGGGGATCGAAGCCCAGCGAATCGGCACGATCGATGCCTTCGAAGAGGTGCTTGAGCGGGTCAGTGAGTGCCGCACCACCGCCATAAGCAGCGTCGACGTGGAACCACAGCCCGTACTCGGAGCACACGTCGGCAATATCGGAAAGGGGGTCGATGGCTCCCGTGCCGGTCGTTCCGGCCGCCCCCACTACGGCGATAGGTCGATGTCCAGCAGCAAGGTCGGCGTCGATCGCAGCTCGGAGAGCGCCGATATCCATTCGGAGTCGGTCATCGGTCTCGACATGACGAACACCGGCCGCTCCTATGCCGAGCATCTGCGCCGCTCGGTCGACTGTGTCATGCACCTCGGTGGATGCATAGACCGTGAGTTGTGGTCCGACCCGCATTCCCTCTTCACGGACATCCCATCCAGCGTGTCTGGTACGTGCCAGGGTGAGCCCGATGAGATTCGTCATCGCGCCACCAGACACGACATACCCCATGGACCCTTCCGGCATGCCGAAACGTCGAGCAAACCACCCCATGAGATGCTGCTCGATCTCAGTAGCCGCGGGAGACAGACGCCACCCGCCCGCGTTCTGATTCAATCCCGCTGCGATCAGGTCGGCGGCTGCCCCGGGCACCGTTCCGGCCCCAGAAATGTAGGCAAGGAAGCCCGGATGACCCGGATACATAGACTCTTCGAAGACGACTTTGCGAAGATGCGCAACAAGGCTATCGATGGGCATCGGAGCTGCAGGAATCTCCAGCGCCGTCGCTTCGTGTACTTCCGCTGCAGATCGATTCCGGACCACCGGGAGGTCATCGTGGAGCCGGTCAAGTAGCTCGGTCCAGATGTCAAGAGCATGGCTGCCGAACGCTCGCGCATCGGCGGCAGACCAATCAAGGGCGCGAACAGGTGCGGGTCGTTGAGTATCGGCCATGGAGTCCTTTCCTCGCCGAGAACCTAGCACCGCGGGCGGGGGCAACCCCCCGCAGAGAAGACGGTCACCTATCAGACCGGTAAACGGATGGAACCTGCGGGACCCGTCATCCATTCCAGCAGCCCTCAACCCGCCAATCTCGATCGATCCGGTGCGGCTGGGCGGCAACCTCGACGATGAACCGAATCGCGGGAGCGTCGGCGGTGCTGATGGTGTGAGGACGTGTCCGGCCCGTGACCTGTCGCATTGGACTGGAGGAGGGAAACGTTCTTGGCAGAATCAGGGGTCGGTTGTGTATGTGACGTTCGACAATGGTGGTGTCACCCATCAGCGACTTGCAGGGTGGTTTGTGCTGCGGATAGTCGTCGCCGCGGCCGCTGCGGTGCAATGCCGGACAGGTTTGCGTAGCCAATCGGGACAATCCTTCAGGGGGGGTGCGATCAGCCGACAAACCGATTGTGGACAATCGAGACTTGCGCGCCTATCTCGCCTCGCCAAGGGCACCCATAGAACTCAATGAGTACCGCAGGACGATCCGGATCGCTCGGGTAGGTGCCAGCCTCGCCGTCTTCGCTTCAACTCTCGCTGGTGCGAGCCTATTGGATCACCCGGCCATCGTCATCGGCGCCATGTCGATCCTCTGTGGTGTGATCATCATCCACAACTTGGTGCGGCCTGATGCGTCACTATTCGAGGTACTCACTCACGACGCAGCCATGTATCTGATGATGACGGTGGTTATCGATTCCCCTGAACTCGCGGTGTTTGATGCAATGGCCCTGTCGTTCATGATCTACCACTTCGTGCCGCCGAGGCGCGCCCTCGTTGCCGCAGGTCTCTTCAATATCGGCGGACTGGCCGCGGCAGCGACATCGCTTTTTGTCGACAATCAACATCGAGCGCCCGCCGAAACCCTCCTGCTTCTATCGATCGTCATCACCATTACCGCAGTCCCAGCCTTGTGGTTGCAGATGCGCGCCGGAGCAGAAATACACTTCCATCGGCGGAAGGAAGAACAGCTCTCCCTCGAGAAGGATGAGCTTCTGGCAGACAAGGATCGCTTCGTTGCCAGCGTGAGTCACGAAGTCCGAACCCCGCTCACTGCGGTCGTCGGGCTGGCACATGCCCTCGCCGATCCTTCGTACGGCCTGGATGGGCAGGAGCGCACCGAACTCCTCGCCACCCTCGTCGAACAGAGCGAGGAAGTGGCCTCGATCATCGACGATCTCCTGACCGCAGCTCGAGCCGGCTCAGGACAGTTGGAGCTCGTGATCGGGGATGTAGACCTCGTGGCTCAAGCGCAGGCTGTCGCTCCCGAGGGCACACCGATCCATACCGATTGCCAAGGCACCAACTTCGTGCGAGCCGACCCGATCCGGGTGCGCCAGATCCTGCGGAATCTGCTTAGCAACGCAAAACGCTACGGCGGCCCAAACGTTCGAATCGGGGTCAGGACAGAAGACTCGACAACCACAATCTCTGTCGAGGATGACGGCGATGCGATCCCGCTTGACCAGATCGATGAGATCTTCACTCCATACGGGAGAGCCCACGATCGACCTGGTCTCACAGATTCGGTCGGGCTAGGGCTCACCGTGAGCAGACAACTTGCTCGCATGATGGGCGGAGACGTCGACTACGCCCATGCGGACGGTTGGTCCACTTTCCGCCTCAGCCTTCCGGCCACAGTCAATCAGGCCGACAACGTCGGTGTCGATGGTCCAGCCGCACAGAGACAATGAAGGCATGCGGAATCACTAAGCACGCGTAGAGCGATGATCGTGTTGGAAGGGAGTTCCGTCGGCGCCAAGCCTCCCGGCATCAGCGCCCCGGATCCGCCCGCGAAGAGACCCCCAATTGCAGGGGGTCTCTTCGCTCGTCGTTTGCCAGCGGCGGGTTACCAGATGCCCAGGACCTTCCACCACAGGCCACCGATACCCAGCCAGATCACGATGTTGACCACGCTGATGATGAAGCCGCTCTTCCACCAATCGCCCATCTCCACGTAGCCGGATCCGAAGAACACGGGCGCAGGTCCGGTTCCATAGTGGGTCATGCTCGAAAACAGGTTGCTGGAGAACGCAAGCACCAGCGCCGCCAGCATCGGCTCCGCACCGGCGGCAACCGCCACGATGAGGAACGGTGCATACATCGCGCTGACGTGGGCAGTGTTGCTGGCGAAGAAGTAGTGGCTGTAGAAGTAGACAAGCACCAGCACCAGGAAGGCTGTGAGCCAGCCGAAGTCTGCAACGGCGTCGGCCATCTTGTCGCCGAACCACGGGATGAGCCCCAGCTTGTTCAACTGAGACGCCATCATTACCAGCGCTGCGAACCACACCAGAGTGTCCCAAGCGCCTTTCTCCCTCAGCACATCCTGCCAGGTGAGGACCCCGGTGATCAGGAGCACCACAAGGCCAAGCAGCGCAGTCGTCGTGCTGTAGATATCACCGATATCGTCGCCGAAGATCCACAGGAAGATGAGACCGACGAACGTTCCGAGCATCACCCACTCGGACCTCTTCATCTTGCCCATGTCACGAAGCTTCTGCAGAGCCATCTCGGCCGCCTCAGGGGTCTCCTTCACCCCGGGCGGGTTCATCTTGTACAGCAGCCACGGAATGACCGCAAGGCTGATGAGACCCGGCACGATCGCTGCAGATGCCCATCGGCCCCAGCTGATGTCGACACCAACGTTGTCCAGCGCAAGGCTGGTAGCCAGCGGGTTGGCGGCCATGGCTGTGAGGAACATGGCACTGGTGATGACCAAGCCCTGGAACGAAGCCTTGATCAGGAAGCTGCCGATTCGGTCTGCGGTCCCGTCCTCAGGGTCGCTCCCGTAGGCGCGGGCTACCGAGCGAACGACGGGGAAGATCGTCCCGCCACCGCGGGCAGTATTGCTGGGGATCGCAGGAGACAGGACCAAGTCGGTGGCGATGAGGCCGTAGCTCAGCCCCAGAGTCTTCTTGCCGAGGCGTGACATGAACAGGTAGGCAATACGCTCACCCAGCCCCGTCTTGATGAACCCTCGCGAGATGAAGAAAGCGGCGACGATCAACCAGATCACACGGTCGCTGAAGCCGCTGAGAGCTGTGCCCAGATTCGCCTTGTTTCCTTCCCCCAATACGAACGATGTCAGCACAATGCCGATCATCGCCACTGCGCCCATGGGCAGCGGCTTGGTGATGATGCCGACGATTGTTGCCACAAAAATGGCGAGCAGGTGCCAAGCTGCTGGCTCGACCTCGGCGGGCGGGGGAATCAGGTAGATGATCAGGCCAACCGCAACCGTGATGGCCAACGGTCGCCATCTTGCGTGATCCTGGAGGTCTTGGGTGACGTCGGGCGTCGACGTCGTGTTTGTCGACATGGGTCCTCCTCCTCAATCGGGTTCTATTTCACTCGTTTCACTCACAATGACGTCGCTCCCGCCGGGGCGCCCGGTATCGAGTTCGATGATCGCCTGACCCTGGTAGTCCTCGCCGCAGACCAGGTAGTCATGACCGCTTGGATGGTCTTCACACCAAATGAACGGGAACGCGCAGTAGTTGCGTCGCACGGTGGCCACCGGATCAGACGCGGCACCAGCCTGAACGATGCCCTCGGCGTATCCCCAGCCGGATGTTGGTGACCAAGACACCACATCGAGGCGGTAGCGACTCGCGGGAAGTGGATTCGCCTCGCTTGGCGTTGGCGAGAACTGTCGATAGTCACGCACTTCTTCCTTCGCCACTGGGTGACTCTGACAAGCGCATTATGCACCTCTAGCGCTCAGCACCAGCGATCCGGCGCCCATCCGACCCCGAGCCGACTGTCTAGCCTGCGCCGAGATCACCCAAGGGCACACATCGTTTCGCCCCCCAAGCCCGAGCGGTCCGACCTGGCCAGGCAGCCGCCTCAATTGTCAACCTGATTGCGCGAAGGTTTGAGACGAGGCGCTGACGATCTGCGGACGTCGCCGCCCATCGTTCTGAGAACGGCGTTCGCCACTTCGCAAGGGCGATATCGTTGAGAGATGAATCAAACTGCATTCCAGGTGATCGACCGCCGCATAACCCGCTGGCTTGCGGAGCACGGATTGACTCTCCTCCGAATCAGTGTCGGGCTCGTCTTCTTCTGGTTCGGTGCGCTCAAATTCTGGCCCGGCCTGAGTCCCGCCGACCAGCTTGCCACCGAGACGATTGATCGGCTTTCGTTTGGCTTGGTAGACGGGGATCTTGCCCGCGTCCTGTTGGCGATCCTCGAAACGGTGATCGGGATCGGACTGATCACCGGCAAGTTGATGCGTTTCACCCTGCTGCTGCTGGTTGGCCAGATGCTGGGGGCAGTGACGCCGCTCTTCCTGTTCCCGGACGTGACGTGGTCGAGAGCTTTCGTGCCGACGCTTGAAGGTCAGTACATCCTCAAGAACATCGTGCTGGTGACGGCCGCCCTCACAATCGGGGCAACGGTCCGTGGCGGTGGACTAATCGACGATCCCGATGTCCTTGCGTCGATGGATGAGCGCGGGTCCGCTTTCGGCCCCACGCCGCAACCTCAATCACAAACCTGATTGAGGGAGGGTCAGCGGTCGTCGCCAGCAAAACCGACGATCGATTCACGACTGTCCCATGAGCTGACGGCCAGGAACTCAGTCCGGTCGCCATCTGGTCGACTCACCACACCCTGGTTCCCTGGCGTTGCCTTGTACTCGACGATGCAGCCGCTATTACTCGGGGCGATTGGCAACGACGCTCCTCCACCAACCACCGTGGAGCGTCTCACTCATCACTACTTGGTGCCCTTCGGGGCAAGTCTGCGTAAGTCAGCGGCGAGCTGGTTCTGGTTCTTCTGGACCTGACCTAGTTCGCGAAGGACTTGAGTGAGCATGTCTGTGATGTGCTCGTTTGTCGGTTTCGCGGCTGTCGCCACCCTGATCACCTCCTTTCCTTGACTCTCTGCTTCGACGGTACTCCCCGATTCCAAGGTGCGGCGACATCTCAGCCTGATCCGTGGAGTTCTCAGATCCCCGGCTGCCTGCGAACATAGGTTGATGAGGCGGTTCGCCAAAGGCGCGGGTTTCGTAGCTCTGGCTATGTTGACACTCCGCATCATGCTCTGGGTAGCGTTCTACAGCGGTTCCGAGCGGCTGAGGATCACGCGGCCAAGCATCCCGCTGCGACCTCGGGCCTAGGGCTGGACGAGTCCGACGGTTTCGGCATCGTCACATCGCTGGACCGGGTCGCCCGGAACCGGTTCTGCCACGAGTTCGCCGGTGCTGGACAGAGCAAACACCATGCAGAACATCGACCTGGTATCGGTGGGCACTACCACAATCGCCAGCGAGACGTCCGCGTAACCGTCACCCCGTAACGACTGCACGTGCGTCCCGGAAACGATTCGGGACACCCCCGGCGGCAAGGTGATTTCGTCGAGCGCAGGCTCGACGGCGCTAGTCATGAGATCGGTGTCAATGTCGACTGCCTCGTCGGCGACTTGCGCCAACGGTGTAGCCAACCGACCGGCCAGTTCATCGCCGATGGCGGTGGCCGCCTCCGAGCGAAAGGTGTCCGACTCACTACACGCTGCAACCAGCAACAACACGGCGAACCCGCATGCCAGGATCTTCATATCGCCAGTCAATCACCGCCGTCACCGCGTCGATAGAGCCCTTCGGCCGGTCCCCCGGGTATTCTTGATCGCAGGTCAAGGAGCGATCAATGACAGACAAGACGAACAAGCGAGCCTGGGTTCCGCCGCGGTGGTTCGTTCGCGGTGCTTGGTACACCCACCGCGGCTTGTACCGCGTCACCGGTGGCCGCGTGGGACTGTGGCGTCCCAAGGCCAAACGGTGGGGCACGATGCGCCTGACCACGATTGGGCGTCGCACAGGCCAGGAGCGGAGCGTCATGCTCGGCTACTTCGAGGATGGTCCGAATCTGGTCACCATGGCGATGAACGGCTGGGCCGACCCCGAACCTGCATGGTGGCTCAACCTCCAGGCACATCCCGAAGCCGTCGTCGATCTCGCCGGGGGTCGGCGGAAGGTTCAGGGGCGAGCAGCCGGTGGAGACGAGCGATCACGGCTCTGGGACCGGTGGCGAGAAATCGACAAGAACCTGGATGCATTCGCGGCGCGCCGCTCTCGTGAGACTGCCGTTGTGGTCCTCGAGCCATCACAAGCCTCCGGCGAGTAGTGCATCGGCCCACTGCGCACCGCAGGTCCCTGATCTACCATCCATCGGATGGGACGAATCCTCCTCGCCGTCGTGCTGCTGAGCACGACCATCCTCACCGGTTGTGGCTGTGGCGATGATCGCGCTCCGTCCGGCATAGCCATCGAGCTCTCCGAAGCCCTCGCCGCGGGCACGTACTCGTTCGACGTCTGCGTCGACGATGACTGCTACAGCTTTGGCGACCTCGCACCCATCGGCGAGAGCTCTCTTGGCGACGCCGACGTCTACATCCGGGCCGACCACATCAGCTTCACCACCTGGAACGCCATAGAGCCCGGTGAGCACCAGGTTGCCTTGAACCTGGCCGACGCAAACGGGGTCGTCCTCTCGTTCAACGACGCACTCGATTTCGAGCAAGTGGATCGGTGCCACACCACCGATTCGGAAGCGACCATCGCAGCGAGCATGCTCACCCGCTGATCGGCGGAGCCATCCCTCGGCTGGTTCCATGTCCGCTACCGTGCCCCGCATGAACTATGAGAATCCAGCAGTAATCGTCGGTATGGGAGAAATGGGTGGATCGTTCGCCAGAGGCCTCCTGCGTCTCGGCAACATCGTCGTCCCCGTCCTTCGCAACACAGACGTTACCGAAGTAGCCGGGACCTACCCGGAGCCGTTGATAGCCCTCGTCACCGTCGGTGAGGCAGACCTCGACCGCAGCCTGGCGAGTCTCCCCGATACATGGAGACGCACCGCCGGTCTGGTCCAGAACGAGCTGCTCCCCCGCAGCTGGCAGCCGCACGACATCGTCGACCCCACGGTGGCCGTGGTCTGGTTCGAGAAGAAGCCGGGACGCCCCGAGTCTCCAATCATCCCCACCCCGGTCGCAGGCCCGGGGGCCGGGCTACTCGTGGATGCCCTCGGCACGATCGATGTCCCTGCGTTCGAGGTCACCGGTGATGACGAGCTGATGTACGAGCTGGTGCGCAAGAACATCTACATCATCACCATGAACGTGGGCGGGATGATCTCGGGTGGCACGGTGCACGATCTCTGGTACAACCACCGCCATCTCGCCGAGGAAGTGGCAGGCGACGTGCTCGACGTCCAGGAGTGGCTCACCGGGCTGAAGCTCGACAGGGAACGGCTGCTGGCCGGGATGGTCGAAGCGATCGACGCCGACCCCGAGCACGGAACGACGGGTCGGAGCGCCCCGGCGCGCCTGAGTCGGGCAATCGGCTACGCAGATCAGGCCGGTATCGAGGTTCCCCGACTCCGTCAGATCGCGTCAGGGCGGGAACCGGTCGACGAGATGAGGGGCTGGTTCGCTACCCTTCGCAACAGAGAGCGGGAGTAGAAACATGCATGTACTGGTTGCCACAGAAGGTCAGCTGGACGCGACGACCGTTGCCAGGTTCGTCGGCCCACTCACCCGCGACGGAGGACACGTCACCGTGCTGACGGTGATCGAGGTCCCCCGTGCCATGCTCCAGGATCTGCGTAGTCATTTCAACGACACGCCGCCGCCGCGCCTTCTGCACGGCGACGTGGAGGGCATGATCAGCACCGACCCGATCGAGCCCCCTCGCTCCTGGCCGGGGGACGATGCGATGATCGAGCAGTATCTGACCAGGAAGAAGGACGAGATCTGCCGACCGCTGGAGAAGGAGATACGGGCAGCCGGCATCGACGTGACGAGCGAAGTGGCTGAAGGGCGCCCCGCCCAGGGGATCCTTGAAGCGGCCTCGAGCCTCGAAACCGACCTCATAGTCATCGGCTCCCACGGTGCCGGGCTATTCGAAGGTCTGTTGGGATCGACCGGTACCAAGGTGACCAGACTGGCGAGACGCCCCGTGCTGCTGCTGCGCTCCAATCGAGCCGACTGAAGCGTCAGCTGAGATACCGCTCCCAGGCCGGGTCGGGTTCAGACCCGATCGCCACCAGCACCCATGAGTGGCGGCGCGGCGCCCGCGGCTTGTGACGCAACTTCATCCCGGCCTGCTCGGGGGTGCGCCCGCCCTTCTTTGTATTACACCGCCGGCAACTCGCCACCACGTTCTCCCACGTGTGAGTACCACCTTGCGCCTTGGGGATGACGTGGTCGATGTTCTCGGCGGCCCGGTTGCAGTACTGGCACTGGTGCAGGTCCCGCAAAAAGACAGCCCGCCGGTTGAGGGGAACCCGGCGAGCGTAGGGGACTTTGACGAACTGGCGGAGTCTGATCACCGATGGCGACACCATATCTATGCGCTCGCTTCGCCAAATCTTGCCGTTGGATGCCACCACTTCGGCTCGGTTGTGCAGCACGAGAACGACCGCCCTCCGCACCGGTACCACCGAGAGCGGCTCGTACGAGGCATTCAGCACCAGCGCTTTCATGGGCGGCAGGCTACCAGTGGTATCGCCAAAAACGGTCGGCACGAAAACCGACCTCAACTGCGGACGCTCTCCGTGGGTCGTTGACCACATTGAGTGTCCGTGCCAGACTGTCACCAGAACGCGAAAAACCGAGAGGTCGAAAGTGCGAGTCGTTGGCTATATCCGCGAGGGGTCGGCAACCGGAGATCCGGCGTTCGCCCAGGCGGAGAAGGTCCGTCGCTGGGTGAACGAGAACGGGCACCGGCTGATCGCGACGTGCCAGGACATCCGGTCCCCCGGTCACCCGGCGGGCAGGGAAGGTCTCCAGTCGATCATCGGTATCATCCTCGCCGGCCAGGTTGACGGGGTGGTGGTGCCTTCGCTCGATACCTTCGCCGCCGACAAAATCACTCAAGAGGTGATCATGTCCGCGTTCCGAGCCACGGGAGTTGTGCTCCTTTCGGCAAACGTGCCCGACGTGGAGCAACTAGCAGAAACCCCCGCCGACCAGATGCGGGCGCTGGTGCGACATGTTCTCGACAAGCAGGCCCGCTTCGAAACGATACTCAGCTTGCCGATCACCCACGAGCGCCTGTCGGCGGTCACCAGCGACGAGATGCCGGACGTCGTCATCGAGCTGATGCCGGCAAAGACAGGCGAAGAGCTCTCGGTCGGCTAGGACCGGTGTTGACGTTTTCTCCACTCGAGGTAGTGAACGAGCTCTTCGGGGCGCAGCGGGATGCTGGAATCCCCGTGCGCCGTCGCCAGCCGCCACCCGGTGTAGCCGGAATCCGGTAACGGCAGGTATGGGGCGCGCCGCCACCATCTTCTCGGTGCGACGGCGACCAGCGTGCGCAGGCTCTCCACCCACAGATCCGGTCGTTTCAGCACCGCCAGGAACAACTGGGAAGTGATCATGGAACGATCGTACAGCCCGCAGCGTTGTGAACAATGTCTTGCTGCGGGGACCTACTTGCGCGTATAACGGCAGTCACTGATAATCTCGGCCCTGCCGCTGCCGGAGGAAGGAGCATAAGTGACGGTATCTTCTGACGACTTGCAATGGTTCGGGAAGAATTTCGGCGCCATCGTTGACAACATCGAAGAGGTGATCCAGGGGAAGCGCCGAACTATTGAGCTTGCCACCATGTGCCTGCTCGCCAAGGGCCACGCGCTGATCGAGGACGTGCCGGGCGTGGGCAAGACACTGCTTGCGCGCTCCCTCGCCAGATCCATCGACTGCAGCTTCCAGCGAATCCAATTCACCCCAGACCTGCTGCCCTCGGACGTAACGGGTGTCTCGGTTTGGGATCGGGAGTCTGCGCATTTTGTGTTCCGCCCCGGACCGGTGTTCGCCAACGTGGTGCTTGGGGATGAGATCAACCGGGCAAGCCCGAAGACTCAATCTGCGCTGCTCGAAGCGATGGAAGAGAGACAGGTGACCGTAGATGCCGTCACCCGCCCGCTCGGACCTCCCTTCATGGTCGTCGCTACGCAGAACCCGATCGAGCATGAAGGGACCTATCCCCTCCCCGAAGCCCAGCTCGATCGCTTCATGATGAGGTTGGGCATGGGTTATCCGGCCAGGGACAAGGAACTCGAGATGCTCGAAGCTCACGGTCAGCACTCAACGCTCGACGATCTCGGGCCTGTAGTCGATGCCGCGGATGTCAATCGGATGATCGACATTGCCTCGGGGGTCTTCGTGGCCGATGCGATTCGCAGCTATCTAGTGGATCTGTCCGATGCCACCAGGAACGAGCCCGACCTCCTGCTTGGAGCGTCGCCGCGAGCCACTCTGTACTTGCAGCGTGCCGCCCGCACCAGCGCCGCCACCCTGGGTCGCGACTACGTCACCCCCGACGACGTCAAGGATATGTTGCATCCGGTGCTCAACCACCGTCTCATCCTCCAGCCGGAGGCCCAGATGCGGGGTGCGGGTGTCCAGAGCATTATCGACTCGATCAGCGCCCGCGTCGGCGTCCCCGGCGCACGCGCGGCTGTCTGATGCCAACGCTACGCGGCTGGGCGGCTCTCGGTGCGGCTTTCGCATTGGGAGTGCTGTGGATTGGCTTCGGCGAGCGTCTCTTGCTTGCCGCTGCCATCTTCTTGCTCAGCTCCGTAGTCGTCGGCGTTCTCTATGTCCGCAGCAGCGCACCGCGGGCCCGGCTGACGCGGCGTATCGCCCCGATCCAGGTACACGACGGGGAACGAGCCATCGTCGAGCTGTCGCTGGTCTCCAGCCGCCGGCTCTACGCCGCGATCGTCGAAGACGTGGTCCACAGCCTGGGCACGGCATCATTCGTGGCCGAACGTGTCGATGAGAGCGAGCCAATGACCGCTCGCTACGAGGTCCTCTGCAAGCCGCGCGGGGTGTACAAGGTGGGGCCCGCCGTTCTACGGGTACGCGACCCGATGGCCCTCGCTGAGTCGGTAAGTTCCGGTCGCCGCGCCGACCGTCTCGTCGTCTACCCGCAGGTCGAGAACCTCAGCGGTCTTCCGGTGGTCAGAGGCCAGGATCCGAACGTCAACTCGGCCAGGGCCAACTTCTCCCACAGTGGAGGTGACGACTTCTTCACACTGCGCGAATACCAGCGTGGTGACGATCTGCGCAGGGTCCATTGGCCCGCATCGGCGCACCGGGACGATCTGATGATCAAGCAGCTCGAGATGCCATGGCAGTCCCGGGCGCTGGTGCTGCTCGACATCCGCGCCGTCTCCTACCCCACCCCCGAAGCGTTCGAGCACGCGGTCAGCGGTGCCGCTTCCGTGGCTCGCCACCTCTACCGACACGGGTTTAGCCCGACCGTTTGGAACGGCCAGGCTCGCAGCACCACGATCTCGAACAGCCAGGTGTACGACCTGGCGATGGAAGCACTCGCAACAATTCAACCCAACCCCGATCTCGACTTCGCCTCATTGATGAGCAGACTGCGTCGTGAGGGTATGGCAGGCGGGGCGCTGGTGATAGTGACCGGTGTGCTCGACGCCGGCGGGATCTCCGTGTTCAAGACCCTGGGCCGGGATTACCACAAGACGATCGTGATGACCGTATCCGAAAGAGAGAATGAGGCACTGCTCCAGGTCCAGCGCGCAGGCGCAGTTGCCGTTACGTCCGGCCCGGCCTCCAAGTGGGCGCCGGCCTGGCGAGATGCAATGGAGAGAACGTGGTCTACCGCTTCAGCTGGCTAGCCGGGATCTTTGCGATCATCTTCGCCTTTGCCGGCCTGGCGGCTCTGCTCCGCCCCACACCGGAAGGCACCGCCTGGCAATACATCGTGGCGGCGGCGCTGATCCTGGGGACGACGATCACGTGGACGGCGCTCACCTACAAGGCGCACCCCGTCGTCGTGGTCGTGCTCAATCTTGCAGCGCTTGCCGTCGCCATAGCCCGCATTTCCGCCCCCGAGACCACACGCGGTTTTCTACCGACCGGTGAGACGATCTCTGCCATGTCCTCTCAGCTCACCAGAGCCTTCAGCCTGATCCGCACGGGTATCGAGCCGGTGCAGCCGATCACGGGGATTGTGATCGTTCTGGCCGTCGTCTTCTGGCTCACAGGCGTGATGCTCTCGTGGGGTCTGATGCGCGGCCATCCCTACGTCGCGTTGATCCCGCCTCTGGTGCTTGCTCTCCAATTTGCCACCATGGACCGCAATCGGACAGGGTGGATGCGGATCGCCATCTTTCTCGCCATCGTGGCTGGCTCCATCGTCGCAGTGACCATCGATGAACGTGACCAGTCCGCCGGCAGGATGACGGGTAAGGCTCTCAGACCCGCCATGACGGGCAGGCTCGCACCGTCGGCCGCAGGCCTACTCAGCGTTACGTTGTTCGCCAGCGTCCTCTTCACCGGTTATATGAGCGGCTTGGTCCCCTCAGATGGTGTGCTTCCCTGGCGAAGCGCCACCGGCTTGACTTCCGATTTCTACGGTGGCGTTGCCTACAACCCGTTCGTCGGAATCAGGCAATCCCTGGTTTCGCAGTCGAGCACACCGGTCTTTCTCGCCCAAATCACGGGAGACGTTCCCGGCGATCAGGTCTACTTCCGGCTGGTGACGATGGAGACGTACAACGGCGGGCAGTTCTTTGCCGACAAGCCGACGGTCGTCGATCTGGCGACACGCCCGTGGGAGGACGGCGCCAACACTTTTGCAGGCCCGGTCAAGGAGGTAACCACCACCATCCAGATCGAACGACTACGGATGGACTGGCTCCCAGCTTCATACGTACCGGTTGCCTTCTCGAGTGATGCCAACATCCTCGACACCGTACGGGTACGACAGGCCGACGGATCACTTCGGCTCCAAGGTGACCTCTCCTATGAGGGGATGACCTATACCGTTGAGTCATCGATCCCGTCGCCCGACATTGCCGTACTGGCAACCGACGAGGACGGGGCACTCTCCCCCGCGTTTGCCTTCGCCGCAACCGAGCACAACGTTCCCGACCCGGTGGTTGCGCCGGTTCGGGAGGAACCGGCGAACGTCGATGTCTACCTCGATCTCCCCGATGATCTCGACACGGGTATCGCTCGGGAGGCCCGGCGCCAGACCGATAACCTCAGCACCAACTATGAAATCGGGCTCGCCCTCGAGTCCTGGTTCCACTCCGAGGCATTCGCCTACTCGACCGATATCGATCCCGGCCATGCGGCCAGCGACCTTGCCGCCTGGCTGCTGGACGACACATCTCCCAACTACCACGTCGGGTATTGCGAGAACTTTGCGACGGCCATGGCAGTCATGGCCCGCACTCTGGACGTCCCGTCACGGGTCGTGCTCGGCTTCACACCCGGTGAGCCAACCGAACAGGAGGATGTCTACGTCGTCAGAGACCGCAATGCCCACGCCTGGGTGGAGCTCTGGATCCCGTCACAGGGGTGGGTTCGGTTCGACCCCACCCCGCGCGCCGACGCGATCAACCCCACAACATACGGTGAGGCGGAGACAGAGCTCGGATTCGACCTGACCACATATCTCGACGTTCCGGACCCGGAACCCATCGCAGGCATCAACTCGCAGCTACCCCGCCCCCGTCTCGGTGACGAGCTATCGCCACCGGAGTTCGCCGGAGGTGGGGCCGACGCCGGGAACACCGGTGGGCTCAGCATCCCCGGTTGGTTGAGGACGGTTGTTCCAATCGCACTGCTTCTGATCCTTGCGATCGGTGGGATCCCGACAGTGAAGTGGTGGCAACGCCGCAGACGAATGCGCCGACTCGAGCACGGCGACATCAGCGCCGCTTGGGAGGATATCGTCGCTCGCCTCACCGATCTTGGCGACGCCCCGTCACCGGCCTCGACCCCACGGCAGATCGCGGACTCGGTCGACCAGGCCATGGTGCCACTCGCCGTTGTATACGGAAGAGCGATCTACGGGCCCCAACAGCCGGTGGCGTCGGAACAAATCGCTACCGCCACCGATTCGCTCGATGCAACGATGGCGAGGCTCGCCACCCGACACAGCATGCCGCAACGCATCGTTGCCGCCTACCGGCCCACGAGCATCATCCCATCCCGGGCGCGACGAGTCGTCGGCAATCTGAAACAGAATAAGCGCAACGGATCAGGGCTGAACGACAAGCGCCGGTGAGCTAGCTCTCGATGGCTTCTAGCTCGGATTTCACATCGTCCTCCACCCGACGAAGCATGTCGAGGAAATGCTCGCGGTCGAGTTCGAACTTGGTGACATCCTCTTCAACGCTCTTGGTGATCTCGTTGATGGCCACAAAGAACGCCAGCTGGCCATCGCGCAGGGCGTCGAGGAGCTCGCCTTCGTCCTGGGCGATACGGAAGATGGTCTGCCCGTCGGTGACAAGCCTTACCGAAGCCAGATGCTCATCCATTGATGCGGTGCGGCGAAGATAGTCCCAGGCGCGACGCACCCGCTGGACCGACATCCCGTTGTCAAGGAGACTCTTGACTACCCGCAATGCGACCAGGTCGCGAAACGAATACAAACGACGCCGTCCCGGGCGGCCGTCACTGCTCTGGATGCTGGGGCCGACCAGGTCAACCTTGTCCCAATATCGAAGTTGGTGTGGGGTACACCTCGTCAGTGCCGATGCCTGCTGAGCAGTAAACGAATCCACCTATCTCCTCCCACACCTGGGGTCCACTGGCTCCTGAGGACCAACCAGTCCGCGCGTAATGTTGTTCTTGCCGATGCCCTGCCCCTGAACAGGGGAGAGTCACTCTAGCCGCTCCGCGACCACCTCTGTCGAGCTCGTTCGAGCCACTTCCCGATGGCATCAGAACCCCCGTTTGGGCCCCGACGGAACGACATTGTCAGCCAACCGGCCGACGCGAGCATGAGGATGAAACCGAGCGTTGCAACCCAGACGATCTTAAGAGAAACGACCATCACGACGAGACCGATTATGAACCCGGCCACCGCCAATCGTCGATGAGGACGCAGTCGGGAGCGCAGCGAAGCGCTGGCAACCGAGTGCGCCAGATCGGGATCTTCCTCATAGAACTGGCGCTCGATTTCCTCGAGAATGCGCTGTTCGTCTTCGTTGAGCGGCATCTGGATCGTCTCCGGTTTCTGATGTCGAGTATACAAGTGTGGACGCCTATTCATCGCGAGGTTTCTTTCGATTTTGACCAATCAGTGAAGCCCGAATCACCGCACTGTCGCCGAACCTGTCCCGGACCTCCTCAACCACGTTCGCTGCGGCGTCTCGAGTCCGCTCATCGAGCGTCATCTGACGCGGGGCCGACGCTGTGACGAGGCCGGAAACGCCGATACCGAGGAGCCGCACGCCTCTCTCCGACGCTTCGACCCTGCCCAGCAGCCTGCGCGCCTCGTCCCAGATCGCAGTGGTTGCGGCCATCTCCTCCTGGACCGTCTCGGAACGTGTGAAGGTAGTGAAGTCGGCGAATCGAATCTTGAGCGTCACAACCTGGCCGGCGTAGCCGGAGCGATGCAACCGGGAGGCAAGCCGGTCGCAGAGCCGCAGCAAGGCGTTGTTGATGTCCGCCTCATCGGTGAGGTCGACGTCGTATGTCTCCTCGACCGACACCGATTTGGTCCCTCCGTCCGGCTCGACGCCACGGGGATCGTTCGCCCCGGCAAGCCGTGCCAGATGTGTTGCCATGCTGGGCCCGACGCGCTGTGCGAGCCTGCCTTCGGCAACCGCTGCCAGATCACCGACCGTCTCGATTCCGAGTGTTTCCAGCGTGGCATGAGTGGCAGCACCGACGCCCCACAGCCTGCTTACGGGCATCGGATGCAGATAGGCCAGTTCGTCTCCTGCGGCCACCAGGAACATGCCGTCTGGTTTGGCGTCCTCCGATGCCAGCTTCGAGATGAACTTCACCGCCGAGATGCCAACCGACGCAGGCAAACCGAGCGTGTCTTTGATGGTCCTGCGCAGATCGCCTGCGACCGCAACCGGTGACTCGTAGTGCAATCGCAGCCCGGCGATATCGAGGAAGGCTTCATCCACCGACAGACCCTCGACAAGCGGGGTGAACCTGTGGAACACATCAAACACCTGGCCCGATGCCTCGCCGTAGACACCATGTGACGGTGGCACAAAGACCGCATGCGGGCACAGGCGCCTGGCCTGGCCGATCGGCATAGCCGAGTGCACTCCCCTGGCCCGCGCCTCGTACGATGCCGAGGCAACCACTCCCCTCCTCCCGAGGCCGCCGACAACAACCGGCTTGCCGATGAGGCTCGGATCGCGCCGTCGCTCGACCTCAACGAAGAAGGCATCCATGTCGACGTGGAGAAACCGCTCCGCAAAGCCCTGCATGGATCACACGGTACCCCGGCCACCGGCACGTGCGATACTCGCCGGATGCAGATTCATCTCATCCGTCACGGCCAGGTCGAGAATCCGGGTGACTTTGTGTACGCCGACATCCCCGGATTCCGGCTATCTGCGGCGGGTCGCAGCCAGGCATCAGCAGCCGGCGATTACCTATCACCCCACTCGGGGCACCGCTCTTTGCGGCGAATGGTCTCATCACCCCTCGACCGGGCCGTCGAGACCGCCACTTTGATCGCGGCGGCTACCGGGGCGGAAGTGCTCACCGACGCCGCTCTCACCGAATGGCTCCTCGCCGTGCACTGGCGGGGCGCCACCTGGAAGCAGCTCCCATCCGTGTTTCCCGGTGAGCTGGAGGCCTACCTGGCTCACCCCGATGACCTTCCATTCTCTCCTGAGTCTCTCGAGCAGCTCGCAGATCGTCTCGTCGCAGCGATCACCAGATGGACCGAAGATGGTGAAGGGGATGTCGCGTTTGTGTCCCATGAGGACCCGCTGCACGCCGCATACCTCAGATTGACCGGCGCCACGCCTGATGTATATCACCGGGACAAGCCAACACACTGCTCGGTGACAACACTCGAAAGCGACGGCTCGAGGTGGGTCACTGCCCGGCAATGGGCACCGCCGTATTGACGATCCGATCACTCATCGCTGGTGCGCGTTACAATGCGCCGCCCGACAACTTCGAGGAGAATCGTGCGACTTCGCTGGGTCTTCGTGACCGTCATCCTTGCCCTGCTACTGGGTGCGTGTGCCAGCGGCCCTTCGGAGAGTGCCCTGGCCGCAGACCGAAAGCCAGTGGTCACGACAACCACGGAGCCACCGCCCGAAGGCATCACCTTCATCACGATCCAGGACGGTCGATTCAGCCCATCGAACTTGAAGGTCGACCTCGATGAGGCCTGGATCGTCGAGTGGCGCCAGGAGGACACCGGAGACCGTGAGTATGTCATCGAAGCCCGTGAGGGGGATTTCGAGTCGAGCCCGCCGCTCCATCAGGGTGACACGTTTCAGGTCGACTTCAGCGAGCTACCGCCGGGCATATACCGGTACTACTCGTATCTTGGCAACAACCGGATTCCCGGCTCGATCGACACCCGCCCGACGCAGTAGCACGTCCCCGCAATTCGATCTGGAGGTTTGAGCGACCGTGTTTCGTATGCCGTTCGTTGTCGCTGTCCTCGTTATGGCTTCCGGGCTCACCTGGACGATTCACCTCATCGTCGCTCCTGAGCCGTGGGCAGAGGACTCGGCGATGGCAATCGCAATCGGGACACTCGTGTTCAGCATCGCCGCGATGACCTCGCTCCTGCTCGGCCGGGGCAGGTGGACGCGTTACTTCGCCACAGGACTCCTGATCGCCGAAATGACAATCGCCGTTGTCGCCGATCTCGAAGGGTGGCTCGTTACGGCCATCGTGTTGAGCGGACTGGCACTCACCGGTCTATTCGGTCCATGGTTGAAAGGCTGGCTGCGAGAACGACCTGCAGTCGGCGCACCCGGGATCGAGCCGATCCTGCTGGCCATCGGAGCGTTTGCCATTGTGCCCCTCGTCGGACTGGCGGCCCCGGCCGGTCTCGAACCCGCCCACGGGGCTCTCGGCGCCGTGGGCATCCTGCTGAGCTGGGGTTATCTGCGGGGCGGGACCTGGGCGCTTCTGGGTCTGCGCTTCGGGTTTCCAGTGTTGGTGATCATCGCTGCCGTTTCGAGCCCGATCGGTGGAGCCATGCTGCTCCTTGCAGCCGGTGCCGGCCTCGCCTACCTTGCCTGGACCGCTCAGGCAAGGTTCGCAGTGGACCCTGCCCCTGAGTTACCGGCCCCGAGGAAACGTCGCACATGACTGATATCCCACCACCGGCAGAATGGCGCTGGCTGCCCATCATCACCGCAACCATCCTCGGCGGCGCGGCCGGGTGGCTGATCAGCCGCTCCGCAACCTGGCTCGCCATTGGGGCCGTATTCGGGCTTGCCATTGCCGTCATGATCGTCGTGCTCGGGGTGCGGACAATCGTGGCTGCCCCGGTCGGGGTCGGTGCCGGTATCGGTGCTTATGTCGGGGCAACGGTGGTCGGCGTCGTCTGTGAGCCGGCAGGCTGCCCGGCATTCGAGACCACCGCAGGGATCACAACCGGTATCGGGGCACTGGTAGGTATCGGCCTGGTCGTGGGACTAGTGGCACGCTCGTTTGACGAGTACCGGGACTCCCGGCAGCGGGGTGCGCCTGCAGCTACCAGCAGCTGCAGCGTCGACGAACGCCCCCGCCCAGGCGAACTGGGCGATCAGTCAGACTGACTTGAACAACAGCGACACGTTGTGCCCACCAAAGCCGAACGAGTTGGACAGCACGTATTCCACCGACTTCTCCCGCGCCTCGTTCGGGACGTAGTCGAGATCACACTCGGGATCTGGCGTGGTGTAGTTGATAGTCGGGGGAATCACACCCTCGTTGATCACCTTGAGTGAGATCAACGCCTCGACCGCACCTGCGCCGCCGAGCATGTGCCCGGTCATCGACTTGGTCGATGAGATCGGGATCGTGTAGGCATGGTCTCCGAAGACCGTCTTTATCGCCAGTGTCTCTGTGACGTCATTGGCGGGGGTCGAGGTGCCATGGGCGTTGATGTAGCCCACCTCGTCGGGCCTCACTCCGGCATCGGCGATGGCCTGCTCCATCGCCCTGGCCGCACCACGGCCACCTGGGCGTGGCAACGTGATGTGGTATGCATCTGCAGACATGCCGTAGCCGGCGAACTCACCATGGATGTGAGCACCCCTCGCTCGAGCGTGCTCGTACTCTTCGAGGATCAACGCACCGGCTCCCTCACCGAGCACAAATCCGTCACGATCCTTGTCGAATGGCCTGCTCGCGGCCTCCGGTGCGTCGTTGCGGGTACTCAACGCTTTCATCGAGTTGAACCCGCCCATGGCGAACTCGGTGACCGAGCCCTCCATGCCACCGGCCACCATGACGTCGGCGACACCGCGCCGGATGATCTCAGCCGCGTCCCCGATCGCGTTTGCCGATGCAGCGCACGCGGTAACCGTGCATGTGCTCGGTCCCGCCAGATGAAACGCTATCGAAACCGCACCGGCAGCCTGATTTCCCATGATCATCGGGATCGCCAGTGGTGAGATCCGTTCGGGACCACGCTCGTTGAGCGTCTCGATCTGTGTCTGGGTGGTGCCGATCCCGCCGATCCCGGTACCGCAGACAACGCCTGCTCGCTCGGCTGCCGGATCGCCATCTTCGTACTCGATACCGGCGTCCGTCATCGCCTGGCTGGCCGCGGCCCACATCAGCAGCGTGCTGCGATCCATCCGCCGTGACTCTTTGCGCGGCATATAGACATCCGGGTCAAACTCTTTGACCTCGGCTGCAAAGTGCGTCGCGAGACGGGACGCGTCGAACAATGTCACCACGTCGGCTCCCGACCTGCCCTCGAGCAGAGCGTCCCAGGTGCCGGCAACATCGTGGGCAAGCGGATTGACCGTCCCCAGACCGGTCACCACCACGCGACGACGGTCCATCATCAAGCGTTCAGTTTTTGATTGACTAGCTCGGCGGCTTCTCCGACCGTTGTGATCTTCTCAGCTTCCTCATCGGGGATCTTGACGTCGAAGTTGTCCTCGAGCGCCATCAAGAGCTCTACAACACCGAGCGAATCGACGTCGAGATCCTCTTCGAATTTGGCTTCCATGGTGATGTTCTCACGCTCGAGCCCGAGCTCGTCGACGAGAAGATCAATCAACTTCGCTTCGATTTCTGATCTTTCCATTGCTGGTGCCTTCCTGCTCAGATGGCCAGCCCACCATCGACAACGATGGTTTGGCCGGTGATATATGAAGCGTCCCCGGAGGCAAGATAGCCAACGACGGACGCGACTTCCTCGGGCCGGCCCAACCGGCCCAGGGTGATCTGTTGGACAACTGTATTGGCGGTGTCTTCACCAAGCGCCGCAGTCATGTCCGTTTCGATGAATCCAGGAGCGACCGCGTTGACGGTAATTCCCCTTGACCCAACTTCCTTCGCCAGCGACTGCGTGAAGCCGATGACGCCGGCTTTGGCGGCTGAGTAATTCGCCTGCCCGGGATTGCCGAAGACGCCCGCAACGGAGGAGATGTTGATGATTCTCCCCCACTTTGCCCGGAGCATGCCCCGCAGCACAGCTTTGCTGCACAAGTAGACCGACTTGAGATTCGTCTCGATGACGGCGTCCCACGCATCAGCCTTCATCCGCATCA
>Ga0307423_1000160_pt1 | contig 44156 bp, 39 predicted proteins | sample SalMarWE160310MG_FD_202154 | JGI IMG/M metagenome (GOLD analysis project Ga0307423, IMG submission 202154) | Salt marsh sediment microbial communities from the Plum Island Ecosystem LTER, Massachusetts, United States - WE1603-10 | ecosystem: Environmental > Aquatic > Marine > Intertidal zone >...
TCGCGGGAGCCGGTTCGAGATTCACCGCAAGCAGGATTTGTTACTGTCCGGCCCTCTTGCTGTTCCACGACTGATTTTCCCATGGGGAAACGCATACCACCGGGTAACGAAGAATGGGTACCAGTTCAGCCAGCGCAAAGCCCGCAGCCAACGGCGGTCTCGAGCCTCTCTTTCGGCCTCAGAGCATCGCCGTGGTGGGTGCCTCCGCGAATCCGAAGAGCCAGGGATACGAGTTCGTCCAGGGGTTGGTCGAGATCGGGTTTCCCGGCCCGATCCATCCCGTCAACCCCAAGCTGGATGAGCTGCTGGGACACAAGGCCTACCCGCGCCTCGAGGCCATACCGGGGCCGGTGGACTTCGTGATCTCAGCGGTTCCGGCCAGCGCCACACTGGAGCTGCTGGAAGGCGCCAAGGCCAAGGGAGTGAAGCTCATCCACCTGTTCACGGCTCGCTTCAGCGAAACCGGGCGCGATGCAGCGACGCAGCTCGAGCGCGAGCTGAAGCGTCGCGTCAAAGAGGCGGGCATCCGAGTGATCGGCCCCAACTGCATGGGGCTCTATTACCCGAAGGCAAAGATCACCTTCGATCCAGAGCTCCCAGCCGAGCCGGGCGACGTCGGCTTCTTGACCCAGAGCGGAAGCCACGGCTTTCGGTTGGTCACCCGCGGGAAGCCGAGGGGTCTCCGGTTCAGCAAGGTGATCAGCTACGGGAACGCGCTCGACCTCGATGAGGCCGACTTTCTGGACCACTTCGCTGAGGACCCGGACACCAGCGTGATCGCCGCATACGTGGAGGGAATACGGGATGGCAGGCGCTTTTTCTCCGCCTTGCGGCGCGCGGTCGCCAGGAAGCCGGTGATCGTTCTCAAGGGTGGCCGTTCCGCCGCTGGGCACGCTGCCGCCTCATCGCACACCGCGGCGCTGGCGGGCCAAATGAAGATGTGGCGGGCTGCGGTTCGCCAGGCGGGCGCCATCGAGGTCCGCACCATCGATGAGCTCGTCGACATGGTGGTGGCGTTCAAGTACGTCGGCCCCGCTGCGGGGAACCGCGTGGCCGTTCTGGGCGGCGCGGGCGGTGAGACGGTCGAATCCGCGGACCTTTGCAACGAAGCGGGCCTCGAGCTGCCGCTTCCGCCCGAAGAGCTGCGGGAGCAGCTCCGCGAGACGGTGCCCCACGCCTGGGACTGGGTCGGCAATCCCGTCGATGCTTCGATACTCGCGTGGGGGCGGCGGTCGGAAGCCTTCGAGGTGATGGCGATGATGGCCGCCAGCCCTGCCTACGATGCCATCATCGCCAACCTGAGGGGGATCGAGGACGCCCTGGGGCGGGAGGACGGCGAGACCGTCTTCCGCGACTACATGGAACGGGTCAAGCGACTGGCCAGGGAGAGCGGCAAGGCCGCCGTGTTCGTCTTGGGAGAGCCGCGGTCGAACGAGGAGTGGCGCTGGAAGGGAGCGATTCGGGTCAGCGAAGAGCTGGCGGCAGCGGGAGTCGCGGCCTATCCCGATATGGACAGGGCCACCCGCGCGATGGGCCGCTACCTTCGGGACCTGGCCCGGCGGCGGGGCGGCGGCTCGAGCGGCGGGCGTCGTCACCGATAGAGCGGCTTTTCCAGGAGGCCGCAGAGCGACTCACAGCGGGAGCGCCGTTTCGGGCGAGCTGATCCCCCTGGGGGCTTGAAAATTTCGGTTTTGGGTCAACACATCTCTGCTTTTGAGGCCACTTCCCCTCAAAGAAGCGCACGATCTGCGTATGATCTCATCAGACTCGTCGAACTCTCGAGGCGAAAGAGGAAAACCATGCGAAGGAAAACTCTCTTCTCTCTTCTGGCCGTTCTTGCCTTTGGTGCGCTTGCTTTATGGGCCAGCAGCTCCATAGCGGGTCCGACGCCGTCGCCGACACCCACCGTCTCGCCCACGCCCGTTCCGGCGACGCCCACGCCCGTTCCGGCGACGCCCACGCCCGTTCCGGCGACGCCCACGCCCGTTCCGGCGACGCCCACGCCCGTTCCGGTGACGCCCACGCCCGTTCCGGTGACGCCCACGCCCATTCCGCCGTCGCCTACACCCACGGCTGTGCCGACGTTGACTCCCACCCAGAAGGTGACGCTATGTCACAAGGGAAGGAGAACCATCACCGTCGACTACCACGCGGTGCCGGCGCATCTGGCCCACGGCGACACCCTCGGGGCATGTCCCTCCTCCACGAACGGACGGGTGAAGACACGGTCCAAGGTGAGAACTCGTTGAACGCCCTCTGAGGCACTAGCTACCAGGACGCCCCGGTCCGTCGGGCCGGGGCGTCTTCGCCGTCGGAGACCCGACCACGCGCGACCCGAGCAGCTCGGCGAAGCCGCGCAGCCTCGCCTCCGCTCTCTCCAGCCCGTCGCGGGTCTGCGCAACGTCCGTCGTGAGCCGGATGACCCACGCTCCGCCTGGCCGGCGGAGCGTCGACTGATCGGTGGCCAGGCAGGCGCGCAGGATCTCCAGAGCCAGCGGGTCGGTTCCCTCGTACCAGTGGAAGCTCAGGGTCCGGGCTGCGCCCGATCGAGCGGTCACCGACTCGGCCAGGCGGCCGTGCGGTGCAAGCCGGATGGGAGTGCGCTCCTCGACCTGCCAGTCGAAACCGGGCACCGCATTCTTCGGCGAGAGCAGGCTGCGTCCTCGATCCAGGTGGTCGTCGTAGCCGACGAAGACGGAGACCGTCTCGCCGCCGCGCTCGTACTCACCGTACCAGTGGCTCCGGAACGCCACGCTCCCCAGGAAGGGGCGGTCCGGCTCGAGTTTCCGCGCCACCTTCCAGCCGTCGATTGAACTGGGCATGTCGATGCTCGGGCGGCGAGGTGACGCGGGCGGGTTCCACTGCCGGATCCAGGCCGACGCGCCGAGCATGGAGGCCAGCATCAAGGCCAGCACGATGGCATGGCCGTACTGGTTCCAAGTGCCGGGAAGAGGACGGGCGTTCCCCGGTTCGCCGACCTGGGCCTCGCTCCCTCCCTGAATACGCAGCAGGAGCTTGTCGAACCAGTAGAAGATCAAGAGACCGAGGAGAAAGATGCCCACCCCCTGGACGGAGTGGGTGCTCGCCAGATCGGAGCCGGGGTTCAGTACCAGGATCATAATTCTCAAGATGTTGACGAAGTAGGCGATCAGCGGGGCGGAGACGATCAGCAACACCGCGGGCAGGCGCCGCGTGTGAAAGAAGCACAGCCAGCCCACCGCCAGCGTCATGAGCACGACGATCGAACGCAGGCCACTGCAGGTCTCGATGATCCGAAAAGGGCCGTCGGCCAGGTGGAGGACGTTTCCCACCCGGACGGCCGTGACTCCGATGGCGTTCAACAGCCACCCCGTGTGTATCGCGGTACTGATCTGCAGTGGGTAGATGAGCTGATTCGTGATCACCCCTGGGAGGGGGATCGCGAAGGCCAGAAACAGCAGGGGAAGCATCAGCTCACCGGCGAGCCGTCGGCCCGAGAGAAGAAGAGCCGAGCCGAGGGTGACCACCAGGAGCGAGGCCAGGACCAGGTCGAGAGCGCCGGCGTGGTGCCCCCACAGAAACAGGGCCACGCCTAGCACCAGAAAGGGCAGTGCGAGGAGCGGAGCCGGCTCGCCGCGAAGGGCGTCGGCGATTCTCCTTCGCCGGCGATAGAAGAGTGGGACGGCCAGCAGGAAGAGGATCTGGGGAGCGGTCTCGGAGACCCGAAAGAAGAACCGCCCGGTCCCGGGGAGACCGGGGGTGCTCGGATCCCAGAAGAGCAGATGACGGTAGGCCAGGGCTCCGAGCACCAGGAGCAGCCCGATCAGGGCCCTCGAAAACCGGGTACCGCTCATCTCCTGAAGCCAGCCCAGGCGGGAGGGTCCTTGGGTCGCGGTCTCCTCCCGTAGAAGATGTCGTCCATCGTCGAGAACAGTCGCCTGGCTAACCTGTTCCGCGCCACCATCCAGACGATCATCCGATGCGGGAACGTCCTGGCGTGGCTCCAGGGACACACCCTCATGCACACGTTGCAGTCCGTCCCGACCTTTCCCCAGTATCCGAAGCAGGTCATTTCGTTGAGCTTCCAGCGCAGGGAGCCGTTGACCTCCTCGGGATCCCCCTCTGGGATGGACCTGGACGGGCAACAGACGGCGCATTTCCTGCAAATCCGGCAGAAGTTCTCTACGCCGATGTCGACGGGCTCGTCGGGTATCAACGGAAGGTCCGTCGTCACCGCGGAGAGCCTCTGCCGGGGACCGAACTCTCTCGTCATCAGGTAGCCGAGTCGGCCCATCTCTCCCATACCCGCATCCACTGCCAAGGGCACCAACAGGCAATCGTAACGAGACAAGTGGTTTGCCGTCGCCGAGTATCCCAGATTCGCGACGTAGCCGGCGACCTGATTGGCGATCACCGCTCCGACGATCACGCCCCCTGTCCCCTCGAGCGCCCTGGGATTCGCGCCGGATCTTCTCAGCAGAATGAATTCAGCCACGGCCCCGACGGCGATTCCGGCGATCAGGATGATGGCGCCGACAGCGGTTTCGAAGAAGCCCCCCCGGAGCAGCAAGAAGAACACCAGTACCAGGATCAGCATCGCAGCCGACTGCAGAGCGGCGAAGGTGGTGGCCTTCGCTTCCCGCTCCCAGATGCTCGAGGCGAGGAAGCTGAGGGCGATCAGGGCCGGCCCGGTCAGGCCCAGGGCCGCAAGGGAGATCAAGACGCTCAACATCCTTCGATTGGCCTCTCCAGGTCGCCGGCCTCTCCACGATGCTACTCTCGGCTTCCCCGCTACGCGACCTGGCGAAGAAAGCGGGCCAGGCGCGGGCGGGCGCGAACTCGGAGGTCAGATGGAGCCGTTTCGTTACCAGGCCCCCCAATCGCTGACAGAGGCCATCGAGCTCCTGGCTGGCGACGGGGATCCCCGGCCGCGGGCCCTGGCCGGCGGCACCGATCTGCTGGTGCAGCTGCGCGCGGGATCGGTCAGTGCGGGTCTGCTGGTCGATGTGAAGCGGATTCCCGACCTCACCGGTGTGGTCCTCGACGGCGATGGCCTGCGCCTGGGCGCCGCCGTCTCTGCGGCCGAGATCGGCGAGCATCGCCAGCTGGCCGATAGCTATCCCGGCCTGGCGGATGCTGTCGGCGTGATCGGGTCGGCGCAGGTGCAGGGGCGGGCCTCGGTGGGTGGAAACCTGTGCAACGCCTCGCCCGCCGCCGATTCCGTGCCCGCGTTGATCGCACTGGGCGCGCAGTGTCTGATCGCCGGTCCCAGCGGATCGCGAACCGTCCCGGTCGAGTCCTTCGTCAGCGGCCCCGGCGAGACCGCACTCGCCCGCGGTGAGATTCTCGTCGAGCTGCGCCTGCCCAGACCTCCGCCGCGCTCCGCCGACGCCTATTTGCGCTTCACCCCGCGGACCGAGATGGACATCGCCGTGGTGGGGGCCGCCGTCAACCTGACCCTGGATTCGGACGGGGTGTGTCGCGCGGCTCGGGTGGCACTGGGCGCGGTCGCGCCGACCGCGATGGCGGCGCCCGCGGCGGCACAGGCCCTGGTCGGAACCCGCATCGACGAAGAGGCGCTGGCGAGGGCGGCGGCGGCGGCGAGCGCCGCCTGCGCCCCCATCGACGACAAGCGCGGGACCGCGGTGTTTCGTCGAAAGCTGGCGGGTGTACTCATCCGGCGCGCGGCCACCACCGCGGCGGCGCGCGCGGCGCAGAGGGGCTAGATGGCGAAGATCCACGTGGAAGCGAGCGTCAACGGCGAGCCGGTCGAATTCCTGTGCGAGCCCCGCGCCAGTCTGCTCGAGGTCCTGCGCGATGAGCTGGGACTGACGGGTACCAAGGAGGGGTGTGCGACCGGCGAGTGCGGCGCGTGCTCGGTGATTCTCGACGGCCGGCTGGTCTGTTCCTGCCTGGTGCTCGGTGTCGAGATGGAGGGCCGCAGCGTGCAGACCATCGAGGGCATCGCGTCAGCCGAGCGACTGCATCCGCTGCAGCAGAAGTTCCTGGAGCACGCGGCGGTCCAGTGCGGCATCTGCACGCCCGGTCTGATCGTGGCGGCCAAGGCGCTGCTCGATCACAATCCCGATCCCAGCGAGGAGGAGGTGCGGTTCGGCCTGGCCGGGAACCTGTGCCGCTGTACCGGCTATGACAAGATCGTGCGTGCGGTGCTCGATGCCGCCGCCGAGATGCGGGGGCAGACGTGAGCGAGCCCCGCTACAAGTGGATTGGCACTCGTCCCATCCGGCCGGACGGCTTCGACAAGGTGACGGGGCGAGCGAGCTTCGGCGCGGACTTGAGCCTGCCGGGCATGCTCTACGGCAAGGTCCTGCGCAGCCCCCACGCCCACGCCCGGATCCGCTCCATCGACGTCGAGCCCGCCCTCGCGACGCCGGGAGTGAAGGCCGTCGTCACCGCCGCCGACCTTCCCGATCTCGCCTCCGAGGCGGTCCGGGGAGCCGAGACGCAGACCGACTTCCAGGACCTGTCCCGGAACGTCCTGGCGCGCGACAAGGTGCTCTACCACGGCCACGCCGTGGCCGCCGTGGCTGCGACGAGTCGGACGATCGCCGAGCGCGCTCTCCAGGCGATTCGCGTCGACTACGAGGTGCTGCCGGCGGTGCTCGATCTCGACGCCGCACTGGCGGACGACGCTCCGATCCTGCACGAGGATCTGCGCACCAAGGGGGTGGAGGGCGCCGACCAGCCGACCAATCTGGCCGCGCGCATCGAGATCGGACGGGGAGACGTCGAGAAGGGCTTCGCGGAGGCGGATGTCGTCGTCGAGCGCGAGTTCACCACCCGGATGGTGCACCAGGGCTACATCGAGCCGCACGCGGTGGTGGCGCAGAGCGGGGAGGATGGCCACTCGGTGGTGTGGTGCTGCACACAGGGACCGTTCGTGGTGCGCGCCTACTGCGCCAGAATCCTGGGCCTCGATCCCTCGCAGATCCGGGTGATTCCGAGCGAGATCGGCGGCGGCTTCGGCGGCAAGGGCACCATCTATCAGGAGCCTCTGGCAATTCTGCTCTCGCGTCGCACCGGGCGTCCGGTGAAGATGGTGATGACCCGCGAGGAGGTCTTCCGCGCCACCGGCCCGACCTCGGGAACGCGCATCCGCGTCAAGGTCGGTGCGACGGCGAAGGGCAAGCTCACCGCGGCGGCGGCGACGGCGATCTACGAGGCAGGGGCCTTCAAGGGCTCTCCGATCCTGCCCGGGTCGATGACGATGTTCGCGCCCTACGTGCTGGAGCACGTCCGCATCGAGGGCTTCGACGTGGTGCTGAACAAGCCCAAGGTGGCTGCCTATCGCGCGCCCGGCTCGGCGATGGCCGCCTTCGCCGCTGAATCGGCGCTCGATGAGCTGGCGATCCGGCTGGGGATGGACCCCATCGACTTCCGCCTCGCGAATGCGGCCCGCGAGGGGACCGAAGCGCCCTACGGTCCCAGGTTCGGCAGGATCGGCTTCGTCGAGACGCTCGAGGCCGCGAAGCGTCACCCCCACTATACGGCGGCGCTCGGCCCCGACCAGGGCCGGGGCATCGCGTGCGGCTTCTGGTTCAACGTCGGTCTCCAGTCGAGCGCCGCGGTGAACCTGAACGAGGACGGAACGGCGGTGGTGGTCTCGGGGTGCCCCGACCTGAGCGGTACCCGCATCACGCTGGCGATGATGGCGGCCGAGGAGCTGGGAATCCCCATCGAACGCGTCCGCGCGGTCGTCGCCGACACCGAGACCATCGGCTACAACGACTTGAGCGCCGGAAGCCGCGTCACCTTCGCGACGGGGATGGCCGTGGTGGAGGCGGCGCGCGATGTGGTGCGGCAGCTCTCGGCGCGGGCGGCTGCGATCTGGGAGGTGGATCCCCAGGAGGTGCGTTGGGAGGAGGGGCGAGCCCTACCCCCGGAAGGCGCGGCGGGGAAGCCCGAGCCGCTCGGCATCGCCGAGCTGGCGCGTCGCGCCGCGCAGACCGGCGGGCCGATCGTCGGCCAGGCGTCGCTGGCCGCTCGCGGCGCGGGGCCGGGCTTCGCGACCCACATCTGTGATGTCAGTGTCGATCGCGAAACGGGCCGGGTGAGCATCGAGCGCTACACCGCCTTTCAGGACGTCGGCCGCGCCATCCACCCGGGGTACGTCGAGGGCCAGATTCAGGGTGGAGTGGCGCAGGGGATCGGCTGGGCGCTGGGCGAGGAGTACCTGTGGAACTCCTCCGGCGCGATGGAGAATCCCGGCTTCCTCGACTACCGGATGCCGGTAGCCTCGGATCTTCCCATGATCGATGCGCAGCTGATCGAGGTCCCCAACCCCACCCATCCCTACGGCGTGCGCGGCGTGGGGGAGACCCCGAACGTTCCGCCGCTGGCCGCGGTAGCCAACGCTGTTCACGCCGCGACGGGCCGCCGCTTCACCGATCTGCCGCTCTCGCCTCCGCGGGTGCTCGAGGCCCTGGACTCGGAGGAATGACGGGATGGCGACCGTCTTCTTCACCACCGGTCTCAGACGTTACACCGGCGGCCGGGACCGGGTCGTGATCGAGGCCAGGAGCTTTCGCGAGCTGGTCACCGCTCTGGAAGCCCGCTTCCCGGGGCTGCGCGAGCCCCTCGAGGGAATCGCGGTCGCGATCGACGGCGAGATCGTCCAGGAGCCCCTGCTCGAGCCGATCCAGCCCGGCAGCGAGGTTCACTTCCTCCCCCGGATCTCAGGGGGCTAACCCGGTAGCGCGGCCGTCAACATCGGGGAACGGTAGGGGACCCGAGCGGGATGGAGATCGCGGACAACGTCTTCTTCTTCAGGGGCAGGAGCGGTGAGCGGCTGCGGCCGGGAGCGGGCTCCGTCAACGTCATCGTGGTCCGCGGAGCGGCGCTCGCGATGCTCGACTCGGGCGTCACGCGTGGCGGCGCCTTCCGCTCGCTTCGCACCCGCCTGCGTGCCCATAACCTGGATCTGGGCGACGTGGCTTGGCTCGCCCACACCCACAGCCACTGGGATCACATCAACGCTTCGGAGGCGGTTCGGCGGACCAGTGCGGCTCGGCTGGCCGCGCCGACGGTGGAGATACCACTGATCGAGGACCCCGGGAAGAACTTCCGCGGGTTTCTGAGCGACTTTGGATCGCTCGCGCGCGAGGTCTTCCCGTATCCCGCGGCGTTGGCACGACTCGCCATCTGGTACGCCTGGGGCCGACAGCCGCGGCTCTGCGTCGATCGCGCCCTCGAGGATGGAGACGCACTGGAGGTTGGGCGCAGCATCCGGGTCGTGGCACTTCCCGGCCACACGACGGGTCACGCCGGCTACTGGATTCCGGACGCCAGCGTGCTGGTGACGGGAGACCTGATCGACTTCGAGAACTCGCAGGGCATGGATCTGAACAACCCGCGCTCCGACTTCGGAATGGCGCTTGGCTCGCTGCGGCGCGCTCTGGAGCTGAAGCCCGAAATCCTCATCCCCGCTCACGGCGAGCCGACGGTCGGCCGGCACCTCGTCGAGCGGGTGCTGACCGCTGCCCTGGCCGGAGGGATCGAGTATCCGGACAAGATCCGGGCAGTCCTCGGAGCTCGGACGCTGCGCCTCGGCGCAATCACGCCGGCGGTCTTCCCCGACGTTCCGCTCTCGATGCGCGCAATGACCATGATGCTGGTCCTGGTCGTGCTGCTGCACATGGAGCGCACCGGGCAGGTCCGGCGCACCGAGGTGGCGGGGAGGCCTGCCTGGGTGCGCGTCGATTGAGCGAAACTTTCATCTCGCATACCATCTCATCCCCAACTGGACGAGCATGCGATCGGCTCCCGCGGAGTGGCAGACAGCAGGGGACGAATGGCCGTAGAGCTGGTTCCGCTCGAGTGTGGATGGATCCGACAAGCCGCCTCGCTGCTCGAGGTCGGGGCTTCCGACGACCCCCTCGATACCCCGATCCCGGCGTGGCTGATCCGCCACCCGAAGGAGACGGTGCTCTTCGACACAGGCCTTCACCCCGATCTCGTCCGCTCGCCGGCTACGATGGGCAGACTGGCATCGCTCTTCACGGCAATGCTCGAAGAAGGTGGGTCGATTCGCGGCCGCCTGCAGGAGGTGGGCATCGACCCCGAGTCACCGCTCACCGTGATCCTCTCACACTGCCACTTCGACCACGTCGGGGGGCTCTGCGAGCTCCCCAACGCTCGACTCGTCGTGCAGCGAGCCGAGTGGCAGGCCGCTACCGGAGGTGATGGGCTCACCTACAACCCGGCCCTCTACGACCTCGGCCACGAGGTGACGACGATCGACGGCGACCACGATCTCTTCGGAGACGGCGCCGTCACCTGCCTCTCGACACCGGGGCATAGTGCCGGTCACCAGTCGCTGCGGGTCGTCACGGCTGACGGCCCGGTCGTTCTCGCCTCGGACGCCTGCTACTTCGTTCGCACGCTGGACGGCGGGGCACTGCCATCATTCGCGCACGACCTCGAAGAGCAGAAGCGCTCACTCGAACGGCTGCGAGCCGAGCGTTCGGCCGGTGCCGAGGTGATCCCGGGTCACGATGCCGAGCTATGGCGTCGCCTGGTTGGCTCAGGGGGCCAGCATCGGTCAGGGCCGTGAGTCGCGTCCCTTGAGCAGCTCGGCTGCGATGTTGTTCCTCTGGATCTGAGCGGTCCCTCCGGCGATCGTCCAGCCTCGGGCAAACCGGACCAGCCACTCCATCGGGTATTCCCTGGAATATCCATAGCCGCCGAAGATCTGCAGTGCCGAGTTGGTGACTTCCACAGCCATCTCGTTGGAGAAGACCTTTGCGGTGGCTGCCTCCAGGCGGGAGGGGAATCCTTGCTCACCGTTGATGACGGCGCGGTAGATCAGCAGCCGGGCTGCATCGATCTTGACCTTCATGTCCGCGAGCATCCACTGGATCCCCTGGAACTCGGAGATGGGCCGGCCGAACTGCACCCTCTCCTGGGAGTACTCCAGAGCTTTCTCGAAGGCGCACTGGGCCGTCACCAGAGACATGGTCGAGTTGCCGCAGCGCTCGGCGTTGAAGGCCATCATCATCCGCCGGAACCCGTCTTCCTTGATCAGCACGTTCTCGGCGGGAACGATGGCGTTCTCGAAGAAGAGCTGATTCTGGATGGCTCCGGACATGTTGGGCTCGTTTCTTCCTACGGTGAACCCCCGTGTATCCCTATCGACGATGATGGATCCGATGCCCTCGAGTCCTTCGCCGAAGCGGCAGTACACCATGAAGGCGTCGGCCCGGTTCCCGTCGCTGATGAAGGACTTGGCACCGTTCAATACATAGTGGTCACCGTCCTGCACGGCGCGCGTCTTCAGCTCCGTGGCTGCCGAGCCCGCCGTCGGCTCCGTGATGGCGATGGACATGGAGGACTCGCCGCGGCAGACGGGCGGGATGTATTTCTCTTTCTGCTGGTTGGTCCCGTAGACGGCCACCGCCCTGATGGGGCCGAAGTTCGCGCCGAAGACGATTCCGGCGGCGAGCGGATCGACTCTGCCGACCTCCTCCATGACCATGATGGCATCTACCGGGGTGCGGCCTCCGCCCTCGAATTCTTCCGGCAGCGTCATTCCAAGCAGGCCCATGTCGGCCATCTGCTGGTAGATCTCACGGGGATAGTCACCTCTGCCTTCATGAGTGAACGCGATCGGCCGAAGCTCCTTCTCGGCGAAGGTACGGACGGTCTCGCGGAGCATCCGCTGCTCTTCGTTCGGCTGGAAGTCCATGCTGGTTTTCTCCTCTTCTCAATTCATTGAAGCCTGGCCTCACGGTTTCCGGATGCAGCGCGGAACTCCGTGCGAGGAGGATCGCTGGGACCGTACTCCAGGGTCCCTTTGCGAAGATTCACGAACGCCAGCTCCGGCAGGCTGAACATCACTCCCTTGAAGCCGGACCAGAGGGTTCTGCCCCGGTCCAGCGGAGCCCGCAGCACCCCGAGGGCCATCTCGCCCGCTCCGGCGACCACGTTGAGGGCGCCGAAGAGCGGACGAGCCGGAAGCGCGTCTTTCGTGAAGAAGAGGAAGAAGGAGTCGCGGCCGTTTCTTCGATAGATCGTCGAGGAGAGGGTGTTCGATTCACGCAGGTAGACCTTGAGGTCGTTCTCCCTCGCGTACATCGCCTCGAGTTGACTCCTTCGATAGGAGGACACCTCGCCCACTTCCGCGGGCTCGTAGGCCTTCACGACGGCTCGGTAGGAGAGGCGCGGAACGAAGTTGAGCGAGCCTTCCGATCGGACGTAGCCGCCCAGCTGCCGCTCCGATTCCACCCGGCCGAGTTCCGCATCGATGGTCGCGAAGATCTCGGAGACGCAGTTGTGGGTGACCAGGTGGTAGCCGAAGACGTCTCTCATCCTCTTCGCGTGGATTCGCTCCCTTGCTGCAGCCGCCGACTCGGCGCGCCGCAGCGCCGCAGGGTCCAGCTCGGGCAGCGGAAGGGCGAGTCCCACGGCGGCCTGCGATGGGATCAGCTGGTCGGCATGGAGGCGGATCGCGCGGCCCTCGGAGAGGCCCCGTTGGATTTCGAGGTAGCGGTTGCCCGCATCCTCGAGCCGAGCGAAGTCGCGCTCGTGGGGCTCTTTCGTCTCGAAGAAGTGCGAAAGCGACTCGGAGAAGTCCCTGCGCGCCCATTCGAAGAGCTCGATCAGGAAAGGGTCGTCTCGCTGCGCGTCGGATGCCGGGATGACGAGGCTCTCCGCTGGAAAGCCGTCGAGAAGCACGAGGCGGCCCGACCGCAAGGACTCGTGGATCGCCTGGAGACGAGCCATGCCGAGGAGCAGGGTGAAGCCCCAGTCAGGGCGTTTCGAGGAGACGAGCTCGGCGAGACCGGACTCCAGATCCACGGCGAAGTCGCGCAGCTTCCGCTGTTTCGGGGCGATGAGCGCGAAGCCGCCGTCCGCCGGCGCGAGCCGCGCGTCGTCCCTGAGCGGCAGCGCGTCCGAGAGTGCGCGGAGCGCCAGGATCTTGAGGCACAGATCGACGTAGCGATCGGAGAAGTGATAGCCGGAGGTGGGACGCTCGTCCTTCGAGACGGAAGGCGGGCCGGTTCCGTTCGTCGTCGGCGTCAGTGCGGCAACGGCCTGCTCCAGCTCGTGAAGGCGCCGCGGAATGAAAGCCTCTCCGTACTGCGCCTCGACCCGCTCGCGGAGCCTGCGCATCGCGGCAGACTGCTCGAAGCGAGCGGTTCCGTCGCCGCCGTAGAAGAAGCCGGCGCCTCGGAAGCCGAGGCCATCTGGCCTGTCGCGGAGGGCCGCCTCAGCGGACGGAGACTGAGGTTCGATCAGGAGGCGAAGCAGCTCGCGATCGTTTCGGAGCGCCTGCTGAACGGCGAAGTGCTTGCTCTGGATCAGATACCGGTCGTTGAAGCGGCCCCGCAGCGCCTCTTGGGTGTCGTCGGAGACGTCGATGCGGGCGACGTGAATCGTGCGATTTTCGAGCACGCTGTACACGTAGCGGAAGTATTGGTATGGGGTCCGCCGCAGCCGCAGCGTGTCGAGGTCGGCATTCTGGAAGTCGTACACCCAATCGGAGAAGCGCACCGCCGCGTGTCCTCCCGCCGAGCCGTCGACGTTCGGTTCGACGTAGAGATACTCGATGACGCCGGCATGAGCGCCGGCGGCAAGTGCGCAGGCCGAGAGGAGGGCGAGGAGTCCCCGCCTACTTGCTCTCACGGCGTTCCGTAGGTCTCGTAGCCCGACTTCACCAGCGCCAACTGGCTGTCGTTCGAGAGCTGCGCGGCGAAGTCCTGAAAGCGTTGCTCGCTCAGGCCCGCCTTGGCCAGCCCGCGCCCGATCGCCAGATAGGTGACCTCGTCCTGCTCCCAGTCCGTCACCCCGTGGCCCTCTGCAATGGCGCTCAGGTCGCGTTGGAAGGGTTGCGGGTCTCCCTCGGACGCTGCGAACTTCGCGGTGTAGTCGGTCACGTCGCGCTGATAGGCCGACGAGCTCTCATCCGATGGAGAGCTGGAATTTGAGCTCCACCTGAACGGACTCGACGAGCTCCTGAAGGCCGCCGCGCTGGAATGCGATGAGCTCTCGACACTTGCCTGGGTCGTGGAGCTCTTGAAGACTCCGCATCCAGCCGAGAAGCAAAGGGCGACTCCTCCAATGAGAACTGCGATGGTACGAGCGATCATCATCTCCTCCCGAGCGGGGATCGGTCGGAATGCCGCCCTCGCCAAGTATGATGCCGCCGCGATTATAGCCGAGACGAAAGATGGATGGGCGGATCTTCCCGCTCGAGTCCGCCGTCGTGGCGGCCCTGCGGTTCCGGTGCTCGGCTTGCCATGGACGAGCGACTCGCGCAGAATTTTCGGATCGGCCGATGAGACTCGTGCAAATGCGATCAGTGGTCGTCTTCGACGAAGGGCATACGGAGTTGCTGCCATTGTCGCAGCAATTGAGTGTCGGAATCGGTCAGTGGCTGATTGTCCTGATGGCGCCGCTGGTAATGGTGACCCACGTCGCCCAGCTCAGCGCCTGGCCATTTCGAATCTACCCCTTCGCCGCCCGCAGGGGGACACTGCGACCTGTCTTCGAGGCTTCCTGGTTCCGCAGCTGTTTTCGCTTCGGCAAAGACTGGAAGCCTTGCGGCCACTCCGCGGCCGCGGGCGCGATCAAGGGCGTCCTGTTCTGAAGGGGATCGGCTCCTCCGACGCCCTCTCCGCGCCGTTTGGCGGCTTTCTCGCAGAGTGATATATTCTAATAACGGTCGTATGAATAACGACCATATATCGTTCGTCTCCAAGATGCAGTCGACCCAGACATTCATCCTCTTCTTGTTCGCCCAGGCGAAACGCCTTCCCCTGAGAGAGGCCGTCGATCTCGGCCAGCTGCTGGGCAAATCCGGCCATTCCGTCCGCGCCTGCGTCAACAGGCTGGCCCGCTCCGGATTTCTCATCCGCGAGGAATCTCCGGGAAGGGCTGCGTGGTACAGGTTGTCTCCCAAGGGAGAGGCACTCGCCAATGAGGTCGCAGTCAAGTTCGTGAGGATTCATGAGATCGTGGAGTCGAAGGACACCTGGGACGGCACCTGGACACTCGTCAGCTTCGATATCCCGGAGAGAATTCGCAAACGGCGCGACGAGCTGAGATCGAGGCTCCGCGAAGTCGGTTTTGGTCTGCTCGCGGGCGGCGTCTGGGTTGCGCCGGGGGATGTGTCGGAGTTCGTGAGAAGTCTGGCCGAATCGCTTCGCGTGGATGACAGGATCATGATCTCTCTCACACGAGAGGTGAGTCTGGGAGGCCTGCCCATCGCATCGGCCGTCTACAGGATCTGGCCCTTTGCCGAGCTCAACAAGAAATACAGGGCAATGCGTTCGCGGCTCAGGCGCCGCATCGAGCGAATCCAGAGCCGCCTGGAGTCCGGCAATCCACCGGACTCGCGAGAGGCGTTTCTCGAGATCTTCAGCGTGTACAGCGAGGCGGCGGAGTTGATCGCACAAGATCCATGCCTTCCCGAAGAACTCCTCCCAGACGACTGGCTGGGTCTGGAGGTGCAGGATCTGATCCACCAACACTTCCACCTGATCCACGGGCTCGAGCAGAAGGATCCATATGCATTCCTGCTCGATCTTCCCCCAGGTCTTCACATTCCTCGTCCGCGCAGGAGATGAAGGAGAGAGCCGGTGACGAAGAAGTTCACCTACTGCGGAATCTGTCTCGCCGCTTGCGGCGTGGAGGTCGAGGTCGAGAACAACCAGATCGTCGCTCTCCGAGGCGACTCCAAGCATCCGCTCAGCCGCGGCTTTCTGTGCAGGAAGGGCGCTGCCTGCCGCGAAATGACCGCGGACCCCTTGAGGATTCTCCATCCCTACAAGAGAGAGGGGTGCGACTGGAGGCGGATCAGCTGGGACGACGCGTATGGAGAGATCGCCCAGAAGCTCGGCGACATCATCTCCAAATACGGACCCAATTCCGTTGCCATGTACTCTGGAGCGGGCACTGCGACCTCTTGTGTCAAGCCCGTGGTGGAGGGCGCGTTCCTCGAAGATCAGCTGGGCTCCCACCGCATGTTCAATGTTCTCACTCTGGAATTCACCAATCGCTATCTCGTCCTGGAGACGATGTATGGACATCAATCCAGGGTCACGCAGCCGGACATGGAGCGGACCCAGTGTCTTCTCATCTTTGGCAGCAACCCCTTGGTCTCGTTGGACCACCCGAGAATCGTTCCTTCACTAGAGGCTTTCAAGAAACGCGGCGCCAAGCTGATCGTGGTCGACCCGCGCACCAGCGAAACAGCTCGATTGGCCGATATCCACGCCCCTGTGATACCGGGCACCGACCTCTTCATGCTTCTCGCGATGTATTCACACATATTCGAGAACGGCTGGCACGATCCGCAGTTCCTGAGCGAGCATTGTGTAAACCACGAGACTCTCCAGGACCTGACGAAGCTGACCCCAGAAGCGGCGGAGAAGATCTGCGGTGTGTCTGCAGATGAGATCAGGCGAATCGCAGAAGAGTTTGCCACGGCCGAATCAGCCTGTGCGGTCGCCAAGCTCGGTCTGCATACGTCTCGCAATTGTACGGTGAGCTACTGGCTGGTCGAGGCGCTGAACGCGCTCACCGGCAACGTCGACAGGCCGGGTGGCCTGATCTTCAATCCCGGCGCGATCGACCTCACGATGATCACGGACGCTCCAGAGGTGCGAAAGGCCCACAAGTCGAAGATCGGGAATTACCCCTACATCATGGGGGCATTTCCCGCGTCGGTGCTGGCAAGGGAGACGACGATGGATGGGCCGGATCGAATCCGCGCCCTCATCGTCGACGGGGGCGATCCCTCACTGTCCTTCCCCAACGCCAGGAAGTTCGATGAAGCCGCGGCGGAGCTCGACCTGCTGCTGTCCATCGACTTCTACATGAATGAGACGTCGCAGAAAGCCGACTATGTCCTGCCGGCCGCCAACTTCTTCGAGAAGGACGATATCTATGTGAGCTTCCCCGACCACCTTCCCTACCCCTTCGTGCAATGGAGCGGCAAGGTCGTCGATCCGCCTGGAGAGGCGAAGGCCGAATGGGAGATATTCAACGGCTTGCTTCGGAGGATGAAGCGGGAGGCGGCAGCAGAGGGCTTCTTCGAGCCGAAGAAGTTCTTCGGGATGGCGCTCGGCGCCTTGAGCTTGGTGACTCTCGAAGAGTTGATGGAGAACCCTCATGGAATCAAGCTCGGCGATATCGAATTTGGCGAAGCGCTGAAGAAGATCTCCACCTCATCGGGAAAAGTGGACGTGGCTCCGCGGGAATTCGTGGCGGAGCTGCAGAGAGTCAGCCCGCCTGAGAAGAATCCGGAAAGGTTCCCCCTGCTGCTTCTGACAGGGGAGCGAACGCCCCACACCAAGACCACGAACTATCGCAGTGTAAAGCGCCTCTTGGCCAGGCAATCGGGGACATTCCTTCGAATCAACCGACGGGACGCCGATGCCATCTCGATATCGGACGGAGACCTCGTGGAGATCTCGACACAGAGCGGCTCGGTCGAGGTTCCGGCGAAGGTCACCACCGACATTCGGCCGGGAGTCGTCTCGATGCCGCACGGTTGGGGGCGGAAGCTGTTTCATCCGGAAATCCAGCGGGATGTTGAAGTGCAGGGAGTCAGTGACAACCTGTTGACCGATGACGTCGAGCTCGACAGCTTGACCGGAATGCCGATCTACAACGCCATCCCATGCTCCGTCCGAAAGGCTGGCGACTGAAGCCGCCCGGCCGCCGGAGAGCGTCGGGAGGCGGAGCTGGAAGGCCGCGATAGAATCACCCGATGATCCAGAACGCTTCCGCCCGCGTGGTGCGCGACTTCTCCGGCCGCTGGCGCGTGATCGTCGACCCCTACGAGGCCGGCTATCGCGGGTTCCACGGCAATCCCTGGCCCTTCGGCTTCTTCCGCGATGCCGAGCCGCGACCCGGCCTCGCCGAGTACGACTTCGACCGCTCGGAGCTCCTCGAGGTACCGGGCGATTGGAACTCCCAGGACCCGAGGCTCCTCTACTACGAGGGTACTCTCTGGTACCAGACGCGCTTCCGGCTGGAAGAACAGCCCGGCGTGCGTCGATTCGTACACTTCGGGGCGGCCAACTACCACGCCATGGTCTGGCTCGACGGCAAGCCGCTGGGTGAGCACGAGGGCGGCTTTACGCCCTTCGCCTTCGAGCTGCCGGGGGCGGGGACCGCGGGAGAGCACGTGCTCACCGTGAAGGTCGACAACACCCGCCGCCGCGAGGCCGTCCCCACCGTCAGCACCGACTGGTGGAACTACGGCGGGCTGACCCGCGAGGTCTCACTCCTCGAGGTGCCCGAGACTTTCGTCCGCGAGTACACGGTGGGCCTCGACCGCCCCGGTCGCGTGCGGGCGCAGTTGGTTCTCGATGGTCCACGGCTCCGTCAGATGGTGCAGCTGCGGATTCCCCAAGCCGGCCTGGAGGTCTCGGGCGAGACCGACGACGACGGCCGCCTCGAGCTGGTCGCGGAAGCCCAGCTCGAGCGCTGGACGCCCGCGCAGCCGCGGCGCTACCGGGTCGAGATCACCTCTGAGACCGATACGATCGCTGAGACCGTCGGCTTTCGCACGGTGCGCGCTCTGGGCACACGGATCCTCCTCAACGACGAGCCGATCTTCCTGCGCGGCGTGAGCCTGCACGAGGAGTCGCCCTTCGGCCCGGGTCGTGCCTGGAGCGAGGAACACGCCCGCACACTCCTCGGCTGGGCGGTCGAGCTCGGCTGCAACTTCGTCCGCCTTGCGCACTATCCGCACAACGAGACCATGGTGCGCGTGGCCGAGGAGCTGGGCCTCCTGGTCTGGGCCGAGATTCCCGTCTACTGGAACATCGCCTGGGACCACGCGCCGACCCTCGATTGCGCCAAGGCCCAGCTCGGGGAGATGATCGCACGCGATCGCAATCGCTGCGCGGTGATCCTATGGTCGCTCTCCAACGAGGCGCCGGCCACCGAGGCGCGGCAGGCCTTCCTGTCCGAGCTCGCGGGGCACGCACGGGTCCTCGACCCCACGCGCTTGCTCACGTCGGCCCTCTTCGCGCGGCTCGACGAGGACGCCGAGACCATGGTGATCGACGATCCCGTGGGTGAGCACCTCGACGTGATGGGCTGCAACGAGTACCTCGGCTGGTACTACCGCGAGCCCGAGGAGATGGATCGCATCCGCTGGTCGTCGCCTTACGAGAAGCCGCTCATCATGAGTGAGTTGGGGGCGGGCGCCGTGGCCGGACGGCATGGGGACGAGAGCACGCCCTTCACCGAGGAGCACCAGGCGCACGTCTACCGCAAGCAGATCGGCATGTTGCGCCGCATCCCGTTTCTGGCCGGGCTCTCGCCCTGGATACTGAAGGATTTCCGTTCGCCCCGGCGTGTGCTGCCCGGCACCCAGGACGGCTGGAACCGCAAGGGGCTGGTCTCGGATCGTGGCCTTCGCAAACGCGCCTTCGGCGTGCTCCGCGAGTGGTACCAGGAGCTCGCCGGGCAGGAGTGATCCACGGCCGGAGTTACTGACTGCTGAGCTGAGCGGAACCACCGGGCGACCATCGGCCGTCAGGGAGGCGGACTGAGAATCTTGTCAGTGCTTCCCCGGTGCCAACGGAACGCCGCGCCGCTCGAACATGACGTACGCCTCGATGGCGACCAGATCGGGATCGTCGAGCTCCAGCGGCTTGCCCTCGAGCGGGTTCTGGAGACATCAGTTGATCATCTCACGCAGGGCGATCACCTTGCCCAGCTGTTGCTGAAACTTCGGGTAGGTCTCCGGATGGGTGTCGGCTGCGTTGGGGTGACACTGCGCACACGCCACGCCGCCCTGCACGAGCAGCGCACCGAGGAGCACGCCCGCTGCTGCGACGAGCGCGCAGAAGAGCCTGGCCTTCATTGAGTCACCTCGCTTCGTGGTGTGAAATCGGAAGATGAACCTTCCCCATGACTATGGACGGGAATCCTCCTGCTGCTGATTCTTCTTCGAACCTTTCTTGCGACAATCCCTGCAGATGCCGCGAAGTTGAACCCGGAAATCCGATACCTCGAACCCGAACGCCGACGTGTCGGGAATCACGACTGAGTTGAGATTCTCGTCGTCGATATCGGCGACGCTGTTGCAGCGCAGGCAGATCAGATGGTGGTGGATGTCGACGCGGGCGTCGTAGCGGGCCACCCCACCCGTGTGGCAGGTCTTCGTGATCACGCCCATCTCGGCCAACATCTCCAGATTGCGATGGACAGTGGCCCGGGAGATCCCCCGGTTCCGAGCCCTCACCACCTCGAAGACCTGGTTGGCGGTGGGGTGGTCATCGCGGCTCAGAACGGCTTCGAGGAGGGCGCGGCGCTGGATCGTGCAGGTCGATCGGGCCAGGGTTGGGCGCATGGACTTCCGCCTGGAAGACTGGGCGACCGTCGATGACGCGCGCATCGCCCACGCGGCACGGGTGTCGAAAGCCCAGGGCATCGCACACACGCCCACCCTGGTGAACGCCCGCATGCGGCGCCTGCTGGTGGACGGCGACGACGCGACGGCCGTCGCCGGAGACAGCGGGCTTCGACATCTCCCACGCTTCTGGTTTGGCCTGTGGCGCGTCATCTGGGCGCCGCCGTTTGCCGCTGGCGACGCCGATGCCGAGGCCGTCCACGATCACTTTCGCGCGCGCCAGGCTGCCATGGCTGCGGGCCTGCACGCGGCAGGCGTCCAGCTGCACGCAGGCACCGACACGCTGATGCCCTACGTGGCCCCGGGCTCGAGCCTCCACGGCGAGCTGGCCGAGCTGGTCGCTGCGGGTCTCGCGCCCGAGGAGGTGTGGAGGATTGCGACCCGCGACGCGGGCAGGTCGCTCGGGATGCCCGGCCTCGGGACCCTCGTCCCCGGCGCCCCGGCGGACCTCGTCTTCCTGCGGGCCGATCCGCGCGGCGACCTGTCGGCCCTGAGCCGCATCGAGGCAGTCGTCGCCGACGGCCGTCTCTACCGACGCGCGGACTTCGAGGAGGCGCTCGCCCGCTACGACGCCCACTTCCACGGAAGAGTCTACGATTCGGTGATGGGGGTGGTGGTCTCGCTTCTTCAGGGGAGCTTCGCACCCGAGCGCGGAACGCCTTGAGCGGCCACCAGATTCCTTGGATGCCGTTCCGGCGAATAGTGGGAGAGTGCGAAGGTGCGAGATGCTTCGCCCCGCTGCTCGGCAGCGATCATTCGTAGCTCTTCTCGAGAAGCTGGGTCTTCTTTGGCGAACGCTCCAGGGTGTTTGGCTTCAACCAGGTCACGGCCGGCCGAATCTTCAGAAGTTGATGCATCTTCCCGAGAAGCTCGGACTCCACCCGCGGGAGATCCTCCTCCCGCACCTTCTCCGTGTGTTCCACCTTCAGCTTCAGGGGCGGGACCACTCTCGGCGGCGCTTCGTCGAGAACGATCCGGAAGGCGCCAGTCAGCTCCGCCGGCATGGAATGGATGACCCCTTCGATGGCGGCGGGGTAGACGGGTACCCCCTTGACCTTCAGCATGTCGTCGGCCCGCCCTACGATCTTGTAGCGGAATCCGCTCATTCCACAGGGACACGGGTTGGTGAAGACCTGGTGGATGTCCATCAGCGTGAAACGCATGTCGAACCAGGCGGCCGCCTCCGGGTGCAGCGAGGTTGCGGCCATGATGCCCGCCGCGCCATTCTCCATGGGAAGCGGTTTCATCGTTTCCGGATCGACCAGCTCGTAGTAGGCGAAATCATCCGCCAGCCAGTGCATTCCCTGATAGATCGGGTGATCGCAGGAGCATCCGTATCCTCCACCGGCGTCGAAGACCTTGGCTCCGTATTCCTTCTCGAGCTTGCTTCGCACCTCTGGGATTCCAGCTCCCGGCTCCGCACCCAGCAGGAGGATCCGGATGCCGAGGTCCTTGATCGGGGCCTTCAGTACCTCGGGAGAGCGCTCGGCGAGGTGCAGGGCGAGCGATGGGGTGCCCGCGAAGATCGTTACCTTGAAGAGCTGCATGAACTGAAGGATCTTCTCGGTGCCCGCCTCGGCTCCGATGGGAATCATCGTGATTCCGGGATAGTCCTGAAACCAGAGAATCTGCGGCGTGCCGGCGGCGTGCATCGACAGGCCGAAGCACAGGCCGATCTGGTCCCCGGGCCGAAACCCCATCCGCCACGCCGCCCTGGACATGATTTCCTGGGAGTCCCGGATCGAGGCACGAAAATTGGGGTAGGGCGTGGGGATGCCGGTGGTACCAGAGGTGGTCGTCAGGAGATAGAGGTCCTTCAGCCTCTTTTCGCCGAAGAGATGGAGCATCAATTTGTCCATGTTCAGGCCGATCTCGCCGATGACCTCCCGAATCTGCTCCTGGCCCGAGACCGGAATCGCCGCCGCGAAATCCTCGAAGCTCTGGATGTCTTCCGGCCTGGCTCCCGCCTTTTCGAAGCGCGCGCGGTTGAACGGTGTGTTTGCGTATTGCCACGCGAGCGCCTGCTTGAGCTTCTGGAGCTGCAACTCCTTCATCTCGGGTGTGTTGAGCTTGGGTTCAATCTCCATGTTCCAGTATTGCCGCTCGTCGTGATCCACCGTTTCGCTCCTCCACCCGGCTGGGAATCCAGGCCGCTGGCCAGCGCTCGAAGGTACTCATTGCCGGACCCGCAACGGCCAAGGCCACGGCAGGCGTGCTCAGATCGGACCGTCAGTCGATCGACACCATCGCGCTGCCGAGATGTTTGACCGTCTTCGTGGTGATGTCGTAAGTGGTCTGCCGGGGCTCGAAGGCGAGGGCGTCGGTCGGACAATGTTCGACGCACAGACCGCAACCCTTGCACCTGGCCGGGTCCACGGCGGCGATTCCCCGGTCGTCGAATGACAATGCCTGGTGCTTGCACCAGTCGGCGCAATCCCCGCAGGCGTTGCAGGCCGAGGGCTGGGCGAGGGACGAGACCACGAAGCTCGGAATTCCACCCCAGACGACCTCCGGCGCCCGGTACGCGACGCAGTGCTCGTCGCAGTTGCAGACCCAGATCACGTTGGCGTCCCACAGCCAGCCCACGCTCTGCCAGGCCCCCTTCTCTCGCCAGTCGGCGACCAATTGCTTCGCTTGCTCCTTGTCGAGTGGCCTCGCATCGACCTTCATCTCTGGCCGGAAGTAGATCTTCGTGGCGATGTTCATGGCGATGCAGCGATAGACCGGGGGATCCTCGGGATCCATCGCACGACGGCAGAGACACGGCACCAGGGCGAGCTCGTTGGCCAGGTCGATCACCTTGAAGGCCGAATCGATGTCGGGCAGGAACTGCATGCCGTGCAGAGTCTTCGCGAACCAGTCGAGTACGGCTCTGCTCACGAAGCCCATCCGCGAGTTGACGTAATCGGGCCGCTTGCGCCTGACGAGCTTCAGCCCCACGGTAATCAGTGGATTCAGCTTGTTGCTGACGCCATCCCGGAAGCGCCCCAAGGACCGGATGCGGTGCCTCTCCTCATCCAGGTACCAGATGCCTTCGGCATTGTGTTTTCCGCAGGTCGTGCACACGCCTCAATACTCCTCCAGATACGATTCGATCCGGTTCTCCACGTCCCCCACGAAGTTGGGATTGTCGATCGAGATCTCGACGGCATCCTGTGGGCAGTTGGTCGCACAACGACCGCAGGCGCGGCACCGATCGCTGTGGACCGCGACCCCGCCTTCGACCGTGATCGCTTCGAAGACGCAGTACTCGACACAGGTACCGCAGCCGACGCAGTTCTCGGTGACTTCGACGGAGATGCCCTCGATGGGTGAAATGACCTGGTCCAGCTGTGCCGTCGGAATATGCTTGAAGAAGCCCATCATGCAGCAGCAATGGCAGCAGAAACAGACCGTCAAGAGCCTGTCTCTGTCGGGCGTCATCATCAAGAAGTTGTCGACTCGCACCTTGCCGGCCAAGGGAACCAGTCCGAGCTTGATCGCCTTGCGCGCATGCTCGAGCGCCTCTTCCTTGGTGACCTTGCGACTGGCCCCGACAGGCATGTCGAGAGCGCTTTCGCCCATGAAAAGGCACCCTATCTGGTTGGTGAAGTTCTGGCAGTGATGCGCCGTGCGGCAGCCACAGGTGTCCATGATCACGTGCGTCGATGCCCGCTCGATGAAGTCGAGGACCACCTGCGGAGGGAGAGCCATGCTTTCCGGCTGTTCGAGGCTCTCGTTGATCGGCAGGTAGCTCATGCTGTTCTTCCGGGGATCCATCCAGGGATGGGAGGATCGCACTCCGGGAACCCTCGCCAGTCGGAAGACGGCATGGAGTCCCTTGAGGAAGAGACGCAGCAGGGGGCTCTTTCGGGACCCCCAGGAGAGGAAGGCGTGATAGAGATCGTCACGGCGGTCCGGATCTCGCTTCCGCGCCTCGATGTAGGTGAGAAAGGCCTGCGCAGATGTGTATTTCGGCTGCCAACCGGTCGCCTTCTTGAACTTGTCGCTGAGGCCGAAGACCGTGTACCTGCTGAGGCGGACCCAGCCTCCACTGGCCGGAAACACGCGCAGCTTGAAGGCGAGGCTCGCGATGGGTCTCAAGACGAATGCGGGCAGCGAGATGACGATGGCGCCCGCGGTGCGAAAACACCACCTGGTCGGGACGGCATCATCGGCGGTGACGTTGTAGATGCCAGGGACGTCCTGCTTGTGGGCGAGGTAGAGGGCCTCTCCGAGATCCTCTTCGTGGATCATCTGGTTGTGGGCCGTATTGCCAGCAGGCAGAGCGGTGAGCTTGAGCGACCACAATTGCGAGAACATGTTGTCGATCCCGGGGCCGACCAGAAGCGCCGCCCGCAGGATGGTGAGTGTGGTTCCAGGATGGTCCTTGAAGAAGTCCATGGCGAGGTCTTCGACCTCTACCTTGTTGGAGTTGTAGTAATTACCGCCCTGGCCAGATACCGGGAACTCCTCCGTCAGGCCGATCGGATTGTCCGGGCGAGAGCCATAGACGGTCATGCTGCTGGTGTAGATGACCTTCCCAACGTGGTTCCGGACGCAGGCGGAAAAGACGTTGCGCGAGCCGTTGATGTTGATGTCGCGGGTCGCCTTCTTGTCCTGGATTTCGCCGACGATGAAGGCGAGGTGATAGAGGACGTCCACGCCGGTGAGCAGATCGGCGATCTTGTCGCTGCGGATGTCTTCTTTGTAAAAGGTGACCTTTTCGAAACCACCCCTCCACGGGGATACGTCGATGCCGATGATGCGCTCGATTTCGGGATCGGCCTCGAGCTTCGGGAGCACGGTCGAGGCGAAATAGCTGTTGACACCGGTGATGGCGACTGTCTTGCCCACTTCTGCATCTCCTGGAGGGGACGCCCCCGCTGGCGAGGGGACCGGGTGGGAGTCGATTCCAGATGCGAATTCTAACGGGTATACGGTTACGGGCGCCAGCGGCCGGGGGCCCGAACCTTCGGCCGATTCGGGGAGAAGGCCTGGCTGGCTGCGCGAAAAAGGGTGTCCGACGGCCAGGCGCGCGTCTTTGGCCGTGCGATCTGGCTTCGGATAAGTTTCCTCGGCGAGATCCGCTGCGGAAGGGGAATCCATCCAATGTTGCTGGAAGAGTACCGACTGATCGCCATGCCTCCCGCGAAATGGGCGTGCTTCGTCCTCTCCGAGGAGAAGTGCAATGGGTGTGGACGTTGCGTGGAGGCCTGCCCGGTGCAGCTGCTGATGGTGGATGAGAAGAAGGCGCGATCCAACGAGAGATACGACGTCTTCCGGTGCCTTACCTGCCAGAACTGCGTGGCCGTCTGTCCGCAAGGTGCCGTCGGCATCGAGGGCGACTACCGGGTACCGGAGGGTTTCTGGAAGAACGCGCACCTGTTCTGCGGGGGAAAGACGGCGCCGGCGCCCCTGGGCAAGTCGCGCGGAGAGAAGTTCGAGGATTACGAGGACGAGCTGACAGAGACGGAGAGGGTGATCTACCGGCGCCGAAGCAATCGACTCTACAAGAAGAAGCAGGTGGATCCGGGGCTGATCGAGCGGATCATCGAGGCGGGGCGCTTCGCGCCTTCGGCGGGCAACAACCAGCCCTGGAAGTTCATCGTCATCCAGAATCAGGAGCTGCTGCAAGAGGTCAACCGGCAATGCAAGAAGACCCTGCTGTTCTTCAGCAAGCTGTGTATGCCCCACGAATGGCTCCAGAAGAAGACGCCGGGCGACAAGACAGCTCGGCTGAAGCGATGGCAGAAGGCTCTTCTCTGGATGCTGGTGAGATTCGTCGGAGGAGATGCGGATCAGCGAGCCCACGGCGGGGTCAACGCGGTGACCAGCGACCCGGACTATCATACCTTCTTCAAGGCACCGACGGTCATTCTGCTTCTGGCGGACAAGCGGGCGATTGGAGGGACGGAGCTGGACATGGGAATTTGTGCCCAGAACATGGTGCTCGCTGCGCACTCATTGGGCCTGGGTAGCTGCTATGTCGATCTCATCACGAAGACGATCGTCTACAACCGCAAGTTGAGGCAGAAGCTGGGGATCGCCCATCCCTTCGAGATCGCTACGGCGTTGGTGCTCGGACATCCGAAGGGGCAGATCGACGGCATCGTCGAGAGGGAAAGGCCGAGAATCGAGTGGATGACGTAACCCCAGTCCGACAACGAATCGGCCGATTCAATGACTCGAGCTGGTCCAGCAGACGCCGCGCGCCGCTTCAGCCGAGGTAGTAGCGCTTCCCGAACTGGTGGTAGAAGAGCCGGGAGATCCGGCTGGGCAGACGAGTCGTCAACCACGCCGTCGTCCGCATCGCGACGCCCGGGATGCAGATCTCCTTGCCCTTCGCCAACGCGCGCAGAGACGCGTCCACTACCTGCTCGGGACGCAGGACGGTAAACGCCGGGAAGCCGCCGTCGTCGATCCCCGCGACCTTCCCGAACTCAGTGCGAACCGGGCCGGGGCATAGAGCCTGGAACTGGACGCCGGTGCCGCGATGCTCATCCGCCAGGGCCTGGGTGACGTTGGTCAGGTACGCCTTGGTCGCTCCGTAGTTCGCAAAGAACGGATTCCCCTGGAAGCCCATCGCCGAGGACACGTTGATGATCGCTCCCCGGCCGCGGGAGACCATCCCGGGCAACGCCGCCCGGACCAGGCGAACGGTGGCGAGCGCGTTCAAGCGGATCTCTGCCTCGATCCGGTCAGGCGCCACCTCCAGAAAGGGCCGCCCGGTCCCGAACCCCGCGCTGTTCACGAGCAGGTCCACCACGGGTTCGCGCTGGAGGCGCGCCTCCACCGTCCGCAGGTCTTCGGGCCTGGTCAGGTCCGCAGACAGAACCTCCACACGCACATCGGACGACTCGCCGAGCTGTTTGGCCAGCACCCCCAGCCGCTCGCGGCGCCGAGCCACCAGCACCAGGTCGTAGCCCTCCGCGGCGAGTCGCGGCGCGAAGGCCTTCCCGATTCCGGAGGAAGCGCCCGTTACCAGGGCCAGAGATCGAGCGCGGGAGTGGCTCGCAGACTCCATCGTCTAGCTCCCAACTCAGTGGTCGTCATCGGATCAGTGGTCGTCATCGGATCAGTGGTCGTCATCGGATCAGTGGCCGTCATCGGATCATCGCCCCGATTGGCGAAAAAGCCCCTGACGGCCTGCGGATCCAGGGTACGATGTGTCTCCTGGGACTGAACCGGAGGTAGCAGAGAGTTGGCAGACCAAGCAAGAGCAAGCTCGAAGGTGAGGGAGGGCTGGACCGGTCCGGGCAGGAAGGACGCCGTGATCTCGAAATTGACACCGGCGGATGATGCCCTCCACATCGATCTGGGCCGAAGAGGAATGTACGAATGGTGGTACTTCGACGCGCGTCTCGAAGGCGACTACACGGTCGTCGTCTTCTTCCACGCTTCGAACCCGAATCCGGGAATCGCTGGAAAGACCGGAGTCGAGCTCACAGTCGTCCGCCCGAACGGAGAGAAGACGCAGCGATTCATCGAGTACGACCGTTCGCGCTTCAGCGCGTCGCGAGACCAGCCCGACGTCAGGGTCGGTGACAACTATCTAAAGGTCGACTATTCGAGGGGTGACCTTCCCGTCTACGAGATCCACGTCGATGAGGACGACCTGGGCTTCGATCTCACCTATACGAGTGAGGTCCATGGCTGGAAGCCCGGAGACGGATACTCGCACTTCGGAGACCTGGGCTACTTCGCATGGGTCGTGCCCTTTCCCAGGGCCAGGGTCGAGGGAACCGTTCGCGTCGGTGACGAGCGCATCGATGCGAGAGGAGTGGGCTACCACGATCACAACTGGCTGAACTTCCAGTTTCCGAGAATCATCGAGTACTGGATGTGGGGCAGGATCTACTCCGAGACGCTGACGGTGTGTTACGCATTCATTCAGTGCAACAAGAAGGTGGATCATCACGCCGTCAAGGTGCTGATGGCCGCGAGGAACGAGGAAGTCGTCCTGAGTACCGGCGAGTTCGATTTCATGGCGGAAGGCTTCGAATACGATGACCGTCCGAGACACTCCTACCCGAAGTCGCTCGCGCTCAGGGCTCCCGGCGAGATCGACGTGACCTTGAATGTGAAGAGAGTCCTCGAGGCGGAAGATCTTCTCGAGAACTTCACGCCACTGCTCCGACTCCTGGCCAAGTATGTCTTGCGTCTCAAGCCGGGCTACTTCCGGCTACTCTCCGACTTCGAGATCGAGCTGATGGTGGGGGGCGAACCTCGCAAGGAGCAGGGCAGAACCCTTCACGAGCTCGTCGCCTTCAAGCCGATCACGTAGCGCGCCGACGCTCTACTGCTCCTCCGCTTCGGACTCGGCGTAGAAGAAGGGATCGGAAGCGGTGTTGGGATCCAATGCCCGCTTGATCCTCCTCATCCAGCGCGGATAGTCGCCGCAGTGCGGCGCGAAGCGCTGGTTCATCTCGGAGCCGAATGCGGCGATGGGAATCCCCATGGACTTCTCGATGGCGGCGTCGGCTCCCGCCTCGATGAGCTCTCCGGAGGCGATGAGCGCCCTGGGATCATTGGGATCGTAGAGGTAGATGCCCTCCAGGTAGCCGAGGTGGCCGTTCTCGAAGGTGCCCCCGCATCCCAGGTCGCCACCGTCGTCGACGAGGATGCCCTCGTCGATGTATTTCTGCTTCTCCGCGGCGATCCAGTCCGACTGCGCGACGCCGAGATCCCAGGTGTCGAAGGCCCCCATCACGGTGGACATGCCCTGTGAGGGACGGAAGGTCGCCTGGGTGTTGACGGCGTTCCGGACCAGCAGCCAGAACAGTCTGGAGTCCTGTTCGAGCTGCTGCTTCTTGCCCAGGGGCAGAGCGTGAGCGAGATCCTGCAGGATGGGAAAGCGGCGGAGGGGCGCCAGGGGATCCTTCACCCGTCGGAGCAGCGCCCCCGCGATCGTGAGCGCCTTCGCCGTGACCTTGAGATTCATCGGCACGCGCACGCCGTCCGTCTCGCGGAGGATCTGCTTCAGCACACGCATCTTCCAGGCGAACTCGCCATCCGAGCGAGCCACCACGGCGCTGACCACGGTGTAGGTCATGACCTTCTGGAAGACGCCGCTCTCCAGCGCCACCTTGAGCTCCTCGTTGTTCTCGGTCATGCCCAGCGCCGTGAAGAACATTGGCGTACGGAAGTTCGCGAACTCGATCTCGGCCTCCCCCAGCTTGTAGCCCGCGTCCTTCATCGCCTGCTTGGAGGGGAAGGCGAGCACATTCATCGCCATCCGCTGCGGTAGCTCGTCCAGCAGGTAGACCGGAGACGCGCCCCCCACGCCCCACTTGTCGGGCCCCTCCCACTTGTAGAGCTTGACGGCGCACTTGGTGAAGACGCCCAGTCCGCCAAAGCTCCCCTGAAATCCGCGCATGATTCCCCGGAGCGAGGGGCCCGGCCCGTCCGCCGTGAACCAGCCGCACCCGGCTCCGCCGCTTCCCAGAGTCAGGATCTCGCCGCTGGGCAGCACCCACTCGACACCGAGCAGGTTGCGGCCGCTGTAGCTCGAGGAGGGGCCGGTCACGCCGTAGCCCCAGGCGGCGGTGGTCGAGGCCAGGATCGAGTGGTTGGAGCCGCAGGACACGATGTGAACGGTGAGGCCGTGCTTGAAGAGCTCCGACTGTAGGTCGATGGCCCGCACGTAGGGCTCGATCACCGCGATCTGGTTCTCGACGTCGATGTCGACGATCTTGCTCATGCGCTTGAGATCGAGGACGACCACCCGATCCCGCGAAGCCGCGCAGACCGCGTGGAATCCGGTCGAGAGCGGCTTCGCCATCAGACCGGTGCGATTGCAGAGGCGCAGGATCTCGCTCACCTGCTCCGTCGTCTCGGGAAGCACGACCGCGGCGGGACGGGGGGTCCAGCGTCCGCCGTCCTTTACGAGCGTCTCCGGGTTCATGTAGAAGGAGTAGGTATCCATCATACAGGGCCCGGTGGACACCCAGCGGGGACCGACGATCTCCTGCAGGGCCTCGATCTCGTCTTGTCTGATCATTCAATCATTCCCTCGTGAAGCGGCTGTGGAGGCGACCGACCCGCCGCCTCCTCCTCCTCGCTGCGGCGAGGAGATCAAAGGCCCCACTTTCCATCGTTCAAGATCCCGTTCGGGTCGAAGATCCCTTTCACCTTCTTGAGCACCTCGTAGCTTGCGCGGTTGCGCCGGAACGCCGTCGTCGCCGCCGACCCGTAAGGCCGGCTGAAGAAGGCGCCGGCCGCTGCGAGCTTCGCCACCGAATCTCTCTCCAGCTTGCGGAAGCGTTCGACCTCGGCGGGCTGCTCGGGGTCGAAGGGCGCGAGCAGCTCCACGTGGCAGGCGTGGTTCTGGACGACCGGCTGGACGTAGCAGCCGATGCACTCCTCGCCGAGGCCCTCGCCGCTGGCCAGATCCGCGAAGAGGCCGACCAGCCCCGCTGCCCTGTCGAGCGTCGTCAGGAAGAAGATCGAGAGACAGTGCCCCGAGTGGTGATGTCGCCAGTCGGCCTCCGCACCCGGAGTGGTCGCTGTCTCGAGCAGCGTCCTCGCCGAGACACGCCCGAGGGCAGGCACCGGGGCCAGACCGTTCTTGCGGGCGATCTCCTCGATGTCGCGGGTCTGGTACTCGACCCGCTCCTCCGGCAGCCGCTCGAACCCCGCCACGTTTTGCAGACAGACGTAGGCGGGAAGGGAATCGCGAAGCTCGGCAAAGGAGCCGGCACCGCCCGCGCTCAGCAGCAAGGCCGCCGCGGTGCGATCGAGGACGAACGAGTGCTCACCGAGCCAGGGGCGCTGTACCTCATAGACGAAGGGAACGAGTTCCGAAAGAGAGTGCGCCCCGAGGAGAAGAGGGCGCTCGATCTGCGGCCGCAGCTCCGCGCGCAACGCGATCCACGTGACCACGCCCATGGTGCCCTGCGAGCCCTGCACGACGCGATGGAAGTCCGTCTGCGAGGGCCCGGCCGAGGATTTATGGGCTCCGCCTGCGGCGCGCTGCGCCTCCAGGGTTCCGGGCCCCCCGGCCGCACCGGTTCGAAACCGCTCCCCACTTCCGAAGATGAACTCGGTGCTCGCCACCGGATCGCCGCCATCCCACTGCCGGTTGGGCCAGGTCGAGGGGTCGCGGTCCATGACCGCGGCGAGGACGCTCTTCCCGCTCCTCGGCGCGAGCGGCATGGGAGCCGTCATCCCCTCTGCCTCGAGGCGCGGGAGGAGCTCGCCGTAGGTCACACCGGGCTCGATCAGGCAGACCCGATTGCGCCGGTTGATCCACGGGATCCCCTTCCAGGAGGAGAGGTCGACCCGCAAGTTCTGCTTGGCTGCCGCGAATCCGCCCTTGCAGTGCCTGCCCGCGGATGAGGCCACCGTCAGGTTCAATCGGAGCTCATTGGCGAGTCGCATCAGCTGGTGCAGCTCATCCGCGTCGGCTGGACGGAGCACGCAGCTCGGTTCCGTAGTGGAGTCGAGGAGCGGATTCTCCACTCGAGACGCGGCGATCTCCGCTGGACTTCGGCTGAGCGAGCCGCTCGTGAGCACGAAGTGCAGGCGGTCGTCGGTTTCTCCGTTTCCCACTTTGTTCACCTCATTCCTCGATCCCCGAGGCCTCGTAGACGAGGTCGATGATGTCGACGACGGGGAGTCCGTCCTGCAGGGACCGCTGTGCCTCGGTGAGATTCGCGCGGCAATGATGGCAGGCCGTTACCAGACACTCGGCCCCGACGCCGGCCGCCTCTTCGAGCCGGTGGAGCGCCGTTCTGCGGGCCAGGTCCGGATAAGCCTGGGGGACGCCCCCTCCGCCCCCGCAGCAGAACGCGTACTCGCGAATCCGGGCCATCTCGACGAAGTCGAGGCCTCGGATGGCGCGCAGAATGCGCCGCGGCGGTTCGAAGACCCCGTGAATGCCCCGGTTGATCTCCCGTGGCGGGTCGGCATAGGTCATGCAGCCGTGCGTCCTTTTGTACTCGCCCTCCCAGGCCAGCGGTGGCTCGCTCTGGCGACCGAGGTAGCAGGGATCGTGATAGGTGACCTTGCGTCCCACAGGCCTGGGAAGCGGCAATTTCTCCTCCGCGATCAGTTGCGCCAGGAACTCCGTCGCGTGAACCAGATTCGCCCGCGGTCGCCGGGCGTATTCGGGATACTTCGCGCGCATCGCCCCCAGGCAGGAGCCGGATGCGGCCACGATCGTCTCGGCTCCCAGGTCGTCGAAGCGCTGCGCCCTGTCGGCGGCGATCTTCGTGAAGACGTCGCGGTGACCGGTCCAGTAGGCCGGCATGCCGCAGCAGTCTTCAGCATCTCCGAGGATCGCAAAATCCACCTTCGCACGGGACATCAGGAGAGCCAGCTTCCGGACGACGGCGGACGAATCGGACTCCCGGCTCACTCCACAGCCCGCAAACAGGAGGACGGGAGCCCGATCCGCCCGGGCCACCTTCAACTCCAGACCTTCGGCCCAGCTCGAAGACGAGAGGCGGGCGGTCCCGTCGGGATGCCCGTGCGCGTCGAGGTTCTCGATCATCTGCCGGTGGGCGGAGGGACCGAATCCCTCGTCGACGACGTGTTCGCGCAACGCCATGTTCACCTGGTGGCGTTCCGCCTCCATGATGAACTTGCAGGAGACGTCACAGAGCCCGCAGGCCGTGCAGGCGAACGCGATCTCCGCCAGCGCCTCGTCGACCTCGATGCGGCCTTCGATCAGGGAGAGGCCGGTGATGCTCTTGCCGGACCCGGAGTAGCCGTGGAAGTGAAGCTCACGACTGGCCGGACACCCGTTCGAGTACCTCGAGTCGAGAACCGTGGGCAATGGCACCATCTTGCACAGCGAACACCGGAAGCACTTCTTCATATCGGCTTCCAGCTGCATCAGCTTCGACAGCGACATGGCACCTCCGTCCGTCGGTCTCTTTCAGAGGGGCTCCAGCGCCCCTGCATCGCCGCGATGCGTGTCACTTCACACCGTGTTGATCCCGGCTTTCTGATGACCTTGGTCCCAGGCCCCTCGGCCGGGTTGGACCCATAGCACGGATCAGAGGGTCATCGTCAGCTGTTTCTCCTCCTACGGGCCCCCCAGAAATCGCCTAACCTCCGTATCGAAGGGCTGCACTGCCGCACCCGATCCCCAGATCCGGCTGGATGCCCGGATCGAGACCTCAACAAAGGAGTTCTCCATGGCCAACTTCAGCGAGATCCCCTGGATTGCGGAGCACGTCGAGCTCTACCGGACCGACCCCGAGAAGGCGCACATGTGGGATTCGACGCCGCTCGGCGGGCCCGGCCCACTGCCGACCCTTCTGCTCACGACGACGGGAAGGAAGTCGGGCGAGCCGCGCGCGCTCCCCTTGATCTACGGTAAGGCCGGGGACAGTTACGTCGTCGTCGCTTCGAAGGGCGGCCTGCCGAACCACCCCATCTGGTACCTGAACCTCGAGGCGAATCCCAACTGCGAGCTCATGGTGGGGCCCAAGCCGCTCTCCGCCCGAGCCCGGGTCGCCGAGGGCGAGGAGCGCGAGCGCCTCTGGGAGCAGATGGCCAAGCTCTACCCGCCCTACAACGAGTACCAGGAGCGCGCTGGAGAGCGCATCATCCCTGTGGTGGTACTCGATCCGGTGGGGTGAGAACGCGCGGCTCAAGGGGCGATCAGGATCTTGATGTCTCGGTCCTTGTCGTCCGCCAGGACGTCGAAACCCTGACTCGCGATGTCGTCGAGAGGCACGATCCGGGTCACGATCGATTCAGGCTCCACCCGGCCCGCCGCAATCCACTCGAGCGCCAGCTGCGGGTTGATCGAGTTGGTGCCGATCATCGTGATCTCTCTGCTGACGAACCCGAGCATGTGAATGGGCACGCGCTCGGTGAAGATCCCCTGGACCACCACGGTTCCGCCATGGCGCGTCGAAGCCAGGCAGTCCTTGAGCGCGGCCTCGACCCCGACCGCCTCGACGGAGACGTCCAGCCCCTGTCCCTCCGTCAACTCCTTCATCTTGCGCGGGATCTTGACCTCGAGGGGACTGAACACATCGGTCGCCCCCAGCTCCCGGGCCCGGTCGCATCTCGTCTTCGAGATCTCGGTCAGGTAGACGGTCTCCACGCCCACCGCCTTGACGGCGAGCAGCACCAGCAGCCCCACCGGGCCTCCGCCCGCAATCAGGACGCGATCGCCCGCCTCGACCCCTCCCCGATCGATCGCATAGGCGGCACCCGAGAGCGGCTCGATCAGCGCCGCCCGCTCCCAGCTGATGCCCTCGGGCAGCTTCAAGAGCCGGCTCCGCGGCGCCACCATGGCTTCGGCATAGCCGTCGCGGTTGAAGGCGACGACGCGATCCCCGACCGCGAAGTCACCGACACCGCTTCCGACCTCGACGATCTCACCGCAGACCTCGTGCCCGAAGGGACTCCGCGGAAACGGGCCATGGAGGTACTCGTGGAGATCCGAGCCGCAGATCCCGCAGTACACCACGCGGACCTTGGCCTCACCCGGCCCCGGCTCCGGCTCCGCAACCCTCTCGACACGGATGTCGCGAATCCCGTGATAGACGGCCTTCTTCATCTTCTCGTCTCTCCAACAAGGGTGCGCCGACGAACCAGCTCCCTTGATTCGCATCGGCGGTCATCGCGCGCCGCCATCGGCTAGTGAATCAGATGGAGGGAGTCCGAATGCAGCAGAGTCCTCCGCCATGTTAGCCGAGACGCTCCGCAGATCTTACATTGCCCCAATCGCAAACGCCGAGGGACGATCGTGTTGAAGATCTACCATGTGCCGGGAACCCGCTCGATCCGTGTCGTCTGGCTCTGTGAGGAGCTGGAGCTGCCCCACGAGCGCGTGTCCGTGGATTTCTCCCCCGAGTATCGCGCCAGTGAAGAGTGGCGCCGTCTGAACCCCGTCGGCAAGGTGCCGGCCATGACCGATGGCGACCTGATTCTCTTCGAGTCGGGGGCCATGGTCGAGCACATCCTCGATCGCTACGGCCAGGGCCGGCTGCGGCCGACACCGGGGTCGGCCGCGCACGCACACTACCTGCAATGGTCCTGGTTCGCGGAAGCGACGTTCGCGCGGCCACTCGGCGAGATGGTCAATCATCGGCGCGCATTCGGCGATGACAGCAGCGCCGAGATGCTGGACGAAATGCGGGACCGTGCCCGCAGCTGCATCACGGCGATAGACGACGCACTGGACGGGCAGGACTATCTCGTCGACGGTGAGTTCACGGCCGCCGATATCATGATGGGTTACTCCATATTCCTCGCCCAGCGGGTCCGCGCGATGGACGAGGGGGAATTCCCGAACGTAAGCGCCTACTTCGCTCGCCTGAGGGCGCGACCCGCCTTCGCGAGGACGATGACCTGACGCGGAAGTCGAGCCCCCGATCCCCAGCGGGGAATGGGAGGGGAAGGTCGGTCCCCACAGAGGCCCCGAGCCGCCTGCTTTGGGGAGACACCCACCTCCACAACGCGATGTCGATGGATGCCGGGGCCTTCGGCAACCGGCTGGGGATCGCGGAGGCCTACCGCTTCGCCCGCGGCGAGGAGGTCGTCTCGTCGACCGGAAACCGTCCAACCTCCGCGTTGGAAGACTGGGTTCGAAGGACGCAGAAAACCGAAGGAATGACGCTTCGATGGCGGATGTTCATCGCCCTAGTCGATCACGGTGAAGTGGAAGTCGTGTCGGAGTCGCTTTCGCTCCTGATTTGATACGAGCGGAAACCGGTCGGCAAGGACCTCCGCTGGGGCCCCGTCCGGAGCCTCGTGGCCATGAACCCGCTCGTAGTTCCTTCTCCCCAGAAAGTGCTCCACGGTGTCGCGAACGCGCACCGAGAGCGGATCATCAGGGTCGACGCTGAGCAATTGCCGGGCAACCCTTTGCGCCTCGTCAGGACGATCCAGTCGGAGCTGTACGTAGGCAAGCCGCCGCCGCGGTGCCTTCGCCTCCGGTCTGAGTGCAATCGCCTGCTCATCGTTCTCGATCTCCTCTCGGTACATTCCCAGAAGGGTGAAGATCAGACCGAGTTCATCACGTGCTTGGAATTGCACTTCCGAATCCCCGCTGCGGAGCGCCTCCCCAAGCTCGGGATAGTGTCGTGGAATGATCTCGTGTTCCATCGCCCAGTCTGGACGGGAGCGGATCACCGAAGCGACGTCCAACCCCGAGGTGGAACTGAACGGCACCCCTTGCCGTGTGTAATACGCAGCGATCCGTCGCAGATTCTCGCGATTGCGTTCATTGAGCCGAAGATAGATGGCGTGATGCACCGAGCGTGAGACGAGCAGCCATCCCGGATTTCCCGCGAGGTGCATCATCGTATGAGGGGCCCCGGGGCCGGAGTCGACGTTGCCGACTCCAATGCCGAAGAAGAGGTCGACTTGCCGTCGGTCGAGCGCCTGGAGAAAGGTCTCATTGCTGCGCGTTCGACGCCGACTGTCGATCATCATGTATTCGAAAATGACTTCCTCCGGGTAGTTCTCAGTTCGACCGTCGATGAAGGTGCGCAGCTCGGGTGCCAGCCAATAACCGAGGAATCCGCCCATATGATAAGCATTGAATAGATTCCCCCGGACGGCCGTGTCCTTCAGAAAACGAACTCCCGCGACGTGATACTTCTCCCGAACGTACGGCTGCACGAAATAGTTACGAGCTTCCGGCCCAAGGGTCGCCGCGAACCGAGGGAAGCTGCTGAAAGACGGGTAGGTGGCCGTCAGAGCAAGGCACGTGCACGCCAGAGTCCAGGCGGCGCTCCTGGAACGCAGCGAGCCGGTCAAGCGCTGTGCGCGAAGGAGAAAGAGGAGCGGGAAGACGGACAGCCAGAGGAACCGGAGCGCCCCGAACATCGCAAGAAACGAGGCGCACGCGAGAGCACCGAGCACCGGATCGACGCGCTGCAGTGTGGTCGGGGAGGGTCGCCGGAAGAACCGGAACACGCCAAACGCGACAGTCCCCAAGAAGACCACCAGGAGGAGGTCGGTGAACAGCCAAGAGAGCCTGCTGATTCCCGAAGAATAGTCGAACGTGAAGGGGTCGAAGGGAGTGAACTCGTCCTCGATCAGCCGGATGCCGTGGCTCTTCGAGAAGCTGAAGAAGCTGAGGTGCTGTTGGATACCCCGAGGGTTGATCGTGCTCGCCAGGAAGCCGAGGAGAAGCGCGGCTCCTACACGCTGCATCCGGGAAATCTCGGCTTCGCCGCTCTTCGACCGCCTCTCCCCTGGCAATTGAGACCAGCGCCGAAGCAGATCGCGAACTCCGAAGCCCAGCAGCGCGGCTGCGAGCAGGGGAAAGGCAATCGCGAACACCGAGTGCATGTTCGCCCAGACCAGAAAGATGGCCACCGCGGTGGCGACTCGTGCCCACGATGGGGGGCGCTCCGGCTCGATTAGGAGCCGATAGAGCAGAATCGTCGTCGGAATGCTGATGAGATCCGGGCGAAGCTGTGCGAGTCGGGGGGTCGAGAGGACGAGGAACACGCTGGTTGCCAGGCAGGCAGCGAGGTTGCAGTGGCTTTCGCGCCGGAAGACCGAGTAGGCGAGTGCGAGGATTCCGATCACCGTGATGACATGCGCGATCCTCAGGCCATGGAGCCCGAAGGCCTGGTCGATCGCATGCAGAGGTACGCCGAAAAGCCACTCGTGCTGCACCGGCGCGTCAGCGTGGGCGGTGTGGAGCAACGGATCGGCCACGGGCCACGGGCCTTCGGTGGCGTAGACCTCTCCCATCTTGAGGTGCCACCAGAGGTCATCCGTCATGATCGGCCCGCCGGCGATGTACAGCAGCAGGAGAGCCAGCAGCCCCAGGCAGAGGGCCGCCACTTGGGTGGGTAGGCGCGATCCCATCGCTGCGGCTCTCACACTCGGTTCCTTCCCGCACTTCCGATAAGTCGCGAGCGGATAGGATTTCCTAGAACGGCTTTGGGTTCGATAACCATCATAGGGGGGGGCGTCCCAGTTGTCGCCCCGTTTGGTAGAATCGCGGCTACAAATCCGAACGCTGGGGAGCTGGGCAGTTGAAACGAGGTCGGGTGGAAGTCTATGCCTTTCTCGTGATCGGGATGGTCTCGTGCTCGATGCTCATGTACGAGATCCTGCTCACGCGCATCAGTGCCCTGCGGTTGTTCTTCCATTTCGGTTTCCTGGTGATCAGCAATTGTCTCTTGGGCATCGGGGCTGCCGGGACCCTGATCACGCTCTTCCAGAAGAGATGGAGTGCCCGACCCCAAACCTACATCTGGCGCGCTTGCATTCTCTACTTGATCAGCCTGGTACTTGCCTACTGGTTGCTCCTCACCTTCGACGTGCCCGCCACACTCCGACTCTACAGGCTCGACCACTTCCTCCGCTTCTCGGCGTTCAATCTGGCTGCGGCGCTGCCCTTCTTCGCCGCGGGCGCGGCTGTCGGAATGGTGCTGACCTTCTACGCCCAGCAGGTCAACCGGCTCTACGCGGTAGATCTCCTGGGAGCCGGCCTGGGCTGTCTCATCTTTCCCCTGGCGCTTTCCGGTTTCGGCGCCGGCGGAACGCTGCTGATCATCGCACTTCTGGCGCTGGCCGCGGTGGTGACATCGGCTCCGGTGTCCTCCCGGCGCGCGGTGCTGGTGCTGGGCGCATTCCTCGGCGCCCTTGCCCTCTGGTGGATTCCGCGCTTCGACGCGCGCTTTCCGGTCCCGACCAAGGCGTTTGCGGGCCTCGCCCCGGGGACGACGCTCGCCCTCAGTGGAACCGTCGAGTACTCGAAGTGGAGCGCCGGCAGCCGCATCGATCTGCACTCCGTGCCGGAGAGCCGCCGTTTCATGTTCGGTCGCGGCTTCAAGGCGCTCGGGATCCCGCTGGGCGACGAGAGGTATATCAACCAAGATGGCTCAGCGGGTACCGCGATCATCAACTTCTCCGATTATCCCGATGGCTTACGCGCCTTGAAGCTCTCGGTCTACTCGGCCGCGCTGTCTCTCAAGGAGCGGCCACGCGTGTTCATCATCGGCGTGGGGGGCGGAAATGACGTGTGGGCGGCCAAAGTTGCGCGTGCCCGATACGTCAAGGGGATCGAGCTGAACCAACCCATCATCGACATTCATAGAGAAGTGTTGCCTCGCTTCTCGCGTGATTTGCTCCGGGACCCGACGATCCACATCGAGCACGGGGAGGGACGAAGCAAGCTCCGGATCGACCGCGAGCGGTACGACGTGATCCAGATGACGGGCATCGACACCTGGACCGGTCTCGCGTCCGGGGCCTACATCCTGGCCGAGAACTACCTCTACACGCGCGAGGCGATCGAGGACATGTACGATCACCTCGCGGAGGGGGGGATCATCCAGATTTCCCGCTTTTCAGCCGACATGGAGGCGCTCCGCCTGCTCTCCAACGCCCAGGCGGCCCTCGATACGGTTGGCGGGGGCGACCTGCGGGACTCGGTCATCTGCTTCAGAACGGAAATACTCTTCTCGATGCTCCTCAAGAAGGGCTCCTTTACGGCGGAAGAGGTCGACAAGGCGATACGCTTCGCGGACGAGGCGGGGATCGACATTGTCTACATGCCCCGGTCACGAGCCGATGTCCAGCGCAGGCGGGCGCAGTGGAATCTCCCAGCGCAGTTTATCGCGAGCCAAGACAAGAAAAGCTTCATCCGAGACTTTCCCCGCAACATCAGCCCCACCACCGACGATCGCCCGTATTTCTTCAACTACACCAAGTGGGGGAGCCTCACGGAGGCGAAGAAGTACGTTGGCGAACCGACTGCGGTATCGCAGGGAAACCCCATCTTCCTCCTCGCCCAGCTGGGGCTAAGCGCGCTCCTGGCCGTGACTCTGATCGTCCTTCCGCTGGCGGCGTCTAGAAGGGCGCACGTGGACCGACGCCATGCGCTGCGCTTCCTGGTCTACTTCCTCGGTCTGGGCGCGGGCTTCATCGCCATCGAAGTAGCTCTGATCCAGAAGCTCACGCTCTTCCTCGGACACCCCCTCTACTCGATCACGGTCACGCTCTTCTGCATCCTTGTCTTCACGGGAATGGGCAGCTTGCTCTCCCGACGCTGGTTCGAGGAGGACCGCAGGTTCGAGTGGCTGGTGCCCGTCGGCCTGGCCGTGTCGCTTGGACTCTTCATCCTCGTCTTCCCGAAGATCGTGACAGCGTGCATCGGGTTGCCGCTGCTGCTGCGCGCGCTGATTACGGCGCTGAGCTTGGCGCCGACGGCCTTCCTGCTGGGCGTCCCCTTCGCTTATGGGATCCGGTTGCTCATCAAGATGAACCCCTCGTTGATCCCATGGGGCTGGGCCGTCAACGGCGGCTTCAGCGTGGTGGGATCCGTGCTGACGGTGGTGGTATCAATGAACCTGGGCTTCACCGCAGTGCTCGTCGGTGCGTTGGGAGTCTACGCAGTCGCGTTCGCGGCGCTGCCGCGTGGAGCAGGTGCCAGCGGCCGAGTGGCCCCGCCAAGCTAATTTCCGTCTCGAAGGACGAGCCTATGCGTTTGCTGGAGTACGAGTCGAAGGAGATTCTGAAGAAACACGGAATTTCGGTACCCCCTGCACAACTGATCTCGTCGAGCCAGGGCCTTCAGATCGGCGGACCGGTCCTGCTGAAGGCTCAGATCCCCCTGGGAGGTCGCGGGAAGGCCGGGGGCATCGTCGAGGTCGCGTCCCAGAAGGAAGCCCAGGCGAGAGCCGGGGAACTTCTCTCTACCAGAATCAGGGACTACCTGCCGAAGAAGCTCCTCGTGGAGGAGAAGGCCGATGTGGCCCAGGAGCTCTTCATGGCCATCACCTATGATTCTCTGGGCAAGAACCCGGTGGCGGTCTTCTCCCAGGAAGGCGGCATCGACATCGAGGAGCTCGCTGCCCGTCACCCGGAGAGAGTGCAGAGAGAACCGTTTTCGGTTCGCGGGCGGCTCCCCCAGTATCGGGCCCGGGAGATCATCGCGGAGGCCGGCGTTTCGGGTAGAGCGCTCCTGGGCCTGGGCGGCATTCTCTCGACGCTGGCCGACATCTTTCTGGATTACGACGCGACCATTGCAGAGATCAATCCGCTGGTGCTGACACGCGACGGCGGATATGTCGCCCTCGACTGCCACCTGGAAATCGACGACGACGGCCTCTTCCGGCACAGGGACCTGGCGGAAAAGGAAGAGGAGGAGGACCGGATCGAGGGAGGCCGAAGCAGCACGGAGTTCGAGAGGCAGGCCGCTCGAATCGACCAGCTCGATCACCGAGGTGTGGCCGGCCGCGTGATAGAGTTCGAGGGGACGCTGGGCTTGATCATCGGCGGTGGCGGCGCCTCACTCACCGCCTTCGATGCCGTGCAACAGCAGGGCGGGAAGCCCGCCAACTACTGCGAGATCGGCGGCAATCCTTCCGTACTCAAGGTTCAGGAGTTGACCAAGCACATTCTCTCCAAGCCCGATGTGGAGAAGATTGCGGTCATCATGAATGTGGTGAGCAACACCAGGGTCGACCTGGTCGCTCGCGGCGTCATCAAGGGGATTCTGGAATCGGGCAAGGAGCCATCCGAGACGGTGGCCGTGTTTCGGGTTCCCGGAGCGTGGGAACAGGAAGGCTTCAAGATCCTCTCCAAGTACGGGGTTCCGTACTGCGACCGTACCGTCTCCATCGACGAGGCTGCGGGGATGGCGGTGGAGAGGACGAGAATCTGAGCGGGAGTAGAGGAAGAAGGGGCGATGTCCATACTGGCTGACCGGAATACCAGGGTCATCATTCAAGGGATCACCGGGCGGGAGGCGGCTTCCTTTACCAGGGATATGCTCGATTACGGCACACGAGTCGTCGCCGGCGTCACTCCCGGAAAGGGAGGGCAGAAGGTCCACGGGGTGCCCGTCCACGACACCGTTCGCCAGGCGGTGCGGGAGGATTCCGTCGAGGCGTCGGTCATTTCCGTGCCGCCACGCATGGTGCTGGGAGCGGCGCTGGAAGCCCTCGAGAACGGGATCGAGCTGTTGGTGATCGTGACCGAGCGCATCCCCAGGAGGGACGTGGTGGAGATTCTCGAAACCGCCAGAGCGTCGGGGGCGCGGGTCATCGGGCCCAACACACTCGGGATCATCTCCCCTGATTTGGTCAAGCTGGGCATGGCGGGCGGGCCCATCGAGGATGTGAAGAAGGCGTACATGCCCGGTCCCGTGGGCATTGCCTCGCGCAGCGGAGGGATGACCACTGAGATCGCCAATCTGCTCACCACCCACGGCATCGGCCAGAGTACCTGTGTCAGCATTGGCGGCGACCCCATCGTGGGTTCGAATTTTCTCGATCTGATCCCCCTCTTCGATGAGGACCCCGAGACCAGGGCCGTCGTCCTCTTCTGTGAACCGGGAGGGGTCGTCGAAGAGAACCTGGCGAAGCGGGCGGCTGCCGGCGAGGTCTCGGTCCCCATCGTGGCGTTCATTGCCGGGCGGTTCGTCGATGCCATGCCGGGCGTCCGCTTCGGCCACGCCGCGACCATCGTCGAGGGCAAAAAGGGGAGCGCTGCGGGCAAGATCGAGGCATTCAAGGCGTCGGGGATCCATGTGGCCGAGGCATTTTCCCAGATCGTGCCGATTCTGGAAGAGTTGCTCTGAGCAGAGCGGCCGAGTTTCCGGGGCGATGAGGCGTGAAATGAAGGAATTGGGACCCATCCGAACCGCTCTCTTCGTTCCCGGGAACCGGCCCGATCGCGTGGACAAGGCCGTGAGCTCCGGGGCTGATGTGGTGATCATCGATCTCGAGGACGCGGTGCCGCCCTCTCAAAAGGAGCAGTCGCGGCCCAAGGTTCGCGAGAAGATCGCCGCGTTTCGCGACAGGGAGATCCTGGTTCGGGTAAATGCCGTCGGATCGGGATACCTTGCCGGCGACCTCGACCAGATCATCGTCGACGGACTCAGCTGCATCATCGTCCCAAAAGTGGAGGGGCGTGCGGACATTCGGGAAATCGACGGGTACCTGGGCGAAGCAGAGAGGAGAAACGGTCTCGAGCCCGGGACGGTTTCCGTCATCCCGCTGATCGAATCGGCCAGAGCCGTACAGAACGTATTCGAAATCCTGTCGGAGAGGACGGAACCGAGGAGGCTCTTCACCGCGGCCTTCGGAGCGGCGGACTACACGCTGGACATGGGCATCGAGATGACGATGGAAGGAACAGAGCTTCACTATCCCCGCTCGCGCATTGCTGTGGCCTGTCGCGCAGCGGAGGTCGATCCGCCTCTGGACACCCCTTTCATGATCGATGTGAAGGACGTGGAGGCCTTGAAGACCGACGCCAGACGCGCCAGGCAGCTCGGCTTTCAGGGGAAGCTCTGCATCCACCCGATCCAGATCGAACCGTGCCATTCCGTCTTCTCACCCACGGCAGAGGAGATCGGGCACGCGGAGCGGGTGATCCAGGCCTTCGAAGACGCCGAAGTCCGGGGAATCGGGGCCATCCAGCTGGACGGCAAATTCATCGACACTCCCATCGTGGAGAGATCGAGGCGGATCGTGAAGCTGGCCGCTGCCATCGGGTCCAGATGATCGGAGTGTGATCGAGAGGAAGTGTGACCGTGGAGTCCATCCATGAGTGAGTTCATACAGGTGGCAATCATCGAAGAGAGATGCACGGGGATTTCAGCCTGTGGAAAATGTGTGCAGGTCTGCCCGGTCAACATCTTCGATGCGGAAGAAGATCGTCCTTTGATCGTCGAGACGAACCAGGATGAGTGCACTCTCTGCGATCTCTGTCTCGAGGAGTGCTCGCCGGGTGCGGTGGTCCTTCGAAAACTCTACGAGTGACCGCTTCAGCCACCCTTGGCCATCAGGAGGATTCCCATGTCCACCCGCCCCGAAGCCCTCGGTCTCTCCAGCGAGCGCCTGGCACGCATCGATGC